>FTEL01009643.1_pt1 | contig 11778 bp, 12 predicted proteins | sample 1658911 | NCBI WGS metagenome assembly FTEL01 (sample SAMEA3914869, study PRJEB12502) | metagenome | biome: forest; material: soil | place: USA | collected 2012-03-12 | depth 0.1 m
CCCCCTTACCTTACCTCCCCACCTCCCCTACCTCCCGCGAAGCTCGGCGCGCGACAGCGACAAGGAGGCACAGAGACGCAACGAGACACCGGCCACATGGCGACCGACAAGCACCACATGGTTCCTCGGCAGCCCCCCCCTTCCCGCTCATCTCGCAAGCCACCACGCCCTGCGATGGCATGGCCTGGTGGATTGCGGATTGTGGGTTGTGGGTTGTGTGGGCTGGCTGTGTGGGTTGCGCGTTGGTGGGTTTTGGGGCCCAGGCCAGGTACCCCGTCCCGCATCCCCGGCCGCCAGAGGCTCGATGTTACGGTGTCGTGCCCCTCCGTCGCGGTGCGGGGATGACGGGCCTTCCCCAGACCCAGAAATCCCAGAAACCCACTCCCTCACGATCGAATCGCTCGGCTGGTCGGCCGTCACGGGCCAGACAGCTCAATCGAGCCTGGAATCTGGGGAAAAAGCATGCTGGCGGCCCAGCCTTGCCCGCACTCTGGCACACCCCATCGCGGACGACGCAAGCCGAGGAGCACTCCTCTCCATCCACCACGCATCCATCCGCATCGGCTGCCATGTGAGCCCGCTTGCCCGCTTGCCTGCTTTCCTGCTTGCCTGCTCGCTGCTGGCCTGCTTCTGCTTCTCGTCTAGCAGCGACCGCCAACCAGGGCCACCGCGCCCGCAATGAATGTGCGGCAGCCAGAGACTTGCCGGCATGCGATGGCTGCAAGCCGACCATGACGCCAGCGAATCAAGCCCAGGAGGGGGGGCTAAATTTATCGCAGGGTGAGAGCGCGAGACGGCAGCTTGCCTGGCTGTCGATACCGGCGTGCTGCGTACGCACGAGAGACTGGCGAGGTTGTATCAACCCTCAGGCGACCGGTACGCGACAGCATGCCCGGGACCTTTGGCAGCGTCTGGAAGCAGCATCGAATACCCAGCAGTGTGTCACGGCTCAATCGACGCAGATTTGACGGCTGGCTGCGCGTCCTCGGTGCTGCTTCCCGGTGCGACGCTGCGACGGAAGAACAACATCTTCCTCCGCCCGCCGCTGTGCGCTCTGCTGAGAACCGCCGCCTGCTGGGCTGGCGGGCCTGCTGCGTCCTACATACTATGTACATCCTACACTGTTGCTCACGATACAGGCCGCACACGGCGCGCTACCCTGATGCCCAGGCAGTGTTGGTCGGCAAAAGCTGCCGCCGTATATTGCCCGCCCAGCGTTGGCTCTCTCGCCCACACGCCCGCGCCCATCGCCCATCCCACCTGGCAATGGCTGGCTCATTTGAGCCGGACCCCGACGGCATTATATTGGCTGGCGGTGCAACCATCAGCTATTTTCCGGTCCGTTCCTACCCGGATCCATCCCCCCAGGCAGCGCAGCTCGCTTTGTTACCAAGATGGTGTTCTCAAGCGAATGGCCCGTTTCGTGGATCCCAGCCCGTCCCGTTGAAGCGAGCACGGCTTCCCGGGTCAGTCCAGCATCGATCCAGTGCTCCGGCCATACATATCCAGTCACCCGAGCCTCGCAGCCGTGCCGTCAAACGACAGACGACGATAGGAGCACTTTGGAGCCGGACGAGCAACGCAACGCGACGGGCCAACGCCACAGCTTTGTCTGCGGGGCCGGATGGGCGTTCCCACGTGTGTGCTGCGGAGAAGGTCTCGCCGTCTCGGCCGGAGCGTCCAACGGCGGCCGCGCCGTTTTTGGCCTTGCAGCAACGTTAGCCACTCGCCAGACGGTTACGGCGCCAAGCCACCGGTCGCAGAGTTGGCCGGCGGGGTGCAGGTATCGGGACCCTTGCGACGGCCACAACCACCCCACCTCTGGTTCCACAGACTTTTCTTCGACCGCGCCGGCCCCTGCGACAGGGGACCGGGGGGGAGGAGGGGGGAGGGGCAGGGGAGCAGGGGAGCAGGGAGACCAGGGCAGCAAGGGAAGCCAGGAAGCCACGGCTATCCTGGCGATTCGGCACCATTGGCTGTCCCGTCAGCACCAGACCGTCGGTCCTGGGCGCGCCAGTGTTGGAACGCATTGCAAAGGCCAGCAAGGGTTCGAAATCACCCTTGGGCCAATATATGGGACCCCTGGGACCCCGTCCCCCTTCCCCCACAACCCAAGCCGAGTGCCCTCCAGGAACTGTCTGTGCTTGCTGGCTCTCGTCCGGAATAAAAACAGCTGTGGCCGTCCTGCTTCCCGGGAACACCGACTCGCCGTTGCTGCGTGGCCAGGTCTCGCATTGTTTTGCAATTCGACGCGCCCCGCCGTCAACCACCCACGTCCCTCCACCAACTCCGCCCTCAGATCCCAATCTCCATCCCGTCAACCCGCCGCCGCACGCGTGCCCGCTGCGGATGCTCTCGCTCACACGCCCGGGACGGCATATCCCCGGCAACCTGACTGACAAGCGTCAGCGGGTCTTGTCGACCTGTGGCCGCGATATCGGCTCCCACGGCCGTCGACGGCTCCCACCAGCACCCAGCACGCCAGCCCTGGACCTGTTGTTGACATTGCCAGGATCGGGTCCATAAACCCGGCTTGCCCACCATGAATTTCTACGCCGCCTCCAACATGCCCGTATACCGGGTCGAACGGGAACCGCGCCAGAAGAGCTCCAAACCGCCCAAATCTGGCTCCAAGAAGTCGAGGATCCTCGGTCTCCAGAGCCCGCAGAGGGATACCGCGCCCTCCCCCGTCAGGCCCGTCACGTCATCTGCCGATGCCGCGTCCCACGAAGGCCGCTCCATCGACGGACTCCTGGACCCCGCCGTCGAGGGCCCGCCGTCACCTGAGAGCCTCCGCGAACTGAGCCAGCAGGTCAAGCAGGCATCCTCCCGTGACAAGCACCACAGCCACCAGACCAGCTCCTCCGGCTCCTCGTCGCTGCGGTCGCTGACTTCAGCCGACCGGCCCTCGTGGGAGCACGCGTTGGAAGGGAGAGCACTCTCGAGGAAATCCTCGGGGCGCTCGACATCCAGCAGCATGCCTTCCCAAACCCGCCCCGAGAGCGTGCAGATCTTCGGCAAGACCATCTTCAGCCGCCGCGGCAAGATCAGGCGCGACAGCGGCGCCCAGAGCTCGTCGAGCTCCCTGTACTCGACTGACAACGTGGTCGACGCCATGCCTCCCGCCCAAACCTCTGCCCCGAGCCGGGACTCGACAATACCAGCCCTGTTTGGCCTGCGCCGGAACACCAAGCAGGACCAGGCCAGGGTCAACATTTCTGGGCCCTACAACTTCCAGCACGTCGCTCACACCCAAAAGGACCACGCCCCGGACGCCCAGCTCCGGGCTTCGCAGATCCCGGCCCCAATGCCACCGAGGTCTGCCGGCGCTGATGATATGCACTTTCCCGACTTTTCGTCTGACTCGCTCCCGTTGAACGAGGACGACACCGTGACGGCCCCTCTCGAGCTCCAGAAGACCACCTCTCTGACACGAACCCCGTCTGTGCTGAAAAAGCGCGGGTCTTCCCGCCGCCTTCTGAATCGCTCCCAATCCCAGGACCAGCTCAGCATGGGCATCCCGCCCCCGCGTCCTCCACGATCGCCCGTCGACCCCACGGCCCCCGCCGGGCCTCCTCCACCTCCGCGTGGTTCGAGCCGGATGTCGACCCGCCATGAGCGCTTTGACTCGGTCGACCGGCCACAAACCAGCGGCAGCTACCGCTCTCCCCAACTATATACCGATCCGGGGAGCCCTCCCGCGACATCCTACGGATATTCACCCGCCCCGGACATGGGCGTCATCCCCGAGCATGCCTTCTCTCCCACGAGCCCCCAGGACGACGCCAACTGGCCGCTCCCCTGCCCAAGCAGCACCGCCTCGGAATTTACGCTGCCGAACGTGCCCGAGGAGGACGAAAATGCCGTCGCGTCCAAGAAGTCGCGTGCCAGTGTGACCAGCAACGCGTCTCTCCGCGGCAGCCAGTCCGTCCCGATGCTGAGGGGTTTCGTCGCGCGCCAGACCGACGATGGCGTCCGCCGACCCAGCGACGCCTCCGAGACCTTGGGCCGCTTCGATCTCTTCTCCGCGCAACGTGCCCTCCGCGACGCGTTGCTCGATGGCGATGAACTGCCTCGGGAGGCCTGGGAGGACGACATCGACTACTGCTACGACCACGAGGCCGAGGCTGATTGCGATTACGAGTGGGGACGTCCGTCGCTGGAGACGAGCAGAGATGGTGACAGCGCCACCCCTGTCGACGACCACAGGCAAAGCATGGCTTCATGTGAAGCCTCTCCTACAATGCTGACGCCCGGGCAGTTCGATGTGCCGGCCCTTAGTCCCGTCAGCCAGCTCTCCTCGGCGACCGCGCAGGAGGCCATCACGCCCACCATCTTGAACAATCCCAAGGCGTCCAACTTCTCCCTGCCGAGGGTTGATTCGAAGAAGCACCTCCACGTCCGGAGGCCCTCGAACGCGTCCAGCTTCAAGGAATCCCACGGCTTTACCCTGTCGCCGTCCCTCCTGATCCCCATGGACTATCAGCAGCAGATGCTGGCCTGCGAGGCCGAAAGGCAAGAAGCCTCTGACTTTGCTTTGCATCACTTCGACGAGCACCCGCTGAACATGGATCCCTCAGCGCTCCTCGGTCGGTACCGCTCCAGCGCTTCGACGACGGGCACCATCGAGAGCACGAGCTCCGCGTTCGATAAGCACGCCTCGACCGCCTCCACGTCGACGGACTACACCCGTCTGACCGCGAGCGTTTCCTCGCTTGACATGGAGGCCTGCCTCCCCACCTCCGAGCTGCAGCGCTTCCCCTCGTTCGAGTCCCACAGCCGGACCGAGAGCAAGAGCGCCATGCCCACGCTCCCCGAGTCGGAAGTTGCGTCCGGCCCTTCCGGCTGCCGCCAGCACTCCAAGAGCCGCGACAGCGAGTCCAACATTGGCACGCTGCCCATGGATGAGCCGTGGCCCGGCAAGGCCAAGATGTCGTCCATCCAGGCCAAGCGCGGGCGCGCCAGGACCACGAGCCTCAGCACGCCGCCGCCGCCCAACCAGTACGCGTTGTTCCCGTCGGTCCAGCTGTCTGGCAACCGCATCTGAGCGGCACAGCAGGATCATGACCAGCAACACCATAATCAGCAATCCAAATTGCCACCCATAACCACCGACTTATCCGAGGAGTGTGCCCACACATCTCCGCAGCCATCCATCCCATCGGCTCCCACACGAGGCTCGTCCTCTCACACATTTCCTTTTCATTCCATCACCTCCTTGTTGTCTCAATTAGCATCTGTAAGCGGATGGGGAATCAAACCATAGACTTGGAACGGTGCCGGTTTTGTCTTTCACACCACGGTAGGGGAGGCGGCGCAAACGAAAAGCAATCCTTCTTTCCTTCCTCCTCCCGTCGAGGAGCGAGGCTTTCCACTTTTCCATTTCCCGCCCCAATCACCCACCCTCCTCTTGTTTCTTATACCTTGTTTTTCTCCCTGTTTGTTTATTTTCTCATTTCTCTTGGTTGACACAACACTTGTACGGATCGGACAGGTGTACTCGCGCAGGGTCAGGAAACACCCACAGGTTGCTATTGGTTTCTCTTTTACTCGTTTCTGTGTGTTTTTCCTCCCTTTCTCAGTTCGTACTTTGGCTTTCATATATATCCTCCTCGCTCTCGCTCGGTCGCGCGTCGGGCCGCCACCACCTCTCAGCCTCACCATCACCCAAATCCCTTCACACATACCCGACAACGATGTGGGCTGTGCACATCTTGATTGATGTATACACCCGCCTCGCGAGCGAGTTGGCAAGGAAACTCCCCTTTTTTCGATACAACAGCGGCGCGCGCCTGGGACAAAACTGGGAGGAGGAGATGGCCGAGGGCCATCGGGGAGAGGTCGGTCGAGCGGTCAGCAGGAGGAGCAGAAGACAGAAGAGGAGCCGGGTCTACGCCCCGCCCATCCACCGGTCACCGCACCCCTCTCGCCTACCGCAGTCAAACCAAAGTGGGCGAAGGGGGACGGGACTTCGGCGTGGGCAAACGGGGACGGGCACTCTTTTGGAAATTGGATATTGGTACGAAGAGATGACGGATATGATTTGATGATGGGGGGGTTGGAGGGGGGAAGGGGGGGTTCCAGATACAAAGAAAGAGAAGAAAAAAATCTGGAAAAGGGGAGAGAGGATAAAGGGACTTGGCTGGACTGGACTGGACTGGACTGGATTCGGTAGTGTATATGCTACCTAGTAGAAATGGAAATCGGGGACGGGGGACGGCGAGGCACCGCTGTTTATCTGTTTCCGAACTTGACCGCTCTCAATCCTGCTCTCCCCCTTTGACTGTCTGTGATCTGGTGGTGACTCTCCTCCTACCTTGCGAGGATATGGTGTTGCTCCATGTCTGCGTCCGTACAGAGTTTGCTTGACTCCCATCATCATCCTTGTCCCCACAGGTCTCTGCAGCCTGGCTGGATCGTATTGTGCGCCGACTTCGTACCGCGACACGTGGTGGGCTGTTTAAGCTTTGTTTGTGGCATGATCCCCAAACCCACCCACGTGGCACTCCATTTCTCCGCGCCCTCGGATGAGACGAAAGAAATCTCTCCACAGTCTCCCGTCGGCTCAAGGGGTTCCTGGATTAGCTAACTTCGGATCAGACGTCACTGGGACATCACGGCCCCTCCTCCGTCCCATCTCCTTCCCCGGATTTCGAGATGGAGCCCGGGCCGTTTCGTGCTGTTGCCGTGCCAGTGGTGGAGATTGGCAAACTGCGCGAGTGTCTTGTGGACGTTGTCACGTGGCGCCGCGCCTAGCCCCTTTTCCGGGCAAACACACCACCATGGCGTGTCTTTGCCTGGCCATGCGACCGTGAACTAGAAGACGGGATTGTGTTCTGGGTGTTCGAGTTATGACGAGTCTGGTGATCGACACTACCGCGGAGAGGCGTTGTCGGGAGGGAGGACACGCGGGCAGATCTTTGTGCTGGCTCGGAAGGAACAGGAATCAGGAGACGGAGGTGTCAACAGTCGAGGTTTGCCGAGATCAGTCGAGATGAATGTTCTGGCATTTTTGAGGGAGTGGATGGTCTAGTTCATGGGTGGAGGGATCAACGGCATCGTGGGCTGGGCGCAGAACGCCGAGTTCTTGTCCCCACATTGTTCACGAGGCGAGACTTGGTCCTAGATTGCGTTGATCAGTCATGGGCAGCTGGACAATATTCCCGCCCGCGAAGCTAGAGTGTCTCCAACGCTCCAGTGTTTCTGCACTCCACTAGCCACGATGGTATCCCGGCGGCGAGAGAATGTTGTTTGTGGAACCAAAGCCTTTGACTGTATTCCACGCCAAACATCCCTCCGTGTTTGGTATCACGAGGGAGGGATCTGTCGGTTCAATCATGGGAGGAAGTTACCGGCGGCGTCCGCTCCCACCAGCAGAGTGATGCGGCGTGGCTTTGAGGTGTAAGGGTCTTGGGGTTCCTTGAGTGGTCGAAGGCGCAAGGCGGTGTCGATGTGATCAGGTAGCGGAGAGGAATATGTCGGTGAGTGTGCGAGTTTAAGTATGGGAAGCGTCGTTGTGGGCGCAAAACTCGCGATGTCTGCGGTCGGGGCCACGATAAATAGCTGCCTGAGCTCGTTGTGCATTGGAGTCGAAGGAAACGGCGATGTCTGGTAGGCGATGGGGGTTAGAACCAACAGGGGGACGGTAAGTAACAAACTAGGGACACAACTGCACGAGGTGCAGAGCTTGCCAGAGCCTTGAGCCATCCTAAGAGACTCGGTTGCGCCCGCAAGGGGTGTTTGTCGCGCCGAGGGTAAAGGTATTGTGCCCGGGTACTTGTGGGTTCGTCCCGGCGAGCCGTCGCAGGTTCAGTTGTGTAATCGTAGTCTATGGTCGAGGTCGGGGTAGAGAGAGGCTGGGCGGGGGTGCCGTCAACAGGGAGGGAAGAAGATGAGGAAATGCTGGGCATGGCGTGCGACTCGCTGGGGAGTGTGTGTGGGGGGGGGAGGGGAGGGTCGACGGGCCGGAGCATGTCTCAGCTGATTGCTAAATTTCCGTGCTCGTCCCTTCGTCCCTTCCTCCTTCGGGTGTTGCTGCCTGTGTGAGTATCTGTGTGGTAGGTACTCAAGGGGCAGGAGCAGGAAAAACTCCGAAGACCAGAAAGGGGGCAGGAGCTGCCGAGACCTGGGTCGCGAGGGCTTCTTCTTCCCCCGAAGCTCGTCGCTTCGACCTACCATCCCTCTTTTCCTGCCTCTGGATACAACGTTAACCCAACGATCCAGGAACACGACGGGAACCAGCTCTTCTGTTTCAGTTCAGCCCTGCAATGCCAGCAATCAGAGACTTCGGGGACGGGCGGGCGACTACCGAGGTGACACAGACACCTATACCAGGCTCGGTCTCGGTATGCGGTTCACACTGGACAGTGGCAACAATCCCACCCCCCGCGCGGTCTTTCCGCTCTGTTGAGCCTCGTCTTTTCTCCCCATCCCGATCGTCGATTCGCCGAGCTCGGTGGCCCGACAAATCAACACTAATCACTTCCCGAACCAAGGTTCCGGCCATACTGCCTGATGGCCTTCCGGCTTACGCTGGTGTGGCATCAGCCCACCGCGTTTGTCACCTGGCCGATGCTGTGGCTTGGCTGAAGCTTCATGTCTTCAGCCCAAAATGTGTTTTCTCGCCACCACCAACTCTAAAACACGCACCCTACTTCCACTTTGAGCCAAAGCCTTTGAAGTCTCTTCAGCACTCACAGCCGCACTCTCCCTCCGCTCCCCCTCCTTCTCCTCGTCACCTCCCCCACTTCATGCACGGAGGAACTGTGGATCGGTATCTTGCAGGGCCTGTGGGCGATTGGGTCTGCACACCCCGGGAGATCTCCATATCCCACAAGCCAACCAAGGAACGACGACGTCAGAAGTCCTGGAGAGGTGTGTCTGACGACATGCCCTCTGCAGACACGGGCAGCTGCGAGGATGGATCCGACTGGCTCTCTCCCAAGACGAGCAGCAAAGAAGCATCCCGCAACCCGCGGCAAGCCAATGACGACGACCGTCTTCACAAAGTTCGTTGCATTCACCTGTTGGAACGGCTACTCCGGTCACTGCCAAGGCCTCAGGGGTATTCGGGGCCATTCGCCAGCAGGTTGCCAACCAAGAGGGCGCGGGAGGGCTCTCGACCGGATTCCCTTCTCTCTTGAGCCTGGCCTGCGTGTCGGCGTCTGCTCGGCAGGCCCGAAGGCCCTGCGCTGCAGCTCAGGAGCAGGCGCCCCCTGCTTGTAGCTACCAACGACTTGCCGACCCGCGCTGGAGGGAGGGAGGGGCCAAGCGAATGCGTGCCGCGGTATATAGAACCCGCCCGCGCTCGAAGACGATGCACTTTCTCTGGGACAGTGTCGGCCCACGATCCCATTCCCGGTTGGAGACGTACGGAGTAGAGCCTTGTGCTCTCTTCAGCGACGATCATCTTTTTCGTCGCGGCTCGCCCTGGACTCGCGTCTTGGGGCCCCTCGTTAAATACTGCTGCCATAGGCTCAAACGTGGGCTTGTATCGGGCAGTCTAATACAGGGTGTCAACGGGAGACCCAACATGTCATCATCCAAGAAACCACGCAACAACAAGGGCAGACAAAGCCGGGTCCCGACCAGCAGCGGCCTACCTCTACCTCGAGAGCAAGGGCCGCCTCAAGGAGACGACATGCTCCTCTTCAGCTATGGCGTCCCGAATTCTGCGGTATGGATATCTCCACTCGTTCTCTGTCTTTTGGGGGTGCATAAAAGAGGGATGTGAACGCGGGGACATGGTCTCAGATTCAAGCACGAGACCCCCATCCTGTCAACTCGAGTCAGGAAGTTCGGCTGTTGGAGGACTCCCAGGTTAGAACCGGGGGCAGAACTTTGCACGAGCGAATCCAGGGGATTTGCTTTGGTCATGGAGAGGCAAGAAATTTTCATGAACACCTGGCTGACTGGGGGCTTGCAGCAGACGGCCGGGGCTGCCCAGTCCGGGTTCGGCCCCCATGGACTGGATGGGCTTGGCCCGCTGTATCAGGCCACCCAACACCCCCATGAACTCATGCCCGTCCAAGGGGGCTTCTCTTACCCCCCGGACGCCTTCCCAGCGTCCAGCCAACCATCATTCTCGACTTCAGCAGCTTCTGCATATCCGGGGCTACAACCCAGCGCCACTCCCGCCGACCCCATCGCCACCCACTGGCAGCCTGGAGTCTACTCCTACGCCACCAACAACTCCCCAGCCTATTCATCGCCGCAAAACGCGCCGAGCCCCTATGTGGCAGGATTTGTCTCGCATCCTCCGGCTCTGCAATATGCTCCGCAGTCGGGGTTCGATGGCTACCGCTGGCCGCAGCCCGGCGATGGGAGCTTGACCCTCGGGAGCAACCCGACGTCGGACCCTCTGCCATCGCCGGCCATCCAGAATTTCGAAACGCTCTCTGTGACTCAGGGAGGGGAATTTTCCGATTCCGATCCTGCCATGAACGGGGAGCCTGAAACTGAGGACTGGGAACAGCAGCAGCAACAACTGAGCCAAAGAAGCACTGTGGAGCCCGAGTCCCCTCGAAACAAACGGGCCAAGAAGTCTAGCCATCACCGAAGTTCATCCTCCCTGTCAACCCCAGCTAACAAGTTGGCCTCCAAGGCTGGAACAAGCACGGGAGCTAGCATGAGCAGAAGCAAACACCGCCGCGCCTCCGCCTCCGCCTCCGCCTCCGCCTCCAAAAACCCCCCGTACCGCCCTGAAGAACCCTCCCAAGACCGCACCCGGTCTCGCAGCTCCCACAACCTTGTGGAGAAGCAATACCGCAACAGATTGAACATGCAGTACGAGAACCTCAAGAACACCCTCCCGGAGTCGCTGCGTTCACCGACCGGCGGGTTCGGGGGCGGCATAAACACCTCCGGCGGAGACTCGGACGGTCAGGGAGTGGGAGGGAGCTCCGGGAGCCCGGCGCACCTTGGGGCGTTTGAGGCTGGCGAGCGACAGCTGAGCAAGGCGCAAGTGCTGGAGCGCTCGGCGCGGTATATACGGTCGCTGCAGAGCGAGACGAGTCAGCTCACAGAGGAGAAGGATCAACTGACCTCGGAGAAGGAAGTCTTGTTAGAAGCTTTGAGACGAGCGAGGGCAGAACTCGGCGGCGAGGAGCGTGAAGGGGTTGAGGGGCAGGAAGGGGAGGGCAGCTGAGGTGATCCTGAAAAGTTTTACCAGGAGGTTACTTCTTCTCAGGGGCCTCATCTCTGTGGTTAGCGGTGATTTTCTGATGATACCCCGGTGGTTGACCCTTTTTGGCAGGAAAAGTTGTTGCCTTTTGGCATGTTCTGCGGCAAACATTGATCTTGATGAGTGAAACAAGACACAAGTCGATGCCCACGGGATGTGGCAAACAAGAGTGGACTAAGGATAGCCCCTTGAGCAAATAAAAGTGCAATGACGCTCTCCACGGAGTCGATTATGCTAGAACAGGGACCGTGGTCCGTGTCGGGTACTGTAACCAAGCCAAGCCGAACCGACGACGCCTCTCCCAGCCCTTCCAAAATCCCAATATATAGCACAGAATGCAGCCACCGTACGCCCGCACCCTAACTCCCTGAACTCCTTTAAACGCAGCCGCGCCAGCCCCCAACTCGAATGCCCGGTTTCTCAACCATGGCAAGCCCCTTTTCACTCCCGCCAGCTTCCATCTTACCCCATCCCACCACCCCGGACAAACCCCTCGCCCAAGCAGCTGCGCAAGTGCAGCAGCAATTATATACCGAAGGGCATCCCCTCGTCCCGACGCATTCCACCCTCCCTCCGTCGCCACGCCCGCCCTTCCC
>FTEL01004685.1_pt1 | contig 11770 bp, 9 predicted proteins | sample 1658911 | NCBI WGS metagenome assembly FTEL01 (sample SAMEA3914869, study PRJEB12502) | metagenome | biome: forest; material: soil | place: USA | collected 2012-03-12 | depth 0.1 m
CCGTTACAGGAACCGGAAATTCACACCCCGTACGTCAGTCAGGCACTCGGCGTGTGACTTGGGCAGCTGCCGTGCTGTTGCAGCTGCTATCAGCCCGTCCTCATGCTAAATCTTCTGGATTCATGCACAGAAGCACCACCCCCCGCGACCCCCCGGCGCTGCGACCTGACGCTCCCCCACCCCCCTGGCCTCCTCCCAAGAACATGATGCGATGCGCCCTGGGCCTGAGACACCGAGTCCATTGACGGCAAGAATCCCACGCGTACCGAGTCGGCCCACATCGTCGCACACGCTGCCCGCCCTCGCGCCGCCCGCGCCCACGCATTGATCTCCCACCCGCCTCGACGGCGGCTGTTGCTGAGCATCCAGACACAGGCCGCTGTTTCACGCGTCCCCCGCCGACCCCGCCGCCACCATGTCCTCCTACGACAAGTCCCGGGCCTCCTCGGGCGGCAAGGCCTCGTCCTTCTTCCACCGATCCAAAAATAAAGCCGACAAGCGGACCACCGCCGCCGACGACGGCCGCTACCTCTCCACCGCCGACCACGACGCCGCGAGCTCTGTGAATTCGCGCCACTCGCGCCACCAGCGAGACTCGTCCGTTATATCCCTGGACGGCCGCCCCGGCTCCGCCGGCTCCGGCATCAACACCATGGCCGGCATCATGACCACCATCCCCTACGACTCCGTCAACTCGGGCCGGCGCTCGCCCGTCTCGGTCGACTACCTCCCCAATGCCGACCAGGTCCCTGTCCGGAGGGAGCCGCTGCCGCACCAGCTGAACAAGTTGACGAGCGACTTCCACCAGTATCCGAGCTTCGACCCCTCCACCGTGCGTCCCACCAGCCCGTATCCCTCCGGTCCTCGGCCTCCGCCTCCCCCCTCCAACAACATCACCATGGCTTCCACCGGCCGCCAGGCTCAGTACCAGCAGTGGGGCCCCCCGCGGGAGAGCAGCCTCTCGGGCTCCCATAACTCGCGCTACAACTCATACATGTCGTCTGGTGCCCGCAGTTCGGCCGATACCCTCAGCATCATGTCAGGTAATGGCCGATCCTCCCACTCTGGTTACGTCGTGGTCCCGGATCCCCGCTCACCCAAAGTAGCACTCCCTAGCGCCTCGTCCCAGTCGTCCTATCTCTCTCCGCACTCGCCCGGCCAGAACCGCCTCACGAAATTCCCGTCCGGCCACCAAGCCAGCGAGGGCTTCTACTTTCCGAAACCCGAAGACGACGAGGTGATCGAGCAGATGTTCCTGTCGCTCATGCAAAAACGAGGATGGCACAACCTCCCGGACCAGGCCAAGCGCCAGATGGTGGCTTACCCGTCGTCCAAGAAATGGACCCTGATCTACCAGGACCGCCTCACCGAGTGGCAAGGCGAGCAGAAGCGCAGGCAGACCGCCAAGATCGGCCAGTACAGCAACGTCGACCTCACCCAGCTCCCCGACGAGGAGGGGAGCCCCGAATGGTATGTGCGCAAGGTCATGGAGAACACGCTCGACAGCAAGGGGCTGGGCAGCCTGGAGGTCAACCTGCGGACACAGCAAATCGGCTGGGTCAAGCGCTTCATCGAGTGTCAGGGCCAGGTCGCCCTGACCAACGTCCTTCTCAAGATCAACCGCAGGACCGCCCTGGGCCCTGCCCCCGATGTGGGCAAGGGCGAGAAACACCTGGACCGCGAGTACGATATTGTCAAGTGCCTCAAGGCCTTGATGAACAACAAGTTTGGTGCCGACGATGCCTTGGCTCACCAGCAGGTCCTCGTGGCCCTGGCCATGTCTCTTATCTCCCCCCGCCTCACGACGAGAAAGCTTGTCAGCGAAGTCTTGACATTCCTCTGCCATTGGTCCGAGGGCAAGGGGCATCTCAAGGTCATCGAGGCCATGGACGTCGCCAAGAGCCAGCAGGGCGAGAACGGCCGCTTTGACGCTTGGATGCGGCTTGTCGAAGTGACCATCGACGGCCGCGGGAAAATGGGCAGCCTCGTGGGCGCAAGCGAGGAGGTGCGAAGCGGCGGCATCGGCATGGAGAACCTGCTGATGGAATACGTCGTGGCAACGCTCATCCTCATCAACATGATGATCGATGCTGCCGAGAAGGACCTCCAGATGCGTGTGCACATCCGGGCGCAGTTCACCGCATGCGGCATCAAGCGGATGCTCCACAAGATGGAGGCCTTCCAGTACGAGTTGATCGACAAGCAGATAGAGCGCTTCCGCTCCAATGAAGCCATCGACTATGAGGACATGCTGGAGCGGGAGAACAGCAGCATCAAGGACAGCGTCGAGGGCGACGTCAGGGATCTCAACGACCCGGTCCAGATCGTGGACGCCATTCAGCAGCGGCTGCAGGGCACCAAGACCCAGGATTACTTCATCTCGGCCCTGCAGCACCTGCTCCTGATCAGGGACAACGACAGCGAGGAACGGCTCCGCATGTTCCAGCTGGTCGACTCGATGCTGAGCTATGTGGCTATGGACCGGCGCCTGCCGGACATGGACCTCAAGCAAAGCCTCAACTTCACCGTCCAGAGCTTACTTGACAAGCTTCACACCGACTCAGAGGCACGCCAGGCTTTCGATGAGGCCACGGAGACCCGCCGGTTCGCCGAGGCGGCCATGGCAGAGCGGGACGAGTTGAAGGAGAAATTGGCTTTGGGCGCCGATGGGCTCGTTGCTAAGCTCCAGCAGCAGATCGACGAGCAGGCCAGGTTCATTGACGCACAAAGAAGACAAGCGGAAGGCCTGAAGTCGGAGCTGGAAAACCTACAGACCCTGAGGGCAAAGGAAGCGCAGCGCTATGAGCTCGAGACCCGCGAGCTGTATCTTATGCTTCGCGATGCGCAGGACGTGGCGGCCTCGAACGCGGCCAAGGGAATCAAGGCTGGCGACGAGGACCCCGCGCGTGCCCAGGGCATTCTCGACCGCGAGAGGCTCATGGAGCGCCTGCAGATGCAGCTTGAGCGCCAAAAGACAGTCTTCAAACTCGAGGGCAAAGTTTGGGGCGAGGCTATTGGCCCCTCGGACGAGCTGCGAGCTATGCGCGAGGAGATGGATGGCTACGGGGACTCTGCTGCCCCTGGCCTTGATGGGCCGCCAAGGGACTTTACCAACAGCATGCTTGGAAGCGTCAAACGATCGACCCGCATCCCGAGAAAGCCCGTCAGCTCTCGCGGAGAACCGATCCAGGGCGTCCTGGAGGAGGTCGAGGATGTGGCAGAGGACGAGGAGGGCGTCGTCTACGAGAAGCCCCGGCTGGTCGAGATCAAGCGGCCCGTCATGGATCCCAAGCAAGCCGCTGGAATGTTCAGCGAGCTCCAGGGCAAGGTCAAAAGATACGCCGGCAGTGACTCGGAGGACGGGGATGGGGTCACAACGGGACCGTCTCATCCCAGCCTGGAGTCGCAGTCTCCTCTTACGCCGAGCGACCACGAGCCCCCCAAGATCAAGGTCACCAACGCCCCTCCGGCTTCTGGTGGCCCCCCGCCGCCGCCGGCTCCTCCTATGCCCGGCCAGATCCCAGGCGCTCCTGCCCCCATGCCTGGGTTTGGAGGCCCTCCTCCTCCTCCGCCGCCTCCTATGCCTGGCCAGATCCCCGGTGCGCCGCCCCCGATGGCAGGTGGACCTCCTCCTCCTCCGCCTCCTCCATTGCCCGGAAAACTTCCGGGCGCCCCTCCTCCGATGGGCGGCGGACCGCCCCCGCCCCCACTTCCCCCTCCTTTGCCAGGAGCCAAGGGCATGCCGCCACCTCCACCACCGTTGCCAGGCGCCAAGGGCATGCCTCCCCCCCCGCCGCCGCCTATGCCCGGTCCGGGTGCCATGTCGGGCCATTTCTTGTCCCGGCAAGAGCACATCACACCCGCGCCGTCCCTCGGCCTGTCTGTTGTGCGGCCTAAGAAGAAGCTCAAGGCGCTTCACTGGGAGAAGGTCGATTCTCCGCTCACCACCCACTGGGCCGCCCACACGCCGTCGGCAGAGGAGAGGGAAGAGAAGTATATGGAGCTTAGTCGGAAGGGTATCTTGGACGAGGTCGAGAAGCTGTTCATGGCCAAGGAGATCAAGCAACTTGGTCAGGGCTCGGGCAAGAAGGACGACAAGAAGCAGATTATCTCGACCGATCTACGCAAGGCCTTCGGTAAGTCGCCAGTTTAACTGGGCCCAGGGGAAGGAATGCCAGAATGGGTGCTAACCAAGCGCAGAAATCGCCCTCGCCAAGTTCTCGCAGTTTTCGGTTGAGAAGGTGGTGCAGATGATCATTCACTGCGATACTGAAGTGCTTGACAACCCGGTGGTCCTGGACTTCTTGCAGAAGGAGGATCTGTGCAGCATCCCGGACAATATCTCCAAGCAACTGGCGCCGTACAGTAAGGACTGGACGGGCCCTGAGGCTAACAAGGAGAACCGGGAGCAAGACCCGGGCGAGCTCACCAGGCAGGACCAGATCTACCTGCAGACGGCATTCGAGCTGCAGCACTACTGGAAGAGCAGAATCCGGGCCCTCTCGTTGACGCGCACGTTTGAACCCGAGTACGACGAGATTACCGAAAAGATGCGCATGGTTGTCGCCGCATCCGAGTCGCTCCGGGACTCGGTGTCGTTGATGAACGTCCTTGGCCTCATTTTGGATATCGGCAACTACATGAACGACGCGAACAAGCAGGCTCGCGGTTTCAAGCTGTCGTCGCTTGCCCGGTTGGCCATGGTCAAGGATGACAAGAACCAGTCGACCCTGGCCGATCTCGTCGAGCGCATTGTCCGGAACCAGTACCCCGAGTGGGAAAACTTCACTGACGACATTTCGAGCGTCATCTTGGTCCAGAAGATCAACATCGAGCAGCTGCAACAAGACGCCAAGAAGTACATCGACAACATCATCAACGTGCAGAGGGCGCTCGACTCGGGCAGTCTGTCGGACCCCAAGAAATTCCACCCGCAGGACCGCGTGGCGCAGATTGTCGGGCGGTGCATGAAGGACGCGCGGCGCAAGGCCGAACAGATGCAGGTGTACCTGGAGGAGATGGTGCGCACGTACAACGACATCATGGTGTTCTACGGCGAGGACCCGACCAACGAGAACGCGCGGCGCGACTTCTTCTCCAAGCTGGCGCTCTTCATCACCGAGTGGAAGAAGTCCAACACCAAGAACGCGCAGCTCGAGGAGCAGCGGCGCAAGAACGAGGCGTCGATGAAGCGCAAGAACGCCCTCAAGGCCGCCCAGGCCACCGCCGAGAGCAGCAACCCGGCCTCGCCGACCAGCACCGGCGCCATGGACAGCCTGCTGGAAAAGCTCCGCGCCGCCGCGCCCCAGGCCCGCGACCAGCGCGACCGCCGCCGCCGCGCCCGCCTCAAGGACCGCCACCAAGTGCGCATCGCCTCGGGCCAGAAGATCCCCGACCTCGACCAGCTCGCCGCGCTCGACGCCGCGGGCCTGCCCACCATCCAAAGCCCCGGGTCGGAAGTGTCGGGCGCCGGCGCAGACGACGACACGGCCGGCGGCCTCGACACCCCCAAGTCAGATCTCCTCAGCCCGACCACCGCCACGGGCGGCCAGGCGGGCGACGGGAACGGCAGTGCCGGCGGTGCGGGCGGTGCCGGAGGAGGCGAGGACGACGTCGCGCAGCGGGCCGCGCTGCTGCTGCAGGGCATGCGGGCGGACGGGGACGACCCGGCGGATGCGGAGAAGAGGGAGAATCTGAGGCGGTCGAGGAGGCAGACGGCAGATGAGGAGAGGAGGATGAGGAGGAGGAGGAGGGAGCTGGCGCAGTCGAGCGTGAGTAACGGGGACGGGTCGGTTACCGAGGGCGACCAGGTGCCGCCTACGCCGGGGTTGGAGGAGATGGCTGCTGCGGTTGCGGCGGCGGAGGAGGGGAGTTGAGAGAGGTTGTTTGAAAGGGGGTTTGTTTGAAGAGGGTGTGAGGTTGAGTGTAAAGAGGAGGAGGAGGAAGATGAAGGGGATACCCGAGCATGTGCAAGTACGTAATGTCTACTTGGGCTCTGTTTACCTGGCGGGGGGGTGTGCAGGTGTGAGGGCTGAGTTGGGGAGTGTAAAGGGGGAGGGAGGGGGGAAAGGAGGCACTTTGATGCGGCTGCTGCAAGTGTTGTGGCAAGCTGTTTTGGGATCTGGGTATGGATATTGGAATCTACTAGTTTTTGGAATCAGGCGACTGAATCTTGCTTGAAACGGATGGGGAGGCTGCTGCTGCACTTGACAAGCATTGTTTGAGAGATTCTAGAAGTGAATGGGCGGTTTGGATTGTACATCTGGATACCAATACGAGGTAGCTATCCCTTTGTCATGTCCGGAGTCTGCCAGCACCATCCAGCTTTGCAACATCATCACCACCATAACCCCTGGCGGGGACCAAGGCATGGCGTGGCCGCCTAAGCCAAGGAACTTGACCAACCGTCCCGCCCTGCGCCATGTGGAGATCACCACACTTACATGCAAGAGGAAAACAAGCGTCGGCTGAGTTGAGTGAGTGTCACAGGCTCTCACACACGCTCCATCCATCCCCTTGTCTCGCAATTAGCCGCGAACGGCACACCCCCACTGCGGGAGGAAGGGAACCCCTCACTCACCCCAAGCGTGAGGGGAACTCCAACGGCCGGCCGGCGGGGGTTCCACAATGGGTGTAAGTTTGGGGGGGATGCACGCCGTGCGAGACGGAGAATTTTGGGATTGGCTGGATGGAGGGTGCGGATGGGGACGTTTCTTGGGGTACTTGTGAGGTGGTGGTGGTGTTTGAAGGCTGGGGGATATGGAAGGGGAGGTATAAGTTATTATATCCTGCTGCCGCCGGTTGAGGTTCTCGGTTCTTCGTCTGTTTGTCCTCTGTCCGTCGGGTCTTGACACTTCCCCTTTTCATTATCGTCAGGAAGTAGACCATTACTACCGCCATCACCACCACCACCACCACCAAATTCACAACACCTCCCCAGCACACCGCACAACATGGCACCCCCCGCCCCCAACCCCCCAACCCGCGGCCTCGTCCTCGGCTACGCCGCCGCGCACCCCTTCTCCACGATCCCCCTCTCCGACCGGTCCTCCGTCCAGTCCCTCCTCACCGCTCTCCTCGACCCCCTCGAGCCCTTCTTCTCCCCGCTCAAATCCCGCATCCGCATGCCCGGCGCCACCGCAGTCCGCTTCGACCAGACGGCCTCCGAAGTGGAAGGCATCTGCCGCCCCCTGTGGGGGCTGGCGTGTCTTTTGGCGGGCGGCGGGGAGTATAGAGGGACGCAGTGGTGGGTGGATGGGATCCGGGCGGGGACGGATGAAAGGGGGGAGGAGTTTTGGGGGTTTCCGAGGGATAATGATCAGAGGATGGTGGAGATGTGTCCGTTGGGTTTCGCGTTGGCTGTGGCGCCGGGGATTTGGGAGGGGATTGGGGAGGAGGGGAGGAGGGGGCTGGAGAAGTGGTTGGGGAATAGTATTAATGAGAAGGAGTGAGTCCCTTTTTTCACTTCTGTTGGATGGTTGGAAAGGAAAAGTGGAAGGTGGTTAGAAAACGAAGAAGAGAAGTGGTTGGAAATGGGAAGAAAAAAGTGGTTGAAAAGGGGTTAGGTAAGAGGGGTTGAGAAAGGGGGACAAGCTGACTGTGTTCTAGCATGCCCAACACCAACTGGCTCTGGTTCCGCGTGTTTGCGAACCTCGGGCTGAAAAAGAACGGCGGCAAGTTCTCTCAGGAGCGTCTGGATGCGGACATCCAGCATCTCGAGACGTTTTACCGCGGCGATGGCTGGTCGAACGACGGGCCTGAGGGCATTCACCGTGAGTTCTCCCCATAACCCCCCTTGAGCCCCCTTTTGGGATCACGGACTAACAAGGTCAAACCACAGAAATGGACTACTACTCGTCCAGCTTCGCCATCCACTTCCTCCAGCTGCTCTACTCCAAGCTGGCCGGCGAAGACGACCCGGAGCGCGCAGCCGAGTTCAAGAAGCGGGCGCAGATGGCCGCGCTGGACCTGGCGCACTACTACGACGAGGAAGGTAAGAGACCAAACACCATGACGGATCCAGTCCCGTGAGAACGCAAGTTGACCTCCCAGGCCGCGCCATCCCCTTCGGCCGCAGCGTCGGCTACCGCTTCGCCATGGTGTCCTTCTGGGGCGCGCTCGCGTACGCCGACGTCGAGCTGCCCGCGCCGCTGACCTGGGGCATGGTCAAGGGCATCGTGATGCGGCACCTGCGGTGGTGGCAGACGCAGCACGACATGTGGAGCCCCAGCGGCACGCTGACGGTCGGGTACTCGTACCCGAACATGTATGTGAGTAAATACCGCCCCTGGAAGATCCGGTGAATCTCTCTCATGAAGATGTGTGTAGATGGCGGAGAACTATAACAGCCCCGGCAGCCCGGTAAGTGTTCCCTCCCAGACAATCTGTTGATAGCATGAGACTAACAACCATAGTACTGGGCCTGCCTCGCCTTCATCTGCCTCGCGGTCCCCGAAACGCACCCGTTCTGGACCTCCAAAGAGGAATCCCACTGGGATGTAGTCCCCCCAGTCAAAGCTCTCAAACACCCGGGCCACATCATGAGGTACGTTCCCCCCCTCCCCCCTCCCCCCTTTTCCAAACCACACCCAACCTAACCCCCCACCCCAGCAACCTCGGCGGGCACTGCATGCTCCTCTCCTCCGGCCAAGCCTGCTCCTACCCGATGAAAGGCACGCACGCCAAATACGGCGCCTTCGCCTACTCCTCGGCCTACGCCTACTCCGTCCCCCCCGGCCTCTTCACGCTCGAACAGTACGCCCTCGCCTCCCAGCTCGGCTTCTCCGACGACGGCGGCGAGTTCTGGAAGGCCCGCCGCCTGTCCGAATCTGCCCTCATCTCGCGCGAGGGTAACCCCGTGCTCGAATCGCACTGGTCGCCGTTCCCCGATGTCCATGTGACGACTTACCTGCTTCCGCCGACGCCGGAGAACCCGAACTGGCATATCCGCGCGCACCATATCCGCGCTGAGGGCAGGGAGGTGCTCACTGCGGATGGAAGTTTCGCGATCCGCAACGAGCGCGCGGCGGACGGGCGCTACCTCGATGCGTACGACGAGACCACCTGTGAGGGTACGCGCCCGAGGCTGATTGGCAACTACGATGTTGCCACGCCGGAGGCGTGGGCGGGGGGGTATGAAGGTGCCTTCGCGGTGTCGAGTGCGGGTGCGGTGGGGATTAGGGCGTTGGAAGGGGAGGAGATTGGCAAGGGCCGGACGGCGACGCTGGTGAATGCTGATCCGAACTCGAATCTTGTCGAGAGCCGGACGACGATCCCGACGCTGCAGGGGACGGTGAAGAAGGGGGAGGCGGCGTGGTATGTCACGGGGATTTACGCGAAGCCGAGCGGGGAGGGGGTGAGGAAGGAGGAGTATCTCGGGGGGTGGGAGGGCGTGCCGGAGATTCCGGGGTGGTTGAAGGAGGAGATGAAGACGGTTTAGGGGGGTTAGGGATGAGTTGTTGGTCTTGGGTTGGATTGTGGTCGTGGCATGTCTGGCCCGGAGCGAAAAGGAGAACAACCACTAAGGGGACGGCGGGCAGGTGGTTGGACCAGTCGTTGAACGAGGACCTATGCAGAGGACCAGTATGCAAAATCCGCTTTGTTGAAAAACCCAAAGCCGCCTCCCCTCTTGACCCCCTAAAGTCTCATGCATGCGTACCATACCGTCTCTCGAGATCCTCCCTTCTTCCCTGGAAATAACACCCAGCCCTTACGCCTTCGCAAACGCCTCGATAAACTGGGCCAGCTTCTCGGCGCCCTCGAGCGGGATCGAGTTGTAGTTGCTGGCGCGGATGCCGCCGACGCTGCGATGCCCCTTGAGGCCGGTCAACCCCTGGCTGGTGGACTCCTTGAGGAAGACCTTTTCGGTGTCGTCGACGTTGCCGTTCTGTACGAGTCTTAGTATTGGTTGTGTCGAGGAAAGGGGTAAACTTGTCCGGCATACCTTGGTCACGCGGAAGCAAATGTTCATCCGCGAGCGGACAGTCTTGTCCGGCACGATGCGGTACACATCAGGGTGCGCCTCGAGGGCGGCATAGATGATGTTGGCCTTCTTCTCGGACACGGCCTGCTGGCCGGCCACCTTGTCGGCGTAGGTGTTCAGCAGCTTCTTGAGCACCTGGCCGGCAATGTAGACGCTGACTGGAGTCAGTGACGCTCAATGCCAAAAAGGGGGTCAGGGACAACGCACTCGAAGATGCTCAGCGTGTTGTACAGGCTGTTGTTCTTGGCGATGATCTCGTACTGCAGCATGATGGGGGGGATGGGCAGGGCCAGCTTGCGCAGCAGGGCCGGGCTGGGCTGGACGGTGGTGGGGGGCAGGAAGGACTTCTTGAGGACGGCGACGGTGACACCGGTGCAGCCCAGGTTCTTCTGGGCGCCAAAGAAGAGGAGGGAGTAGTTGCTGACAGGGACGCGGCGGGAGAGGATGTTGCTGGACATGTCGGCAACGACGATGGGGCCGGTGCCGTCGGCGCGCGGGGCCAGGATGGCGGGGAACTCGGGGAACTCGACGCCGTCGACCGTCTCGTTGTCGCAGTAGTAGACGAGGGCGGCATCCTTGCTGAGCTTCCAGGTGCTCTGGTCGGGGATCTTGCCAAACTTGCCATCGTTGATGGTGCGGGCATCGGCGGCGAGGTTGACGTACTCGGGGCCAAGCAGGCGGATGGCCTCCTGATAGGCCTTGAGGGACCAGCCGCCGGTGACGATGTAGTCGACCTTGAGGTCCTTCTGGACGCGCTCCTTCAGGGCAGCAACCACGGCGGCCTCGTCAGCGGAGGCCCCAAGCTCGGCGACGATGGCGGCGTGCTGGCGGGCAACCCAGGCGCCAACCAAGTTGTAGACGGAGGCAGCGAACTCGCCAGTGCCACCGGCCTGCATGAAGATGACCTCGTAGTCGGCGGGGATGTCGAGGTAGCTGGCGAGGTCGGCCTTGGCCTCGTTGATGATGTTGGTGGCCAGCTCGGAGCGATGGCTGTGCTCGGCGATGCCCAGGCCGGTGCCCTTGAAGTCAAGCAGGGCCTGGGCCGCCGTCTCGAGCACGTCGGTGGGCAGGGCGGCGGGGCCGGCGCCAAAGTAGGTGATGTCGGCGCGGGTAGGCATGGTGTTGATGTTGGGCTTTGTTTTCTTTTTCTTTTTTTCTTTGGTTTTGGCGGGGGTTCTTCCTGACCCTTTTCCTTGCCTGTCTCTTCTTACTTACACTTAAAAAATGTGTGTGGATATCCTCAAAGTGAAAGGCAGAATATGGCCCAAGTCCAAGGTTTCAATGCCGAGTGTGTCAGTCCAGGGATGACTCTACTGTCTTGTGAGTGACTCTTTTCAGATCCAAATCCAATTCAAGCTCTGACTGACTCCAGCGGAGGGAGCAGTGATAGCGGGGCAGCTGCTTAAATCATGACCCCGCCCTCGCCGATTCAGGACCCCGCCCTGGGCACTAATAACCTTTGGTGGGCGGCAGCCTCGAACTGGAAACGAGCTTTCCTTCTCCGCGCACTTCGTACATGAACGCACCAAGCACGGCACGCACACACATGCACGACATCAACAGCCACCAATCGACGCGGGCGGGCGAGCACAAGATGGGAAACGGCAAGCATCCATGATGCGCATCCCCGGTGTCGGCTGGCGGGCGAGGGTGACGTGACACACCCCGCCCCCGGGTTTTACGCAAGACTTTACAGGGGGTTTAGGGAGGGGTGAGGCGCCGCGCCGTGGGGTTGACAGCCCTGAAAGGAGGGGCAGCGGCAGGCCAGTGCAGGCCAGTGCAGGCCAG
>FTEL01006833.1_pt1 | contig 11767 bp, 21 predicted proteins | sample 1658911 | NCBI WGS metagenome assembly FTEL01 (sample SAMEA3914869, study PRJEB12502) | metagenome | biome: forest; material: soil | place: USA | collected 2012-03-12 | depth 0.1 m
GGCTCGGAGAGGGCACTGGTCCAACCTCGCGTGTTGTAAGCTGGATTGCTGTCGACTTCGCGGTTGGACTCGACGCTTGACGGCGGGCATCCAACAGCTGGTTGAACATCTCCAGGATGTTCCCCGCAGGTTGGCGATCCTTTGGGACCGGGATGAGCATACACGTTTCGATCCAGTCCAGCACGTTGGGGGTGATATAGTCCGACGAGTCCAGGCGCTCGAGGAAGCGTTTGTGATGCTCCGCCACCAGAGGGAGCGTCTTGATGCTGTCGTGGAAGCAACCTTCGTAGCCGCTGAGCTTGAACCTGCGTAGGATTGTCTCGTGGTGGGTTTTGCGTGTGGTCCAGTAACGGATTTGCTCGTCGCGCCCGCCGACTAGCCAAGCGACGGTGTGACTGAGGACAGCTCCTATGGAAAAGATGTCCGCGTAGGGGGTGATCATGTTTAGTGGTCCCTTGCCGCGTGTGTGGTGAGAGCACTCGGGTGCGCCTGGATGGCGGGTTGGTCAACATCCCGCGGGATGATAAGATCCAAACCAGCCCAAGAGTGGGAAGACTCACTAAATTGCGCGTTGCCGTGAGGATCCAGTCCCCTGCCGGAGCCCCCCTTCACCGTCCTGACGCGGCTGTACAGTCCAAAATCTGCCATTTTCGGAGTGAAGTCGTATGGAGATCCCGACGGCCCTTTCATGAGGAGAATATTTTCCGGTCGGATGTCTCCGTGAATGCTAGAGTAGACAGGAATTAGCTTGAGTTCTTGACCGAGTCTCAGAAGCGGGTCTGCTTACCCCTTGTTGAGGTCCTGGTTGAACTGCATGAGTTGGTGGATCCTCTCCAGGCCATTGAACACTTGGAAGATGCTTTTCCAGAATGTGAAAACATCCTTGGTCGTCGGCGGCGGCGGGAACGCGGAGAAAAACTGGCTCATGTTCCCGCCGTCGACGTATTCCAGGATCAGAGAGTACGAGTCATGCTGTCGCAGACATCCGTACAAGTGGACCACGTTAGAAGCCTCGTTCGATCGGAGTCGTTGCAGTGCGCGGGATTCGTTGAGGTACGAGGGTTCGTGCTTTTCGTTGTGGTAGGTCTTGAAGACGAAGGTGGATCGGGTGGGCTGGCCTTGTCCGTTCTGAGACACAATGTTAGCGATTGGCATGAACTTGACCAAGACGGATGGGAAACGTACTCTGGACGCGAGGTGGTTGTACTCGGGATGAATGTCAAAAGAGTACACGCTCGCCGCCATGCCCTGCCTGATGTGCTCCTTGAAGGTGATGGGCAAGATACAGGCATTGTCGATGGTGTGGTCGTAGAGACGGTCGGGATGGAAGTCAAAGGGGAAGAACTGCCATTGGTGCTTGGCGATGAGGTCAAAAAAATCGTTGAAGAGGGTTTCGTTGGGCCATTCGCCCGGGCGGCTGCTCCAGGGCAGCTTGTCATCGGTGAGATTGCGACGGATGAACAGGGCTGGGAGGTTGTGAACGGCTTCGGGCTTGGCGTAGACGAGGGTGGAAAAGATGCGTAGGTACGAGCGGTGAATGACGCTGACATCGATGTCAGGATACGCCGCAAAGGCGCGGAGGACGCTCAGGATGTTGGCTGGTGTCCAGTATTGTTTGAGGACGCTAAGCGGGACGTATGGTGTGGGATTCTCGGCGAGATCGTGACCGATGTACTTGTCTCTGGTCGTGGCAATGAACTCGACGAACTTAACGAACGGGGCTGGGTCGGGCGGCGGCGTTGGTCGAGGTGCCATGACGACTGTGGCCAGGGATGAAGGACGTGGACAGTCGCTGAGCCAAGCGGGGATGGGCGGGTCAGGGGAGCGCGGGGCAGACTCGGAACGAGCGCGGCCAGTCAAGAGTGCTCGGGGAGATTGTGAGATCAGGGATCCCGCATGGGCTGGGCAGACTCAGATCGCATGGCGAATGACACTGCTCTCCGTTGTGGGCAGGCAGCACGAGAGGAGGAGGGAGATGCGGGGAAAACGAGCCTCGCTGCCCTGCAGGTCGGCTGCTGCATTTAAGCCATCGGTTGATTAACGAGGCACCCCCTGGCAGCGCCATTCCCAATCTCCAGAGCCTTGCCCTTCCAGTCTGTTGGGACCAGAGAACCCGCAGCAGGAGGCTGCCTGCAGGTGCTTGGGCGCTTCGCGCCGGGAAGGCTCTCGGCTGTGCCACATCCTGGCATGTTGTTTGTTCAGCACGCGAGAGGAGGACCGGGCCGCCATTTGTCGGTTGCTGGCGGCACGGCAGGGAGGGCTGCGCGTGGCACGCGCAGCCCCCCAATTACGGCGCAGAGCTGAGGCACCCTGGACTCCTGGCTGGAGGCACGCCTTTTTTTCGAAGCCCGAATGCAGTTGGTGGTGTCTTGCGGGCTAGTTTGTTTCATCTTTCCCGATGGCAGACGCAAGTAGTGGAACTTTAACTGCATAATCATGATATAAGATGAATGATAGATACATACCTACCTACCTAGCTAGGTACCTAAGCTTAACGGAGATTCCCCCCTCCCGTTAAATACCTTGCCTTGGAACTTGCATGATACCCGCCTCCTGTTTCCAACCCGCCCCCTTAACACCCTCGCGAATTACCCCTTCTTTACCCCCAGCCCACTGACAGCCTCCTCCTTCCCATTAACCGCCGTTGGTGACGGCGATCCCTCAGCAACCACGATCCCTTTCTCATCAGCATACCGGGGCAGGCCCAGGGCTTTGCCGTGCCGCCTGGCCCAGCGGCGAGCAATCGCGTACATTATACCCCATATGGAGACGGTGATGACCGTCAGGGGCAAGCAAATGGACAAGAAGAGGCGGACCCCGCCGCCCCGAACAACCCAGTCAGACCCCAGCGTGCCGTCGTCGTCCCAGCGAAGAATGCCGCTGCTGAAAAGTGTCTGATGCGGGTGATGATGGTCAGGATGGGGGGAAGGCTCAAGGAGGTCCGGCGAGGAGCGGCTTACGGCGATGAATGTCCCCGGGAGGAAGATGAGCGTGAAAATTGTGATGACGTGCATCGAGAGTGTTTCTTGCTTGGTCTTGATGGCGATCTCGTGCATTTTGTGCGTCCACTGCATCATCTCGTGGCTGGATGTTTGGGCCACGAGCTGGAACGCCTTGGACGTCTGGATGCTGGTGTGTTGGATCAGAGACTCGAACTGTGAGCATATTAGCACACCGGCGATGGCGCACGTCCTGACAACGGATCTATTTTACCAGTTCCTTGTTGATCTCGACAGTGCGAGCGAGGGCTTGTAGACGGCTGCGATGAGCGGCCATGTCGTGCAAGACTCTGCGGGTCCGACGGAAGAATGCATCCACATCTGCTTTGCACGCCTCGCTGTCCAGGAAAGTGGTGAATGCGTGCGAAGTGATGACAGTCTCGTACTGTTCCTGGAGCTGGGAAACGACGGCTCTGCTTTGATCCAGCGCCAAAATAGACTGGTCGATCTCGTCACCGATGAAGCCGAGGCCCTGCAGCTCGTTGAACGAGAAGTGATTTTCCAATTCGGCCAGTTGATCCATCAGTGGGTCACTGTCTTCCTCGGCCACGGTCTCGCTCTCCAGCCCCGTCGACGTGCGGCGCCGGAACCCTGAGAGCGTTCGAGCGCCGATCCGGGCGGGAAAACCCGAGAGGGTGCGGCTCCTGGAACGCGTTGGCGAAGTTGGCGAAGTTGGCGAGGTTGGTGACGCCGGCGGGGGCGGGGTGACGGGCGAGGGCCCCGGCTGTTGCTCGCGAATACTCCCCTGCCGGCTACTAGCTCGAGTCACGCCGGTGCTGGGGCGCGATGCGGGATTAGTCTGCATGGTGTTGAGGCGAGAAATCCCTGCCCGCCGGGACCCTCGCGGAGAGAAGCTGCTGCCCTGGCGATGGAAGCTTTGGGCGAGGTTCACCGGGCTGGCAACCTTGGTCACAGGGGCCACTCTCACCTTGATGGACTTGACTTGGATCCGCTCGTCCATGTGGTCAATGTATTGGCCCCAGGCTTCGATACTCCATTCCAGCAGGATGAGGTGGACTTGCAGGCTTGCCAGGAAGGACTGCAGTGGAGTTTTGGGCGTGTCCGCCCGCAGGTGCCTGTCCGTCTCGGTTGCGGTTTTGATGCGGGCGGCGAGTTCTGCGTCGCCCTTCATGAGGATGTAGACGGCGCGGCCGGTCTTCAGGTCGAGGGAATGGTACAGCGTGGCGTGGCGCAGAGGCCATTGGTTGTGCTCCCAGGCAAACCTGGTCCTCTCAACTGTGAGGAGGTTGAAAGCGTGCTGGATCTGGATGCCGGACCTGCCCAGATTCGGAAGCGAGAGGGAGGGACCATTCTCGTCGAGGTGGTTTTCGCGACGAAACAGGGCGTAGTTGAGCGGCTTGGCACGATGACCTTTGAAGGTGAAGACGAGGTCCAGAAATGAGGGCATGACCTGATGGTAAGTGAGGAGCATCGCGAGCTGTTCTTTGGAGCAACCGAGAGGAGACCTGGAGTCTCTGGAATGGATGTAGCTGTCGGTGTAGCGCGTGTCAGTTGCCCCGTTGAACGAGACGGGCGAGTCCCTTCCATAATGACTTACATGAACCGCCACCATGGATCCTTATCCTCTGGAACGAGGTGGGCTTCGACCTGATCAACAGTCTCGAGTTTTTGACCCTTGTCGAACGCCGAGGAGTTTTCTTGAAGATCGCGGATGACCAGGGCCTGGTCGGACGGATGGAATACGGGTTCCTGCCCGAGACGTTTCTGGAGAGCGTTTTGCTGGTGGCTAAAAGCCTCAGTCCTCAACAGGGTCAACGGGTACTCGGCGGAGCGTTGACATGCTTGCGCGAACCGCGCGGGGGTCTCGTCAACTTCGGCCATGGCAGCTCGCGCTGATCCAGCAGCTGCTGCTGTGGCGGTTGGCTCGGGAACCATGGGGTGGGTGTGCTGGCCAGTGGTCGTTTGCGTATCGTGAGCCGAGTCTACTTCTGCGGAGCGCGAGATGGAATACCTCGATAACAGGAGATGAGGCGTGGTCAGCGGAGAAGAGGGGGAACCTGGCCTCTGAAATCCCAGCACTCTGGGCCTCCCGCGAGGCAGACTGCATGCCCCGCAGCAGCGCATGCCCAGCTGAGACCTCAGCCAACCGGATTTCAGGATGCCGCCTGTACAACCGACCTGCGCATCCAACAAAGCGGCCCGCCACTGGGGTGGCTGACCTGCTTGCCCTGCATGCCTGCTGATCCTGTGCCGCTTGGGGGCCTCTTGGGAGCCGCCCGTTTCCCAGCGAGCCACACTTGGTTTGAGCAACGGTGCCCGGCAACATATGACCACCTCATCTTTCGCCTTTCGCCCCAACCATGCGCGTTGAAACTCAGACGATCAAGGTTAAAGGGTCCTCCTGCACGGCCCGTTGGTCGCCGGCCTCCTCCGCAAGCGGCTTTACCAGTTGGTTGGGCCGACTCGTCGACCCAGCCCAACAAACCAAACCAAAGCCCAAAACACAACGACCGGGCACAAAGGACGGACACAAAGGGCGGACACAAAGGACGAAAACGAACGACGAACACAAAGGGCGGACACGAGCGACGGACACGAAGGATAAACGGCGGCCACAAACGGCCGCCCCAGAAGTTGGGCTTTATCGTCCTAATAATACTCGTACTCTACATGGCGGTTTTGTTTCACATGCTCCTCGATATAGCGCCGCTGTGCCTTCATCATCCCCAGTTAGCCGTTGGCTGCTCCGAGGCGTCAGCATGAAACGCAGTGGTCACCTACCTGGGTCAAAGGTTTGGGTATTTCAAAAAGATAAAGCGCACTGTCATCTGGCGACAGCTGTGTCTCGGGTCAGAACCGCTGCGCCCCTGTACTGGCCAAGAGCCATACCTGGATATTGAACTCTGTGTAGCCTGGGAACTGGGTCCGGAAATACGCGGCGAGATCATCACCTCGCAAGGCGTAGGTGGGAAACGTGTCAGAAATCATGGTCGCGGCCTGGTGTGTCGGAGACTGCCTGGGCTGGATGAGTGTGGCGGAGGGAGCCTGCGACGCTGCGCTGCTCACTCCCTTCGGGCGCGAGGGGTAATTTATTCGCATTCGCTCTGACCCCGCCTCTCCAGGCTGCCTCTCGCACGCAAGGCTCGGAGGGGCTGCGCAGGTTGCCGCAACGGACCCGAACGCCATCCCGAGGAGCGCATTTCGATTGGCGCACGGCAGATGCTGTTGTGTGGCACAGCCGACGCCACTGTTACACCGCAGATTGGTGTGGATGGAGACCAAAATGCACTTGTGTTCCACTTGGAATGCCCTCCATGTGCCTGTCTTCTCAACACAGTCAAACAACATAAAGCACATGTTTCCCCTGTTGTGCGGCCTAACCAGGATTGGATATGTCCCGAGTCCCAGTATGCTCCCTACCGAGCCTCGCCCTACCCCTTGTTTTGTGAACTGTTTCCTGGGTCGAAGACCAGGGTGCTGCAGCCGTTCATCACCCGAGTGCCTACGCTACGAGTTTCCATACCTGAGACTTCCTCGCCCCGTTGATCATCAATGTGACCGAAGGGCCATAGTGCCAGCCCCCTCCGCATTGCCTCAACAGAAAGAGAGTCAAGAGACAGAGCCAATCTGAGAAAACAGGAAACCGGAAATCAAGCATCTCTCTGATCACGCGGCGGCTCAGGGCCTTGAGACGTGGCCGTAAGACTGCCTGTTCCTCCGGTCCATGTCACGCCGCGCTCGGAGGTAGTCCTGTCCTTCGCCTTGGTGGATGGTTCGATACTCCTTCCGTTCCTTCTCACACATGTTCCTACAGCCAGGGCAATGCCAGCCATGCTCGGCCTGAGACACCCGCACTAAGCAGCGACTGCACCGCCACCAACCCATGTGTAGGGCCCGCTTTGACCGCGTATTCCACCACTCCTCGTCTCCGCGGTTACCGCGCCGGAAAATATCTTCGAGGTGAAAGGTGCGGAGGTGATCCCGGTAGTGATCCTGGCGTGAGAAGGGGTTCATGTGCCGGTTGCATCGGCGGTAGTCGCAAGAATGCTGGGGCCGTAGCTCCTGCGCGAGATGAACGATGCGGTAGTGGCGTTCAAGATCTGCATGGCGGCTCGCTCCCTTCGTGCAACCTGGATGGGTACATATGTACCCCCCTTTGGCCGAGTATGAGGATCTGGAGTGTTATGTCAGCAGGAGGATAAAGGCGCCTGGTGACTGGGGGAGGCGTACGGGCCAGGTACTGCGTCGGCACAACCATCGCCGCCCGGGTCTGGGCCGGTTCCAGTGCCGTCTTGGCCCGTGAGGTCTCCGTTCAGAGAGCATTCGGCAAGGACGCTGGCGAGGGCATAGTAACAGATGCTGACGACCTCTGGACCACTAAGTCGTGTCTGAAGATGGTATGCAGTGTCTTCCAGCATCCGAGCGAGAAGTGAGCTTGGGTAATCGGGATCCGTAGGCAGGGGAAGGGGAGCTGTGGTTATGAGATGGCGACGAAGGACGTTTTGAATCCCCTTCCGAACTGCCTCCTCATCCCATGCTTTCTGCTGCTGAACAGCTTCATCAACCTCCGCCGCAGTGATCACCGGTGTTGTAGCGAGCATTCCAACCTGGAGACGAGCGACAACCACCATGGTGGCGTCCCATGCAGCTCCACTTATATCATCACAGTCAGGAGAGAAGGCGCTCTCTCGAGGATCGATCCCAGCCGAGTGGTAATAGCTCATCTGGAAGCCATTGCTTGGGCCAGGCACTGGAGCGGGATAATCAAGTTGCAACGACGACATCCCGGCCACACAGTCCTCCAAATTCTCCGTCGCTTGTGGATCGGCACAGTTGTAGTAGGTCCGCTTGCGCGGCTGTTGGGGCACACCAGTGGCGATTTCGTCCGAATGAGCAACTATGGGTTGACTCGACGAGAGTATCACGTCGGGGGCTGGCGTAACCGGTGTTGGCTCAGGTGGCGCTGCCACGCGAGACTTGATCGTGTTGCTAGCGGAGGCAGCAACGGCATTGTGTCTACCGCGTGTGGATTGGGAGGATTCTGGAGAGTCAGAGACTTGTTCGGAGAATGACGATATGGGTTCCTCACGAAGCCCCGAGTATGGTGCAATGCGCCAGCGTTCCCTTGAGAATATAGACTTCTTGGTCATGGCGCCGATGCTTGTCTGGACGGTAGAACACTGTTTCGAGGGGTCAGTGTTATTACACTATCAGATATGGAGGTTTGGCTTGATTCTGAGCAAAGAAGCGAACTGAAGCAGGGAGAGGGTTGGGCAGCAACATTGACACCCCTTTAGAAAAAGCCTCGTCATGCTGGGATGCTCACCCCACCTCATGACAGCCGTTGGGAGCCAATTATGGCGAGTGGCGGCACACCCTAACGCCGTCGAACCAGAGCCCATATCAACCCTCCAACAAGGTATGGCGGCTGCACCTCTCTTCATTCATAGTTGTGCCACCGCAGATCACATGGAGGCTATCAAGCCTGGCTTTAGGTGGAAATGTGCAACACGGGTACGACCCGGTGTTGTCAGCCACGCACCACGCATGGCAGGCGGTGAGGATTTAAAAGAGACAAGAGCCAATTGGATAATTTCTGGGAACCAGGACACTACCTTTTCACTCAGCCATGTCAAGTAATACACCCACCCAACAAAGGAAATGAGTTTGAGTCTCTTCAACGAAGAAAACCTCCTTACCCTAACTTCCCATTGCAACCTAAACCCAAGGCGTGCCACACCCCATCCCGTAACGACTCTCGCTCCCACCGGTCCAACGCATTGTACTCTTGCCGACTTGCATCTTTGGGTGTTGCAAACGCTTGCCTGATTTGGGAGAGGGAGGCTTGCCCTGCTTGTTGTCCGGCCTGGTTGGATGTTTGCTATTAGCGGATGACTCTTAATTGTGGTGAGGGCATGTGGACATGGTGAGCGATGATGGGCTTGCGTGTAGGGAGTTGTGTCATGGTATGGTGTCTGAGGGACTCTGACCTTGCAAGTGACGCTGGGATTGAGACTGATGGTTGTCTCTGTCTCTATCTGAATGGCGGTTTGGATAACGACCGAGCACTTTTCGGGACTCTGCATATTGACAAAAAACAGTGCCTGGGGCCGCGAAAAATAAAAGGGGGGATCTTGTTTATTGTTGATGGTTGCTCACTGGGTTACCAGGGTTAGGGTATTGTTCAGGGCAAAATCGACAAGAGGGAAATGGGTAAGTTCATGGCAGCCAGGAAACGACGCAAGGGGGCAGGAAATAAATACTCAGAAGAATGATATCAAGACCTCGAGGATGACGCGGCAAGCACGCTCGATCTCCATGCTTGTAGGTAATCGGTGCTAATGACACTTCTGTTCTGAACACAAAGTGTCGCTAAGGATGAGGCATGCCCGGATTGGGAAACGCTCCCTCCAAAGAGGTCAATTGGAAAGACTCAGAGCCGGCTATGCGCGCGGGACTAAGAAACCGTCCCCGTCTTGACAGGGACGGGAATGCCAATGCTCCCCCTTCCCCCCCTTGAACGCGACAGACGGCAAACACCGTTAGTCTGGCGGTTCAAACGTTATCAGACTCAGCCAGTGCTGGCTCCGGGTGCAAGAGGCAATGTCCCCATTGCTGGCCATGGGTGCGGATGTGTACGCATGCAGCTAACCTGTTCAGGCGCCCTGCATATTCTTTGCCATGGCCAGGCCGACATCGCAAGGCGGTTTCAGACTTCAAGCCCCGTGGGGAGATCTGTCCGTGAGTCATCTCGTGCCTCTGTGATCTGTGCAATTGTTGCTGCCACTGACATTGCCAACGGCACTGATTAAAGCGAGAGACCCGCGTCTTCCCGTCGGTCATTTCCGTTCCTGAGGCTGAGTCCTGGATAACTTCAGAACCCGAAAGGAAACGACTACCCTAAAATGAGCGCGGAGATGCGGGCCGTTGTTCCTCCAGAGCCTCGTCTGCGCCCCCGCGGCACAGAGCATGCATTCCACCACGGGGACGCCTGCCAAGCACCGTCACCGGTCTTCTTGGGCGGTCAAGGCGTGATCAAGGTGAAGTGACATTGAAACGGGATAAGCGGCGGTCTGAGGCGGTCGGCATTGTCCAATAAGAAATGCCAATCTAGTGCCTGTTGGGAGACGCAGGATCAATGTCCCCTTGGTGTCTCAGAGCCGTGTCTCTTTTGTTCATGAGGACATTCTATTGGATTCTGCCACGTCATGCCCCGTTCGGTAACGCGGTGGGCCTCAAGCCACAAAATTGGCAGAGCATTCAGAGTTTAGAATATAAACAGCAGAAACTGTAACCCCCCGCGTCCATTGGACACCCCTCCCCATCAACGTTTCACTTCTCTCTACAACTCACAGCCATCCCGACAACACCAATGCCATTCCCTCTGCAAAAGCCATGGCTCGCAACACCGCCCAAGTACAAGGGCGGCGGACACATCAGAAACATGCGCCTCATGTTTGGGAGGCGCATAAAGAGATGATTCATGAGCAGCTTTTCACGCATGGCAAAACATACGAGGAGGTTGCGAGTGTGTTGAAGAGGTTTTATGGAATCCGTGTCGGGTAAGTCACTGTGACCAACTGATCATGCCGAGCCGAGTAGTCCATTTTCATGCACCATCCCGACGAAGGGACATGCTCATGCTACACTCCTCCAGGGTTCGGCAACTCAAACGAAAGACCCGCAACTGGGGCTTCGTCAAGAACCTGCCGTCTACGGAAATGGACGCCATGGTTCGCGTACGACACCGACGTTGGGTAAAATGCGGACGGAGATCCAAGTTCTTGCGTCAATGCGGCGCTGGACGCTATGAACCCGTCCCTGCGGCAAAGCTAGATGCCTACGAGAAACGCCACGGAGCTCCCCGTGGTTCGTCTGTATCTGGCTCTCCGAGTTCGTCTTCCAGCCGACCGCCAAAGATGTGCTGACAAGACACGAGCTGATCGCAGTCAACACGAAAAAGGCCTACCACATAATATCACATGCTATACCCCAACCGGGGGCACTCCCACTGGGTCAACAGGCACGCCACGATCGAGGCAGGTCGGGCAGACCAGGCGCATCTCTCGCCCGCCGCTTGCGATGGCTCCTGGGTTTGTTGATTGTGACGCACTGACGAGACAGATTCGTGGAGGTATGAAAGCGGAACCCGATGGTGGCGACCTTGCGGACTATGCACAGTCATCCCCTTCGGCTCAACAGCAGGATATGGCTACTACGGACCCCGGGATTCTGACCGCGACATGCTCCCCGCTGTGCGCCGTGGCCCGCGACACCGCCTTCCACGGGTTATACCCAGAAGCAGCAGAGAAGTATCGGTCCCTCGCCCAACACCTTGACACTCTCTGGCACCGCTCGATCCATCAGTTCATAGCCGAGGTGATGGACGCCGCCTCTCACCCAGGTTGCCCGCAGAGCCTGCGCTTCAGGACTGCCGACATCCTGTCACGCTCCTCAGCCCGGATGAGAGCCAATTACAACGACACTGAACACGACAACGCCGAGCTGTGCAACAGACTCTCCTTGCTTGAAAACACCGCCCGCTACTGGACCAACGTGCTCGTGCATCAGCGCGCGTTGCAGATATGGGAGCCCGTCCTGGGGCCCGAACACCCCATCGCCGCCCTGCTGGTGCGCAACCTCGCCACAATGAACACCAACCGCGACGCCAAAACCATGAAGGACTTCCTCCTTGGCACCGAGGGCGCCGAGATCAGCGTCCTCGGCGCACCAACGGGCATGTATCAAAGCCACCACTCCCCCCTCTGGACCTCCGTCAACCACCTCCACCTCAGCGACACCACCCC
>FTEL01007681.1_pt1 | contig 11760 bp, 8 predicted proteins | sample 1658911 | NCBI WGS metagenome assembly FTEL01 (sample SAMEA3914869, study PRJEB12502) | metagenome | biome: forest; material: soil | place: USA | collected 2012-03-12 | depth 0.1 m
CCACCACACCCAGCACCGTCCCGCCCCATGCGGAGCACGCGCATCGAGCACACGTCCATTCTTGGTTCGAGCGATCCCATGGAGTGTCCGCCTCGGTAGCAACGGCAACATCGAGTCGAGTCGCACACCTGCTGCCCCCGCGCACCCGTGTGCCTGCTTCGAGATGGCACCGACCAGCGCCGCCATTGCCGGCCTGTTGAAGCAGGCTGTCTACTACCACCTCGACAACCTCTCATACCAGAATGCCCTCTTCTTCGCCGAGAGGCTCCATGCCCACGACCAGCGCTCGCCCGAGTCCACCTTCCTCCTCGCCCTCTCCCACTTCCGTCTCGGCGACTCCCGGTCAGCATACGAGGCCAGCAAGCCCGCGGGGTGTCGAGGGGTCCATCTGGGGTGTTCCTACGTCTTCGCACAGGCCTGTCTCGACCTGGAACGGTACAAGGATGGGATCGCGGCGTTGGAGAAGGCGCGCCCGCTGTGGGCTGCCAAGTGCAGCATTGGGCGGCACACCACATCGGCGCGGGCACCATATCCCGATGCCGCTGCCGTGAACTGCCTGCTCGGCAAGTTGTACCGTGGATACGACGACAAGATGCAGGCCGTTGCTTGCTTCGAAGATGCCCTGAGGGCCAACCCCTTCATGTGGGATGCCTTTACCATTCTCTGCGACATGGGCGCCAACGTCGCCGTGCCGAATCTCTTCAAGTTCAACGACACATTTGCTCGCAACTTTGACCAGGAGCCGCGCGCCCTCGGCATGGACTCGAGCGGCGGCCCTCCGGACCCGCTTCAACGAAAGACAGGCATACAAGGTGTTGGCCAGGACAACGATCCGTTCGAGGCCCGCCGCTCGACCGCGTTTCAAGATGTTTCGAGCAACAATATTCTATTTATCGATCCCGGCGAGAACGACTCGGTCTCCTCGAGGCTAACCGCTGCGGCCCATTCGAGATATGCGCCAAACAAACGAGGACCTGATGGCATGGAAACCCCGACTGGCCCCATTCCTCCCCCTCAGATCCAAGCACCTCGTGCCGCCCTTCCTCCCGAACCGCCACTTGCGCCCACACGACGCACCCGCGGCGCCCAGCCCGCCGAGCCTAGCTTTCTCGACGCGCCCCCCAAGATGAGCTATCGGTTGGGCTCACGAAAGCGCGACAAGCCCCAAGATCAAACCACAGAACCCCCAGAACCGCACGCCGGAGGGCCTGCCCTGACTTTGTCAGCTACGGAGAGGAAACGTACGGCATCAGGACACCCCGTTCAACCACGCTCCGTCAACGGTGAGGAGCCGAGGAGGAGCGCTCGGCTAAACGTGGCCCCGAGGACGACATCGCGGAGCAACCCCAATAATATCTCGATGCCAGGTGCGGCGCCCGCCCGCGAACTGAAGAAGGCTAGGCCCCCAATCTCGAGGATAGGCCGACCGGGATCCAGCGGCACCAGCGTCGTCGGCAGGGTGGTCAGCGGGAATCGGAAGCCGCTGGAAGAGAACAGTATGGATATCGACCAGACCGACGCCCCGCGGATTAAGGAACCGCCTGCCGCGCCGGCCCCGCCACTGCCGAAACCCCTGGCCGAGCCCGAGTCGGTCAAAGTGGACGAAGGACTGAAGTGGATCCTGGATCTCCTGAAAAAGATGGCCTCCGGCTACCGCCTCGCATCCCTCTTCCAATGCCAAGAAGCCCTCACAGCCTTCTCCTCCCTCCCCCGCGGCCACCAGGACACGCCGTGGGTGCTGGCGCGGACCGCCAAGGCACACTACGAGCTGGCCAACTACGCCGACGCGGAGAAGTTCTTCCGGCGGCTGCGGATGCTCGCGCCGACGCGGCACGAGGACATGGAGTTCTACTCGACCGTCCTCTGGCAGCTCCGCAAGGGCACCGAGCTCTCCTTCCTCGCGCACGAGCTGACCGAGAGCGTCTGGGACTCACCACAGGCCTGGTGCGTGCTGGGCAACGCCTTCTCGCTCGACTGCGAGCACGAGCAGGCGCTGCGGTGCTTTGGCCGCGCCATCCAGCTGCATCCTGGTTTTGCGTATGCGTATACGCTGCAGGGGCATGAGCATGTCGAGAACGAGGAGTATGACAAGGCGCTGGTGTCGTACCGCCGGGCGATTGCCGCGGACCGCCGGCACTACAACGCGTACTACGGCATCGGCAAGGTCTACGAGAAGCTGGGCAACTACGACAAGGCGCTCAGCCACTACCACGCGGCGCTGGTGATCCACCCGACGCACGCGGTGCTGATCTGCTGCATGGGGACCGTGCTGCAGCGGCAGAAGCAGATCGTGCAGGCGCTGGGGTATTTTGCGAAGGCGGTGGAGCTGGCGCCGCGGGCGCCCGAGATGCGGAGCAAGAAGGCTGGTGCATTGTTAGCCACGGGCCAGTTGGAGGAGGCCAAGAGGGAGCTGGTGATTTTGAGGGACATCGCGCCGAATAATGCGCAGGTGCACTTTTTGCTGGCGAAGCTGGCCAAGACAGTGGGCGATCGGAGGACGGCGGTCAGGCATTTTACGATTGCGTTGAGCTTGGATCCGAAGGTATGTCTGCATCTCCGTTTGATGACTCGCTGATGGGACGAGGTTTGCTAACGATTTGGCGCTCTAGGCAAGCGGGGAGATCAAAAACGAGATCGGCGGCCTCGAGGACGAAGAGGGCTTGGACGACTCCATGATGCATTGATGAGTTGAGAGAGAGAGAGAGAGAGGAAGGATGGATTTGCTCATGAACACATGACATGACGGAAACGTTTCGACGCGAACCGCTTTTGGAATCCTACGATTTTTTCACCCTTCGTCCCCCCCACCTCCGCGCCCTACGGGTTACGAACGAACGAGACGAGACGGTGTCATGATCATACCGGCGTGAGCACTTCGCAGCAGAGCAGCAAGGTCGGCATTCTACGGCATGGCAATGGCGTTTTCTTTTCATGGGGGGAGAGAGAGCATCGAGCATGTTTTTTCGTTGGTTGTGCTTCTTCGCGCGGGGTTGCCTGTGGTGGATGATGGATTGGACCGGGCTTTTGGAGTTTGCGAGTTGTTGTGAGTGTGTGTGTATGAGTACCCGAACATCGCATTGGCCGACATGTATAGTATGGAGTTGGGTTGGGCGTCAACATGGCAAGGGAGGGAGGGTTGGGAGGGATGGGAGTGGCTTTGGTTGCGAGGCAGGGCCAGCAGGATGGATGGAGGGGTACAAAATGGATAATACAGGAATTCGGTCTGGGTTACCTAACACCTACGCATCCCTCCCCCTAGAATGTATTGACTGACGGCTGGTGAGGTGAGGGTGGGCGTGGCGATGGTGGAGGAGACGTACCTAAGTAGAATTCAGAGTTGACCAGCGCGTGTGTTTCTGAGGTCTTGGCGCTGAGGTGAGCCGTCTGACAGCCTCAGAGGGCATCACGCTGGGTGTTTACGGAGTGGTGGTGCACCCCTGCGGTCGGAATCCTACCTGGAAATCTCAATACCGCGTGATTCGAAACAAGGCGGCCATCATCAGCCTGGTCGGCCTCAAAGACATAAGGAGGCCTGTCTGCCCTCTCTTGGTCTGGTCGCCTTCGGTTGGCGGCTGCTGCCATCGCTCGGGCCGTGAGCAGCAAATCAGGTCGCGTCCCGCCCTGGCCCAAGGAGTCTTGGCACCAACGCTCGGGCCAATTTAAGTGGGCCCTGCCCCTCCAAAACGCGCAGTGCAACAGGCAGGCATCGCAATTGAATCCCGCGCCCGTTTGCAAGGCGCTTTTGGCCGCCCATTTCTGAGCCGCAAAAGCAGGCATGAAAAGCGACCAGCATATTTTGGGAATTCGGGGGAAACGGTCACCAACAAAACCCACCCCCGCTCTCTCACACACACGCTCCCTCCCTTTCACCCCCGCCCGAAACAGGACTAGTGCCAACACAATCAGCGATCAGGCGCACCGCCTTGCTTCGAGCGCTGCCGCACCCTATTTAACTCTGTCCCCCCCCGGCGTGTCATCTTTCCCCAAAACATCTACCTCCTCTCTCGCCTTGCCAATTGCGTGCAATTAGTCGTCAAAGTCTACATCGATTTCAATCGACCAACAACAACACATACACACATCTCCATCTACCGAATACTTCCATCAACATGACTGGACGTAAGTTAACTCTTCTTTTTATTATTTGCATCGCGTCGTCGCCGGCGTCGGTGTCATCGTCGGCAGGGCAACGCATCCATCCACGCGACGCGGTGAGGGCCAAGTGATGGTGTGGGGTTTCCACACCACTCAACGCCACTCGCGATGCACGCGGTCGGTCGACGCGTTGTGCTCCACATGACCGCGATGCATCCTCATCGTGGCCGTCGCCGTCGACGACGGCGTCAATCAATCATGCAAACTATTTGAACCATCGATCAGGATACTAACACACCTCACCTACAGGCGGCAAGGGCGGCAAGGGCCTCGGCAAGGGCGGCGCCAAGCGCCACCGCAAGATTCTCCGCGACAACATCCAGGGCATTACCAAGCCCGCCATCCGCCGTCTGGCGCGCCGTGGCGGTGTCAAGCGTATCTCTGCCAGTATGTCCTTTCCCCCTCTCCCCCACTTACTATTTATCTATCAGCTTGCTGACGGTCCTGTGTGCAGTGATCTACGAGGAGACCCGCGGCGTCCTCAAGTCGTTCCTCGAGAGCGTCATCCGCGACGCGGTCACCTACACCGAGCACGCCAAGCGCAAGACGGTCACGTCGCTCGACGTGGTCTACGCCCTCAAGCGCCAGGGCCGCACCCTCTACGGCTTCGGCGGTTAAGCGGTTTCTTCTGCTGCTGCCAGTACGGGAGAGCGCGCGGTTGGTTGGGTGGGATGTGATTACATGGGGCATGGTCGGGATGGGGATGCATTTTATTTTTGCCTGCTGTTTGTTGGTTGGTCGTGGGTTATTAACGTCTGGCGTTGGGATTTCGGGAAGGGGGCGTGGGGTGGTTATGGGACACAAAGTACACGGCCATGATTGATGGTTGGTGGGGATGGCTACGGCGTCCTGGGATGGTGATGAGAATACAGTGATTTGACCACGATTGATGCCGTTTGATGTGTGATGGTGACATGGTGCTGTGTGATGCCAACCAAACTGGTGATGACATTACAGTGGGTTTATGCGTGGCGCTCGGAAGAAACAGCGCAACACAGCCCAGTTGAACCAAATGAAACCTCATTACCGAGTACATACAACAACCAACCTAGCCCAACCTCAAACCCGTGGTATCTATCCATCCTCCCTCTTCTACCCCCGTCCCCTTCCCATCTCTAGTCCCCTACAAATACTTCCTGCCCGCCGCCGCCACCCTCTGCCTAAACACCGGACTCTTAATCTCCATATTGACCTTATAAAACGGGCTCATCACCGCCTTGACGTAATTATCGTAGATTTCGGTGAAGAACGCTTTGATGGCCTCCTCGGTCTGCGGACTGGTCGGGTTGGCGCCGACCGACGTCGAGCTGCGCGCCGTCGTGGTTGTCGCGCCGCCGATCGCGCTGCTGGTTGTTGTCGCGCCGGGCGGCTGGTGGAGGAGGAGGAACTTGGTGTTGGAGCCGGTTATGAAACAGGAGATGTGGGAGGTGAAGAATTTGTCGATTACTTTTAGGTATCTTTTCCACGAGTGTCAGTCAGTATTTCGGGGGGGGGGGAGGGGGGGCCAGGTACAGTTGCCCGTTCGTCCACTGCACCTCCTCGACGATGTCGAGGCTGCTGTGCAGGACGAACTGGTTGAGGTGGCGGGCCTGCTCGGCGAAACGGGCCTGCCCGTCGCCGCCCTGCTTGCTCGTGCCGAACTCGTACTCGAAGAGCGGGTTGTCTTGGGTGCCGATTATCGCGAAGTAGTAGCTCATTGTTGCGACCGGACGGAGCCCCAGGGGGCGGTCTGTGGTGAAGCGGGTTGGTTTGCGGGGGGCGTGTGTTTGGAGCTCGTTGGGTGTGTTGGTGGTGGGAGGGTTTGTTATCGGTCGATCATGGGTGCGCCGCGGGCTAGTTGGGTTGGCCGTTGGCGGGTTGTGGTCGTGGTTGTTGGAATCATCAATCACCTGGACGGACGGACAGACGGACAATGGACATGTCCCTGGTGGGCGTGGTCAAGCTAGCGCGGCAGGCGACGGGTGGGTCGCGGGGCTGCGTCTCCACTCTGGCTCGAGCTGCTGGGCTTGGCTGAGGCTTGGCGCTGGGACCAGACAGCCGCGTTTTTTTGGACAAGGCGGGCAGCATCCGTTGCCGGTAGAACGTCCGTCACATCCTCGAATCCACAGCCCGCGCGGACCGCTTGCGAGAGCTCACCACAGCCATGTTTGGGCCGTTCAGAATCACAAGCTCCCTGGGAGGGGGTCTTTTATGGTGAGTGCTGGACAAGTTGGTGACTGGGGGGATTCCCTCTCTCACTCCAGGTCGGTGAGCAAAGGCAGCCAGCCTACTGACACACCCGCAGGAAGATCCCGTGGCGCATGTCGCCGATGCAAAAGCTCCGGCAGCGCAGGCGGTTGCGGGCGGTCGACCAGGTCGTCGAGACGGTGGCCAACGCGCTGGCCAAGAAGGGCGAGACTCTCAAGTCGCTGGAGCGGTGGAAGGAGGAGATGCCGACCGAGGCCCAGATGCTGCCCCGCGACAAGTACACCATGTTCGACCGCAAGGCCAAGAAGTACCGCAAGGGCATCCACAGTATGTGTTTACCTAGGAGATGGATGAATGGGATGATGTGGCTGACGATTGGCTTCTCTAGAACTCCCCAAGTGGACTCGCGTATCGCAAAGAGTCAACCCGCCCGGTTACTAGACGACGAGGAGCGGCGGTTCGAGCATGTATACCCTTTGTACTATACCAACGGAATAAATGGCGTTATGACGGCATAAAGCGGGTGTGGCAGTGGCTGGAGCAGATGGCAAGTGTGGTTTTGGACAGACCAGGTCGGGCTCATGACGGACGGATGGCGATATTAAGCAGACATCGAAAGACTGCCAGAACCAACGCCATTGTGATTTTCCCGGGGTATTGCACATCCTCCCAAACGGCCCTATCTACACATCGCACCATTTCCCTGATATCTACTTCCGGCCTATGTCATCATTATAGTCCCTCCCCTCGCGCTCCCTCATCCGTGCCGACTGGATGGCCCTGCCAACACCGCCACGCCCTTCGTCGTAGTCCTCGCGGTACTCGTCGCGCACCTGGCCGCCCGACTTGCCGCGGCCGTACTGGCGGCCCTCGGTGAAGCCCGGGTCCAGGTCGGTGCGGATGATGCGCTCGTCCAGCTTGGTCCCGCCAATGTACTTCATGCAGTCGAGCGCGTCCTGGTGGGTGTAGTACTCGACGAAGCAGAAGCCGCAGGGTGTCTTGTTGAAGCGGTCCAGCCCCATGATGAGCCGCTTGATCTCGCCGCACTTGGAGAAGAGCTCGTAGACTTGCTCTTCGGTGGTGTAGAAGGATCTGTGTGGGGGGAGGATGTCAGTGGGTGCTGGTCTGGCTGGGCTTGAGTTGGGAAGCAGCTTACAGGTTGCCGACGTAGAGAGTGGTCGCGTCCTTCAGCGGGTCCTCCTCGGGCTGGTCGTTCTGCATGTTGGTGTCGTCGTCGCCATCGCGCTGGTCCTTGTCGTAACGCCTGCGTTTGTTCTGCGATGGGCATGAGCTTCGAGCTTCTTCTCTCCGTCAGGAATGGAGGGATTCGGGAGCTGCACACTCACCCTGTTGTTGAAGTAGGCGCTTGGCTGGTCCAGCCGCTCGACCGTCGATCGCTGCCCGCGCATTATGGCGGCTGTTGTGTATGTGTGGGTTGTGTGGAATGTGTGGTGGATGGTGTTTAATGCTGATTCCGTTTGCTGGTTTCAATGGAGGAGCCCGCTGATGCTGCTGCGTCTTGGTGTTGCGCCGTCCATCCACTGTTCCATGCCTGCTGCAGGTGGGTGGGCCTGGGCGACAGGGGTGCTTGGAGCTGTTGCCCATGCCGACCAGGGTGCGCGTGCCTGCCCAGAAAAAAGCTGAGGCCCAGGAAAGGGAACGCCTCCAACGCGCTGTGAGTGGCTGGCCAGGCCCAAGCTCTCTTCTGCTCGCAGCAAGTCTTCGGCCGTTCCCTCGTCAACTTCTCAGGGACTAACTGCCACTGCTGCAGGGCAAATCCCCAACCTCGCCAGCAAACCTGCACTTTTACAGCCAGCAACCACCACACCGCGCAGCAGGCACCGATTTCCCGCTCGCCTGCCTAGTACCCGAATACCGTGCACGGATTCGGTTTTGCCGACAGCAACCCAGCAACCCAGCATCGAGCCCCCGACCGCCGACCAGCCACGCCAGATGCCCAAAATCAAAAGCTTCGCGCCGAGCTGGCTCAACGAGCCCTCGCCCGGCCACAAGCTGTTTGAGCTCTCCCCCGACGATGCCCGCATCCCCGCCGCCCTTCCCTATGGCAAGAAGCAGAAGCCTGGCCCGCGCCGCACCATAGCCCGCCGCGGCACCGAGGTCTTCGTCGCAGCTGGCAAGCACATTCGCTGGGGCGACCTGGCCTACATCAAGGATTCATGGGAGACAAAGCATGGCACCCGCTCAGCCTCGTTTGACGACGATGGCGCCCCCGTTGATGGCTACCGGGTAACCCCCCTCCTCACGGTCACCATGCTGGTCAATGTCGCACGCGCTAACACCACCATCAGTCCATCAAGACGCCCGTCGCCGATGATATCCGCCAGCTCGTCATGTCCCCGAACCAGGACCTGCTCGCCGTCTTGACCTCCCACACCGTCCACATCTGCATCCTCCCCGACTCCTCCCACCTCTATGCCCAGGATGCCACCCCGTTCAAGCCCAAGTTCTGGACCCTTGGGCCCACCACCCACGTCACCTCGCGCTCCGCCGTTGTCTCCGCCCTCTGGCATCCCCTTGGCGTCAATGGGACCGCGCTGGTGACCGTCACCGAAGACGCCGTGGTGCGCGTGTGGGAATTATCCACCGCCGACCGCTGGACCTTCGATTCTGCCTCCCTTGCTATCGACCTGAAGCGCCTGGCGGACGGCACCTCCTCGGACCAAGACTTCGGTGTCTCTGTGTCGGCGACGAACAAGGGGTTCTCGCCCGACGCCTTTGACATGGAAGTGGCGGCCGCGTGCTTCCCGGCTAGGGGCTCGGGAGGCTGGTCGCCCATGACCCTGTGGGTCGCCATGACCTGCGGCGACGTCTACGCCCTCTGTCCTCTCCTGCCACGCTTTTGGGCGCCGCCGCCTACCTTGATCCCGGCGCTGTCGGTTTCCATCGTGGCCACGGTGGCCGCAACGGAGGACGACTTCGAGGCTTCGGCCGAGGCCCGCCTCCTGGCGCAGCAGCAACTCGACTGGATGTCCGACCTCGACAGCCAGGAGCCCAAGATCGTCGAAGGATCCCTCGGGGAGCCGGAGGTCGAGGTCTATGCTCGCCCCACCCGGCCCGGTGTGATCCCCAAGCTCCAAGGCCCCTTCGAGTTTGACTTGAACCCCGAGGATGAACAGGACGACGAGGTGGAGCTCAAGGATATCTACGTGATCGGGGAGAAGGCGAACACGGCCGACCTCATGACGGGCGAGGACGAGGAATTGGAAGTGGATGAAGAGAACGAGACCGGCTTGTCCCTGACAGTCATCTGCCTGCTCTCCACCAGCGGCCAGGTCAAGATCTGCCTCGACGTCGACGGCGTTGAGGCGCAATGGTTGCCTGCTCGGTCCAAGCGTTCGTCAAGGTTGTTTTCCTCGGCTCCCCAGACCCCCTCGCTCTTGACATTCCAGACTTTCGACACCCTCAAGCCTGTCGAGGTCACGCCCGAGAGCTGGCCCATGTTCAGCGGGGATGTCACGTCGCGGTATGCCTTCTACATCACACACCCGGCCGGCATCACTTATGTGTCTCTGGCGCCGTGGGTGTTCCGCCTCGAGAGCGAGCTGCAGGGAGAATCGGACGCCGGCGCGGAATTCCGCATTGACCTGCTCGCCAAGGGTCAGGGCTCTGAACGGGAACGCATCTACACGCAGGCCCGCGGCCAGAACGCCCTCGCGGCAGCCACGGCCATCAGGGACCCAGACCTGGGCTACTTTGTCCTGTCGGCGACTCACCAGGACCCCGTCGTCCTCTTCTTCGACACGCCGGAATCCCAGGTCGTGCCCAGGGAGTCGCCGGTCACCATCCCGGAGCCGATCGACTTGGCGCCGCAGGAGATCGGCTGGGAGGCACGGCCGCTCTTCCATCCCTCGGACGCCCTGAACCACCGGAGCGCTCTGCCGACCTGGATCGATCATCTGAAGACGGGGAGGCGGCGGCCATTGTACCAACAGGAGCTGAGGCTCTCCATGGCGACACTCGAAGTCTTTCACGAAGGCCATAAGTTGGTCTCCAACGAAGTCAGCGAGATCAACGACGCCGTTGCAGAACTGTTTAGAAAGTGTGAGAGCCTCCAAGAGGAACTGAGGTCGCAGATCAAAGCAGCAAACGAGGCCAAGACGAGAATTGACAGGATCACGGGCGAGGATTCACCAGACGACGACCCGCCAGTCTCGCACAACGATATTATCGTGGACCGGCTGCAGCGGGCGAGGGATAAGCATGAGGAGCTCGCGGCAAGGATGGAGAAGCTCAAACGTCAACTGAGCCGGGCGACGAGCCGCGACCTGAGCGACAAGGAGCGGGCGTGGGCAGACGAGGTGCGGACGCTGAGCGGCGGCATCCTCGGTCCCGAGACAGACGATGCATCGCCGTCGTCGACGCCCAAGACTCATAAGCAGCCCTGGAAACGGTTTGAGGAGGTGCAGAGCCTCCGCGACGCCCTGTTTTCGCAGGCCGAGGCGCTGCAGAAGAGTCGACTGGACACAGACAGCGGCGACAGCAGTCCCGCCTCACCGGCGCTGCCGCCCAGCTTGCGGATCCCTGCCGGGGTGCGCAAGCAGAAAATGGCCCAGGTCATTGGCCTGCTCGACCGCGAGACAGCCCTCGTGGACGCTGTCAAGGCCCGTATCGAGAAGCTGTCGGTCGGGTAGGCGGCCGCATTGGATACGGCCCCGTGGGAAGGCAGACAGGGAAGGGCCAGAGCGGCCGGAGGGGTCAGAGGGACTTGAGGGAGGGGGGCAGGTGGTCAGAGGGTCTCACGGCGGTTGTTGTGTTTGTTGGCGGGAGAAGGAGCAGCCAATGTTTCCAGGCAGCCCCAGACGGGGACGGGGATGGCATGTCCGGCCTTCATGCAGGTGTGAGGGCGCGCAGAGGGAGACGCCAATCATGGGGTTATCAGACTGGGATGGGGGCCATGCAAATGGCTAGTCGAGGGAGCACCGTTCCGGGTGTCGTGTTTTGACGCCAGCTGTGTGGAGCAGGGGCGGTGCGTGATGCTGCAGCCACAGCGACTCGACTGGCTCTCAACGGAAACACAAGCACCCCCCCCGTTTCCCCGGCTTCGCCACGCAGCTCTTGCGTCTTACCGTGGTCCCGCGGTGCAACACTGCAGCCTGCCTCGAACATCTCTTTCCGGCCGGCTGCTTTCATCCGGAGTGTTCTGGCAGGCGACGAAGCAAATGGAATTCGTGCCAAGAGAATTTGCGATCTATCGTGGGCTTCGGGACGCCCCTTTGAATCGGGATTCGGCGTGTTCTTTCGGTGCCCGTATTCGTCCCCATCGCTCACCGCTTGTCGCCCGACCCCCAACCAGAATCCCGGTCCGGCGGCCGCACATACACACAATTCATCCAACCATGGGTGGCTGTCAAATGTACCCAATGTATGCATTTTCCTGCAGCCGATGACCGGGCCTGA
>FTEL01008698.1_pt1 | contig 11741 bp, 11 predicted proteins | sample 1658911 | NCBI WGS metagenome assembly FTEL01 (sample SAMEA3914869, study PRJEB12502) | metagenome | biome: forest; material: soil | place: USA | collected 2012-03-12 | depth 0.1 m
CTCCACCCCCGCCTGCAGCACCCACTCCACCAGCCGCCTCCCGGCCCTCTCCTCCCCGCCATTAGCAACCATCACCCCAGCCATCAATCTCCTAAACCTCTCCAGCACCTCGCTGACCGGCCAAAACCCCCACATCTCCATGTCCGCCTCCCTCAACGCCAGCAACCCGCCCGGCTTGACAACCCTTAGCATCTCCTTCACCGCCTCCACCGGCCCGTCGATGTGGCAAAGCACCTGGTGCGCGTGCACCACGTCAAACTCGCCATCTCCAAACGGGAGCTCATACACGGACGCAGTACGAAAAGTGATATTCTCCACCCCTTGCTCTTTAGCATGCTCTGCCGCGCGGGCGAGGACAGAGTCGGAGATGTCGGTGGCTGTGACGTGCCCGTTGAGCGGGACGAGGTGGGCGGCCAGGGAGGTCGAGAGGGTACCTGGGCCTGCGCCGACGTCGAGGAGTTTGGGGGACGGAGGGAGGGAGGAGAGGTGCCGGAGGAGGTGCGGGGCTGAGTTGGGGGCTGTGCGCCAGGCGTGGTGGAGGGTTTGGGTGATTGCGTGGCCGGGCTGGTAGGGGCGGTGGGGGGTTGAGGTGGTCATGTTCGTGGTAAGTGTGGTGGTTGTGTGGTTGTGGTGGTGTGTTGTTCAGTGCGGGGTTTGAGATGTAAGAGGGAAAGAGTGGGAGAAGGATTGGAGACGGGTGGAACAAGTGAAGTCAGTCCTTGATATACGATGGCGTACAGCGGCGTCTCCACTTTTTTGGTATTCCCGAGTCCAACATGACTTCTCGCCGACCCCCACACCAAGAGCTGCTCCCATGTCAACGGCGGCAGCGAGGATCGGCTTGCCGTTTCCGAGCTCTGCAAGGGCTGGCCCGTCTATCGCGACGCGTCGGAGTGGCAGAACTACCGCCACCTCTTCACCGAAGATGCCACCGTCTGGACCATTGTGCTGCCCATATCCACATTGGTTATCATTGACTGAGACATGCCCCTCTCAGCTTGGAGTGGTCCCGGTGCCGTCGATGGCTTTATCGCCATCTCCAAGACCGGCAAGGAGAAGGGCGTCTTCATCATGCACCGACCCTGGTGGAGCTGAACCGCCCAAACAACCGCGCCATCGGCAAGATGAAGACCACTTATTGACCTTTGTCAGACCAGGGCACCGGCCCAGGCCAACCGCCTGGACCACTAGTCAACGAGGGCATTACCAACCTTCCAGGCGACGGCAGCTGGCAGCCGGCAGCATGGCATCACCACTAACGCCAGCCTAGTAGGCCAGCCAGCCTGACTATAGGGACGATATTAGCAAAAGGTTGCCCTGGGAAAGGATTAGCGTTACGACAGTAGCATCACGAGAGCATCATATGAGGCCCTAGCGGGAGGCCCCAGCGCTAGAGAGCTCTGGGAGCCAGGCAGTCAAAGGGATCAGGGCAGCGCCCAGGGCACAGAGAAGAGGAAAAGAAATTGAAACAATGCCCAGTGGCTGACCACCATTGCATCACACCTATTTTACAGTGCCCAACAGTGCCTCCATATCAACAGTTGTAGTGGTTGGAAGCCGCTGTTCCAATATCTACTCGATAACTTCTCCGATAATCATCAATGAGCATGCCTTTTCTCCTCTTGTCTCTCGTGGGATTTGCAAGTGGCCAAGTGCTCTTGGCAAACTGGCTAGCACTTGGAACGGGGACTTCAACTTCAGCAAGATGGAATCCCACCTCCAGCTCAAGTAATCGACCAAAGGATCTTCAACGTGCTTCATAACGTCCCTCCACCATCCGAGGCCGATGGCAGCACGGTATGTCATACTTGACACTTTCGATGCACCTGGATCTGGAGGATTCAGCGAATCTAATTCTTCTCAGCAATTCTTCCCTCCATTGATGCTGGTGATACGCGATTTCCGCGCCGCTGCTTTGCTCGCGTACGGGGCAAGGCGATGAGGACGGACTGGTGTGCACCATGAACCCCCCCCCCCCCCTCTCGCAGCAGGCATTCAGATAATCGTGATGCGACTCAACAAATGCGATCACGTCCAGGTATGCGGTGGAGTCGCAAGGCGGTAGGCGGCTAGGCGGCAATCAGTGAGGCAGGGCGCTGGCGCTTCAGGTTTCCCAATATATACTAGCGCAAAGTCTTACTTCCAAATCTACACTAGCCCAATCTCTTTCTTGTTATGCACTAGCCTGATTAAGTAGCCAATGTCGCCCAATTGTAACGCTGCGAGGGCTGCGCTGGCATCGCGTTGCAATGACAGATCCCAGCTTCCCGCTTTCTGCTTTTACCCACTGCTCGTCCCCTTCCTGCCGCGCCATCCCCGACCCTCCCGAGGGACGTGCTCAGCTGTGAAACCCAACTATCATGGAGTTTTATTCGCGGCACACCGTCCGATGCCGCTGCAGCCGGTTTAGCATCCGCTACTAAAGGAGAGGTTGTCCTGGTAACAAAAGTTTTACTACCTATCCAAGTAGTACAGTATTATGGATGTAAGCCGGAGAATCAGGCTCCCCATCAACTGAGACTGGCTATGTCTTGCTCAATCTTGGCCCATGCCTTGGGCGTCAGGATGCCGCCCAGCCAGTAGTTCTCGCCATAGTCCTTGCCCATCACAATGACGACATTCCTGACCGCCTGGCTCGGCCGCATCGACTGCGCGTGCTGGAACTCGACGGTGCCGGGCGGGTTCAGCCTCGACTTACCCGTCTCCCCGGCGCGCACAAGGGCAGGGCTAAAGTCGGCCGTCCTATACAAGTCGGCCCGCGTCCAGTTGGTAAAGGGCATCAGCATGGCCGAGGGCTCGCCGCACAGCAGCCCCTGCTCGCGAGCCGATGGTTGCCGTCGCAGCTCGCGCATCATGGCCAGGACTTGGCCCTCGGTCGCCTGCTTCTTCAACTGGCGCCTGTTCTCCAACGCGATTCGCCCCATGGATCCCGTCGCCACTACCGCGGGGGATAAAAACGTGAAGCCTGCCACGGCCATGTTCTGCATGAACACTCCCGGAGCACGGATCAGCGATGACAGCCTGAACCGGGCGTTGACAGCGTGAAGCAGCGTCACCCCCCGCGGCCGCGGCAGCGAGGACGCCACGTGGCGCATCGTCCACGCCGTCAGCACGTCGCCCTCGCTGACGAAACTCTCCTCGCCGCTGCCATCCTCAGCTGAGAGGTCGCCACGCGCCCGCTCCCTCAACCGATCCATGGCCGCCTTGGGCAGGAAAAGCGTGCGCGCCTCGACCGGGTTCCAGAGCAGATCCCAGGCGAACCGCAAGCCAAACATCAGCATGCCCCATCCCCCGAGCCGCTTCCGCCACACCCTGGACTCCTCCTCACCTTTCTCTGCGGTCATGTCGGCGGCTTCGCAGATGGCGTCCTCCCGCGCACTAAGCATAGGCGGCACCTCAGCCTCCCGCCCGGCCAGCACCAGGGACCAACCGCGCAGCAGCGCCTGCTGCCCTATGACGTCCATGAGCGTGTGCGGCCAGGATAGGGCTACAAGGGTGGCGTCGTCGAACGAGGTGATGTGCAGCGACAGCTGGGGAATGTCCTGGAGGAGAAAGTCGTCAAGGGTCTCGGGCGCGTCTTGACGGGCGGCAAAGAGGCGGAACCCTTCCGGTCCTGGTTGGATGGATGGCGCCGAGGTGGCGCGGGGGAGTGTTGAGGCGAGAGGATGGTCCTGGATGTCCATGGCAAAGGCTTGGTGGGTGTAGAACACGGCGGGACGTTCTGGGGTGAAGTGCTGCGGGACGTGGATCTCTAGGCCTCCGCTTGCCTGGTGCGGGGGTCAGTATTGACAACCATGATGCACAAAAACGTCCAACATAGGCCGGAGCGGGAATCTCACCTTCTTTCTTAACCGACCGCCCACCTTCCTCCAGTCGCCAATCTCCAGCAGCCTGGATAGCGACGCGTGCAGCTTCTCAGGGTCCAGCACGTCGTTGAACCGCAGTGTCCACGTCACGACGATACCACGGAGCGCTTGGGTGTCGTCCAGCATGTGGACTGGGTAGACGATGTCGCTCTCGACCGTTGGCGGAGGACTTCTTATGGGGGACCCTCCGAGGAGGCGCCATAGGGCTGCCATTGTGGTGAATGTGTTCGACTGTTGGTCCAAGTGCGATGTCCAGAACTATGGGGGTCAGCGTATTGTTGGTGTCTGCAAACTGGCTGCACGGCCTGATGGGATTTTGACGAACGACAAACTGTCATGGGCGAGGCCAACAGGGGGAAACAGGGGAAAACGCGTGATTGGGCCAGGGAGATTGCGATGGCGTCTCGGGCACTTTCAATTTCACAGGGCTAACAAAATCCACATGGGGGTGGTTGCCCAGACTTGGCATGGCTTTCAGACCTGGGAGGTGCTGATTGCTTTCTTGGGTGGATGGAATGATGGGGCCAACTCAACCTCCGTGGCCCAACCGAAACTGCAGTTGGGCAGTTGGGAGGGAAGGGGGGACCAACTGGTAATCGATCACCCTTTGAGGGTGTTGTGGAATAAATGGAGTCCCACCACCCCGAGTCCAGTGGTACTCGACAAAATCTCCAAACCTTCAACCTGCCAAAAACTAACACAACGTGGACCGGACGCACCAAAGCTCACCATTTCGCCGATGCGATGGGATCGATATCCGATCGTTTCTTAGCATGCCTGGTCAAGTTTCAAGCCCTATTAGCGTTGCTACAAGCTGCCGAAAACCCTGAGGTAACCCCTGGTCTGTCCACTCAGTGGAGGGCCGGCTCGAAAGGTTCAACGCCAGGGCCGGGAAGGTTGAGGCGTTCGAAACCGGCGCAGGCTCGCTGGACTACCGCCTCAGGGACAAACCCCGTATCAAGGCTCAGGTCAACAGGCTCCTGAATTTTCTCGTCACGGAGTCACTTCAACTGGGTCAGTGCGCCTTATTCCTCATATCGAGTCTAAAGATATTGACCCGAGTTGCCCCAGCCATCTCAATACGCTGGGGCGAAACAATCCCGTGGGATAATGAGCCTGACCATCAGGAAGCTGAGAACGACGTATATTGTACCGGAAAATTTAGTCCTGACATCCCTACGGAGCTATCGCAAATTTCCAGCGCGATCTCTGAGACTCTCGTATGTCTCGAAAGGATATCTACCGCCATTCCGAATCCCGCTCCCGATGAAGGGCGCTGGCAGAAATTTCTTGTGATATTTAGACGCTGGGTTCAGGTATTGTGACATAAGGAGTGGATTAACGGGGTACAGCTATGGTGAAAAGACGATTGAGGGATCGTGAGTTGTAAGCGTAGGAGGGATTGTGAGGTTGCGTACCTCCTTACTCTCTCCAATCCCGGGCAGCAAGGCGAAATAGAGGCATCTGTAGAGCATTGTGGCCGCAAAGTGAGATGCCTCGACTCCCCTGCAACCCCCTTATATGAGGCTCCCCTGCGCCTGTCAAATTATTTCACCATACTGCACAAAGCAAGATTGAAACCCCCCTCAGGACCCCAGCCAACCCCCTCCTCACTCCCTCTCCACCCCAAACACCCTCTCCAACTCCAACAGCCTCCCCGCCGTATCCCGCATCGTCTCCTCCACCGTCCTGAACCGCAAACCCAACACCTTATTATCCCCCTCCGCCTCAATCCGCGCCATAACCACCTTCTTGTCCTCCCCGCTCTCCCTCGGCAGCCGCCCCTCCAGCTCCTTGACCTCCCCCAGCGCCTTCACCAGCCCCGTGTAGGTCATCCCCTTGCCGTCGACGAGCAGCCTCTTATCCCTCGCCCCGGGCGCGGTCAGGGCCTTGACGTGGGCGTCAGCCAGGTCGCGGACGTCGACAAAGGATGGGAAGGTGGTGGCGGGGATCTCCTCGTGGGTGCCGTTCATGAGGGAGTAGATGACGTTGGTGCTGTAGTTGAGGCTGGCGAGGGACTTGAGGGGCTGCAGGGGCGGACCGAAGATGAGCGCAGGGAGGAGGACGGTGGTGGTGAAGGAGGGTTTGGTGGCGGTGACGAAGGACCAGATGGCGAGCTCGCCTTCTTTTTTGGCGGAGCAGTACGAGATGTAGGCGTTGTTCTGGGCGCGGGCGTCGGCTTGGCTGATGGGGAGCCAGGTCTCATTGGTGATGGGCCCCGCGAGGAGTTCCTCGGGCGAGCCGGTAGTCATGGCGTTGACGGAGCCGGTGACGGCGATGGATTTGAGGGTTGGGGCGGTGCGGTGGGCCGAGCGGAGGAGGGCGAGGTTGCTGAGGGTTGTTAGCTGGGGGGATAGGAGAAGTGAGTTGGGGGGCGTGTGGTCCTACCCGTCAATGGTTGGCCTTAGAAAGTCGCGCTCGTAGTCTGTGTAGGCCGGATTGTCAAGCAAGGGAGCGGCGACATGGACGACCTGCGGTGACGAACCTTAGAATCAGTCTCCGCACGATGATTAGAACGGAAACGGCACAAGGTAGCGTACATGGTCAAAGTTGTATTTTCCAAAGACCTCGTCCCAGCTGCTCTCCTTGGCGTAGTCCTTGACCACAATGAGCTCGAGCTTGTCCTTCCACTCGGGATGGAGAGCAAAGATCTCGTCGACGAGGTTGGCACGGCGGACTGTGCCAACCACGTTGTGCCCAGCATCGATGAGCGAGTTGATGACATGGGCTCCGACGAAGGAGTTGGCACCGGTGAGGAGCGTGGTAGGCATGGTAGCAGGTGTGTTGCGTGCTATGTGGTGGCTGCGTGAGGTTTGCTATGGTACTACCCAGAGAAGCGTGATAAAAAAAGGCGTAAATTCTTGGGTTGACGTCGCTGAAGAGTCCGCTGGATTTATAGTTTACGGGAGCGACAAGCCCGTATCTGGATGCTGGAGGCATCGTGTTCCTTTGTCCCGCCTGTGATGGACCTGGATGTGCCATCGCGAGCCGTGTAAGTGACCATGGCTGACATAAAGCGGCTGGCCGCCCGCGCATGCTTCCCAATCGAGGTGGCACGAAACGCATGTCAGCATTGCTCAGTCAGCACACACCCCTTCCCGTCCCTTTCCGTTATGTCGCGGCCACGGAATGCACCGGAATGTTGGAGCCGCGCCTGTAACCATCCAATATCCAGCTGCATGCGGATTACAAAGGCCGAGAACAACGGCTGCCTGGGCCAACCTGCCCGTCCCCGCAGCTTGGTTATGCCCAATGATGGAATCCAGACCGGCCCATGCGGCTTGCGACCGTGAGGAACTGTGATGGCGGAGTGGTGTGTAGCTTTCTCCCTGCAGGCTCAATCTCGACGACCACGTACCTCTGCTGCTCGGCTCGAAGCATGCCCCAACAAGACATGTCTATCCTAATCTTTGCATTTCATCCTGCCAAGTCACATCACCACTTGATTCCCTTGGCCCAGCGCTCCTCCACGTACTCATCCCACTGCCGCCTCACCTCCCCCCTCTCCGCCTCAGTCGCGGTCAAATACCGATCAACCTGCCGCGAGGCGCACCCCACCCCCTCCCAGAACCACTCCGACGACGGATCCTCCCCGCCCTCCCCCGGATCCATCTGCCACCACGAGTCAAACAGCTTGAGCGGCACCTCCTGCACGCCCGTACCGTCCTGAGCGCGGCAGTTTGCGTGCCTCTCGGGCGTGCACAGCTTCCACTCGTGCGGGCCCTCGCAGCGCAGCACGGCCGTGCCGCCGCGTTCGCGCACGCGCCGCTCCAGATCCCGCAGGTAGTGCGGGTTCGGGCTGCGCCTGGCCTCGTCCATGACGGCCTCGTCCAGCCAGGGCACGTCCGCGGGGCCCAGGCCCATGATGGTGTCGTACAGCGTCTGCCAGTTGGCCACGATGCAGACGCGCGCGCACTGCGGGCGCATGGCGGGGCGGGCCCGCGCGAGCTGCTCGACCAGCTCGGGGTGTGGGAGGTCTGGGTGCCAGATCCAGTACGGGAGCTCCTTGTCTGGGACGGTGGATGGGTCGAGAAGCGGCTGGATGCTGTCGTCCATGACGAAGCGCGCGTTGATGGCCCGCTTGATCGGATCGCGGTCCCAGTAGTTGGTGATGCCGAGCGAGTCGAGGATGTGCGGGGACTGGGAGAGCCACACGGCCATGGGGGTGTTGAACTGGCAGCCGCGCGCGAGGCAGGTGGCCTCTAACCTCAACGGCCATGTCCGGCGGCCACGGAGACGATCCCAACGGTCAATGTCGCCGTGGTAGGCGGCTGAGAGAGTCAGGACAGTCTTGTGCATGCTCGGTAGGTCGAATGGGAGGGGGCTGTGGAGGAGTGCCATCTCGTGAGGGGCCAGGGCCGCCGGTGAGCCGGATTCTGTTTCTAAGTCTGGGTGGTTGGCGCCCATGCAGCCGTCCTCGGTGATGTCGAAGCCGTTGAAAGACTCGAGATAACACTGCAGCAGGTGGAACCGGCCCGCGGGGGTGCCCAGCACGGCCGTGTCGCCGTTCAGGCGAGCCGGGGCCTCGGGGGTGTCGACATTGACGGTGAGTGTATAGTCGTCCATGACTCGGTACCTGATGGGCGCGGCCATGATCTGGGCAAAGATTTCCTGCGCGCCCGCCCTCTTGCGGTTTTCCCTCGCCTCTTCAGCAATGGACACATCAGGGAGCAGGCCCAGTTCGCGATAGAGGTTGGCGTAGCCGGCGACTGCGCAGGCACGGCCAATCTGGTAGCGCATGCCCGGGTAGCGTTCGGCAAGAGTCCGATACGTTTCCTCGTCCGCTACATCAGGGTAATGGATGCAGTACGGAGACGTCTCGCGCATCATGGCGGCCGGGATCTCGTTGCTCATGATCAACCGCGCGTTACGCGCACGGGCGAACAGCTCATTTCCGGGAAGAGCCGCAAGCTTTGTGATGTCGGTCGACTGGGCAAAGCTGATGTGGTGGCGGATGCCGTACACGGTGCTTACGCGGGCTCGTTCGCAGCTCAAGTCGGCGGGGAGCTCGTGACCGGCCCTAGTGGAGACATACTCGTTGGGATCGGGCTCAACGCCCAACCCAAACTCGTCGTCGAACTCGAATTCGTCGTTGTCATCCTCGGGTTCTTTTGGAGTAAGGTCATCTTTGGGAGACATGTGTCGCGTGGTGGTGGTGAAGGTCTTGCGAGCGGGTGGCGTGGCCAGACCGGGCGGCCACACCGAGCGGCGTCTGCACTGCGGGACTAGCAACGAAGTCCGCGGGACGATTGTTAGCGCTCGTAGTGGACGGGTGGAATACGGGAGACGACACTGGAGATGCAGGGCGGCACCAAGTTGTGTGTGGAGGGCTGGGCGAGGCCGGCGCATCGTGGCAGGCTGCGAGGTTGTCTGTTAGCTCTTGATGATCGACGTCTCGTTTGCAAAAATAGGTGGTTCCCTCCCTACCTGCCTGTGCCGAAAAATCAGCGTGTGTTTGGGGATGATCCAGCCGCACCTGCGTGCCCGGGCGAGACCTAATTATGGTATGGGATGTTGCGAGCTCGGGGCATTGGGTTGATGTCCTCCCTGGTGTTGTCTCTGTGATATTCACGGACACCGAAAATTTACAATGGCTGTGGCTGGAACGCAATTGAGGCTGACGAACCGAGCTGCAGCTGTTGGGCAGCAGTCCAGCGGCACAGCGAAAGGGGATCCGGGAACATACATACGAGCACAGCGACCAGCGAGCGTGCTCGTCAGCCGAAACCCCGCTTTCCCAGACCATCATCCATCATCGCGGCTTCCATCAGCTGTTGCACACCACACAACGATGGATGTCGAGACTGTCTCCCTCACCCTCCTCAACCTTCCAGGGGAGATTCAGAACAAGATCGTCGGCGAACTAGAGCCCTTCGAGCTCCTTCTCCTCAGAGTTACTTGTCGGCACTTTCGTAACATCATCCCGCCGCTCAAGATGAGTGAGCTTCTGGTTGCAGAGTCGAGCACGACTGGGATAGAACGGGACCTCTACGCCTGTTGTCTTTATCTTCGTCTTCGGCAGGCTTTGCATTTCGCGGACAACATGAAGAAAAAGCAGAAGAGAAAGTCAGCAGGAGGAGGCTACAGCCGATTCTGTGTGCAGTGCGGCCTCGCACCCCCCAAAGGCAAACCTGGATATGGACGTGGGACTTATATCACGAAGGATGGTGTGGTATCTGTGGTTTGCCTCGGGTGCATTCGGTTGAAGCGCCCAGCTCCAGATGCAACTGGCAAAAACACCCAATACTACATCGGGTGCTGGGCAGGGACGCGGGAAGGGCAGGAGATGTTGCGACAGGAACAGGTCCAACTCCAACAGGAGCGACTAAGGCGAGAGACGGAGCGAGTAATAGCGAGAACAACGACGCAGGGAGCGGAGGGCCATGTGGGGTTCTGATTCCGAGTATACCGACGAGGAAAACCTTGAGGATATTGACGACGAGGAAAGAGCTTTCCGATTCCTCCAAACACACATCGATGGTGGCGATTGGAGAGACGTTCTCTTTTCGCACTGAACTGGAGTGAATGCCTCCGGGGGACCCTGACCAGGGGTGGAGAGACACATTCGGGGCTGGATTTCTTAGTTTTTGCGGTGCTTTCCTAGGCGACATGCCTTTCCTGTACTTGAGCCACCCAGGGGTCCCAACGTGCGTAGGACCCCGAGGAGCGATCAGGCAGTGACCAGTGGCACAGTGATCACAGACTGCAAGTTCCAGTGCCTGCTGAGGCCGCGGTGCTAGCTCAGGCCAAGGCTCGTGGGAGTCATCGTCTCCTCCCCCAAATCCGCGACTCCGCCCGCACGCACGTGCTCTAACCACAGCAGACACGCTGACCAGCATGAACAACCTCGCGTTTACTTGGAACAATCAGGGTCGACACTCAGATGCTTTAGCACTGATGGAGGCGGAGAACTCGTATGCACCTGCAGATCCTTTTGCTTGCACCCCGAGGTGTGGCCCGACTCCCACCCAGTAAGGAAGGGAGAGGAGAGCAAAGAGCCACCCAAGTGGCTGGTGGAGGCGCATTGTGGCCCAAGATCGGGGGACGTCTAGAAAGGGGGTTGTACCATTCATCGCGGGCGAGGTTGGGAACGCGGCCATGAGCTTGGTTGATGTGATTGGGAACCCGGTGGCGGCGCCGTTTGCCATCATGGGCATGGTCATGGGCGCCGCTGGGAGGGGCATGAAGTTTGAGAAGGCACTTGATGACGCCGGGGCGGCGTGTAAGCTCATGAGCCAGGCTCATGTGGACGGCATGGGAGCGATGTTTAAGAAGAGTGCGTTGGTCTGGTCTGTTGTCGACCGCTGCGTCATCCTTTAGATACTTAGGTAGCCAGTGTGGTAGCTGGGCTGGCTCGTCATGTCAAGTCCACCTGGTTTCGGGGGGATGTCCGTGGCGCTGTCATGGAACCTAGGTAGGTCCCTAGCTACATGAGGACCCAGTAACATGAATACGTTGCAGCCTTGCCGCACCCAGGGCGCCTTGGCCTTCCATTTCGGCGCTCTCCTGCAATGCCTCCCCTTTGCTCGGTTTTGCCCGAAGTTTGCGTAGTGAAGCCCCAGTGCCTTCGTCATTTCCAGCAGGGAACGGGATGTTGACTGAAGCGTCAGACGGTCAGAGTAGCATCCCACAGCTCTCTCATGTTCTCGACATTCCCCGTCATTGCGTCCAGGCTGGTACAGACTAACACGATTGCATCCTCCATTGTATTCAGAGTGCTCGATTCTCTTTGTCGTCTCTCGAGAACGACCTGCCAGAAAAGCCGAAGCGGGCGGACGATGACTGCTTGCCTTTAATTAAAGCCGTGCCTGCTCCGTCGCGTCCTCCTCCAGGAACCACAGTCTCCATCTGCCCCCCCCCCCCCCCCCCCCCCCC
>FTEL01008867.1_pt1 | contig 11740 bp, 8 predicted proteins | sample 1658911 | NCBI WGS metagenome assembly FTEL01 (sample SAMEA3914869, study PRJEB12502) | metagenome | biome: forest; material: soil | place: USA | collected 2012-03-12 | depth 0.1 m
CCGTGGTGAAGACTGGAAAGTCTGAGCCGGGAATGGCGGCGGTAGTGTTTGAAGAACCTGAGCGCGAGCTGGGAAGCAGAGTGCCGAAGTTCAGTTCAACCTTTGCAGGTAGAGCTGAGAGTTGGATTTGAGTGGAGAGGTCGTTGTTAAAATCTGAGGAAGAAATTTTGACGACCCTGCGGATGCAAGTCGAAAGAGGGGAGGGGGACGCTTTAACGCATCTTGATGGCTGCCTGGATTGCTGTATGGTTGTTCTGGTAGAGTTTGAGGGGTTGCAGGAGAGAGAGGGAAAGGCTGCCAGAAAGTGGGCAGCAGCGGACGTTTTAATCAGGCAGCAAGCCGTGCAGCCCGCGCAGGAGGGCGCGGTCCGCCCACAGGCAGATTTCCAAGCCGACGCCGGGCTCTGATTGGCTGCGCTGACCGGGCAGCCCCAAATGGAATGTGTGACTCACACTTTTTCGCGCGGACCCAGCTCCAGAAATTACCCCACACGCGTCGTCTCGACTGGGAGCACGCAGTCGCAAGGAGGCTCAGGCAAGGAACAGCACCCCTGCCGCGTGCTATTTTCTCGATCGGTGGTTTGAGAACTGTGACAAGGCATCAAATCGGGGGTTGAGGGCGTTTTGAGAAAGATCTATAGCATGTCTTGCGTGTCCTGGAGAACTTGACACTTGGAGACTTCTTTCACTCGCCGAAGGTGTCGTTGTCCTTTGCTGCTCTGCGCCGATGGATTTTTCTGTATCGAGCAGTTTGCTGCGATCCCAGCTTCGCAGCAGTGGCAGCACTGCCCCACTGAGATGCCCATCTGCGCAAACCACCAATGAGACGCGGGGCTGAGGACCGAGAAGGCCCACATGCAATTCCGGTTGGCCTGCAGCTCGCCGGCGGGCTTACGCCGACGGCACGGGGACAGGGGACAAGGCCTCCAAAGGGCGCGCATGTCGATGCAAGGATTCTTTGCCTGTTGCGGCCACTGGAGGAGGGGAGGACGCCCGCCTTGAGCGGTAGCACAACACCAGATTCGTCAGCAACAAGAGTTGTCCTCAACAGTTGTTAGGGACACGACGAGATTCGCAATGGGCGCGTGGATGCTCCCGGTTCATTGGCTGCCCCGGTGGAGGGGCCACGATTTCATAACCTCGGGCGCTCGGCTGGCCTGCGCAGCGGCAGTCCTCACGGTTCAGGCTGCCTGGGAAAACTTCGGGCGCGCAACGTGTTGGGAGGACCTCAGAAAGACAGTGGACCATGGAACCCCAGCTAAGCCCGATCGATCGGCTTGCAGGTCAGCATGCCGCCGAAGCAGCAAGTTCTGCGCGAATATTGCCCGCAGGACCATGTGCGACCGAGGGGACTGTGGTAGGGCGGGCCAACGATCTGACAGCGTGCAGCTGCTGCAGCAGGCTGGCAGCAGCATGAGCGCCGGACGGTTGGACAGCGGCGGCGCTCGCTGGCCGAGAAGGTCAGCCCTATCACGGTTGCACAGGGCGAGGCGCTGCTGCTTCGCCCCAATCCCCGGACAGCCAACACACCGCACTCACTCTCCTGCGCACGCTTGTTGGACACGCGATCGGCCGTGGAACACACAGAGCGCGCGCGGGCAGACAAGGCCAACGGAAGACAGCAGAGTTTGAGACAAGACACTGCCGTCAAGTTTCATTCCTCTGTCGAATCAAAACTCTCAATTGGAGGGAACGACCACGATGGTTGCAATTGAGTTTGTGACTCACTCGGCTAATCTCAATCCCAGCCATCGCAGCGATCCCCAAAGACCCCCAGCCAGGGCACGGACGGCTGCTGAGGCGAAACGACCCCACTGAGACAATTACTTCGTGCAGGACTCGTATTTGCGGCATTGCCTGCGCCTCACACGGATTCAAGACAAGGCAGGCGGAGCATGCCGCCGGTGGGTTCCGGTTCGAAGATGTCTGGTCAGAGAAGTCATGGCGGAACTGGCTTCGGGCCCCACCTGTGGTCCGCCCAGGGAAGAAGAGTCGTGAGGAACACCAGACCTGGAAGGGTGGAAGGTCAGCATCGTCTTGTTCAAACCTGGGTGTTTGGCTGGCCTTCATCCCAAATCGGGTCAAGACACGGGCCGGGCCGCCTCGGTGATGGGGTGAGCTGGACACGGAAAAGTCCCTGCTTCAACGTCGAAGCTTGTCCCTGCGTTCGATGTCGTCCATGACATCAAAATCAACCCACCCGGGCTCTCGACCTTCAGACGAACAGCAGTCCATTATGTCAGCTGGACGGGTTGTCAGTGCCATGTGCTATATCCAAGCTCGTACATTTTGTAGTCGAAGCCAAACTCATACACCAGCCCATGATATACATCTAGACCCAAGAAACAATGACCCGCTAACCTTCCCATTCATGCAAGCCGAAATCCAAAACATATGCCCTTCCCACCATGAAAACTAAAACGTCGAGCTCTTCTGCCCCTCCGGATCTCTTCGCGGCGCCTGTACCTCCAACAACGGCGCATGCTGTTCCGCCTCGTCCACAGTCTCCTTCATGATCACATTCTTCCTCATCACCGCCTCCCACGTCCTATTCCCACTCTTCGCCGCTTCGACGGCCTCCTTCAACCACTTCTTCCACAGCACCGTGCCAGGCATGGCCCCGCTCCTCTCCACCCACGCGTCGCGCTTGGTCTCCCGGATCACAAACCACAGCGTCCGCGTGAAGCTGGGCGTGCCCTCCCTCACGTCGTCCGGGTCCGTCGTCTCGGCCGCGCGCCGCGCATCCTCGGGCGTGACGTCCTCGATGTGGTACCGCCCCAGATCCCAGAAATACCTCTGCGGCAGCAGCCCCGTGGCCCAGTACAGCCCATTCAGCAAAATATAAGACCCGCCGATAAACACCTGACTGTTCCACCCACAATTCCCCAGCAACACCACCGACACCATCAACAACACCATCCCCAGCCCCATAAACACGCGGTAGAAACTCGTGCTCAGGTACTTGCACTCCTCGGTGCCCGAGTACAGCTCGCGCGCGACCTCCTCGGTGCACTTGATGAGCACGAAGGCGCCCTCGCGCGTGCGGATGACCGTGTCCCCCGGCGGCACCTCGTTGGTGGTGCGCCGGTGCATCAGGATCGGCCGCCACCACGACGCGTAGCACACGACGCTGCCGGCCAGCGAGATGAGCGTGATGGCGACGATGGCCGTGCCGTCCTCCCAGAAGACGGCCGCCACGATGATGGCCGCCGTGAGCAGGCAGGAGAAGACGGACAGGGCGTGGTGCGGCGAGTAGTACTTTGGCGGGACGGTGTAGCGTTCTTCTGAGTTGACCATTGTGGGGTTGGTGATGATGTCGGTGAATTTTACTGAGTTGGTGCGGGCGCGTTTGAAGTTGGGTTCCGGGGGCGGGGGTGGTTCTTGTTGTTCGGTGGTGGCGGGGTTCGTGGGGGTGATGGTGGTGAGGGGAGTGCCGCGCTCGGCGTCGGCCCAGTGGACGGTTTGTTGCGTCTTGGGTGGTTTGTCTTGCTTGGGGCCGGCCTCCTCGTCAGAGTCGGCTGTCGTCCTTCTTTTCCTCGTGAACAATGCCCCTAGCGCTGTCACGCCCGCCAGGAACCTGCTCTTCGCCGTTGGCGCAGCGCGTGGCCTGTTCCCAGTTAATGGCATCAGGTGGGTATGTTTGATCTCCAGCACTCTGAAGGCAAACGGCTTGAGCTCGTCCAACGGATGCATGATGTTGGCAAAGAACCCCACGGTATTCAGAACCACGCCGCTGTAGACACCCGCCATATTGGCCTTGACCTCGGGCAGGCGCTGTGGGCGGGTGGGACGCAGAAGGGCCTGCGGAGCTGGTATGATACGCGGGAGGAGGCAGAAGGACGATGCCGTGAGTGTCTGCGCGTGTTCAGCCACAGACGACTCGCCGATGATGGCGAGCAGGGTGATGACATCGAAACGCCAGCCCGGGAGGTCCTGGCGGCCCCATGGAAACCTTCAGCTTGTCAGTGACTGTCCTCGGTTGTGAGTGGGGGATGGAGACTAACCAGGCCAAGGCGCCTGTGGGACCGTCGTCTTCTCCGGACATAGTGAAACGTCGTGGTAGATACGGTACTACTTAGATGGAAGCTACTCCCGGGGTGTATCCTAGGCCTCCCACGAGGGACTGAATAGGAGACACGAGATCGTCCAAGTCCGGGGGAGCCCGCCGCCAGTCGGATGTAGTGGATGCGGCTCTTGGCGCCGAGTGAGGGTCCAAAGGCTGCCGAGCGTCGTTGTCGCGTTGGAGGGCCGGTATGAGTTGGTCAAGAACTTAACAGCTTTGCTATAATCAGGCAAGAAGCAACATGGGGTGGAAACGTCTCTTCTCAGGCCAACGACGGCTCTCAAGTCTCACAACAATGCTGTTGTAGAGGTTGAGAAGCGTGGAAACCCAAGAGTTGCAGTGGTGCAGCCCCTGGAAATTTGAAGCGGATACGGCGCTTGATGGGACAGGGGGTGATGCGCGGCGCTCTGCGTGCGTCTGGGCAGTGGCTGAAAAGCTTGGGTCTGGAACGAGAGCGCCTGCAGCAGCGCCCATCCACATTCGGTGTGCTTGCATATTGAGATGGGTGCACAGGCATATATTGGGCACAGCCGCGCAAGGCTCTAGAGGCGACGTGCCCGGTTTTCTGGGGTGTTGACCGAGAATGCTAGTTATCACAAACGTCAGCGTTGAGGAACATCGACCTGAGTGGCTGGCTCAGAATGAAACAAGATTGATTTGGGAGTGTCAACCCCAGACGGTGCGTCTTCGGGCTGAGTAGTCGGCACATACATACGCACTGCACGGAGACCATGAAAACGCCCCCCATGAAAGCCCAGCGCGGCAAAACTGTTTCAGAGGGAAAACCTGAGAGCCTTGCGGCATCCCGTCGCGACGCCGCCTCAGCCCTCGCGACATCTGTATGGGAAAGAAATTCTTGTTCATGTCATAACTCATCACAACCGAAATGCAAACTGAGGTGAAATAGAAAAGGAAAGAAAAAGAGAAAAACAGTAAAGAGACGAAAGGAAGAGAAGAAGAAAAAGAAAAAGAGTACAAAGCACCGCCCCCGAGTCAATACCCAGTGTATCCCATCCGAAAAATAAACCAGAGAAAACAAGAACAAGTCAAACAGCCTGAAAACCGCCCAAACGCCTGCCGGCTCCTAGAAGGTGAATTCACCGTCCACAATCCTCTGACAGAACTCGTCCCACATCGTCTCCCAGCTCTCGCGGACCTCCTGCATCAGCTCGGGCTCCATACACGAGTGCTGGAGGCTCCACTCGACCAGCTGGCGCAGGCCGTGAAGCGTCATGTCTGACTTGCCAGCCATGGTTTGGTAGAAATCGTGGGCGAGACGGGACCTGCAGCAGAAAAGATCAATAAAACAGACAGCGCAATAGTGGGGACGTAGAGACGTACCTGAACAGCGTCGGATTGTCCGAGCTGACGGTACACGGCACATTGTTCGCGAGCAGGTTGTACACCGAGTGCCCGCTCACGCGGGGCGTAAGACCGAGGATTTCGTTGGAGATGGGGCAGACCTCGACGCAGACGCCGCGCTGCTTCATCTTGTCCATGACGTATGGGTGGCGCGGCAGGGCGAAGCCGTGGCCGATACGCTTCGCGCCGAGGAGGAGGGCGTCCATGAGGTTGCCGTCGGTCGACGTCCCGACGTCGAGGGTCTCGCCGCAGTGGAAGAGGAAAGGAATCTCCTGGCCGGCGGCCTTGCAGAGGGCCTGGAATTGCAGGAATTGCTGCCTGAAGGCGTTGAGGGGCTTGCCTTTGCTCTCTTCGCCGACCAAGTCGAAGCCTGGCATGCTCGGTCAGTTCTGGGCTTGAGTTGATGCTGCAAGTATCTGCAGCTAGCTTACCGGCAATGTAGGGCGAGAATCTCTTGTCCATCTTGAACTGAAAGCACTGCAACAGAGCATCTCCGACTTGCTTCTCGCTGAAGGAGCGTGGTGTGCAGTAGATGACCTTGAGTCCTTTCAGGACTCGGCGCTGGTGATCCTTCTGGAAAGCCTCGTATTCGCCGATTATCAGGTCCATGATGCCGATGTTGTCGATGCGGATAGAGCCGTCGTCCTTCCACACCTGGTTGGAGAACATGAAGTTGGGACGAATCTCGGCGTACTGGATGTTGTCGTCGACAAACTCGTCGAGGCATTGCCGCGTATACTTCCTGTAGGCGGTCTCGTAGTTGAACAGGCCCTTCATCATTTGCGTCCTCGCATTGAACTTCTCCCATGCGCTAGGGGTGGTATTAGCATATCTGTTTCAGTTTGTGTCGGGCGACGTGCTCCACTGCTACGCGTTTTTGTGTCTCCGAGAAGAGTACTCACCCATCTGCGGTTTGGAGCAAGTTGTGCGCTTCTTCCTCCTGGAAGACCAGCTTGCTCTGGAGCCAAGCGTCGGCCGCCTCCTCTCCGCCTGGAAACGCCTCCCTGAACTGCTGGAATTGCATGACGCACCCGCCTTGGTAGTTGCTACCAAACGGGTCCCCCGCTCCCTTTTCTGTGACAGCCTCCTCGCTCATGATGCTGAACTGTATCCTGCAGAGGTCGAATGCCTCGGCTCGGTCTAGCGGGATGTTGCTCCAGATGAACATGCGCTTCATGCCCCTTGCGATGCCGAGCAGCACGTCGGGAAGCAGGTTAGCATTGAAGTGAATGTGGAGATGAGCCCCCTTGGGCATGGCCCGACACAAGGCGAAGAGCTGTGTCTGCTCGATCAGGTCGGCGTTCGACAGAAAGTGGTCGCCGTAGAAGCGCGGGTGTTCCTGGCCGTGGTAGCCGCGCCTCTTGGGTGCTGTTTCGTAGAAGCGCGCAACGTCGTCCTTCTTGAGTTGCTGCAGAACCTCGTTGGCGCGAATTTCCAGGGGCTTTGCGTTTTGGGTGCAGGAAGAGTCAAATCCCAAAGAGCTTTCGTGAAGGGTGCCTTGATGACGCAGGTCATCGTATTCCTTCGCCTTTCCCTCAGCGTACTGGGCGAGCGTGTCCTGGAGGTCTTTGCTGATCTCGAAAAGGCCGCCCTCTGGGACTGAGAGATCACTCTTCCCTAGGACATGACGAAGGTCGCGGATGGTCTGGTCTGGAACCTCGAGGACCTTGCCAATGGGTGGTTCCTCCAGGACATCACGCTTCAACCGTTTAGCCACCGCATGGCCATGGGCTTCCACAATACCGCCCTCAGCAACGGGCGGGTTCCCATGTCCATCGGCCTTCTCTGCGGGGCTGCTGCGGGACAGGTTAGCGATGCGCTCGGCCAGGCGACGTCGGCGGGTTGTCTTGACAGTGTCCGAGAGCGCTTGTTCGGGCTCCTGCGAAGTCTTTTCAACATTTTGGTCGGCATTTGGCGAGTCTTGGCTGCTGGATATCCCCATGTCTCGGGGTACTGGCCGGCGGAGGGGTGTGCCGAGAGGAGCTCGTCGAGGTGGGGGGGGAGGCCAGTGGATCGTGGTGCTTCCCGCGAAGGTGCCCGTGGAAATGATCAACGACCGAGTTGAGGTCCCTGAATATGTGTGTTGATGAATGGAAGGCGAGTGACAGCGAGACCGAAGCAGTGGGCCAGCCTCAGGTGACGGGAGGAGGGGTGGTTGTGTGACTTGTGTTGACTTCTTTACCCCGAAGAGACGGGCAGCACGCCGGATCTTATAGCAGCGAAGGTGTTTACGCGCGCCTTGTCAGTTGCTCGCATCATGAGTACCGTGTGAGTGCCGGAGGTCGTTGTTCGGGATGGGCCAAGGCAAACTCGCCTGCTGCGGCACCCGAGTCCTCCTACCAACACCAGGCGCCCCAGCACGGCCGGCGGCAGAGCGGCAGAGCGGGGCCACTTCGCTGTGTTGCCCAGCGTTGCGGCCGTCCAATCATTGGAGGGGTGGAAGGTACGTACCGTGGCTATGTCTGTGCGCGCGCCCTGGACTGCCCTGCAGATCCTGTAAATCAGATGCCCCACATCGCATCTCGAGGCGGAATCACGGGCTGAAACTCTTCTTCAAGCTTCAGGAATCAAGAGGGAACCCCCAACGAAGCTTTTTCATTCGGGGCTGGGGATCAGATGCTCGCGCCGGCCTCTTTTGCAGTCCACTGTGTTGCCGCTGGTGAGGACCGGGCAGATTGCTGGTTCTTTCCCACCAGTAAATCAATTCCTCTGTTGGCCGATGACTCAAGCCAAATCCGGCCTCGGAACCCTTGGCCAGGGCAGTTGGCGTTTAGGCCAAGCTCCGGACTCGAGGTCGAGCATCGGCCATCCGGCAGGACTCTGAGCCCTTCGCCGGCGTGCCTTACCCGTAGGATTGTGCCATTTGGGGCTGACCACCCCCGAGGTCCATGTGCGAATGAATCCTCCCCAGAGGGTTCTAGAAGACTAAGCCTCAACACCAAGTGAGCCGCCCGGTATGCCAGGGAGGCCATCGGATTTTCAACACTTGATGCCATGCGCTGTCTCTTTTACGGAAGGTTCTCTTCTGGGTGGGTCCGAGTCAAGGCTGACATACCCGATCCTTCACCGCTCGAGCATTCAGGTTTCTTGGAACGGCCCGCGAAACAGGCCAGTCCAGGTCAACCCAAGAGCCCAAGACGCCTCTCCTTCACCAAACATACAGACGCAAAGTCCTCGCATCATTCCTCAATAGAGGCTGAGCGCATCAGAGGCAGCCGGCGAATGCGCGAACAACATGTGGCGGCCCTGAGGAGCCAGAAACAGCCTAACAACCCGAGCAACCTTGGTGCCAACGCAGCGAAGGGACACGTAGATCAGACCACAGCCATGACCAACAGTCCTGGGCTTGCGGGCTTGAGCCAGGAGATGGAGGAAGAGCACACGCCATGCCAACGGTAACTTTCACCGAGATGACCAAACAGAAACTCAGAGGTAAACATGGATCAAGTTTAAGTCCTCATGGGAAGAAGGTGAGTATCACCACCAAACCCAGCACCACAAACCTCCAAGATGACACCAAAAATCAAACCCCTCCCCCTCGTCCTCCCCTTTCTCACCGACTGGCTTTCTCCCCTTCCTTTCAGGCCTCCAGAGCAATCACCTGTCCCCGACAGCGCTCAACGTCAAAGCCACCAAGTCCGAAAGACCCAGCTCGACACCCACACCGCCATCCTTCTCGACCCCAAGATCGTATCACACAATCCATGGATATGCGAGATTCTTTGGACCAGAAGCATCTTCTTCTCAGATCTGCCTGGGCTGTGTCGGCGATAAGTAGCCCGCCCGCCAGACCTCCGACCAGCCCTATCACTCAGCCCCGTAAAATGGTTCCCTCAATCCAGGCGGCCGGGCCTCTTTGAAATCAGCCAGGACATCAGATGAGGTCCTGCAAATCCAACAAGTGGACGGGTTTCCCAAAAGAGGACTCCCAAGCGCCGTGACTCCCGGGCCGTGTGGTCTCAACCGTGCCCGCGGGCAATAAAAAAGCCTGGGAGGTGAGATCCGCGGCAACACACATGGCAGTTGGCCCGTTGGGCTAGGCTGAGCGGCTATTGAAATAATTACCTGCCTACCTGGGTGCCATCTCCGTTCACCAAAACGCCCCTTTTCGATGGATTCGAGGCATGGGACTTGTGCGATCCGGGGATTTGGGTCCGTGTAAGCGTGGTTTAGGGGTGTTTTCCAGTTGTGGCGGAGCGTCTGACCCACTCGCAACGGCAAACTGCAAGGCTTCTTTTGATGAGGGAGGGCAGACAGAGTGATCTTGGCATAAGTTGCTCTGAATGGCTTCTTTCTTCTTCATTTTTTCATGGCTGGTTTCTTGCGTGCAAGGTTCGGTATGGTTGGAGCCTGGGTGCCGGGCTTCCGACTCGGGAGCTCGAGCTGATGAGTGCGGCCGGAAACTTGACTTTCTCTTCTTACCTGATTTTGACTGAAGGGCGAGACTGCTGTGAGCCGTTAATAAGGAGTATTGAAATCCCAAAAGCCATCATGAGCCCCGAGTTACTAATCGCATCACTGCCACCTGAGAGCTGTGCTGAGAAACAGGGTGTGGTGTGTATGACATCGCTGGAGGTGCTTCCCACCATCAAATTCTACTCTTCTTTTTCTTTCATCTCTTCGTTCCGAGTTCTTTCCCTCCTATTCATCTTCTCTTCCCTTCCTTACCTAGTAATTTATTGCCCTTACTCGTTTTTACTCGTGTTCTCCTCTTTCTTGTCGCTTTCGTTTCTCCAAATTTGCTTGTATGAAACATGCAGGTACCGCTGGTAGGTTAAGCTCATGTCAAGAAGAGACGCAACTCAAGAGGCCATGGATGACTAGGTATCATGGCAATCCTTCACTGATGCAAGACGGACCACTTTTGAGATGTATAGATAACCTCCTTCTCCTCTTACTCTACACATGGTACCTAGTGCCAAACGGCGCATGTAAACAACATGCCGGGCGTAACGTACATGTATTAACATAACACAAATTTGCCTGAGACTCCTTGCTCGCATGCCATGTCTAACCAGGCTAAAGCAACCGCCCTCCAACCGGCCACAACCGTAGTGTGTGGCAAACTCAACCCTCTCACCGACTTCAGTTACCTCTCAGAAAAACCGCAACAGAAAGGAAAACAGGGCCAAAGTGCCTTAGTCATCAAACTTGATGCCGCCCACTGCAAAGGTATCAATCCGGCCACCGCGGTAGCTGCCCTTCTTCTTCTTGTTCTTCTCCTTGGTGAAGCCCTTGCCACGGGTGACGATCAGGTCCTCGTGGGCCTTCTGGCCCCAGTCGTGGCCTGCAAAGGCGTTCGAGGCGAGGCGTGGGTCAACCTCGATGTTGCGGTTGATGCGCGAGAAGGGGACATTGGGCTTCTTGTCGTTTCCGTTCTTGCCGCGGTTGTTGGTCTTGAGGGTGGCCGGGTCGGGCGGGAGAGGGGCGAAGGTGTCGACGGGGAACACCTTGGGGGAGGCGCTCCTGTCGAGGGTGGCGGAGCTGCCCGAGCCGCTAGCAGCGGGCGAGGTGGCCTTGGCGCCCTTGGTCTTGGGCTTATCCTCGGACTCGGAGTCTGAAGAATCGGAGGAGTCGCTGGAGGAGTCGCTATCTGAGCCGGACTCGGGGAGAGGGACCTTAGACGCCTCCTCGGCCTCGTCTTCAGACTCCGACTCCGACTCAGACTCGGAGGAGGAGTCAGATGAGGAAGATTCTGAGCCGGAGGAGGACTCGGAAGACGACTCTTCCTTCTTGGCGGTATTCTTCTTGGGGGTATCCTTCTTTGCGGCGGGCTTCTTGGTCGCCGGCTTGGACTCCGCCTCGGACTCAGAGTCGCTGGAGGAGTCGGAGTCGGAGCTAGAAGAGTCAGAGGACGACTCGGAAGACGACTCGGAAGAGGACTCGGAGGACGACTCGGAGGAGGACTTGGAGGCCGCGGGGGCGGCGGCAACCTTCTGCTTCTTAGGGGCGGGAGCCTCCTCATCCGAGCTGGAATCGGAGTCAGAATCGGAGTCGGAGTCGGACGAGTCGCTGCTCTCAGAGACGGCCTTGCGCTTCAAGGGATTGTCGGCAGGCTTCTTCGGCGCAGCGGCGGGCTTGGCTTTCTCATCCTCACTCTCGCTGTCGCTATCACTGCTGCTGTCGCTATCGCTGCTGCTGGAAGATTCCGAGCTCGAAGAGTCGTCCTCCTGGGCGTCCTTCATTTTGACGTCGCCATTGTCCTCGCTCTCGCTGTCTGACTCGGACTCGCTGCTGCTGCTGCTCTCGTCGCTGCTGTCGCTGCTGCTGCTGGCCTCGACGGCCTTTTCGGCAGCGGCCTTGGTGCTCTTAGAAC
>FTEL01008249.1_pt1 | contig 11738 bp, 18 predicted proteins | sample 1658911 | NCBI WGS metagenome assembly FTEL01 (sample SAMEA3914869, study PRJEB12502) | metagenome | biome: forest; material: soil | place: USA | collected 2012-03-12 | depth 0.1 m
GGGGAACACGGAGGGAGGGGGGGGTGGGGGAGGGGGACGAACCAGGTGGTTTAGGATCTTGTCGCGGATGACCTGGACCATCTCGAAGGACTGCTGGGACGAGACGCTGTAGACGAGCATGTAGCCGTGGATGCCGATGAAGTGCTTCGAGTTGAGGATGCTGTACTCGTCCTGGCCGGCCGTGTCGACGATCTCGGTCGCGTACTCCTGGCCCTTGTATCGGATCTCCTTGCTGAAGGTGTTCTCGATGGTCGGGTAGTAGCTCTCGACGAAGTGGCCGTCGACGTAGCGGACTGCGAGGGAGGATTTGCCTGTAAAGGGGGGGAGGAGGGGTTAGTGAGTTTCGGTCTTGCGGTCATTCTCTCCGATGTCCATCTTCTCTCGGCTGCAAGCTGCCCCGCGCGCGCTCAGAGGAGTGGGAAGGGAGACAGGGAGGAGTCTCACCGACTGAGCGGCTGCCAACAATGGCAATCTTCCGCTGCTTGGCGAGTGTGGGAGGCATTGGGACTGAATTGGTCGGTGTTCCGGTATGATGCGATGTCTAGGTCGACCCGAGTCGTGGGGTTTCCTTAACTGCCGGTGTCGCGATGCGATAGAGATGCGATCCGGACTGGTCCAATGATCCAATGCGACGCGAAACGATCAGACTAAAGTGTCTGGTCTGGCTGGGACGGTATGTATGTAAGGTTGCCTCGCGAATGAACGAACCGAGACAAACGAGCGGTGGACTTGCAGGTGCACAGCAACTTGCATGAACAACAGCAGCAGCTGAGAGGGTGGGCGTTTGGGGAGACAAATTTCCACGACAGGCTCGAAGTTGTTTAGTGCGGGAGGGGTAACAGCCTGCAAGGTTGCTGTGCTGTGTCTGGCACACGCACACCTTGAGGAAGGGAAGGGGGAGAGTACTAGTTGGTAGCTAGTCGTGATGGAACAGCAGCAAAGACAGATACACAGGCTGTTGCACACATTTAACCTGAAGCGCAGGGCGAAGGCATGTACGTAAACTTATAGACATGCATGTGCGTTTGACCCTCATCCGCGGCCGCTACACAATCAGGCGACAGATACGATGGGTGGAAACGGGCTACCAGCAGGTTGACACTGTTCTGGGCCCGGTGAGGTGAGGGTGATGGCGGGGCCAGCAGGGTGTTGCTTGCCTGGCAGGGCGGGGCAGCGGGCCCGGTTGCGGAGCCTGGGCCGTGCATAGGGATGGCCTCGACCCCACCATCACATCCCTCCCCCCAGGTGTGCGCTCAGCTTGCATGTGACTCTCGAGGCATGTTGATGTTACACAATACATCATCGTTGGTGTTGGTTCAACCTCGAAACTCGGGCATCCAAATGATATCAACACCGCCGAGGCAGGACACGAACACATCGCAGCAAGCTGATAGATTGCAATCAAGCCATCTGCCAAGCGGAAGAGCTACCTGTACGAGCACCTATGTATGCAGTTGCATGTCTTAGCTCTGTGCACCACTCAGCAACCTGTCCTGCCTGCCCGGAAGTCATCTCTCATCGCCCCCCGTCCCTGGTCCCTGATCCCTCGTCCCTCGTGTCCATGTCATCAAAACCTCGGATTCGTCACCCATAACCCTTCCCCCTCACCCAAACCCAAGACCCGTCAATCATGTCCGCGTAAACAACCCAACCCAACCCAACCCAAATCCCGTCTATCGCTAGACTATCGTCCCCTTCCTATCCCTATGCAAGCCATTTTCGGGCCGGCACCCAAATCCCAAACGCCATGTATCGATAAAACTCAAGACCCGCCGAAGCAATATTGACAAACAGCCCTTTCAACGAAGCACAGCAAGCTGGTCAGCCAGGTCCTGCAGGCGCGTCAGCGCAGCCGACTCGGAGCCTTGCTTGGCTCCCTCATCACCCTGCGCCTCGGCAACCTTGCGGTGGAAGGTAATAAACTCGTTGATCGAGTCGAGCAAGGGTTGCATGTTCTTCTTGGGATGCACCGAGACAAACTGCTCCCTGATCGAGTCGCTCAGGCAGAGGTACCCGAGCAGGATCGACAGGTAGCCCAGAGCAACGTTGAGCTGCGTCTTCTCCATCGAGTCGGCCTGCTTGCGCGTTAGAAACTGACCGCACAATCAACTGGCCAGAAAAGGGGGCAACTTACATCAGCCGTCTTGGAGTGATTCTCCGCAAACACCTGGATCAGCCTGTTCAGGGGCGACCCCGCCGCCTCGCCGCGCTCCTCGAGGCTGCCCGCCGCAGCGGGATAGTACACACAGAAATTGATCATGGCGCCCATCATCATGATGAGCGACTCGAGCACCGTGGACAAGAACGAATCGACCTTCATCGAGTTCATGACGATGCCGAACGCGTTGCACGCCGACCTGGCCAGGCCCTGGAGCAGCCCCTTGTCGACAAACAAGCGCGACGCCTCGCCGTTGTGGTTGGTGATATTAAGCGAGATCCGCAGCGTGAGGCTCTCGAGCTCGCCCATCTGCTCGGTCGGGCGTGCAAGCGCCGTTTCTAGGACGTCGGCGACGATCGGGGCGTACTGTTTAGTCCACACGGAGCTGAGGGGGGACTGCATCGCGCTGATGGAGTGGCCCTCCAGCACGTAGAGTGCGAGGTAAAAGTCGCAGGATTCCTGGGGTTGGATGGTGGCGTCCCAGCAGGCTGGGTTGGCAACGCCGCCTTCCAAAATTGAAAACAAGCGGTCTGTGACCGCCTCCGAGAGCACTTCATCCTCGGCGGTCGCGTGGGTAGGCTGGCGCATTAGAAGGTCCAGACACTTGAGGGCCAGTGTGCGTGGCGACAATGAGGTGGGTGAGAAGGGCTCCCAGACGGGCAGCTCAAGGAGCGACGACTTAATCGTCCCCAACGTAAGCTGGGCGTTCCTCGACACGTTCTGCTTCCTGTCCTTGGCCAGCTGGACAATGTCGACCGTGCTGTCAAGAAGCCTGCTAATGAGTGTGGCAAGGCCCTGGGAGCGGAGCTGCTGGATGAGGTGCGCCGACGTGGTAGCGGCTAGCAGTGTCGTCACGACAGACAAGATGGCATATCCAGAGATGAGGTCCGTCTCGTCGGCCAGAGACTTGAACAGGCTGCCTCCATCACTGTGGTTGCGGAACTGCTGCCGGAAGTCCTTGTGCTTGATCTTGTTGGCGAGCTCCAGCAGCGCGCCCCTCCGCAGGGACGAGGGCTTGGCTGACGGTGAGCCGACCCTGTCAAGAATATCGTCCATCTCATCCGCGAAGCGGCTGTTAGCTCCAGCCTGCCTCAGCTCGTGGATGCTTCGGACGGCGCCAGTGTTGGCCGTCTCGTCGTCCTCGTCAAGGTAAGAAAATGTGTTGACTGTGGCGCTCTTAGTGAGGCGCCCAAAGTTGAACAGCGCGCCCCCGGCCGGCCCGTCACCCAGACCACCGAGACCGCCATCGCCAAACAACGGATCGTCATCAGCCAGCATGGTCCTCTGTTGGCTGTACGTGAACTTGGGGCCTGTTTTCTTCGCTGTCATAACCGGGCGCGCAACGGGTTTCGGCTGGGCGGCGGCTGGGGTGGCAGGAGGAGGCGGCGATGGCCGGAATGTCGGTTGCGATTGGGAGCCATAACCCTGGGATCCTTGCGACGATGCTTCATCCTCGGATGAACTACCGTCCTCCTGCTCCTGCGCTGCCAGCGTATCAATCAAGCGCCTCTTTCGAACCGGTTGGGAGACAGGGGCCGGCGTTGGCGCGCTTGCCGAGGTAGGCAGGCGCGGTGGTTTGCTAGGCGCGGGTTTGGATGGCTTGGATGGAGCTTGTGCGGAAAGGCGGATGGGAAACTCTTGCTTTTTGGGTTGAACGGATTTGGAACTGACGCTGAGGTTCTTCAGCTTCCGGGACGTCTTTGCCGAAAAGGGCACCACGGGTGGCGCGTCGTCCTTCATGTCAACATCCCGCTCAGGAGTGCTTCGTCGTGATGTGGCGGGCACGCTCGCCTCCAGTCTCGGCCTCGAAGCTTCCCCCTCGCTCGAGCGCACGGGTGATCGGGCACCCGGAGGGGACGAATCTGGCGTCGAATACGGGCCGGTGAACCTTCCCCTATCGGAGGGCTCCTGCTTCACCCTCCTCTTCTTTGTCCTCGCGGGCTCGTCGAACTGGGCGTCAAAGTCGTAGAGATCGGGCAGCGGCTGGCTCTGGGCCTCCTCGGCAGGCTTCGGGGCCGCGGCGGAACCATACTTGCGGATGGTTTGCTGCTTGAGCTTGGGGGCGGCCATGTCGCGCGTCGGCCGAGCTGGTTCCGGGGACTTGGACTCCGACTTGGCAGCCGAGGACGAAGCTGCGGGTGCAGACTCGGAGTGCCGAAGGGTTGCCGGCCTTGTCGTCTCCGTTCTCCTCCTCCCTCCTCTCCCGTAGGTGGTGGCGACTTTCTTTCTTGGAGCGAAGCCGAAATCGCTCCCAAAGTCGTAAACCGAGTCCGTGTTGCTAGCCGCCATGTTTGCCGCTTTTGGGGAGATCGGGCAAGCGAGCGTCGCGAATTAAGCGGGATGGATGGACTCTGGGTGGTCGCTATCGAAACCGTGTATCTGGTGGAGGAGGCTGGGCGAGATCAGTGTGGCATTCTGCTGGCGCGCCTCCAGATGGAACCGGAGGAAGCTCCCGGTCGAGTCACGAGCTGGTTGCGCTCGGCTGGATGCGCGACTGCCAAGAGACGTGCCGCCAAGGTCCAATTCGCGTGGTGTGGTGGTGGGAGGCGGGATGCGAGGCGGTATTCGGGGGCGCGGGTTGTTTTGGTATTCAGGGGCGGCCGTGGTGCAGCTCTGGGAAGCGGAGCGAGGCGGCGGCAGCAGGATGACGGGAGGGAAGGCGGTTGAGTTGATGCGAAATCGCGAGTTTGTTGTTTGGAAAACAACCCCAGAACCTGGCACCAGCGCTCCACCCCACCCGCCCACCGTTGCCGCCTCCCTGCCTGCAGGTGGCCCGTGCGCCTTGCCTGTCGCAGACGACTGCTGCAAACGCAAGCCCCGCACAGCCGAGCAGCGGGGGCAGGTGGCAGATGGAGGGCGCTGCCGAACAAAACAAGGCGCTGGCGAGGGAGCCAGGGGTCCTGCTGTGGGCGGACAGGTCCGCCAGCCCCAGGCCCCCAAGAGCTCCAGCTTGAGCTTCAAGGAGTGCAGAGCAAGACGATGTCTCAAGTAAACCCAGGGGCACAAAAGGGCAAGGGGTCTCTGTTTCTGCTGATGTAAATACCAGATTGGCTGGCCCCTATTCACCGCGCGCCCGAATTCTTCTCAACGGAGAGAGAAACCCAGACACCAGCCCTGGAGACATGGGCTCGCCTCATCCACCAAGGAAGCTCTCATTCTTGGCTCCCAGTAGGGCCCTGCTGGAGACAGGCGATTTCCGGATGACCTGTGGGTCTCTCCACGATAAGAGAAGTGACCCTGGTGGCGTCGTCGCCCTGTTCCAGCCCAGCTGCCTGCCCCCTTTGGCCGCAGTTGGTGGGGTGGATGAGAGCTGCGAGGGGGCAGCTGGATTCATTCAAGAATGGAATGGAACGCCGTGTTTCTCAAACCCAACTCTTCTTGCCTGCTCTCGTGCCCAATCCGTCCCGTCTCCAACTTCGTCCTTGACCCTCTTCGTGTCCCCGTGCCCCCTTTTGACCTGACCTCCAACCCTGACCAGGGACTCCCATCGTCACCCATCTTTCAAAGGACGTGGTCCTGCAACCACCCGTTCGACGCCCATTGTTCCTGTTGGCTCATGCTCACTGGCCAACGGCGTCTTTGAGCAACATCAACAACACACAGACCGGACGGACGGCGCCCAACACCCAACCGGCAGCAATGTCCGATGTCAAGCCCTCCCCGACCCAATGCGTCGGCCCCGACTACCGCTCCGAGAGCCAGAAGCCCACGGCCGTGGTCTCAGTCGGTGTCGAATTTGACACCGTCACCATCCTGCCGCAGACGCCCCAGCTGATTGCGCTGCTCTCGTGAGTAGTAGTGGTTTCCCCGTCCTTGGTTGGGGGAGGCAAGCCGCCGCCGGGCTACAGCGCATATTGGGGTTGGTTAATCTGGTCTGGTCTGGTCTGACATGGCCCCCTCTCGCCCCCTCGGGCCCCTTGGCCCCCCCCTTTCTAGAATCATACGCAACAAAGAGACCCAACGCGGGGACTTCATCTTCTACTCCAACCGCATCATCCGCCTGCTCGTTGAGGAGGGGCTCAACCACCTGCCGACCATCGAGCAGACTGTCACGACGCCCGTGGGGCGCCCCTACGACGGCCTCTCGTTCCAGGGCAAGATCTGCGGCGTGTCCATCATGCGCGCCGGCGAGGCCATGGAGCAGGGCCTGCGCGAGTGCTGCCGCTCCGTGCGCATCGGCAAGATCCTGATCCAGCGCGACGAGGAGACGTCGCAGCCCAAGCTGTTCTACGACAAGCTGCCCGACGACATTGCCGACCGATGGGTGCTCCTGTTGGACCCCATGCTCGCGACGGGTGAGGATCTCTGCCATTTCCATGCCTTTCAGCCAGCCAATTAACCAATTGCTCCGTAGGCGGCTCGGCCATCATGGCCGTCGATGTTCTCAAGTCGCGCGGCGTGCCCGAGGAGCGCATCCTGTTCCTCAACGTCCTCGCGAGCCCCGCGGGCATCCAGAACTTTGCCACCAAATTCCCCAAGCTGCGGGTAGTCACGGCATTTGTCGACCAGGGCCTCGACGAGAAGAAGTAAGTGTGACGGCCGTCGCACACCCTCCCCGGCGGCAGCGCCTTTTGCCTGGCACCGATGCTCACACCACATGCGTCTGTCTAGCTACATCATACCCGGTCTTGGTGATTTCGGCGATAGGTATTATACCCGGTGATCCATTTGGTTTTCAACTCGTCAGGTAGCATAGGTGGGCATCCGGAAGCAGCATAGCAATTTCTATTGGGTTTTCGCTTGACAACGCAGAGCCTCCCCCCTCCCGTTCCGCTAATCGGCCGGTGATGAGACTGCCATCGCCCGCGACCGCAGCCCCTCCCGTATCCTGTATATCATCTGCCGATTATCCCATCTCCCGACCCAGAGGACAACAAAAAAAAGGTACTCCAAGCACAGCCCTCCCTTCCCATGTCCCGACCTTCCTCCCATCACTCGTACTCCTCATCATGGGCGATGATGTCGTCCCCATCGTAGCCGCCGCCCTCCTCCTCGTCCTCGTCTATCCTCTGGCTCGACTCGCCCGCTCGTCGGTTGCTCGGGTTGCCGCTGGGGCGAGCCCGGCTCGCCTTTTGCTTGGCTTCGTCGGCGACAGCGTCTGGAAAAGCGCAGTCGGGTTAGCCCCTGTGTTCTCTCCTAGCTAGGCATGAATAGGGGCGGCGTCGACTTACCCGCAGCATCGACCCACTCACTATAGACGTCGATCGCGGACGAGAGGTCTGTGGAAGCCCAGTGTGTTAGCAGAGGAAAAGGGGCTAGGGGTAAGGTAGCGGGTTGGGAGGGCTGGCGCACAGTTGATTTGGCACTGGAACTTCTGGCCGCAGGTCTTGCAGTCGAGGGTGCCGCAGCCGGCCTTCTTGTCGAGCTTGACTTCGACGGACTTCTCGTGGTTACAGAAGAGGCACGTGAAGACAGTGGGAAGACCTTCGCGCTGGCCGTGGGGGAAAGGGGCGACGTCAGCATGCGGTTCCTTCCGAGACATCAATGGACGGCGTATGTACCCTCTTTGGGCCCTGGGGCTTGCTGGAGCTCTTGCGCTTGCCCATTATGCTGGTGTGTGCGGGACGGGTTGATGGTCCTGGGTGCGTTTGGCGACAGACTCGGGGGTTGTCGGCGCAACGTCGCTGGAGCGGGCGCTTTCGAAGGGGGGTGGCTCGTGATGGCTGTCGGGATTGCGACGGAGAGGGAGATGGTGATTAAAGCGATTGCAAAATGCTGGATGGCAATGTCCAAATTCCAGGTACGGTTGTTTGTGTTTGTCGAGGTGGGATGAAGATGCACCCCGCCAAAAGATTCGCAGGCGGTTCAGTTTCCAGCCAGCCTTGCGCCAAAGCTGCCCGCGGACTGAGCGGCAGCCTTGACCAATCTGGGAAGGCGGTGTCATTCGCTGCTTCGGTGGGCGACCGTCAGAGCGGCGAGATAACTACGAGCACAGTGTCTAACCGGTTCAAGCGCCCCATCTTCAAGGGAGGCAGATGGATAAACAGCAAAAACAAGAAAAAGACGGGAGCACGGTCGTGGTCAAGGAACTTTGCGTTGTGGAAATGCTGAATAGAGTCATCAAGATCAGGTTTGTGGCGTACCTCGTTGACAGGCAGCTTTCATGCTGGGAATCGTCTGAGCAGTCATTGTATACATAATTATGATCCATGTCGCGACTGCTGTGGACTTGGCTGGATGGAAGCCTGGATGGAAGCCTGGACGGAATAGGAACCGCTCAGTTTGGTTGTCGAATTGAAGTCCCAAGCACCCCTAACACTCATCCATCTCTTCTCAACTTCGCTCGCCCTCTTCCTTGGGACTCAGCTGCCCGCCGCCAGCCAACTGCCTGCCCTCACCGTCCCTTCCAGAGTCTCCAATGGAATGGCTGAATTGGTGCCGGATGCGGGTGTCCAGCGCACAGTGCCGCCGCCATCCGCGATCCACTGTCGCGGGAGCCGATCCGATTGCAGTACCCCGCCGTTGGGCTTGCCAAGGTGGGGCGGCGGAGCATTGGTGCTGCAGGGGGGCTCACCACCTGCCGCCCTTGCCTATCGGTCACCTGCACCTGCACACCTGCCCTGTCAGAGCCAAACCCCCCCAGTCAGCGGTTGCCAGCGTTATCCGACCGCCCAGATCCCCAGGTCCAACCCAGGTCGCCCCCAGGTGGCCGTTACGTGAAATCAACAAGATGCCTGCCAATTGCTGGGTGCCAATGGGCCCCGATCCGCGTCCCTTATCACGAGGTCTCACCTGGGCCCGGAGGTTGGCGGATTCCGACTTCCTGTCCCCAAGCAGATGTCCGCCCGCGCGTTCCACCGTCTCCATTCCAGGGGCTGCTCCCTCGAGCTGCCTTGATCATTGATGCAGCCCTGCCCTGCACCCGTCCGCGATACCGATAGTTACCTGTACAAGTATGGACCATTGGCCATTCCATTGATCATTGGGCTTTGAGCATTGATCATTGACCTCTCACCGCCCCGCCACTATCCTAGATCCCTCTGCCTCCGTGTCCATAAAGCATCAATCAGAGCCACAGACCTACTGCTGCTACTACCTCCCTACCAACCAACCTAGTTCGGCAGCCGTCAACAAACGACACCGCTACTTGCCCGTCCCTATTCCCGTCTCACTTCTGTCTCTTGCTGCCCCATCTGGTCCTGCCGTGCCTACCCTACCCCACCCCATCCACTCACCCCGAGGTCATATCCCTGCTGCCAGTCGACATCATGGCATCCGGTTTGGACGATGTGAAGGAGGCCCTGAAGGTCATCTCGCTGGGCCAGTCGAAGCTGCTGTCTGCCGTCGAGACGGTCTCGCAGCGCGTGGCCGAGCTCGAGAAGACCCAGGAGGAGGACCGCCGGAAGGCCGGGAGCTCTGGGTCTGACGCCGTCAAGCGCGTTCTCACGCCCCTCGCCGCCGGCGTCACCCCGGCGCCCTCGGCCGTGCTGCCGGCCGAGGCGGGCACCCAGTCGCCCCCCGCGCCCGCCTCGCCCGAGCAGAAGTCGAGCTTCCCGTCCCGCGTGGTCCTCACCACCTACCCCAAGCAGATCGGCATCACCCCCTTGCCGCTGGACTGGGGTGCCGCAGACCCCCTGGTGCGCGGTCCGGTGACCGTGTCCCGGGCACCCTCGACCATCGGGAAGCGGAACGCCATCGGCGCCCACGGCGGCTCGTACTCCATCTACTATGCTCTAGCCCTGGCCAGTAGGGAGCTCAGTGCAGACCACAAGCCGGATTTCACCAACACCGAGCCCGCCGTCAACATCGGCCCGTTCCCGCAATGGGGGGACAGGAAGAAGATTGTGGCCATGGACCCCTGGGGCCACATGGTGCCGTGGCTGTTCAAGGACGCCATCGAGAAAGACAATGGCAAGTAACCAGGCTGCCGATCGTGGACCTTGAAATCCTGTCCCGTCTGCCCTACCCATGTTAGACATGTCTAATGCCCCCCCCCCTTAGTGGATCTCCGTCCAACCATTGCTATCACAAAGGCTCACATGAAGCTGCCCGAGCTCGAGGAGAGCGTCAAGAGCGGCCGGCTGGTCCCCGACGGCAAGGTGTGCCTCAACAAGTATGGCGAGCTCGCCGTGACCAAGTTCGCAGTCGAGCCTGTCTGGTACCTGCCAGGCGTCGCGGAGCGGTTTGGAATCGACGAGGGAACCCTGCGCCGGTCGCTCTTTGAGCACACGGGCGGCATGTATCCCGAAGTAAGTGACTGCTCGCGCATCTTCGGGGTTTCAGGGTGAGAGATGTGAGACTGACAACATGGCCCCCCAGTTGATCACACGGTCAGACATCAAGGTGTTCCTGCCCCCTATTGGTAAACAAAACACATCCACAACACCCACCCCCTCTCCGCTCGCCCCGGCAACGTGACCTGACTGGCTGCAGGTGGTTTGACCGTCTACTGCTTCGGAGATCCGGCAAACATGTCCGATCCGTCCAAGAAGCTTGCCTTGCGCATCCATGACGAGGTCAGTTCTGGTTGGGCTGCGGTCTGCCTGTGCTCTCGTGGCTCAGTTTGCTGACGTGGGGGCGGACAGTGCAATGGGAGCGACGTCTTCTGCTCCGATATCTGCACCTGCAGGCCATACCTCATCTTCGGCATCGAGGAGGCCGTGAAGGAGGCCCAGAATGGTGGCAGCGGAGTGGTCATCTACTTCCGCAAGGAAGGCAGAGCCCTCGGAGAGGTCACAAAGGTATGTCTCTACCCTCTCCCACTTCTCCCACCCCGTCCCGCCGCTGTATCAGACGCTCACGCAAACACAGTACCGTATGTCGAATCCCTCACTGCTGCCTGGCGCTGTGTCCCCCGTGCCATTGGCCGTCTAACCCCAGGATCTGCAGTCGTGTACAACGCCCGCAAGCGTGGGGAAGATCGCGCGTCGGACTATTTCAAGCGGACCGAGAACATCGCGGGGGTCAAGGACATGCGCTTCCAGGCCTTGATGCCCGACATCCTCCACTGGCTTGGCATCACCAAGATTGACAGGATGCTCAGCATGAGCAAGTGAGTGTGACCACGCCTGTGTGTGTGTCCCGTTGCGCGTGCCTCGCCAGCTGACCCGTTCCGCTTCTCCAGCATGAAACACGATGCCATCGTCGGGCAAGGGTGAGTCACTGATCTGGAGTCACCAACCGCCGCCGCCGCCGCCCCTGAGACCCGAGTCCGGTGATGCTGACGAGAGACATCCAACAACAACAGTATCCCCATCCACGAACGGGTCGAGCTCCCCGAGTCGTGGATCCCGGCGGATTCGAGGGTCGAGATCGATGCCAAGATCAACGCAGGTATGGTGCAATCCCAATCCCAATCCTGTCAAAGACCTCCCCCGCCTTCCTCCCGTTTTCGGCCTTCGTTTTCTGACGCGAACTTCCCCCGCAGGATACTTCACGACCGGCCACCGAATGACAGAGGACGAGCTCAAGAGCGTGCAGGGCCGGATATGGGACGAGTAAGCGCCGAAAAGAGAAGCCGCCGCTGGCGAATCGGGAGAGTACAGGGCTGACTGGAGACGCAGTATCGACCACTAAAGTCCATTCGAAGGCTCGAGCTCTGCAGTTTTCGGTTCGGAGCTGCAGTCTCGCGGGGGCGAAC
>FTEL01007202.1_pt1 | contig 11737 bp, 8 predicted proteins | sample 1658911 | NCBI WGS metagenome assembly FTEL01 (sample SAMEA3914869, study PRJEB12502) | metagenome | biome: forest; material: soil | place: USA | collected 2012-03-12 | depth 0.1 m
CTCTTCCCCCTCCCCCAACATCATAACTCTCCTCCCCACCAACGCATTCACAGCGCACAGCGCTCTTTCCCTGACGTACCCAGTTCCCTTCTCCTCCACCTCCCTCCAAAACCCCTCCCCCATCGACCCGCTCCTCAGCTCCTCCGCGCGCCACGACGCCCGCTCCCGCCAGTACAGCAAAAACTCACCCAGGTGGTCTATCTGCGCCCGCTCCCCCCTGATAATCTCCACCCCAGCGCGCATGCCATATTTCCCCGGCTGGGCCGTCACGGACGCGCTCCTGCCGGCCATGCCGACCTCGGCCTGCACGGCTGGGTCGCAGAAGCCGAACAGGGTGAATTTCTCGAGGGTGGCGCTCCAGGAGGCGCGGTACTGGCGGGCTTCGGAGGTGAGTTCGGCGAAGAGGGTTTGGAGGGCTTTGCGGTGGGCGGGGTTGGTTGGGCTGGTGAGGTGGAGGTTGGGCGGGTGCAGGACGGCGCTGGTGGAGGTGATGGTGTGGCAGACTAGGCCGGTGAGGTGGAGGGCGGAGGGGTCGGAGGACGGGGAAGGGACGAAGAGCTCGCCTCCGGCGGCGTAGTAGCCTTGTTCGTTGCGCAGGGCGAGGGGTTCGGCGGTTGGGGTTTGGTGCCATTGGGGCACCCATGAGGGGTGGGAAGGGTCGATGTCAGCGCCATGCTGGACCGCGCTGAGAAGTCGTAGGTGCTGGTCCTGCTCGAGCATGCGGTGGGCGGCTTGAGTGTAGACGGTGCTGAGGTTCTTGCTGTAGTCGGGCTTCACCAGCGGGTCGGCGTCTGGGTCGTTTCCTGAGAAGGGCATCCCGAGAAGGGCATAGATGCGGTCTCGCGCGTCGGTCGAGTCAAACCGTCCGATGGTGGTCCCCAAGACCAAAGATAGGTCGAGCTTCGAGAATGGGGAGATCCCGCTCCGCCGAGCGAGCGGTAGGACGTAGATCAGAAACGCGTTGTACGCGGCCGTGATGGACGCCCCGGATTGGAAGTTCCACCCGCTGCTCATCATCCACGCCGCGCAAACGCCAACCAGGCCCCAGGAGATGTGGTGCCGACCCCAGAGCACGACTGCCGAGCGCCCCAGAGCCAGTTCCTGGATGATCCAGAACCGCCGGAAGTAGTTCGTCTCGAACAAAACCCGCAAGGCCTCCCACGCCTTTTCGTCAACCGCAGCCCGGACCAAAGCCAGCTCCTCATCACTCATCGGCTCCAAGCGGTTGGCATAGCTCGCGAAGCTGAGGTTGTCGCTGTCCGGCCGCCAGGCCCGAACAATATCGCAAACGGCTTTGAACGCAGTGCTCGCTTGGTCGTCCTCGTCCAGCCCGAGCCAGACGAGCACGCGCTCCGCCTGCTGGTAGATGCTGCGCATGATGGAGACCTGCTGGCCGCGCTCGGGGATGTCCTTCTGGTTGATGCACACGGAGTCGGCCCAGACGTATCGTGGTTGGCTGACACGGCGCATTCTCTTGAGGGCATTCTCGAGGTTGCGGGGAATCGAGACCTGCGCGCCGTTGCAGTCCAGGAGTGTCGAGTCTGCTGGGTCGCCCCAAGTGTAGGATATCGCTTCGTAGCTGGGCTGGTCGTCGAGTTTGACGACACGGAGTCGGGTTTGGAGCGGGGCGTTTTCGGTATGGGCCGGCTCGATGACGAGAATCCGGAGACTGTTGTTCCCAGGCAGGGGAGAGTACAAGGCGGATGCGCTATCGGCTTGAAGAGTGAGCTCCTCCAGCTTCCCCTCTAACTCCTCATCCCCTTTCTCCTCGCCGTTGCCGGCATCCAGGACATCATCAAACCCACGCCGCTCCACAGCATCACCCGCATTGAGAAATATCGCCCTGGCAAGGTGATCCGCCTCGGGCCACGCCTCAGGTACGCTCACATCCTCTTCCTCCCCTTCCTTCGCCCACGGCTTCGCATCAGCCGCCCGAAAACGATGAGCCCCGATGGTGTGGTCCTCCAGCGCAATCTTTGGTACCAACCGCTCTTCACACAACCCCAACACAAGCACGGCAACAACCTGCCCGTCCTCACACTTTTCCCCGGCCTCATTCCGCGGCGCGATGGTCACCTCCCGTCCCGCACGGAACCACAGCGCGGACGTCCAGCTCTGCCCGTCCGGAGTCAAAGTCCTCTCCTGCCCATCAACCCCCAACGTAAGCGTCGTCCCCGGCGCAACCCACACCGGATACACAAACGTATCCGTAGGAAACTCATGGCTCAGATCCAAAGTCCCATCGTCCGGCGCGCGCAGGACCATCACCGTCGTGTTAGGCGGCTGAAACTCGCCAATCTCGCCCTCCCCAACCTGGTCCTTCAGCTCATGATACACGTCCCAAAAGACGTGGTCGTACACGCCATAGACCTGCTGGCGCAGCGGGGTGAAGAGCGGGCCGTCGCCGGGCTCGCAGGCGTCGAGTTCAGCCGGGGTGGCCACCGGGGAGTCGAGGAGGGTGAATTCGTTTTGGGCTTTCCATGTGCTGTCGTTCCACCGGTCTTGTTCTGGCGCCAGGGCGATCCAGTTGCCGAGTTCGCGGATCACCTCGGGGAAGACTTCCTCCAGGGGGCGAGGCTGAGATCCGTCTTCTTGAGATTGACTGCCTAAGCCCAGGCGGGCTGGGTCGATGAGCCAGAGACGCCGCAGGGCCGTCGAGACTTGCATTACCGCTGGCTTGTGCGAAAAGCCAATTGTGCGGAGGGACGGCCCATCTTGAGGTTGCTGGGTGCTTGCAGCCATGGTGAGACTCTGGACGTGGTCCGTCGTGAAGTTCGCCGGCCAGGATGGTGTTGTTGAAAGGAAAATAGAAGATCACCAGCAGGAAGTAAAAGCGGAGAGAACCTGAAATGTATTGGCTCATTTTTTGGGCCTCCAGGTGGGCCCAAACTGCAGCGTAAGCCGAGTGAGTTGACTCTGTCAGTCAGGCTGACTCCTAAGCTGCTGTGCGCCTCGCTGACCACGGCAGAGAGGCCTGCCTCTTCCAGAGTGACCTCCCGATTCTCTATTGCATCCCGGCTCTCGATGCGCGGCGTGCGGCATACCAAGAGCTACATAATCGCTAACTCCTACCGCCGCGACCAACCCTTCACCCGCTACGACCGGCTGCGGGAGTTGTACCTATGCAGCCTCGACATTGCCAGCCTATACGGCCTCGCCCATGGCCCCCGGAGATCCTCTGTATCATTGCGAAGCCTTCAAGGTCTTCGAGATAGGCACCGGAGTCCAGAAGAACCACCGCATGCTCCTTGGCAGGCCGTTTGAGATCGTCGGTTTCTAGGCGACGAGACTGACACCTCTCGCTCCGCGTAGCCAAGTCGGAGAAGACCGAGAGGCGCTGTGCGGCGGGCCCCAGCTCCAGACACCCAATTCCCCAACCTGGGCAGGGCTGGCAGGTGTCAGATTGTGAGGAGACCGGCGGAAGGCGGTACCGTTTATCGAAGGTGCCGGAAGCGGTATACGCCAGTACTGGATGCCGAGCGTATATGTTGCCAAGTTCCACAGCAGAACATCAGCCCCCTCATCTCGGCGGAGCTGGCCTGGCCCCCGACCTAGCCGGCGCGGGCCTCGACTCGAACGGGAAGTCCCTTGGCGCGAGTCTGAGGTCACCTCTAGCAGCCAGGCAGAACAGAAATTCCGGCTCCACGGACTGCTTCCCTCCAGCAGCTGTCGTCGCACCAGCCCCAGCCGCGGCCGGGACAGCCTGTTCCTCTCCCTCATCTTCCTCCTCCTCATCCTCGTCCTCCTCATCATCGCTGTCCACCAACGCCTGCTTCAGCCCCGTCCGCACGTTCTCGACACCCATCGCCTGCTCTTCAACGGTATACTTCTTCTTCACCTGCACCGTAACATACTGCTGCAGCGACTGCATAAAGATATCATGCATATCCGCCCACTGCTCCGTAAACGGATCCGACGGCACATCATCGTCCTCATCCATGCCATAGGTATCCTCATCATCATAATCGTGCTCGCCGCGCGCGCGCGTGCCCGCGGCGAGCTTGCTTGCGTCCACCCCCGCGGTGCGTGCGGTCTCGCGGGCCTCCTCGACCCAGCTCTCGACGTCGGGCTCGAGCTTCTTGCGGAGCAGCGAGAGCAGGATGTGTTCTTGGGTGCGGCCGGGGAAGTTTGTCGACGGGTGGACGGCGAGGCGCTGGAACAGGCCAGCGTTCTCGGTTGCGAGCTCCTGGAGCGTGCGGATGTTTTGCTGGAGGATGGCGACCGAGGCTTGGAGGGAGTCGCTGGGGGGGACGCGTCAGTGGATGCAAGGAGCGTCGGCAAGCAAGCAGGGGAGAAAATGGGCTTTACTAACCGAGAGGGAAGCGGATTGGAGTTGAGGACGGATTGCCGCAGACTCTGGATACTCCTAGTGAGCTGGGAGAAGCGGCTTCGCAACAGCTCCAACTGCTTCAGCTCCTCGGGAGCCATGTTGAGCGATGCCATGGTTGCGAGCCTCGTTGGATCGTTTGGGGGTGCGGGTTTCGGGGGCAATTAGCGGATTTAATGATGATGACGCTCAGGAAGTTGCCGGAAGTTGGAGTTCTACCGTTGTAGATCGTGGGCGGGAGCAATGTTTTGATGCTGGAATAATTGAACGGGGAGAAATGGAGGGGCACATGGCCGAAGCTCGAGCTTCAAGGAGGCCGAGGCGCTCAACCCTAACCCTGGACACAGCAACACTCGTTCAGTATCCCACTCTCACGGTCATCAAGCCACCCATCTTTGTTGAAACGCAAGACTATTATTGCTATTGTTACTCTTGTAGAAAGGCAGGTAGGTATCGTTAAGGGACATGTGCTCAAATGCTCTGCGCCACGCTACAACGCCCAATATCAAACAACAACCATGGCCAAGTTCGTCGTTGTCCTGTGAGACCCGAGAAGCCGAAAAGAGGCCATCGCGACGGTCACTGCCCGTGCGACCCAGCCTGGTCAACCTAGATCGCCGACCCAGCCTCGCGCCCAAACTCGTCCACGGCCGGGAACCGCGCCCGACGCTCGAGGTCGTCCAGCGGGATGTGCGAGCGGATGTACCTGTCCCGGTGTTAACACAGGATCCAACTCCGGAAAATAAAAAAGAGGCGGACTTACTTCTCCCTCCCATCATCCACAGGATCATGATCCCAGCTGGTAAACTTCCCCCTCGTCAGCGCCGCCCACACCAGCCTCCTCTTCCGCTGCGAATGCAGCACCTGGCGCGTGATATCCTCAAAGTCCCAGCGCGCCCTCGCCTCGGCCTCGAACCCCTCAAACACCCCCTTCACCTTGACATCCTCCGCCGCCCGCCCATTCTTCACCAAATCCTCCAGCTCAAGCGGATCCGCCGCCAGGTCATACAGCTGCGACCCATCGGCAGGGCAGGTAACATACTTCCACTTGCCGCGGCGGATCATCATGAGCGGGCGGACGGTGCCCTCGCCGGTGTACTCGGCAAAGACCTCGTCGTGGCCGTCGGCGGAGCGGCCCTCGAGGTGCGGGAGGAGGGAGACGCCGTCCATGGGGAGGTGCGGCGACGGGCGCGTGCCGACCAGGTCGCACATGGTCGGGAGGATGTCGAGGGTCGAGACGTTGGAGGTGACGCGGTGGGGCGCGAAGCGCGCCGGGTGGGAGATGAGCATCGGGACGCGGACTGAGGACTCGAAGTAGTTCATTTTGTACCTGGGTGGTGTTAGTGGCTGGTTGGGATGGTAATGGGGGGGAGGGGCGGTGGGGATGCATACCAAAGCCCACGCTCGCCGAGCATGTCGCCATGGTCGCCGCTAAAGATGACGATGGTGTTCTCATCCAGGCGGCACTTCTTGAGCACATCGAGCAGCTTGCCGACGCAGTCGTCGACGTAGCTCACGGCGCCATAGTAGGCGCGGCGGGCGCGCTTGACCTGCTCGTCGCTGAACTCGGTGTCCCACAGGTCGCAGACCTTGAGCAGGCGCTTGCTGTGGGGGTCCTGCTCCTCCTGGGGGATCTTGACCTTGGGCAGATCGATGTCGACCCCCTCGTAGAGATCCCAGTACTTCTCCTCGATGGTGTACGGGTCGTGGGGGTGGGTTAGGGAGACCTAAGGGACAGGGCAACGTTGGTTAGTAAGTCTACGGTTCTACTCCGCATACCCACCCACGGCCCGTTACCCCCACGCACAACGTGCGCGTGCTAGTGACGGGGCTTTGCTATTCACACCCCTTTCTTAGCTACTTACCGTCAAGCAAAACGGGCGCGAGTCCGGCCCCTCGCGGACATGGTCGTACAAGTACTGCGTGGACCGATACATGACCTCCTCGTCGTAGTCCAGCTGGTTACTCCTAACACAGGTACCGGCCTGCAGGATGGAGCTGGCATTATGATACCACTCCAGCCTGGTGTCGGGCTCGTCCCAGTTGACGACCCAGCCAAAGTCGCCCGGGTAGATGTCGCTGGTGAGGCGGGTCTCGTAGCCGTGCAGCTGGTCGCCGACAAAGTGCATCTTGCCGGCCAGGACGGTGTGGTAGCCCTTGAGGCGGAGGTAGTGGGCGTAGGTGGGGATGTCGCTCGAGATGGAGGTGGCGTTGTCGAAGGCGCCGATCTTCATGGGCAGCAGGCCCGTGATCATGCTCATGCGGGACGGGGCGCAGAGCGGCGAGGGGCAGTAGGCCGAGTCAAACTGGACCGACTTGGCGGCGAGGGCGTCCAGGTTGGGGGTGAGGATCTGCGAGTCCGGGTTGTACATCTTGAGCAGCGGGGCGGCGAGCTGGTCGGCCATGATGTAGAGGATGTTGGGCTGCTTCTCGCCCGCGGTGCTGGCGCCGGCGAGGCCATTGCGGGTGGCGTTGACAGGTTTGCCTGCCACCGGCGAGACCGGGAGTGAGTTGAGGTCCGGGGCCATGTCGCTGGACCGCTGTGAAGTGAACTAGGGTAGGGGTGAGTGTATGAGTGTGTGGTGAGTCCCACTCTGTCCAGCCCTACGGACGGCACCGTTCGCAACCAGCAACGGGGATCCGTAGATCGGGTGCTCGGGTGCGGTAGCCTGCGGGGGTGAAAGCCGTTGTATGTACGCCAAGAGCGGGCAATGCAGAGTTGGGTAAAAGTGAAGGGTGTAAGATCACACGACAGGTTGGGGGGCAGGCAGTTGTGGTGTGTGTGCGCCCTCGACTCTTTTCCTCGAGCGTGATTCAAGACGACAAAGAGAAAAGGGGAACCCCCACGGACTCGGGCCTGGTGAAGCGGTGTCTGGACGGTCTAGTAGGGAGGAAAGAACGGGAGGGCCGGGAGGGGAGCTGGGATGACGCCGGAGCACGCAAGCGTCTTTGACGCAACTCTGAGTGCCTTGACGGATGGCGCCATCGAGAGACGGGATGAGAACACGCCGTGGTAGGGGCGGGCCCATTTAACGTTTCTCATCCCCTCCATCTGCCAGACTGACAAGACACAACCAGGGGGGACCGCTGCCGGGGGCGCACGCCGGGCACAGCAGCACTTGTCTCTGTCCGGCGGGGCCAGCAAGGGCTGCGGTCTCGCAGATGGCTCTGGCTTGGCGCCCACGAGGCGAGCCGCCGCATGCTCGGGGAGAAGGGGGGGCGGCGGGCGGATCCAGCCCACGATCCAGGCCCACTCGGCGGTGAGAACCGAGCGTGAGATGCTTGGGCCACTGTCACTGTTCCTATCTTCCCCGACCCAGGCACGCAGTGTGCGTTGCAGGATGCGGCGTGATGCAGCCCTTATTATCCCGTTGGCAAATTGTCTGCTTGGGTCTCTGGGAGATAAACTGTGCTGGCTGGACTCGTGCCTGCAGACGATCATCGCCAACCTCACCGCTCCGGCAACGGCCTGTGGCCTGGTCTCTTATCAATCAGGACGCACGAGACCAGACGATTACGGATACCGACAATTTTTTTTCTCGACTTTCCTCATGCAAGCCAAACAGGGGTCGTGTGGGGAAAAGCAGGGGTCCCCCCTCGCCGGAATGGTGCTGCCGGACTTGGGGTTTGGAGAACAGGAGAAAGAACCCACCCACAGATCAATATCAATATCACCAGGGCTGCTGCTGCTGCTGCTTGAGACGAACCACCTGCAGCCGCGTCTCTCTGGCATGTCCCCGTGCTGCAACCACTCGGGGCTCGGATCGCTGCTGTCTTCGCCGTCACCACATTCCTGCACGTCGAGACAGGATGATTGGACCGCGGGGATCCGACCAAGTGGGCGCGTGACCGACTTGTCAAAGGTCGTCGACCGGTCTCGAACGCGAGCGGAAGGGGGGCAGGCAACCGGGGAGGTAGGGATGTGACTGGTACTTGTAGGTGGACTCTCAGGTTGCGAGGAAGCCACCAGGCAGGTATAATTCAACTCCAGGCCCAGAACGATCAAGAATACGAGATTAAATAACCTTATCCACCGCCCGTCGTGTGCTGAATGCGAAATGTCGAAAATACAGGGAAACACCCATCCTCCCTTAGCCGCGGCGGCGGGTAGTCGGGCCTTTGGTCTTCGGTGTCGACGAGGTCGTCGTGGCGGACGCGGCAACCGGGACAGGAGCCTCCTTCTGCTTCCCCTTCGCCTTGGCCGAGGGCGCGTTCCAGTAGAAGACCATCTGGAGCGCCAGGACAGCGTTGAGCGCGAAGCCGGCAATGAACCCGTACAAGATGAGCTTGTCGTCCACCTCTTGCAGCGTTGTGAAGATGCGCGTGAGTGAGCCGAGGAGGTAGTTGAAAACCTGCGACAACGACGAAACCGTCCCATCAGCAACATGCTCTCTCTGATCAGACGAATAATTAAGCTTATCTAGGGGGGGGAGGGAACTGACCGTGTATGCGCTCAGCTGACCAGTGCCGCCCTGCTGCCAAATCGCCAGGATCTGCGGCACCTTGCTCGCCACGCTCAGCACGCCCGCGCCGGCCTGGAGGTACCGCAGCTGCTGCATGCCGAGCAGGCTCTCGCTGAACAGCGTCACCACGGCCGCGGCGAGGGCGGCGACGAACAGCGCCGCGACGCTGGCGCGCCCGCTGTAGTTGAGCACGAGCACGGTGATGATGACATTCTGGCCCAGCACGAGCGCCGTCTCGCCGTAGGTGCTAAAGGGGAACGCGTTGCGCACGTTGTACGCGAGCGAGATGAGGTAGCTGCTCGTCTCGAGCAGGTACGACAGGAACGACACGCCGCTCGCCGACTGCGACTTGACCAGCTTGACGATCTGGGGGACCTTGACGACCGACGAGGCGCCCACGATGCCGATGCCCAGCGCCTTGCTGATGGCCAGCTTCAGGCAGGCCGTGTTCTCGAGGTCCACGTCCAGGAGGAGCGCCTTGTAGCACGTGTCGCCGATGATGGAGACGCCCAGGTCGCGGATCGGGCCGGGGAGGTTGTGCGTGATGGGCGTGATCGCCGAGCGGAGCGCGTCCATCGTGGATGGTGGGTGGGGGATGAGGTGGTCGGTTTGGTTGGTGGCTTGCTCGGAGGAACCGTGGCGGTTTCGAGTTGTAATATGCGCCCGTTTGTTCGGGGGCGGTTTCGCGACCGAGTTTGTCGTCGACGGCGCGGTTGAAGGAACCGCTGAGGGGGTGGTGAGATTTGTGCTGCGTGTCACGTTTGTTGGACAAAAAAAGCCCGAAACGTCATTAAGTTCCCGACGCGTGGAAGGTCAGGGGAAGTCGCCCCACTTCGCGGGCCGCCCTCGCAGCGAGATGACCCGATTTCTACTTCCGTTTTCTCTCGCGCAATTCGAGATGTCCACTTTGCCGCGGAAAACAAAACCCATCCGGAATGCCCCTGAGAAACCAAGGCGGATATGGTCAGTTTTCAACACCAGTCCAGGCTGCCTTTCAGGATCAATGTCCCTGGAAACTGAGATGGACTACAGCCATCGCATGTGAAGACGCCCCCATGAAGCAGGCGAAATGTGCACTGGGAGCGAGAAGTAAACGATGCGCTGACAGCATCGCCAATAACTATGTTACAAGCCCAATATGCTTGCCGGTCCTCATCCTTGTTCGGCGAAAAAGACTCCTGCCAACCCAGACCCAGCCTAACCACCAACCTACAACGTCCCCTGCCCCCAGCATTGGATCTCCGCTGAGCACGATCAACCAGACTCCCTCGCAAACCCATTAAGAAAAGCCAGTTGATATCTGCGCCAGAAACTCGAGGCCATCAACGTGCGAGAGACCAAAAAAAAGAGCAAGATAGAAAACCAGAGCGAGAAACCGAAAACCTCGAAACCGTCCTCCCTCACCCCCTAGTCCTCCTAGTAGGCCTACCCGTCCGCCTCGCCGGCGGCGGCCGCCCGGGCGCCTTCTTCGCAGCAGGCTTGGCCGCCTTGACGGCCTTAACCGCCTTGGGCTTCCTCCCCCCCGTCTTCTTATCCCCGGCCGTGGCGGCCGCCTCCTTCCTCGCAGCAGCGGCCTTCTTCTTGGCCGTGTCGAACTTGCGGACCAGGTCGAGCGAGCCAGAGAGGTTCTTCTTGGGCTCCCACGTGTTGTCGCTCGCCGGGTAGTTGCGCCACTTGACCAGGTACATGTGCTCCATCGTGTCGGCGTCGATGGCGGACTCGACGATGGATTCCACCTCGTACTCGCCCGCGGGCACGTCGTCGTCGTCGGCGGCGGCGGACTTCTTGGGACGCCCGACCTTTTTGGCCTGGTGTGGTTTTGTTAGAGTTTGAACCGGGGGCTTGACGACTTTCCAAGATACTTACGGGCTTCTTCGCGGCCTTAGCCGCCAGTCGCGCGCTCGCAGCAACGCCGGCTGAACGGGCGGCACGGCCGCGGCGCTTGGCCGCAGGGGTGGCCTCGAGCTCCTCCTCCTCCTCTTCCTCTTCCTCTTCAGGCTCGTCCACGTCCATCTCGTCCTCCTCGGGCTCTGGCTCGGGCTCCGCAGCCTTGCGCTTGCCGGTGCTACGGTCCGCGCTCTTTGGTGCCGCAGTGCTCTTAGTCGAGCGGGGGGTCTTGGAGGTGACAGATTTGGCGGGGGTGGCGGCAGCCGCGAGCGACGCCCGGCCGCGCTTCTTTAGGCTCGAGGATGGGGCGGCCGCGGGTGAGTTCAGCTGGTCATCCTCCACCAAGCCGTCCATGTCTGCCTCGGGGATTCCTTGGCCGCCTCCGTTCTTGTCGTCCAAGGCAACGACGGTAGGTCCAGCGTCTTCACCGGCCTCTTCAACTGGCGAGTCGTATTCAAGAGGACTGTAAGATGAGGTCAATGACACGTCCATACAAGTAAAGTGGTGGAATTCGATGAGATGACAAGGAACAATCCCTCATGATGTTGGCGAGATGAAGAAAATCGCGGCTGAGCTAAGTACTCAACAAAAAACAGAGGAAAAACGGAGAGAGCGCAATAGTTGATACTCAACATGCGCACGGTGGGCAAAGTGGTCGGCACACAAAGGAGAGATAGCACGAATATTCTCGCAAGTCGGCGACTTACTTGAAAAGGTCACTTTGGATGAGAGGAGGGCTCATCTCCCTGTCTTCCCCAAAGAAGTCCTCGCCGAACGGCATCTTGGTTGTGTGATGATGCGAGCTTGTTTTTTCTGAGTTAAAAGTCAGTGGTGAGAATAAAAATTGTAGGGTTGTTGGGATTGTCGACAAATGAGTATCTTACCTTTGGCCTGCTCGCTGGGTCCAATGAAAGACAAATACGCTTCAGAGATGGAGGGTCGGTTCGGAGACGCGGCGCAGGGCTCCCACTAGGTGCACACGCGTGTGCGCTTATGTAAGCCCAAATTGATTAGGTAAACACCAGAAATGCATCAAACGCGACATCAACCCCGCGCACCC
>FTEL01006856.1_pt1 | contig 11727 bp, 7 predicted proteins | sample 1658911 | NCBI WGS metagenome assembly FTEL01 (sample SAMEA3914869, study PRJEB12502) | metagenome | biome: forest; material: soil | place: USA | collected 2012-03-12 | depth 0.1 m
GGAGGGTTGTGTTCGTGGAGTCCGGAGGGTTGAGGAGGGTTGTGTTGGCGGGGGGCAGGTTGGGCAGGGTGGTGTTGCCCGAGTCTGTGGGGTTGGGGAGGGTGGTGTTTGCTGGCGGGAGGTTGGGCACGGTTGTGTTTTCTGGGGGCAGGTTGGGGAGCGTGATATTGACTGGGGGGAGGCTGGGGAGCGTGGTGTTGCCCGAGCCAGTGGAGCCCGTGTCGTTGCTGGAATTGCCCGGTCCGGTGAAGGTGATGTTACCCGAGCCTGCGGGCGGGGCGACTTCGGTAGGGGCTGGAGGGTTGGGAACGGTGGTGTTGCCCGAGTCTACTGGGTTAACGAACGTCGTGTTTCCGGAACCGGTAGTAGCGTTCTGACGGCGGTAGTGGAGCTGGGTGCGTAGGGCCGGGGCTTCAGTGTACCCGTTGGCGTGGTTGCGACGGCCATTGCTGCTGGCCGCCCAGTAGATGATGCTGCGCGGGTCAGGCTCGGTGTACAGGTTGAAGGGCGGGCCGCTGTGGCAGTAAAACTCGACATCCGTGGCCAGCTCGGTGTCAGCCTTGCCAGCGAAGTCGGGGAAGTGGACCTGGAAACCCGTCTGAGACTTGTCCCCGTTGCCGTCAATCCATAAGCACTTGGGTTTATAGTCGGTGCCCTCGACCACAGTGTTGGAAAAGTACCAGGCACCGCCGCAGGCCTTGCCCCAGTCGCCGACCCAGCCGTATTGCTCACCGCCCGGCCCGGTTATAGCCACCGATGCTACGCAGATGGCATTGTTGTTGGCTGAGAAGAGAGCGTATGTAGCCGACTGCGTGTTGTTGTCTTTATGAGCTACCCTGATCTCGGCGGTACCATCGTTCTCGACGGCGACAGGGTCAGCAGCGATGCCGAGGAACTGGCCGTCTTCGGAGAAGAGACGGACGTCCGGAAGGTCTCCTGCGGCCTGGCCACTTTCTGTGTCCAGACCAACGGTGATCCTAATGACCGAAGTCGCAGTTTCACCCGGAGCGAAGCTGTCGGCAGTGAAGGGAACGAGCCCGATGGTCCCCGCGATGATTCCGAGAACCTTGACGATGCCAGACATGGCGTTGAGAGGAGAAAAGAATGTGCTGAAAAGGGGATGTGTCAAGGAAAGCGCGATTAAGTGCCGTCAAGGCACTCGGCAGCCAGAACAGAGACAAGAATGGGAAAGGGAGCGAGCGACGGACGTGCTCAGCACCCGCAGACTTGGACGACGACAACAACACCAGCCACGATCAACACCAGCTCTCCGCAGATTTATACCCAACGTCTTGCACGACCACACCGCGACTTGCCACACAACACCGCAATGGACCGACCAATCCCAACCTCCACTCCACTCAATGTCTCGCGTCCTGAGCTGCATCGTCGCCCGTCCAACCCGGAGTGCAGTTCTCGATCGTCTCACGCCATGCACGATCCTCCGCAACCCCATTTTCAGCTCCAGTCCAAGCGCGAATCGAACTAATCGCGCCTGCTCAGATCCATCCACTCGCATCGAACGAATCGCGTCCGAACTGATCCATCCACTGACCGGCCAGCCGGTGTTGTTCCGCGCTTCAACAAGGCTCCACTGGAATCTGGCGTCCATCCAGCCGGATGTTCAGCTCCGGCAAGCAACACACGGTCTCGGCCTCCCACCTCCACAGCCACCAAACCCCGTCCGCATTGACGCCTCCCGGAGAGCCTCACGAAAGGCGCCACGTCGGGGTGGTGTGAACTCCGCGGCGGCTGGCAAAACACCCGTCGCGACAGGCGGATTATGGGCGACTGGTAACCGCCGGTATTCTTAGCCCGGTGGTGGCCCACAACAGGTGGCTGCATGCTTGGTTGGCTGGGGATTAAGCTCATTTGGTGGCGGCGGTTGTTGGCGTGGTGGAGGATCGGGTGCCAAGCAGGGGGATGCTGGTGCCGTTGGGCTGGCGCGCATTGGGCGACGGCCACGTGCGGGAGGCGGGCGGTTAGCAAAACCGGCGGGCCTGCGGGCTTGGTGCGTGCGGGTGGATGGGAGGGTTTGTTGTGCTGGGTGTTGGACCCCTTAAACTGCGCCGTTGGCCCATCGGGTTTGGCCTGGTTTTTCTCAGCGCGTTCAACCACCGGCTTGGTCTGCCGTCAGTCTCCAAATCGCGGCCTGATCTGTTGTTGTTGCCTTTGCGGAGCTAAACGATTGATGTCGGAACGGATGGAGGGAGGCAAGACATCAGGGTTTTTGAGCAGCAGGAGAAATGGTTGCCTCTCGGTCTGCGAGAGCAGCGGCATGATGAAGGGTCGTGGGCGAGATGGGCCGAAAGGTCAGAGGCACGGATGGGGCTGAGGAGAGGACGTCGGCGCTTGATGGGTCGGCGGGAGGCCTGGATGGCCGACGACGAGGCCGGAGGGTTGGATCATTGGGATCTGAGGGCTGGCGATGACAGGTCGGAGGGCGGACAATGAGTCTGGATTGCTGGGCCTGAGGCTTGTTCGCCCAGGCGGGAAGATACAAGGGGATGGCGAGTTGGCCGCGGGAACGTCGAAGGGAATTTAAGACGATGTGCCGGCAGTGGCATTTGGGAGATCGTCTCTCAACTTTCTGCATTCTTTGCAATCTCCGTCGTCTTGTCTCTTCTCATCACATTGTGCCTTTCATCCCTCAGGATCTGTTTGTGTCAGCATCTTCAGCTTTTCCCCGCATTATCAACATGCGCCAGCGAACCTTTGTGGTCCTTTCCTCGGTTGTGCTGGCCCTTCTGGCTGCGGTCTCCCCCATCGCCGGCAAGATCCTGGGCTGTGCCGATGTAGCATGCCCCATCGCTGCCGGGACGACCGCCAACTGCACCGTAGTCGACAGGTCCTTCGAGGCTGTGGGAGTGGTGCCCATCGGCCAGCAAGGTGACGTCAAGGGGCTGTCCTGGGTGACGGGTGTCAGGGCCAACGACGCCGGCTCCAACGCGAGCTGGTCAAACCAAACCTTCTATCTCGGGACACCCGACGGCTTCGACTTTGGCAACACTGGAACCTGTGCCCTGTTCTTTACGCATTTCAAGAGCCGGGTACTGCGCTCCGGCACCTCGGATGATGACGCCTCCAGAAGCGAGATTTGTCAAGCTGCCGCGACAAAGTCTTGCCTGTTTTCCCTTGTCAGTCGCGCCAAAAGCGTGGACCTGAAGGGCCTCTCAGGGGCGGCGGCCTGTGGAAGGTTGTAGAGTAACCTTTCAGACAATCTCGACCCTGCATGCGCCGATTTCAGCACTACGGCTCGATGGGCGGGGGTTGAAGCCAAAGGTAAGTGTACTACTCAGGATCCACGTCTTTAAACCACACTGACGGCGGCCCTTCTGGTCCAGCTCTCACTGGCAACGGTTCCCCGGCCCCCATTTCGAGCAAGCAAAACGTCTCGTCAAACTGCTGGCCGGTTCTCACCAGAAACGACAACCTGACACCGAGGTCGGCCACTTCCACCGAACGTAACTGTCCGGCCAACGACCGACCAGGAAATATTCGTGTGCAGATGCACAGCCCCTTCCTCCCAATCTGACCTAGGGGGCCAAAAGCGCTCCAGTCCCTGCGCCACACCAAGTTGGCTACCGATTCGTCATGACACGCGTACAACTGGGCCGAGGTTCCTGTCAGATTCCCGTCCCCTGCAAGGGCCGTGTTAAAATGACATGAGCGGGCTCGGTGGAACCAACAATGTAATATCAGGCCGCGTGGAGGAGTGAATCCTTACTTTTACCTACCCCCTTAAAATGACGTTGGGGGCTGAGGACGTGTGTTGGCTCCCCGCATTGCCTGCCTGTTCACCCGTCTTATGGAAACGGAATGTGAGACAACATGTTGTAGCGATCGTGGGATGGACTATTCAGGACATCCAGGACCCCCTCCCAGAAATTCTTTGCGAAAATGCTCCTACATAACGATACCGGAAGAATCCATCGTCGTTGTGTTCGTCTGCTTTTGCTTGATACTTTGCATTTGTATCCAACACTGCCAGACTCATTCATTCTCACAATCGTTTCTTCCTTTTTTTATGCCCTTGTCTGTCAACCGTGCATGACATTGCGTTCGTCACATCTTGTGCCCGAGGGTTCCCATTCCTCAAAGGCTTTGCGAGATTGTACTCTGATGGACCGCAGGCATGGCGCAAGAACGCTGGTTCTGATTCTTGTGTCGCTTATCCTTCTTGTATTGATCATCTGTCAATACAACACCTCCCAAAAGTTCGTCTCTTCCGGCAAGTTGTCCGAGTTGCTCGAGGTCATCGATAATTGCGCCTCAAGTGGCGCTGGGGCCCTAAACAACTCGACGGAAGGACCAGGTGGCGGCATCCCCAATATAGTCCACCAGGTCTGGAAGACTCCCGACGTCCGGACGTATATCACGGAACTCGGAGCGTCCCACGAGGCCTGGAAGACGGCATTCGAACCTCTCAACTACACCGTGAAGCTCTGGACCGACAACGACGTCCTTGATCTCATCAAAACCGGGTACCCCTGGCTCCTGTCAACATACGAAAACTACCCCCGCAACATCCAACGCGCCGACCTTGCTCGGCTAGCGATCGTCCACGCAGAAGGGGGCATTTACGCAGACCTAGACGTCTACCCCCAAAACGCCACCCAGACGCAATGTCTCCAGCATCTCGGCTTCCAGGCCATCTTTGCCCCGACGCAATCAGGCGACCTCGGACTTAGCAACCACTTCTTCCTCGCCGAGCAGGGATCGCCTTTTCTGCTATGGACGCTCCACAAGGCCAAGCGGCGCGCGGTTTCTGCATCTCTCCGCGTGCTGCTGCCTTACCTGAACGTCCTCTGGACCACGGGTCCGTTGATGGTGACTGCGGCAGTGAGGGAGTACGCGTGGTTGTACAGCGGCGCGCAGCGTCTCGACGTTGGGGTGCTGGATGAAGATAGGTTTAGGAGGGAAATCGTTTGGCACGCGGCGGGGCGGTCGTGGCATGGGTGGGACGGGTGGGCGTTGAACTATGTGGCGGATCACACCACTAAGACGGTGTTTATGGCCGTGCTTGTTGTTCTGTCGGTTTGGGGACTGGTGCGGCTCGTCAGCAGGCGATGCTCCTGCGGAGATGGAGGACCTGGTTTTGGACATACGAAGACGGTGCTTGCCGGATCGGTTGCTGTGAGGGGCTTCAAGAGAGTGTAGGTTGTTGGTGGACTTGATGGAGCAAAACAACAGGTACACACGAGCGATGGAGCAAACGGTAGTTGGCAATGGATTCCATTGAACTGACTTCTGGTGTTGTTTTTTTTGTGCCAACGGGGGGCCCCATTCGTCCGCCCATCTCGGCCGAGTGGATCGGGGACCCGGCTAAAAGCCGTGTTCCTAGAGCGGCGGCATCAGAACGCCGGGGAAAAGGCGTCACGATGTATTATGGGACTGGCTTGTGGCGTGCCGGGGAGGGCGGCCAGGGCGAGCGGCGAGGCGAGATTGCGGACTGATCAGTCTGTGTCTATTATACGAACAGAGAACTGAGTTTACAACATCTCCCTCTCGCTCAGCTCCGCTCTCGTTGCCCATCTCTCTCCTCCTGCAAATGCCGTCGCGCCGGACATTTTAAATTTCACCGAGTCGTTGTGGATTGCTTGGGCGTACGGAGGATTGAGCCGGACGAGAGACCAATGTAGCCCGCGGCCTGTCCGTACTGTCCCCATTTCACGGGTTGCCAAACTGGGAACCGCTGAGTAGCTAAATATGGTTTGGCCCCCAATGTCATGCCATCACTGCCATGTGCCCCGAATTCCACTGGCATTGCGTGAGAGCGGATCTAACCTTGCGGTCTGCAACCTACGCAATTTGCCTCACTTGTTGCAAGGCCGGGTCAAGAATCAGGCACTGTTACAACGTTTCTGCACGCTCACACTGTTCAATTCGCTGCTCGTTGACTCCGAAGACCCAGCTCCTTCCAGCACCTGTCTTAAAAACCAATGCTACCTCTCTAACCATTCCCCTACCACCCGAAGAACGATGTTCACTATTCATGTGGGCCCCGCATCAATGAAGCATCGCCTTGGGTCCATATAACATTCAAAATCAGCTTCTTCATGCGCCACACACCGGTTTCATCTTTGATGAGCTCGACCGAGTACTCGCCGCCAACGGTGTACTTTATCCCCTCTGGATCCCTGCCCTTGCCTGGAGGACTGTGCACTGCCGTTGAAGTGGCAGTGAGAGTAGCGGTATCGGCTCCCTGCTTGACATTCACACGGACCATGCTGATGTTGTGCGTGGTATCCATGGGACCGACTTTGTCGAAAACATGCGTGCGGATCAAGGAGAGGTTCGGGAGGACTCTTTTGGTGTTATCGTGAAGTTCCATGCTGACTTCTTCTCCAGTCCATGCAGAGTTGAAAAGTTCTGCGTCATGATGATCACTGCCGATGGCGGCTCGGTAGAGGGCGTCGGTGATGGCTTCACGCTCGCTGAGGCCGGAGAGGGATGGCGGATAGAACTGCGACATTTTAGCAGCTTGTTGTGCTTTGAGAGAGGATGATGAATGTGATCTGGCTGATGAAAGATGCTCTGTTGATCCATTTCGGTATTGAGAATTGATTGCTGCTGCATATCTCTTATATCTCAACGTAGTGAGAAAGCTCGGTAGGTACATTCGGACTTAAACGGAGTTTTACAATCATGCCGCGGCATTTTCGGAGTTTTTCGCCGCTGACGGATGCAGAAATTGAGGCTGACGCCGAACTCACACGGAACCAACGCCGAGCAACGTGGCCCTCACATTCCGTACGGCATTTGTATCCTCGGAATTGTCATGCTCCCAACCCCGAACTCAATATCGAAACAGCAGAGACGGGTGATTACAGATTCGAATCGAGATGGACAGCGGGTCTAAGACGAATCGCAGCGCCAGGTGGGGTGCCGCCTGCGCTCCGTGTGCGGCAGCAAAGACACGCTGCATTCGCAACCATCCGGGAGGCCCTGAATGTGATCGGTGCCGAAGCTTGGGAAAACACTGCTCGGTCCGGACTCCCGGGCCAAGGAAGAAGAGACAGACCAAATCATCGTAAGTTGATGTCCTGTCATGGTCGTTGTTGCTTGCTTTGTGTGCTGTAGGGGGCTGGCTCCCGATGGACCTTCTGTTAACTTTACTTGACCAGTGCCGGTTCTGACACGAGACTGGCTCTGCCGGAAGAAGCGGCCAATAATCCAATTGGCTTGTCGAGAATGCCGGCCTGCAAAAGTTCAATTACTCATGACCGTTCAGGGAACAACGGTCAAGATCATCCTGCCAACTATCAACCCGCATCTCCGGTCAACACCGACTCCCCAGCTCAAGACACGCTAAGCCGGGAACACACTACTCTCAATACCCCAGCGTCCAGCGTCCCCACCCCACCAACATGTACCTGCATGACACCAGTAGGCAAGGATGACGTTGTTCCTGTCGAGTCCGATGAGACATTGTTGTCCATTTACAGAAACCAGCTGTCTGGCCGGTTCCCTTTTGTCATCATTCCAGCTGGCGTCACGCCGAGACAGCTGCATGCAGCGCGTCCGTTTCTCATGAAGGTCATCAGAATGGTGGCATCTGTGCGGCACCTGCGCTTGATGAGGGGGCAAAGCAGGGCCGTCATGGAACACATTGCTGATGCCATGCTCGTGAGATCTGAGCGCTCGTTGGATCTCCTCCAAGGCATTCTAGTGTTCCTGGGATCCTACCACTACCATTGCATGACTCATGCGCAGTTCCATAACTTGATTCGCTTAGCAATCAGCTTGGTAGAGGATATTCAGCTGAATGTATCCCCCCCGTCTCAACAAAGAAGTGGTCAGCCAGCTTCCGAGTCCACCATCAGAACAAGCGAGGAGAAAAGGGCACTACTTGGCGTCTGGTACATGAGCTCCAAGTAAGTCCCACCCTACTACTTGGCCTTGATGTTTAGATAAATAAGAGATAAGACTAACTCGGAAGCAGTGCGGGTCTTGCCGGGAAGCAATTTTCACTCGCCAAGTATACCAAGTATCTAGACCAGTGCCTCCATGAGCTTGAGGATGCTGGAGAATGCAAGACAGACCAGCTCGCCGTCGAGCTGATCCGCATCCAACGACTCACCGAGGAAGTCTCCCACTTCCACAACAGTGATCTGCTGGCGGACGAACAGCTGGGGTCGCCCGATGCTTTGAAGGCAGCGCGTCTGGAGGCCTTCCGAGTTGGGTTAGACAAACTCCGGGACGCACTACCCCCGCATCTCAAGTCCGATTGTATAGAACCCCCAACTGTTTGTATGGATAGCCCCGTGCTTCGCTAACACGCTCTGGGCCTAGACCTTTTGGCTTACTACTACAATTGCGCCTACATGCGGATCTTTGAGCCTCTGCTGGCGGGTTCACACCTCCCTGATGCCGACCCTCAATCCTTTGGCTCGCTCACGCTCTCGGGCGTGTCAATACCCGACGTATTCTCATCCTTCACGGCCACGGTCAAGGCCTGGCTGGACAGCTGGTTTGCCATCCCGGTCTGCTCTTATTTTTACCTTCCCCAGCCCGCGTACGCAGAGCTCGCCCGCGCCGCCAAGACGCTCATACGCTGGGTACGAGTCGCCGGGCCCAGCGCAATCAAGCCGTCCGGCGTCGGCACCGCCGCCGCGTCCCAGAAGGAGTTCGCGGCTCCCTGGCAACAACTGCCTGCTCTTAACGGGGTGCCCCCCTGCCCAGATCTGAGTGTGGAGAGCCCTCCGGTCCCGGCAGCCGCCCAGGTCGTGTCCGCGCAGATAATCGACGCGCTCAGGGCTCAGATCATGACACAGCCCAACCTCCAAGTTGATATTTTGGCGGTCTTGGACACCATGGTGGCGCGTTTCGAGGCCGCAAGGAAGGAGATGGCCGCGGCACAGGGCGTGGACTGGGAGAACAAGATGTGGGACCTTGCTGCAGAGCAGATGAAGATGAAAAAGGCCAGGGTTGAGCAATGGCGTGATCTCGTCACCACGGCGGCAGCTGGAGGGAGGGCTGATGCCGATCACACCAGTGATGAAGGGAGAGGACAGACGGCGAATGACGTTGGGGATTTGGAATGGTTGACGCCCGGCTTCAGCCTGGAGAGCATGCAGTGGGAGAGCGCCATGTTTGACGAGATCATGCAGGACATGCATGCTGGAGGAGCTGTCTTCAACTCCTCGGTTGGCTGGGACACAGGCATGCTGGTGGATATCGGATCTGGGAGCGGGCCAAGCGCTTGACACCAACGTACGCTGGCGAAGAGAACAACGGCCAAATAATATTCTGCAGAATTCCAGGGCAGAGTATTTTACGAGATCATGGTACGGAGGCAGGGATATGTCAAGAAGGCATGCATTTCTTTTGATGGCGAACTGGCCAACGTGGAAGCTGACGCATAGATTTGAAGATTTGTTGACAATGGCTTCAATCGAACTAGCCTGACTTAATGATGATGTCTGTGTCTGGAAGGGGTCGATTGTGCCCAGGCGGGCTGCAATTTTGGCTCGTAGGCGCACGAGGTAGCCAACCTGGACCAGGCGGGTCGGTCGCTCCCGGCGGAGTTTTTTTCTGGTGTGGGCATATAGTTACAAGCAATAGTTACTAAAATAAATATCAAAAACTCCGCAACTCCGTACCCTATCCTGCAGTACGGGAGGCGGCACGTCAATACCACGTCGCCGGGTGTCTCCCATAAATCCCGCGGGGATCTCGGGGCCTCGGGGCCGAGAAGCGGTGACCTGTCTTACCTTCACGTTGTTCTCTGAAAGACAAAAGACAGAGGGGGAAACAACTCGAAGTTTACATCCTCAATCCTTCGTAAGCTGGCATCCAGATGCAATCCGACCCACGATCACGTACTTGTCGACCTACAAACTGCAGCAGAACGACCATGAAGGTGCTTTTACTTGGCGCCACCGGCAACGTGGGGAGCCGCGCGCTGCCCGCCCTGATCAAGCACGGCCATCAAGTCGTGGCGTTTGTTCGCTCGCCCAGCAAACTCGCGCCCGAAAAGCGCGCCGCCCTGACAGACGTGGTCACGGGCTCGGTCACGGACAAGCCGGCGCTGAAGAACGCCATCCTCGCCCACAGCTGCGACGCCGTCTTCCACGCAGCCGGCGTGGCGCAAATGTTTGGCCACTCCAAGACCGGCGAGTACAACGCCATCTTTACGGCCGTCGTCGAGGCCATCGTCGAGGCCAGACGGGAGCGCCACGGGCCTCCCATCCGCGCCTGGCTGATGTGTGGATTTCCCATGCTGGAGATCAGCGCCAACCCGCAACGTCTTATCGGCGACTACATGCCCATGTTTCCGGAGCACAGGGAGAATGTGGCGCTCATTCAAACGCAAGGGACGGAGGACATCGCCTGGTCGCTGTTTTGTGCGACGGGAATGAGTGCCAGGCACAAGGAGGCCCCGCTCCCGGCACCGGATGACTGCTCCGCCGACAATGTCATCGCCAGCGCGGATGCGCCCCCCGAGTGGAACAAGACTCTTCTGTGGGTGCCGCTGGTGGGACCCTACTTGAATATCATCAGTCAGGCGGGCGGGTATGGCACTTCGATCGAGGACCCTGTGGACTTCATTGCTGCCGACTTTGAAATGGGATTGAAGAGCGAGTTCACTGGGAAGAGAGTGGGTTTCAAGGTCAAGAAGAAGGCTTCTTGAGTGCGCTGCGGGACTCTGTTTTGAGTTTGGGGAGAAATTCAAGTTCAACTCTTTCTTTGCGCCCCTCCAAGCCATTGTAGCAATTGCGGAAACATCACATCTGATTGCCGTGATTCGGAAACCTTCAACTAATCCGTCGTATCCGAGACGTCATCTGGGCAGTCTCCTTGAGGACTCACTGCCGCATGGGAAGCGGCACCGTTGGGTTGGCTACACGCTCGGGCTCCTCGCTGATCCACCATCCGGGGACTAGGCCAAAGATGCACTGGAGGTCGATTTGTTCCTAGGTACTGGTTTTAGACCCTTCTCAGCAAACAGACAACTTTTATACGCATAAATTCTCCCATGGTTTGCGAAACGATGCTGTTTGCAACGGTTGCGCGCAACGGCATGACGTTGGTGATAACCCTAACCCCGGAACATAAAAAAAATGAGGAAAAAATTGAGACTCGGATACCGGGAGTCGAACCCGGGGCTGTTGAGAGAGAGCAGTCACTTCTGAGAAGTGAGAGTCAACGATGTTACCGCTACACCATACCCGATGGAGTCGAGTGTGGTTCCGACCAACTGTTAGGAGCCGGCAGCGGGTTCAGGACCCTTGAAGGCATTTTCCAATGGCTGGGTAGTTGCTTGAGTTTGAGTACTTTCTTGAGTTAACTGGCGAATGCAAAATACTGTCGATCAGTCGATAAGTAGCACCTATTCAGTCAAGAAGTGGTTTATGGGCCGTGATGCAATTGACACTTGCAGGCGAGTCGGGGTGGATGGGGGAAGAACATGCTCAACTCTTTGGTGAGGTTGAAGTTGATGTAGGTGGGATATGGCCCTGGACTGGCAGAGGTCCTCCTAATCGTAACATCGCAAATGGTTCTGCACGCTCTAGTTTCCGAACCATGTTGTTGGATGGGGGTAATGGGCGCAGAGGAGCAGGTCAGTCGATGGGGGAGACGACGAGACTCAGTGCTCAACTGAACCCAGACCGGGCGGAATGCAGAATGTCTAATGGGACCCAACCACTGCCAAAGAGCAATAGAATGCAACCTGTCTCAATTCGGGCAACTCATCCCCCCAGCTCCCCCGCCATCCATACC
>FTEL01011102.1_pt1 | contig 11724 bp, 7 predicted proteins | sample 1658911 | NCBI WGS metagenome assembly FTEL01 (sample SAMEA3914869, study PRJEB12502) | metagenome | biome: forest; material: soil | place: USA | collected 2012-03-12 | depth 0.1 m
GTCCCCCCCCCCCCCCCCCTCCCCCCCCCTGTTTCATCCCTGGGCCAGATGTTTGGGACCCGACCGAACTAGGGCCATTACACACTTATGCGGCTTCGATTATGGTGATCTTGTCATCCATACACCCCCTTGCCCCTTTCAGCATAGACAGGTTTTTCACAAATATCTAGGAACTTTTGTGATGGTTCGGAATTTCTGGTTTCGGTGGTAGCTTCGCCGAGTCCGAGTCACCAGGACGGTCTCTCCGAGGGCTGCTCGGTCTACTCAGTCCATGGGGCGTTCGTGTAAGGCCGACTCGAGAGTGCCAAGTCCGAGTTCGGGGAACCCCGTGATGAAAGCAGGAACGGAGATGGGCGTTGTTTGCTACGGTCCGATGGCTCGGGACTCTGGCCGCCGGAGCAGAACCTCAACTCCGGGTCCTGGCCGGAATAGCTGGCAGCGAGTGGTGCATCCATCATCTCCAACTACCGGTTTCCAGCTGCATGAGGCTTGCTTGCGCTCGCGTGGGACAGACCTGCGGGATGCTGACGGGCTTGATGCTGTGTCACCTGGCTGGCAGGTCTCTACCTTGGATCTGGAAGGATTCAGCAGCGCAAAAGTGCTCGTCGCGTCTCCGGGCGGAACTTTCCTGGGCCTGTTCTTTGGGTAGGAACAGTATGGATGACGTGGGGGCCGGTGGTTGAGGGGGTTTGGCGCTGTACTATGTTGCGCGTGTGTCACCATCGCGGAAGAGGCCGTGAGATGACGCGCGTTTATGGCTCTGGGGTAATTCCTGCGCAGGAATGGGGGGGTGTGAGTTGAAGATGCGAGGGCGGTTCAAGGCGAGACCTGGCTCTTTGCTTCACCCCCTTCTTGTTGGTATCTCCGGTTTAGCGAGAGTCTCCCTAATAATTTCGAGGACATCCATACATGCAGGGGCCAAGCCAGAAGTCTCGAGAGTTGGGGGTTAGTTTCGTCGCTGCGGTGATCGAGAACTCAAGGGGGTGACACTGCATGCCAGGCCCTCCCTTGGCTTGCTTGTCTGATGTTGTTGTGCAGGTCAAGGATGGTGGCGATGATGGATCCTGCGGTTCATCCCGGCGCTGCGCCTGCTCCTGTGCCCTCTTCCCCACAGACTCGGGAACTTTGAGCCTCGAGAGTCTGGGGAACACTCTATTCGAGGCTCAGTTCTAGTGCTACTGCCTGGTTGGTCCCTGGCAGCAACAATGGTTGATGATGGAGATCTAGCTGAGGCATCATGTGTTGTTCGAGATGTTACAGTTGGTATGGCATGGCATGAGCGTCAACTGGAAAGGGTTGTGTTTCTTCGGGGATAGAGAGAAAAAAACATAAAAAATAAAAAAAAAGTCAAAAAGCTCACCGCCCAGCCCCCCTCGCCGGTCGAGAGGAGGTGGGTTACGGTTACGAAAACCTTCTTGTAATTCTTGTGGAAGGTTTTGCTTCGCTGCCTGGGAGTCGAACCCGCGACAATTCGGTTGCTGAAATCCCCCGCCGTTGACCCTCCGCCCAAAGCCGCTTGACCACGCGCCGGTGCGCACCGTGTGGTCCGTTGATTGGGGGAGGCGGCGAGAGTTGGATTGGGGGAACTTGTATACATACTGCCTGCGAGGAAGGTGCCCGGGGTGGGAAGTGGCCTGGGGTTGAGATGGAAGACCGGCGGGGGCATAAGGTAGGTAAACATTGACTCAAAACCGCCTCCTCCGTGGTATACCTGGTCACCACGATGAACAGGAGTGTACGAGTGCAAGAATCCAGAAGCATTAGCAACCATCGCCTGATGGTGAATGTGACTGTATGGTTTGGACCAAACCCGAGTATATGGCATTGGGACTACACTCCTCGGTCTGTGGATGCGCAAGAACACCCAGGCTGGGACTCGTGTGACGAATTTATTGACCAAGAACCTATTTACTACATCGTAAACCACACAGGAATCTCTACCCGGTCTACCCTGTCTCTCACAGAGCCATGTTCTTCGCCTGAGTCCAAAAGTTGTCCATCTTCCGATGCGACAGAAACTCCCTAGCCTCGCCGTCCGTCTCGCACACCTTGCTCCCCCATTTCTTAAACGCCGGGGCCTTGCTCTCGCCCTCAAACACCAGCACACACTTGTTGGCGGACAGGTCCTTCAGCTGGCCCTTCTCGTCCTCGCCCTTAAGCCAGTCCCGCTCCTGGCCACCCCCGGGCCCGGCTGCAGAAGCTGCGACCGCCGCCGCATCCTTCTCGCGCGAAGGTAGCGACTCGGTCCAGTCGATGCGGCGCGTCATGAGCTTCTTGTAGTTGTTGATGCTGTGCTCGCCGCCCTCGACAATCACAAGACAGAACTTGGGGTGCATAATGCACACCCCGCTGAGGCCGTTCTGGGTCGCGTTGATGCCGATCTTGTACCGGTGCTGCCCGTTGGCAAGGCTGCCGATCTTGAAGACGAGCACGTGGATGCCCTTGGCCGCGTCCTTGGCCTGGTTCGCCGCCAGCTTTTCGTGCCGTTCCTCTTTGGTGAGTTTGCGCTCCTCGTTCGCCTGCATGTGCTTGTCGAAGCGGGCCGCGATCTCGCGGTTCACGCGTGCCTCGACTGCCGTAGGGTCCTTGACGGCCTCCTCGCCGAGGACGCGCATCAGGTTGGATTTCTTGACCTTCGGGGGCGGTGCGGGCTCGAGACCGAGTCTGATCTTGGCTTGCTTCTCCTTAAGCTCCATCATGCGCCGCTGCCGCCGGAGCTTCTGCTGCTCCTTGGGCGTCAGGTACATGGGCTTGGGTGCCGGAGCGAGCTTGTCCTGTGGGGGCTCGATGGCGACGGGGTGCTGGATGTACAACGTGACGATGCTGTCCGGTGTCGATATCTTGAGGGACTGCGGAATGCCGCCGTAATCTTTCCCGTCGATAAGGCCTTCGTCCCACCACTCCAGCTCGGGCGGCGCCTCGATCACAAAGGCCTTCTCGACGGCGCGGTCCTCCTCCAAGCCTGCCTTGCGCGCCTGCTCGGCGATCCTCCTCTTCATGTCCTCCAGCGCGGCCTGTCTCCGCAGAGCGTTAGCCTGCTGGATGTATTTGCCCTTCTGGTTGAAGATGAGCTGTCTCGACTCCCTCGCCCTGCCCGCGGGAGCATTGCTCGTGTCGAGATAAGGGTTCGTCCGGGGCCCGTCTTGTGAGGTGGCCGAAAAGCGCCCCTTGGCGGCCTTGCTGGCATCGTGTGAAGAGCGCTGGCCGATGGCGGATCTGAGGGAGTCGCTGGGCTTGAGCGGGGCGTTGAGGTCGGCGAGGGCGGGATGGAGAGGCGTGTTCAGGCCGCCTTTCGCCTTTGCGGTGCCGACAGCGGCGGCGACACGGGCCTTGAGGGCGGCCATGCGGTCGGCGGCCGACTCGGGCTTCTGGATTCTCGACGCGGAGTCGTGGCGGGGGCCAAGCCCCCCGAGCTGGTCTTTTCGATCCATGGTCAAACCATGCGACGCGGGTCGTGATGTCGACAAAGACGGGCCCGAAGCGACGGGGGTCTGGCGAGACGGTCGAGGACCCGGGGTTGCGTCGATGGCGCCGACGGCGTCGATGGCGATCGGTGGCTCGGAGGATGGGTGCTGGGGATGACGCGCAAAGGTGCTGCTGTTGTTGGCTGTCGTTGGCTGTGGTTGGATGTTGACAGTGGGTGGATGCGCTGAGGCTCCCTTGAGCTGCTGGTGCCGCGTGCCAAGCCCGCTGCCAGATGCAGCAACTATGCAGCTTCAGCGGGTTGGGTCCCACACACATGCCTGCCTGGAGCACGCTGTGGGGTCGGTTATGCCAGCCCTCACCGCCAAAAAATATTCTCTGCGAAGCTGCCGTCGCCAACTCCCCACCAATCACTGTCCTGGACGGCTGTTGTTCCGCTAGAGAGCAGCGTTTGTTGCGACCGAATCTCAACCTCGCAACCCCCCGCGCGCAAACCAATTCTTCCGCCACATCCAACGGGGAGACGGCGGACTGCAATGCCGGATTGCTGAGCTAGCTCTGCCCGTCTCTGCCTCCCTCAGCCGCTACTCTCTCCCTCTCCCTCTCCATCAGGACATCGCCCGCCATGAATATCGCCCAGCCCGTTGGCTCTGGGCTCGAGAGCGTCGAGTTCACCTTCCTCTCTGCCGACGAGATCAGGTCCATCTCCGTCAAGCGCGTCGAAAATGACAACACCTTCGACAACCTCCTCAACCCCGTGCCCGGTGGTCTCTACGACCCGGCCCTGGGCTCATGGGGCGACGCGCTGTAGGGCCCCCGGCCATTGGAGGCGGGCGAGACAAGCGGAGTGTTCGTGCTGACAATCGAGTGTAGATGCCGGACATGCAATCTGAACCAGGCCCAATGCCCCGGCCATCCGGGCCACATCGAGCTCCCCGTGCCTGTCTACCACCCCGTCTTTATGGACCAAGCCTACCGTCTTCTCCGAGCCCAGTGTGCCTACTGCCACCGATTCCGCTTGCCGCGCCATGAGATCCACAAGTACAGCTGTATATTCCGCCTGCTGCAGGTCGGCCTGCTCCACGAAGCCCAAATGATCGAGTCCTTCAGCGCCTCCGATCTTGGAGAGCAGTTGAGGACCTTGACCCTGGCCGACGTTCCGACCATCGAGGACGACGAGGCCGAGGAGGAAGGGGGCAATCTCCATGACAGCACCATGCGTGCCAGGGAAGCCTATGTGCGCCAGGTCTTGCGAGAGTATCGCCTGAAGGTCAACATGGGTGACATCCGGAAGGGCAAGCACGAGGGCGCCGCTGAGCTCAGGCGGGCCCTCGTGAAGGAGTTCCTTGCCCAAATGGTCAAGGAAAAGCGGTGCAGGACCTGCGACGGCATCTCGCCCGTCTACCGCAAGGATCGCTGGGTCAAGATCTTCGAGCGCGACCTGAACGACAAGGAGAAGGCAGCCATGGCTCAGGCTGGGAGGAAACGGACCGACGCCCTCGCTCTGGGCCGCAAGTCCAAGAAGCACGACGATCTCAATCCCGACGAGGGGATTGCTGACGTAGACTCGTCATCCGAGGGCTCGTCAGAAGACCGCGACAGTGAAGGGGACGGCGAGGAGCTGGACGAAAATGGCGATGTGGTCATGACAGACGCCCCGGCCAAGGCGCAACGGGGCAAGCCCAAGGCCACCAAGACAGGCAAACCCGCGCAGCGGTACCTCAGCACCATGGAGGTCCACAAGCGGCTCGAGTTGCTCTTCCAGAAGGAGCAAGAGATCCTCTCGCTTCTGTACAACTCCAAACCGCGGGCCAGGAATTCCAAGCCCCTGACAGCCGACATGTTCTTCCTGTCGACGCTTCTGGTTCCCCCTAACCGCTATCGCCCGGAGGTATGTTTGGAAACCCCAGGACCCCACGCCGATCTGCAACTAACACTGTACTGAAACAGGCGCGGATGGGCGACTCTCAAATCTCCGAATCTCAACAAAACAACCTCTACAAGAACATCCTGAGGAGTGCCTCCATGGTGGCCCAAGTCTCGCGCGAGATTAGCGGCGGAAACAAGGAGGCTTCGGACGAAGGAAAGAGAATGCGGGACATGAGCTCGCTGTACCAGGCATGGACAGAGCTTCAGGATGCCGTCAATTCGCTGATGGACCGTGACAAGAACCCAGTCCAGGGCGCAGCCGCCAAGCGGAACGAGGAAGGCATCAAGCAGAAGCTCGAAAAGAAGGAGGGTCTCTTCCGGAAGAACATGATGGGCAAGCGTGTCAACTTCGCCGCCAGAAGTGTCATCTCCCCGGACCCGAACATCGAGACCAACGAGATCGGTGTGCCCCCCGTTTTCGCCCGAAAGCTCACATACCCTGAGCCAGTGACGAGCCACAACTTCAAAGATCTTCAGTATGTCACCCCCACAGCGCCAGTATTCGAGCAAAGCTAACATGGTATCAACTAGACAAGCTGTTATCAACGGTGTTGGTGGGTTCTAAGCCAACGCCCCCTTTTGGGTATGAGTTTGACGATGCTAACTATGCCTTAGATAAGTGGCCCGGCGCGGCGGCGATCGAAAACGAGAATGGCCAGATCATCAACCTGCGAACCAAGTCTCTCGAGGACCGCGTCTCCCTGGCAAATCAACTTCTCGCCCCGACCGGAAATAATTTCAGCGGCCAGCGGAACAAGAAGGTCCATCGGCACTTGACCAACGGCGATGTGGTCTTGATGAACCGGCAGCCGACCCTGCACAAGCCCTCCATCATGGGCCACAGAGTCCGAGTGCTACCGGGCGAGAAGACCATCCGCATGCACTACGCCAACTGCAACACGTACAATGCCGACTTCGACGGCGACGAGATGAACATGCATTTCCCGCAAAATGAGGTTGCGCGAGTAGAAGCCCTCCAGCTGGCCGACACGGATCATCAATACATCTCAGGAACGGCCGGAAACCCCCTGCGTGGTCTGATTCAGGATCACTTGTCCGTCTCGGTGGCGCTGTGCAGCAAAGACGTCTTCTTGGACCAAGGAGCCTACCAGCAGCTCATCTACGGTGCTCTTCGGCCTGAGAGCGGCCACGTCACGGGCGAAAAGATCGAACTGGTCCCCCCGGCAATCATCAAGCCGGCGCCCCGCTGGACAGGCAAGCAGGTTATCACGACGATCTTGAAGAATATCAGGCCAGTCGACTGCGGCGACTTGTGGATGAACGCATCGGCCAAAATCAAGGGTCGCAGCTGGAGTAAAGACTCGGAAGAGGAGGGCCAGGTGATGTTCCGCGATGGCGAGTTCATCTGCGGCGTCCTCGACAAGTCGCAGTTGGGTCCGAGCGATGGCGGTTTCATTCACGCAGTGCATGAGGTCTACGGCCCATCGGTTGCGGGGAAACTGCTCAGCAGCATGGGTCGGTTGTTGACTCGGTACCTGGCCATGGTTGCCTTCACTTGCGGCATGGACGATCTCCGCATGACACCGCAGGGCGAGAAGGACCGCAAGGAAACGATCAAAGCCGCTGCGCACATTGGACTCGAGGTCGCAGCCAAATATGTCTCGCTTGCGGAGCAAAAGCCGACCAAGGACGACCCTCTCCTTCTGGAGCGCCTCGAGGAGGTCCACAGGGACGACAAGAAGCAGGAGGGACTGGAGTTGCTGACCAGTCAGGGATGCGCCACGCTCTCGACTGAAATCACCAAGCTGTGCTTGCCCGCCGGTCTTGAGAAGCAGTTCCCGAAGAACCACATGCAGTCGATGACCATCTCCGGTGCCAAGGGCAGTCCCGTCAACGCCAACCTCATCTCGTGCAATCTGGGCCAGCAGGTTCTGGAAGGTCGCCGTGTCCCCGTCATGGTGAGCGGCAAGACCCTGCCCAGTTTCAAGCCCTACGACACCGATGTGAGGGCAGGTGGTTACATTGTGCAGCGCTTCTTGACGGGCATTCGCCCGCAAGAGTACTACTTCCATCACATGGCCGGCCGCGAAGGTCTGATTGATACGGCCGTCAAGACATCTCGCTCGGGCTACCTTCAGAGGTGTTTGATCAAGGGCATGGAAGGTCTGAGAGTCTCTTACGATTCGTCCGTGAGAGACTCGGATGGCACGATTGTACAATTCCTGTTCGGAGAGGACGGCATCGACATCGCCAAGCAGAAGTACCTGAACGACTTCGAGTTTGTCTTGCGCAACCTCGACTCGCAGCTGCCCCAGATCCGATACCACGAGCCGGGGACTCAGGCTCTGTTCGAGCACAAGGACGAGGTCATAAAGCGGATGAAGAGCGCTATCCGGTCTGCCAACAGCCGCAATCCTCTCGATCCAGTCGCCTCGGAGCTCGACCCCGTTACTTTCGGCTTTGCGACATCAGAGAAATTCTACAACAAGTTGACCGAGTACGTCAAGACGAACAAGGACGGCCTGATTAAGGAAAAGAAGGGATCGGATAGCCAGAAGGGCCAAATCGCTCGCAAGACTGCAGAGAAGATCCTCGCCGCCAAGTATATCCGATCCCTGGTCGAGCCCGGCGAGGCCGTTGGCATTGTGGCCGGCCAGTCTGTTGGAGAGCCGTCGACGCAGATGACGCTGAACACGTTCCATTTGGCGGGTCACTCGGCCAAGAACGTGACGCTCGGTATCCCGCGTCTTCGCGAAATCTTGATGACGGCCAGTGCCAAAATCTCCACGCCGTCTATGACTCTCGTTCTCAACGAGGAGCTCTCTCAGCAGGACGGCGAGCAATTTGCCAAGTCCATCAGCGTCCTCCCTCTTGCGCATGTCACCAAGGAGGCAGTCGTCCGGGAGCGCGTTGGCCGCGGCGTCGGGCACGCCCTCGCCAAGTCATTCGAGATCAGACTGCGCTTCTTCGAGGCAGGCGAGTACGTCGATATGTATGCGATCGACATTGCGGACGTGCTCAGAACGGTGGAGAGAAAGTTCATCCCGCTGCTCTCGCTCCTCACAAGGAAAGAGATCAAGAAGAAGTTGAAGGAGAGAGGCGCTGCCACCCCCGAGATCGGCGTCAAGTCGGGCGTCGTGGAGTTTGCGCCCAGCGGTGGGGAGAGGGAAAGGCCCGCCGACGATGACGACGACGACGACGATGAGGATGACGATGCCACGAGCGCCAAGAAGCGGGCCAACCGGACTGAGGAGGTCTCATACGGGCCGAACGACGATGACGACGATGCGATCCAGTCGCAGCTCCAGCGCGACACGGACGATGTCGAAATGGGCGAGGAGAGCCTTGAGATGATCGACGAGGCGTACGGGGGCAGCCCGGAGCCTGAGGATGGCTTGGGCAGCAAGACGGACGATGAGCTGTCGCGTTCGCGCGAGGCGCGCGTCAAGAACAAGAACGAGCATGTCGCGCGGTTCCGGTGCGACGAGGTCGGCGGCGAGTGGGTCGAGTTCACGCTCGAGTTCGACGCGTCTATCCCCAAAATCCTCATGCTCAGCTTGGTACAGGAGGCTGTCAAGAAGTCGGTCATCCAGCAGATCCACCAGATCGGAACTGCGGCCTTCGAGCCCAAGAAGAAGAAGGACGAGGCGACGGGCGAGGAGCGTATCGTTGAGATGCTGGTGCATACAGACGGCGCCAACCTGCGGGCGATGCAGCAATACGGCGACTATATCAACCCGAACAAGATCTCGACCAACGACATCGCCCAGGTCCTCGAGGTGTATGGTGTTGAGGCGTGCCGGGGCAATATCGTGGCGGAGCTCGGGGGCGTCTTCTCCGGTCACGGTATCGCGGTGGATCCGCGCCACTTGAACCTGATCGCCGATTACATGACCAGGTGGGTACCTTCCAGGTTTCTTTGGTGACGATGCGATCATTTTTTGGCTGACATGTCCACAGGAACGGCGGTTTCTCGCCTTTCAACCGGATAGGCTTGACGGGCAACGTGAGCCCCTTTACCAAGATGAGCTACGGTAAGCTCCATTGCTACGGGATCTCCTTGTGCTCTGAACAAAGCCGGCTGACTTTTTGAAACAGAAACGACCGTTGCCTTCCTCAAGGATGCCGTCCTCGATGGAGACTGGGACAGTCTCGCCACGCCATCGAGCAGGCTGGTGGTCGGCAAGCTGGGAACAATGGGCACTGGCTCGTTTGACGTCCTCACCAAGGTGCCGACAGAGCGTAATATTGCTGCGTTTTAAGCAGATGCTGAGAGAGGGAGGCATGGGCAAGAGGCGTGTGCTGGGATAGATCTGAGAGGGTAGATACTGGGCGAGTTTTTGTGAGTTTGAGGCTAGTTTGGGCGTGTATTTGCATGTACAGTTTCGGTGCGCAAAGCACACAGAGATAGTGAAGTTCAGGATGGTTGGTTGAACCTTGAGCTCCTGTCCTCTGAAGATGGTGGCAACATCTGAAGTCTCTCTCTCGGTGAGAAGGAACAGGCCGGGAATGGCCCGGGAATGTGGTCAGGGGCCAAGCACCCTAAACCCTCCACCCCCGCCTTCCCACGGCGCGCCTAACGTTACCCCGGATTACCCCCATGACCCATCCCTGTCCGCCCAAGGGCGCGGTGCCCTGACCTCGAACGGTCAAGAGGAGGGGAGAGAAGTGCATGAACCTCGGCTGGGTTGTTCACAAGTCGAAGAAATCGAAGATTCCTATTGATCTCAGAGACGTCAGAGTCCGCGTACATAATTGAAGGTGCCTGCTACTGCCCCCTCCCTGTGGTGTTTCTGGCGCTGCGAGCAAGTAAGCGAAGCTTGGACGCGCAAGCATCAGAGGTTGACACACATGCCAGCACCATCCCGCCTGCCCACCATCCTGACGAGATCATTCACAATGGCCCGCCCCAAGATCACCCTCTACGTCGATACGGTCAGCCCGTTTGCGTATGAGGCATACTACATCCTGAGGGTAAGTGTGTGTCTGCTTTCGAGGGGGCGTCTCTGCCTCCAGGGGAGGTGTTTGATCGGTTGGGTTTGGGTCGCCGCCGTGGACTGACAGGAATGTGCTTCACCGCAGCATGATGCGCTCTTCAAGGCGTGCGATATCACTTACGTACCCATCTTTCTTGGTGGGTTGATGAACAAGGTGAGTTTGCCACGGCCGCCGCCGCCGCCGCTGGTGCTGGGCGGAGGGAGGGTTCATGAACTTAGCTAAAGCGTCTTGTTGTTGGGATCAGTGTGGGAATACGGCGCCCATCAGGATCAAGAGTACGTTCAACCCCCTCACAGTGCCTCCCCAATCGTTTGCCACCTCCCTCCAGGGAGAGATGATATCGCCCGCAACCCACTAACCCCCCTCCCCTCCCCCACCACAGACAAAGACACATGGATCAACACCGAGCGCCTCCGCTGGGCGCGGCACTTCTCGATCCCCATCACCACGCCGCTCCCGCCCGACTTCCCGGCGCCCTCGCTGCCCATCATGCGCGTCCTTTGCGCCCTCGTCGCGCAGGAGTCAGCCGACCCGCAGCAGCCGCGCCTGATCAAGGCCCTCGACGCCTTCTTCTCGCGGCACTGGGAGCACGCGCAGGCGACGCACAAGCCCGAGCTGCTGCGCTCGACGCTGGAGGAGTTGTTTGGTGCTGCCGAGGCGGAGAAGCGTGCGTGTCCCTCCCACTTTCCCTTCTCTCATGTTTCTTCTCAAACTAACGACTGCGTCACGCAACAACAACAGTCATCGCCGAGGCCTCCACAACCGGCAAGCAAGCGCTCATCGCCAACACCGACGCGGCCTTCGACACGGGCGCGTTCGGCCTGCCGTGGATGGTGTGCACCAACGCCGAGGGCAAGACGGAGGGGTTCTTTGGCGTTGACCACCTCGGGCAGGTCACCAAGTTCCTCGGGCTGGGCAAGGGCGCCGGGGAGGGGTGGCGGGCTCTGTTGTAGATTACATGTGTACATACATACAAACAAGCCAAGAGTGTCTTATCAGGGTGCGTATCATGATGCAGAGATGCCATGCCAGGGACAGACGGAGCGGGGCGTGTCGGGACCACGCGTTTGTGGCATGGGTAAACACGGCATGAGGCAGCTCCACCACGCGGGCATCGCGCCAGGGTTCAGGCGGCGTAGCAATGTTTTGATCTCAGCCCGAGACGCGTCGCGCGAGGGGAGACAGGCAGGAGTTGGCAGGAAATCGAGTCACTCGGAGTCATTCACAGTGAGGCAGTGCAAGGCATCGTGATCATGAAATCAGCGTCGATATTAGCAGCATCCCATTGCCGCCGTGTAAGTGTACAACCCCCCAAGCGAAAACCCATCGCAATCAAAAACGCCGGTATCCCTTGTGCCGTGAAGTGCCCTTCATCCAGAGCGTCCCAAATGAGAAAGTCATGACCACCCAAAC
>FTEL01008274.1_pt1 | contig 11723 bp, 6 predicted proteins | sample 1658911 | NCBI WGS metagenome assembly FTEL01 (sample SAMEA3914869, study PRJEB12502) | metagenome | biome: forest; material: soil | place: USA | collected 2012-03-12 | depth 0.1 m
GGGGAGCTGGGGAGAGAGGGGTGCTGGAGAGATGGGTTGAGAAGGATGAGGGGGTGGGTTGTGCGGCGGAAGGGAAGGGATGGGAGGGTGTTGGGTTGGGGATGTTAGGTTGGAGAGCCAACTGATGAATGAATAGCGCTGTGCAAGGGGTGCGGCGGCTAGTTATTTGTTTTGGCGGAGGAGCCAACGTCGTCCGTCCTCAGGGGCTGTCCTCGGGAACCGTCCGCAGCGGCCGTCCTCAGTGAAAAATACCTTTCCTATTTGAGCTAGGGAGACATTGCGGCATAGCAATACCTGGATTAAGAAAGCCTTGTGCTTACCAAAATCATGCACGATCGAGGCAGCATGCTCCAGATCATCTTTTGCACAATGCATCTCCTCTGCGCTTACAAAACAGCCCTCATGTGTGAACATCGCATGAGACACGCATGAATATCTGCTCTATAAGCACAGCAAGTGAGGGCCCGGGGGATCCCACTCCTATTCAGTAATAATATTATCTCGGATGCATCATCGATCCATCGATGCCCCCAACCCAACCCCTCCTGATCCGCCAACTTCCTGCGGGGATCCATCAAGCCCCCGCAACAATTGGCCTGCGATCGCCAGAGTTGCTTCCGTGACCTACGAGAACAGGGTATTATTGCACAAATACTAGGTAGATAGCCATCTACCTATGTGCTCGAGGCAATCGACTCCGCGCCCTCCCTCATCTCGGGCCCCTTACCCCTATCCATTTGCTTCTCCCAAAACTTCCAGTACCGCTCCCACGCCCCGCGGCCGTCCTTCTCGAACACCCAGCCCAGCCACTCTTCGTCCGGCTCGCGCAGCGACCAGCAGTCCGGCTCGGCCCCCGCCGCCAGCAGCGCCTCGACAATGTCCCAGTAGCCCTTGACGACGGCCGCGTTCAGCGCGCTGCGGTATTCCCCGCCGCGCAGGTTGACGTCGGCCTTCCTTTCGATCAACAGCCGGACTGACTCCGTCTGGCCCGAGTACGCCGCCGCCTGCAGGGCGCAGCCGAACAGCCCCCCGCGCGCGTTGACGTCGAGGTCCGGGCATTTCTCGAGCAGGTGCGCCACGCGGGACTTGAAGATGATGACCCCTAACGACTCGAACGGCTCGTAGTGCGCTGCGCATGCCGCCTGGAGCGGAGTGCCGTACGTGCCGGCGGAGAGCGCCGGGTCGGCGCCATGGGCTAGGAGGAAGTCGATCCAGTCGACCTTGTCCAACAGATTATAATAGGGCATGTAGAGCACGGCGTGCAGTGCGGTGGGCGTGTGTGGCGGCTGCCCTCGTGCGTCGTTGATGTCGACGCCGCGGTCGAGGAGGAGCTGCATGAAGGCTTGCCAGTCGGGCAAGGGGGCGTATGTTCGCACAGCGGCGTGCCATGCGCTCCCGAAGCGGCCGCCTTGGATGTGTACGTCGGCTCCGCGGTCCAGCAGGGCGCGGGCCAGAGACGAGACCTTTTTGTCATCGAATTCTACCGTCGGGTCGTCCTCGCGGTAAGGACGCATCCGGCGCATACAATTGGGCGCACAGGCGGCTTGCAACGCAGTCTTGTACTCCCCCCCCTCGAGATGGACGTCGGCGCCGTGATCAAGCAGGAGTTTGACGCAGTCCTCGTTGTTATTTGCGGCTGCTGCTTGTAGGGCGGTTCCATATGTCCCGCCTTGCTGGTTGACGTCGGCGCCTCGTTGCAGGAGCAGCTCAAGAGTCCCAAGGCCGTGGCCGTAAGCGCAGGTTGCCGCAGCCTGGAGTGCACTGCCGTGTTCGCCCCCTGAGGCATGGACGTCGGCTCCCTGGTCGAGCAGCAGGCGCACCACGTCGTTGTCCCCCCTGACGCAGGCCGCCTGCAAGGCGTTGCCGTATTTCCCTCCTTTGGCGTTCACGTCGGCCCCGTGGTCGAGCAGCAGGGTCATGAGGTCGACCTTCCACCTAGTGCAGGCCGCCTGCAAGGCATTGCCGTATTTCCCCCCTTGCACATTCACGTCGGCTCCGTAGTCGAGCAGCACGCGCACCGTGTCGTCATTGCGCGTAGCGTAGGCCGCCTGTAGTGCGCTGCCGAATCTGCCCCCGAGCGCGTCGATGCTCGCGCCCCTGCTGAGAAGGAGTTTGGCCATGTCTGGCGTGTCACGATTGTCGATCGTGCTGAGACTGCAGGTCGCGTGGAGAGGGTAGCCATCGTCGTCACCTCCCCAGCCGTTGACGTTGGCGCCTCTGTCCAGCAACACGGCGAGGCACTCGGCAGTTTGGGCTTGGTGGATGGCGGTGGGGTGTGCACAACCCGAGCCGACGCTGTGGTCAATCAGGAACTCGAGCACTTCGGGTGAAGACCTCGTGGCGGCCAAAGACACAGCACACACCTCCTCCTGCTCGTTGCAGATGGCGGCGCCTCGTTCGACAAGAGTCACAAGACACTTTGCCACGCCATGACGCACCGACCTCGCAGCGACTTGGAGCGCAGTTTGGGGAGCTTGATCCCCGGCCCGCCGAGAGTTGATGTCGGCGCCTTTGTCCAGAAGCAGCCTCACAACTTCCACCTGGCCTCCCCGGACGGCTCCGTGAAGAGCGTCGCCATACGGCGCAGCCTCGCCGTTCACATCGGCGCCGTGGGCGAGGAGCAGCTCAACCAGGTCCATGGAGCCGCGATAGGCGGCGTCCTGTAGGGCCGTGTCGAGATCCTCCTGGGTCAGGTATTCCATCGTGGAAACCAACAGCTCGGTGAGCCGGCGCCCGCAGTGCAACGCGAGCCCAAGAGGTTGCCAGATCATAAAAGAGCGCTTGATCCAGTCATCAGAGTCGCGTTGGCGGGCCATGCAGAACAGGCTCGGGCTCCGAGGGGCGAGAGCGCGTTTGATTGTGCCGAATAGCTCGGCAGGCCAGGAGCTGAGCGGAAGCATCTCGAAATGGATCATCCAGTCCCACACGGCAACCAAAGAGAGCGGGGCATATCCCCAGACATATTCCTTGGTGCTTGCCACGTCAATGACATAAAGCAAGCATGAATGCACAATGTGTAGACGAGCGTCCGCTTCGGAAAAGGAGAAGGCGGCAGCGGGACCGTGCGCGATGCGCTGTGATGTGAGATATTCCTGGATGGAGAAGTGGGCGAGGAAGACGTGACTGCGGTCGTCGGGTCCATCACCGGCTTCGTCTCTGTCCGGGTTGTATCTGCCGCCTGAGACGACAACAAAGCTGCCCAAATATCTGAGCACGTCTCCGGCCTTGAACAACCGCTGGGACTTCAAGTCGTCCAGGACGACGGCCTCGTGCGGAAGACCCAGAGCAAAAATTTCGGCCAGCTCGCCGAGAGTCAAGAGGTGGGGGGTGAAGCACAGCCATTTCAGCATGCTGATGACCTGCTGCTGAAAGGCGACCTCTATGCTCTGCAGCATCCGGTCGTACGTCGCGTCGAGTCCGGCAGGCAGGCTCTGGAGGGCTTTCCGAACGAGATCGACAGACCGAAGCTTCACCAGCTCGTCGAACTGGCAAGCGACGTATTGAAACCTGGCGAGAGACGTCAGCGAGCTGGAACTGTTCCATCAAGTAGGTGTCCGGCACCGTCTAGGCTCGCTAACATTCCGTCCGCGTTCTCAACCAACCGTTCCCTCACCTCCGTCTTGACGCTCCCTGGCCAGATGCGGAACTCGCGACGTGCCAGTGTCGAATCAATGTACAGAGCAATATCCTGGTCCAGGCTGGCGCGATGGACTCGTAGATCGATCGAATCTCTGGCCGGTGGAGACAGCAGGGGGCCGATGGCAGCATGGATGTCCTCCTCGTTGCGGCTGGTGCACAGGATGTGGACGCTGGCGGGGGCAGCAGCAACGATGCGTTCGAGGCTGTCCAGGAGCTTCGCCCGCTCCTGATTGAGTTCTGGACACTCATCCAGGCCATCAATCACTATGTGCACTGCCGAGAACCCCCGGATGGTAGCCGTGAGCGCGGCCTCGAGCACGTCTACGCCCGGGCGCTCGCCCCTTTCCTTGTATGGCACGAGGTCTCGGATGGGCTGGGGTGTGTCCGGACGCCGAGAACAGAGCTGCTTGACAAGCGACGCGAGCATCGCGACCAGGTTCTGCGTGTTCGTGTCGGCGAAACTAAAGTAGAAGTAGGCAAGGGCTGTCTCGGGATCATCTGCGTGTCGATCTCGCAAGTGGTGGATGACGGACGAACTGAGAACCGACTTCCCCGAGCCAGCTGCAAACTCTCAGCGCCAAACCCCCTTGCTGACTGGAAGAAAAGGCGTACTTACCATTGCCATAAAGCCAGAGCAGGGAGCCCGGAGACACCTGCCACGTCTTGAATTTCTTGTTCTCCAGTAGCCACTCACCGGTGCCGTCCCTGTGTTTCTCGTGGGCGATATTGTAAGACACCGACGGGTCCACGTCGCATAGCCAGCCGAGAATCGTTTGACGCGTGCCGTCTGCCTGGGCGGCTTCCACCGCGCTCCGCAGCCCCTGGACGTCGGTCTTGATGGCGTCCCAGCAGGTCGACATCTCGTTGTGCCGCCTCTCCACGGCCTCGCTCTCCTCGTCAAACTTGCTGTCGCGCCACACGGCGCTTACGGCGGTAAACACGCGCTCCTGCTCGCGCATGTCGCGCCCCAGCGCCGCCCAGTCGTCCCAGCTGATCATGTCCCGCCCGAGGCGGGAGGATGAGGATTTGGCGTAGTAGCAGTAGCTCGTGATCTGTATTTTGAGGATCGTGCGGTAGAGTTCTTCGAGCGTCCGCTTGTATTCGGCGTGAGACAGAGTCGCTTGGTCCGCCGTCTTGGTCTCATAGCGCCGAGCATAGAGGTCCTCCCACATGCGGCTCTGTACGATCAGCGACGCGATGTACTTGAGCTCGCTTGCCAGTGCCGCGGCCTGCTTAGACGGATTGAGGAGCAACTAATTTCACACGCGGCCTGTCAGCGATTATCGTTGCATCACTCAGCAAGCGGAACCTACCGGCAGCAACAGGCTGACGCCAGACCAAGCGATGGACGCGTAGGGGCTCGCGCTGACGGCGGTTGCGATGTAGTCGTTTGCCCAGCCGACCACGCCGAGAACAGGCTCGGCAAGATCTCGGACGGGCACTTCACCGCCGGCAAACTTCAACCTCCACGTGTCGCGGTTGACCTCGTCCATCTTGCGCCTGAGGATCGCATCCATCTTCTCTCGTCTGCTGGCCTTGGCCCCGAGCATTGAACCAAGCGCCGCCGCGACACCGCCAGACAGCGCATCGTCTTCGTACTGCTGGACAAGCTCGCGCTCTTCCTCTCTCAGCTTTTCGTACGCCACATTCCAGAGCTCGCGGATGGGCACATCGCTGCTGCTTGTGGAGGCCGACGGGGGATCTTGACTTTCTTTGGCCTGCCCATATGGTCTATCGGGATCAGTCGTTGCCTCGCTCGGGTTGGACACCGGCGGCTGGGTTTGGCTTGCACCGGCGGTGTCGGGGGCAGCTGCGGGGATTGCCGTCCCCTTGGACTCCTTAGGCCCCTTGGACCAACCGAAATGTAACTTGTTCCTCAGCCGACCCATCATGGGTTGACTGCTAAGTCGTGTAGATCTGCGGTGGAGCTAGCAGCAAGAACTGTGCGAGAATCAAGTTGAACGTCAAGGGTGATGCGTAGCAGAGGAAACGGACAGGGGATCGGTGCCTGCTGCGCGTTTTCCCCTCATCTGAGGCCATCCCCTGCGCCCCTGGACTCGCTTGTCGTTAGGTATGTACCCGACATGCTTCGCCCAATCATGCAGTAGGCACAGTGCGAAGTACATATGTAACCAAACGGCAGCACGCGATGCGAGGGCGGGCAGGGATTAATTTTCCAGATTCTGATAACTCAAAATCAGCCCCTGACCGATATCGAATTGGAGCATGAAGCCCCGCCAGTACTTGAGAGGTAGCTTCTGGGGACGGTCATCTCGAGGGTGAGGGGATCGGTATCGGTATCGGTATCGGGGGTTCATGGAGGGGTTTGAACTGCTGGCAGTGCACCGCGTGTCAGGAAGTTGCAATGCTGTGGTGGTTGCACATGGAGAGCGTTTGGTTTAATATGGGTTCTTCCGTGACTGCTTGATTTTGAGGCGGCTGGGATCGGATCCAGAAGACCCAGATTGTGCGTTGTTTCAGTCTGCCGGTCCGAACATCATGATGGTGAAGCCGTCAGATGTCAAATCCCTCTAATCGGCGGGGGTCAATCCAGGGAGCAATATACAAACATTGAACGAGTACCAGTCACAGTCTTCATCAGGTCAACATAATGAGCCACGAAATATCACGCCACCTCCACGCCATTCGCCAACCCATCTAACCCAAACTCCCATCAAAATCCCACTAATCATGCCACCCCCTAAACCTTCGCCTTCCCCCCCAGCGCCTGCATCGCCCTCTGATACAGCTGCTCATACGGCACCTGCGCCTTGGTCGGCAACTTCTCCTCCTTCCTCACCCCCGGCACCTCCCTCAGCGCGTTCTCCTTCACCTTGACCTTCCCCTCCTCCGCCCACACCTGCTTCATCAACTCGCGATACCTCCCCCCCTTCCCCTCCTCCTTAGCAACCTTCGCCGCCTGGTCCCTCAACCCCTTCGCCTTCTTCTGGCCAGCCTCAATCTCCTTCATAAGCGGCATCATCCGCCCCAGGAACGTGTCGAGGTCATACTTGGACTGCACCGCCTCGTGCTCGATCTCGCTGACGCCCAGGGTCTTGCTGGCCGCCTTGGCAGTGGCTGCCAGGCCGCCCAGGAGGAAAGTTTTCATGACGAACGCAAGGCGGTCTGGGTTAATCCCGCCCAGATCGCCCGGGGCCTTGCCAAACACGCGGTGGTTGTGCGACGCTAGGTTGTAAGCGGGCAGCTTGGCCGCCGGGGCGAGCACGCCGAACGCGCGCATAAAGTCATCGCCGACGGCGCCGACCGCCGCGCAGCAGTCGTAGGCGATGACCTTAATCTCGGGCTTGGCCGTGGTGAAGGGGAGTTTGTCGTTCTTGACAAGCTCCGCGTACTCCGTCGACTTCGGATCGAGCCCGAGTCGGGTGTTGAGATACCACCCCTTGTCGAGGTGCGGCAGGAACTGCCAGTTGTAGGGGTCCCAGTAGAACTTGAACTCCTGCCGCAGCCACAGCCATTGCAGATGGGAGCCGATCGGGCCGAGCGCAAAGAGCTGCTCCATGAAGGTGGCGGGGAGGCGGGCGGCTTTGGCCGCTTCGCGGGACCAGGCGTCGGAGGGGAGCTGGTGGGATGCCAGGCCGGCGGTGTAGTTTTTGGCTTGGTCGAGGTTGAAAGTGTTGTTGGTCATGCGCTCGTCGGGGGTGATGGAGACGGTGCCGGGGGCGGGTTGTTTGACTTCGTAGCCGCCTTGAGAGACAAACTTGGCGAATTTGTCGTGGAGAAAGGTGCCCGAGTGGGTGCCAAAGAACTCTCCAATGTCCTGGAGGCTGGAGATGAGGAGGACGGTGAGGGGAGTGCCGGGAGCGTCCGCGAGTTCCTGGATGAGGTCGCTGCCTTTGCGGAATGATTCGGTCTCGTTCCATGTCGCCTCCCGAAAGGTCTTGTTCTTGAGCCCGTAGTAGAAATCCCAGGGGTGCTTCTCCAGGTCGGCAGCGCCCTGGGTTCCCTCCGCGACGGGCATATCCGGCAGGCCGAGCAGGTGGAGGACGGTCCTCAGGAACTTGGCGCGCTCGATGGCGGGGTGGTGGTTGGCGACGAATCCGACGAGCTTGACGGCGCCCATGCGGTGCATCTCGGCGAGGAAGATGATGGCCAGGAGATCATCGTAGTCCTGCTCGATGTCGGTGATGACGAGGATGCGGGGCGGCTTGCGTTTGCGGTCGCGGACGAACTGGGCGAGTTTCTGGTAGGCCTCCTGGTAGGCCTTGTAGAAAGCCTCGTCCTCTTTGTCGCCCTCTTTGAAGCGGATGGACGGGGCGTTGGACGACATGGTGGCGGCCCGCGATGGTAGCCCACGCGACTTGGCCGAGTCTTGGGATGCAGCCTGGCTCAGGGATGAGTTTGTCCGCGAGGGTTGTTGAAGTGGGCCTGCGGCCTGGTTTAAGGACGAGTTCGTCCGTGAGGGCGGCTGGGGTGTGCGGGTGGCCTGGCTCAAGGATGAGCTGGCCCGCGAGAGTGGCTGTACGTTTGCAGTGTTCCGCGTCCTGTTCACCGGTGTGGTTGGCTGTGCGGTTGCAGTGTTCCGCGTCCTGTTCACCGGGGTGGTTGGCTGCGCGCTGCCAGAAGATGATTTCTGAGCAGGGGGAAGGTTAGTCGTGTTGACGGAGGGGCGGGCGGGCGCTTGTTTGCCCGAGGAGGTGGCGGTAGGACGAGGGGGCTGCTGGGAAGACATGGCGACGGCGAGGAAGGGAAACAGAAATTGTTGGATCACGGATGCCAAGCAAGTGTAGTAAGAACAAACGGCGGCTGAATTCAAATCAGGGACAGGTGGCCAGCACCCGAGGACGTGTGATGTTGGTGTTGGCGGATGAGAGTGGAAGGGTGGACGGCACTGTGTAGCCGGGACCAACACTGTTGGGCCAACATGTCTTTATTTCATCAAGACTGCAGTCCCCGGGATGAGGGTGAACCAGTCCCTGTGACCACGCCATGACGCAGCATAGGAGCTGGCCGAGGCCAGAACCAGACCAGGCGAGGACAAAATCAAGGCCAACGACAAGCAGGATGGAGTGAAACACACGAACAAGAAGACAAGAATAGCAGCATGGCCGGGTGCCGCGAGATGATACAGGCCCGAGGGCGTGTTGCGGGCGAGGCGCGTGGGGGTAGAGGGGGTAGTGGGCGTGGTGTGTGGTCTGCGTGTGGCGCCAACAAGATCGGATGGTCGTTGAGTGGGCGGGCAGGGGGCGCATGTCGGGAAACCATTCGAGGCGGCGGGGTGCCCGTCATCAACGACTGCCGCAGAAAGTGGCGGGAGTGCAGGTGTGCAAAATGGGCGATGGAGCGCGGTGTTTTGTGGCTGGCATCTTGTTGTGTTGTGGAAATGTGGTGATGGAATGAGGGGTGGTGGTGAGGGGACAGAGGGCGCTTCAAAAAGGTGCTACATGGACAGTACGATTGAAGGCTAGACACCTGGAGCCGCCCGCGAGGCAGAGCGACGGGCTGAGCCCTGGGGGGTTAGAGGCGGCTAGCCGCTGTCGCACAGCCCTGGGCTAGCGATTACTGAGCGAGCCTAGCGCATCGTTTGAGCCAAAGGGGCAGGGCAAAACTGCCTGCAGCGGGGTGGGCCAGGCTGGGAAGGAGCAGTCTGCCATCTGCCAGCCCGGGCCGTGGGTCGGTCCAGGCGACTTCTTGGGCCAATTGATCCTTTCTTTGTGTTTTGAGGTTGCATGTTTCGAACTTCCAGGTTTTGATGAACAAGTTGGAAGGTTTCCACTTCACTGTTTGACGGGTTGTTACAGGTCTGGGCGAGCTGCGGCACGGCTCGGACTTGGACCTTGCTCCTCGAACCCGGTCAGCTTATGAGGACTTCTCCTCTGCCCATATTCTGGTACATGCCCTCGTCGCGTTACACGATTGGGAGCCGGATTTTGGACCCCAGGCAGCATTGATTTGGGCCTTGTGTGCGGCAGATGCGACAGCGATTGACCCACGACCACGGCAGCGGCCGACCAACACTCGATCCCGCCCACACATTCCAATTTCCAATTTCCAACCGCCGCCCCCCCAACAAGCGGCCCAACTCCAACACCAAACACTACCGCCTTGCCCTGGCAGCCAGCATGCGCCCAGCCCGCAAGCGGCTGCATGAAACGCTGCACCCGCCCGCGGCACAGGTTCCATGCATCGAATTCGGCCAGCATTGGGCATACCGCCTCACCAGGCCAGCCAGCCTGGCCACAGACCGACCAACGAGCGCCAACAACGGGCGGCAGCACTCAGGGACGGCTCCAACAGCCCGTCTTCGTCCACCACTAACGCCACCGTCACCAACAAAGCCGCCGCCCTCGAGACTGCCCTAGGCCATGAACGACTCCTGACATTCCCACGCCATGCCACCCCCCTCCCAACCCCCCCTCCTCTCCCCAACCCCCCGCAGCAGCCTCAATAACTCCTCGGCAACCCCAACACCCGCTCCCCCACATAGTTCAGCACCATCTCCCTACTCACCGGCGCGATCCGCGGCACCAGACACTCCCGGAAGTACCTCTCCACGTCGTACTCCACCGCGTACCCCATGCCCCCGTGCGTCAGCACCGCCCGCTCGCACGCCTTGAACGCCGCCTCGGCGGCCAGGTACTTGGCCGTGTTGCACGCGACGCCGACCTCCTCCGGCGGGACACCGCTCCCTTCCGTCCGGCTGCGGTCGTAAAGTCGCGCGGCGTGGTAGGTCGCCAATCTCGCTGCTTCCAGCGACATGTACGCGTCGGCCAGCGGGTGCGCGATGGCCTGGTTCTGGCCGATGGGGCGGTTGAAGACCTTGCGCTCGCGCGCGTAGGCGGCTGCTTTGGAGAGGGCGGCGTAACCCAGGCCGAGGGCCTCGCCGGCGAGGAGACAGCGCTCGGCGTTCATGCCGTGGAGGATGATTTTGAAGCCGTGGTTTTCGGCGCCGATGAGGGAGGAGGCGGGGACCGGGTAGGCGTCGAAGAAGACCTCGTTGGCGTCGACGGCGCGGCCGCCCATTTTTTTGATGCGGCGGAGGGTGAGGCCTGGGTGGGTGCGGTCGAGGGGGATGCTGAAGAGGGAGAGGCCCGCGCTGGGTTTGAGGGAGGGGGAGAGGGGGGTGGTCCGCGCGAGGAGGATCATCTTGGTGGCGACTTGCGCGCAGGTGATCCAGATCTTTTGGCCGGTGATGAGGTAGCTGCCGTCGGGTTGTTTGGTGGCTGTGGTGGACAGGCGGAGCGTGTCGAGGCCCGAGTTGGGCTCGGTAACACCGAAGCAGACGCGCCACTTGCCTGAGATGATGTTTGGGATGGTGCTTTCCAGCTGTTCTTGCGTGCCGAACCGTGCCAGCGGCTGCGTCGCGTAGACATTGGCGTGCACCGCCTGGGCGCCGGCCATGCCCGCCCCGGACTCGGCAATGGTCTGCATCATGATGGTCGCCTCGGAGATGCCCAGCCCGGCGCCCCCGAGGGACTCGGGCAGCGCGATGCCGAGCCAGCCGTCGCGGGCGAGGGCGGCGTGGAAGTCGGACGGGTCCTGCTCCGTCTGGTCGTGCTCGCGCCAGTAGCTGGCGGGGAAGCGCGCGCAGAGCTGGGTGATGGCGTCCCGGACGGTGAGTTGCGTTTCGGTGAGGCCCGAGGTGGGCATGAGTTGGCGCGGGGTGGACGTGGAGAACCGTGGGTTACTCAGGGGAGCACGGGCTGTGGAGAGGAGATGCGGCCGGAGCCGGGGGATGAAGCGGCGCATGGTGGTGATTTGATACGATTGTGTCTTTCGTGCTCAAGTTTCAGAGGATGGCTGTATTTGAATTCGGTAGCAGTTAGTTTGGGGGACGGATAGGGGGGTGATGTCTGGTGACTGAGATCAGCATCAACCCCACCCCCGCATCTCTCCTGGCAACCTCGGATCTCCACAAAACATCCAACTTCACGTCTGCCCTCCCCAACTGAACGGGCAACAGCACCTCCACACGAATTCCGCAACCGCCAATCCCCCCATCTCCATCCCATCAACACCACGACCCATCAACCAGAACCCAAAAACCCCCATCATGCCGCCTCGCCTCCCTCTCCTCCGCCTCCCTCGGCGGCATCCCCTCCACCACCCCAACCACTCCCTCACCA
>FTEL01008378.1_pt1 | contig 11707 bp, 13 predicted proteins | sample 1658911 | NCBI WGS metagenome assembly FTEL01 (sample SAMEA3914869, study PRJEB12502) | metagenome | biome: forest; material: soil | place: USA | collected 2012-03-12 | depth 0.1 m
GGGATTGGGGGGGGATTGGGGGGGAATTGGTGAGCGTGGAAGATGTTTGGCTGTGTCGAGGGGGTGAGATCAACGTCGAGACCGAGTCGCGGGGACGGCCGGGGTATTAAGACGTCGTCGACGAGAAGTTCCAGACCGCCAACGTGAATCTCTCGGGACGGTTGGCTGGCTGCCTTTTCGGGGACGCTGGACCAGGTAATTAAGCTCAGGAAACGTCACCTTAATTACTCCCTGTGCTACCACGCGCATCGGGTGATGGTCGGGTGCCAGCAGCGGTTTAATATACACCTACCGAGTGAGACAGCCGAGACTCCGAGGCCAGAGCGGGGCCCGGACACTCCCGCACTGTGCCACTGGGCTGCCATGTTTTGCGTCACGTTGACCTGCCCGTTTCGGCGTTGCGGTGACCGCCTGGCGGTCCGTTGGGCGTGTTGGTGGTGGAGGGGGTCTACCCAAGTCTGTGTGGTTGGCCATGCTGCACAGGCATCATCGGGCGGGTCACGGGTGGGTGCGTCTGTCTGCTCCCCAACTCTGGGTGCCGCAGAAACGGGGCAGGAGGATAACCTCCCTTGGCCAATGGAAGGGCCCTTTCGGTATGCTTCTGACTGTGTGCCAAACTCTAATGGCCGAGTGAGCGTGGGCGGCGGGCAGTCGACTCCGTACGCCCGCACACCCCACACATGGGGTGCTTGTCAAGTGTGGGTTGTGGTTGTGGAAGGTTGCATCGCAGGGCCTATCCCCGCTGACCACCAATCACTTCCTGGGGCACACGGGGGGCATCGGCACTTGAGACATGGCCGGGCATGGGTGTCGGGACCGTGGCTGTGGACCGTCAGCAGCTTCCCAGCTTCCTGGTTCGTGCTCGCATCTCGGAGAACAACAGGCAATGTGGTGGTGTGTGAGGGGGGCTATGGTACGAGTTCGCCCTCAGTTCTATTCCCAGTGGAAAATGTACTCCGGCCAGAGGACACCTATGGCCCTAGATATGCGGTTGGTTCTTGCGTCTGCACCGGAGTTTCCTGACTTGGGCATTTCGAGGCATTGCTACAGGGTAGTGACCCGCCCGTAGGATGTTGCGGTGGGTTATGGGCGAGACCGGCTGAGATCAGAGAACCTTCTTACCTGCGTGGGAATGGCTGGCGGCATGGGTGCACCAATCCGATTGGCGACCCTTTGTTTACAATGGGGTCTGGTTGTCGCCGATCCTCACGAAAGTCGGGGGAGGTGGAACTCGCCGCCGATCGGTGGACCCGGGAGTTGTCGTCGAGGCCGGGGAGCAGAGACTCTCGGCCGCTGAAGGCTCGGGCCTTGATTGTCCTTTTGTGGCTGCCACGCGAATAAACTGCAGGATCTGGCAGCTCCGTTCAAAGATGGTGTAAGCTGTCTCGTTAACCTTAACCTTATTTCGGCTGCTTTGGGCAAAAGTCAGTCATGTGTTTTGCTGTGTTATGCGCTTCATCGTTCCCCCGCTTGCTCAAAACATCTTAGAGAATTCCAGCTTCTGTTGATGATGGTGTGGTGGTAGAGAGGACGGAAACAACGGGAATAGAATACAATTTAGATCTGGGTGGAGATCTTACGCGCTGGCTCTCCCTTGATTTGTGTTGACACAAAGACTGTCAAAGTACAGGGTGACGGACAAAGCAGCCAGTCTGTTTATTAATCTTGATCCAGGTGGCCACTGTCAAACAAAGGCAGATAACAGCTACAATGCTCCCCGTCCCCACAACCCCGAGCCCCTCGGTCTCCCCCAAGTCTGGTTGTTTACGCGCGAATCTGCGGATCTGTCATTAACTACTTGGGTATTAGCCAAATCACCCCGGCAGTTGACATGCCGGCATAAAAATACACAGGCCAGCAGCACGGGTAAGCTTGCCTTGTCCGTCGATTAATCTAGACAGCCGTTATCTGCCGTTGCTACTCGTAGACTTGATTCGCCAGACGGAGGAAGAATAAATCAAGAACCACATGGAGGCCGGAGGTTGAAGACGGTGCCAAGATTTCAAGGCCTCGTCCCCCCGATCCCTTTTACATGCACGGTCTCGTGGGTGAACGCTGCTATCCTCGTTATCAACCCCCACAGTTAGTTGTTCAAGAAGAACCGAACGAAGATGCGCTACAACGCCGTGATAGCGCTGGCGGCAGCCCTCCTCCCAGTCGCCAACGGCCTGCTGCGGTTCTCGTGCTCGCAGCTTGTGGTAGAACGGCTTGATCCGTATTTGCCCCCCTCTATCCTTCAACGTGCCTAGGTGAACATCAATCTGATTTCCGGTGCCTCCTGCACTAGGCTGGTCAACCCCGGGCTTGCCCCGTCGCCCCATCTCCATCAGATCGTCGGAGGCGTACGTCTTTTTCTCCTTTAACCCTAAATTCCAAGTCCCTTTCTTGAGACGAATAGTAAAACTTGTACAGAACGCCTTCAACGTGACCATGGACCCCCTCTCGCCGCCGCCGACCCAGGCAACCTGCACGACCTGCACCTTTGCCGACGACTTCTCCAACTACTGGACCGCCGTGCTCTACTTTCGCGCCCGCAACGGCAGCTACCACCGCGTGCCGCAGAAGCCCAACGTCGGGTTCGAGCAGGCCAAGGGCGGGATGACAGTCTACTACACTCCCTGTATGCCTCCTCACCCTCCCTTTTTCTCACCCCCAACTGACCTTCCCCCCAGACCTCGGCCGCACACCCTCCACCGTAACCGCCTTCAAGCCCGGCTTCCGCATGCTCATCGGCCAACAATCCGCCCGCACGCGCGCCGAGGCCGCCCGCTTCCGCCAGCTGACCTACACCTGCCTGCAAACCCCCATGACCCGCACCGGCGAAACCCTCGACATGCCGCCCCGCCCGTGCCCGGCGGGCATCATGTCCAACGTGCGCTTCCCGACCTGCTGGGACGGCGTCAACCTCGACTCCCCGGACCACGCGTCGCACGTGGCGTACCCTGCCTCGGGGACGTTTGAGAGCGGGGGCCCGTGTCCGGCGACGCATCCGGTGAAGATTCCGCAGCTGTTTTATGAAGTGATGTGGGATACCACGGGGTTTAATAATAGGGAGATGTGGCCGGAGGATGGGAGTCAGCCCTTTACTTGGAGTCAGGGTGATAGGACGGGATTTGGAAATCATGGAGATTATGTGTTTGGGTGGAAAGGGGATGCGCTGCAGGTGGCGATGGATAGCAACTGTGATCGATGTCCGCAGTTGAGGTCGCAGGGGCTGGCGGTGGGGAATCAGTGCGGGAAGGCAGCGGCGGTGAAGGAGGAGGTGGATGGCTGTGAGTGTCCCCTGGAATATGTGTGAACTGTGGTGCTAACGAGCGTGTTGTTGACAGGGCTCGATTCGATCCCGGGGCTGATGCCGGGCATGGAGACGATGAATTAGCGGGATGGGTATCGGTGGCCGGGAGACGAACTTGGGAGCGTGTGTACCTTGGGCAGGGAAATGGGGAGGGAAGTGGGAAGGACAATGGGAAGGGCAATGGGCAGGGAAATAGTGCCAAACTCATGTCTGCGTGGTCGGCAGATACCCTCCTGTCAGTCTACAGAGAGACGTCCACTTCTCAGTCATATCCGAGGAAGGTTGTTGCCGAGCGCAGCATCTCAAAATTTTTGATCTTCAACCATCTCCTGTCGGGGAAATCGTCGGGTGACCAGTCTGGCCCGAGCTTGGTGGTGTCCATGTTGGACATGAGGTGCCACTGGACAGTGTTGGACTCGGGAAAGTGAGCAGTTGGGTACAGAATTGATGACGCCCCTCGAAAGTAGATGCCGTGGTCCGCGTCAGGTTTTTCTTGGTCGACATGGTACATGTTTCCGGCCAGCTGAAGCATGACATCGAACGACACTCGCAGTCCGACCCCAGCTGGGTGTGGAGGGACAGGAAACCCCAAAGCCATGTTGGTGCTCGGAAAGAGCGAGTGCCAGCACACCGACGATGGAGAAGTGTATTCATCGTCTGTCACGGGCACGAGGTTCTCCATCTGGACCCGAAACCGTTTGGTTGTCGTGCTCTCGCTGGCTTCTGGATCAGCCGTGAAGCGCACGACAGAAGAGGAGAGCCTGTCACCCTGCGGAAGTCGAAACGTTGCGGCGATTCATGATACAAACTCACCGAGGGCACGTATCTCGGTCGATGTTCCCCAGAATGTTGCCGAGGCTGGACGCCCGTTGATCTCGTCCTCGATGGAGCCAAGATCAAAATCACAGCTTCGGCCTAGAGTGTCGGGTGTCAGGGGGTAGACACGATCCAAAAGAAAGGCTGGGGGGATTTCTCGCCCACCTTGCGCGTCAAATCGGATGCTGAGCATACAACCCATCAGCTCCTCTTCCAAACACTCCAGGAACAGGACGCCTATGCCACCCCAAGTCGCCTCGACGTATTCTCGGCAGGTCAGTGCCCACGCGTGGGAAGGCCCTTGGGCGGTAACAGCGAGGACTCGACTGAGGGACGGGTCTTGGACTAGCTTCTCCTGGATGTACTGAAGGATCTCCCACGATACTGAAATGCTGGCTTTAAACTCTTCAAGGTGATTGTCGGAGTCTTCGGAGACTGCCGCAGCCACAACATCCTGGACCTGGCTTGCCATGTCGGGATACCCCGCCAGGTCCGACTCGGCCATCAGTCCGGAACTAGGGTTGGCGGGGGAAGGGATGGGAGAATGGAGGCCGGTGGAACTGCACGCAAGGTCGAGACAATACCGCGACTTCCTCCACTGGCCGCACGAGCAAGTCTCACGTGGCAACGCCGCCCGCGCCGGCACCTACACAACCAGCCTCGGCGGCCACCGTTCCACCCGCGGTTGCGCATTTAAACATCATGGCCAGCGGCGTCCCCGAACGGCCACGAGAGCGTACATACTACAATAGCGCCGATCCACAAGAGACGGGGGGTTGGCAAAGAGCGTGACCGAGCTGTCATCGGTGTACATAGCTCGTCCCCTGAGGGATATTACAACGGTATCCCCTGGAGCGACAACGACCTGCTTTGGGAATTTCCTGCGGCGAGCCACTTCCCCCAGAACTGGAGGGATACACGAACTGCGATGTGGGATGCCACTCTGGCTGCACAGACTTGGATCAGGTTAGGCTTCACCCCGATGCCGCTGTTGATCGAAGCCGCCGAAGTGGATGAGGCCATCAGCAGAATGCAGGAACTAGACGACGGGGAGCCTATTCGACTGGGGATTTAAGACGTCCTCCGTCACAGCTGATAACCCTAGTTGACCTCCCCTCGTCTATGGATGCTGCTTCTCACCCCTCCGCCCTCGACCAGATGCTCGAAGAGGCTGCGTTCCACCTCCAGAAACGTCTTGACAGCCCCGAGGTCGTCGATATCTGCTACCTAGCCCTCGCCAGCGTTCTGGACGAGTTCGACCCAGTTTTCCTTGCCACGTACAACCCTGCCATTCTACAGTGGGCGGGCCCTGCCGACGAGGGCCCAGAGCCGTCTGTCTCTCTCAAACACCCCGTACCCCTGACCTTCCTACTGATGATGTGCCAGATCGCAAAGTTCAACAAGAGAAAGATCCAAGTGCCCGCATCCAGGTTGCGAAAAAGAGAGCAGCCGGCAGGCAGATCTCGACCGCCACTACAGGAGTGTCCGTGATACTGACGTGTGGTGGGATGCCTTCGGCCACCACCCCTTCCGGAACATTTTGCGACTGTGGAGGCACAGATAGGATTAAAAGGGAGCAAGCTTGCGAATAGCTGCACCTGTGTATGGGATCAGGTCTGAGGGTCTTGTCCGATAATCTGAGAGCAGCGCTACATCAAACCAGCTCAACAGTCTCATTGAAGGACCCGTGAGACAGCCCTTCGCCATGCATCAACCCATGCACCAACGCCGCACCGACAACTGTGTATGTTCCCCCCCCGGTTGGGCGCAGAACCATGGGCGCCGGCACCCCGCGTAGAAGGAACACCTCGTCACCGCACCTTATATCGAGGGGCCCGCTCCCAGCTAACCCATTGTCAAGCACCAAGAGACACCTCCGATCGCTTGTCACACACTCCAGCATGTCGAGGAAATATCTCCGATGCCCCGCGCTATCGTCCATACCCTCCCAGGCGCACTCCGGAGTCTGGTCTACCCTCAAGCATTTAGTATAGAAGGTCCGAAACCGCTCAAAGTTCTCCCGCTGATCAAAAAAGTCGTAGCGGAATCCCCGGAGCCAAGGCGTGACCGCAGAATCGGGATTTTTCCGTGCTGGCGTCAGGCCCCGGAGTACGCAGAAGACGGCAGCTAGCTCGTCTTTGTGACTGGCGCGCATAGCGCAGGGCTGCGAGCAGCTCTCCCGTAGTCGGCCTAGCCAGGTGATGGCGTTTGCCACGGAAGGGGGGCAGCTTGATGCGACTCCTGGGGCGCCGCCGGTATCACCGAGTCTTGTTTGAAAGGACACGGTACCATACTTCGTACCCGATATGCTGAGGCGCGATCCGGTGATGCTGAAACTGCAGATGAGGGGCTCGATCTCCGTTACGGAGTTCATGAGGGACATGGACGTTCCCATTTGATAGCGCGACATGAGCCAGGGAGCTGGACGCGCAGTTCCCCAATGGGGAACCCAGGTGGGCGTGTCTGGGAGTCTCGACGACCCCCCGTCAACAAGCAGGGCGATCGCGCACGGCTTCCATGCTATTAGATTTTTGAGAAGGCCCAAGTAGGCTTCGCCAAGCTGTTGCGTGTAATCCGGGATTGGAACCGCCATACCGAAGCTTGCGAGCACCCCCGACAGCGCAAACGATCTGTCGTGGGGTATGGAGCTGACGCGCTCCAGGAGCGCGACTCGGATCGCGACGAGCGCCTGCATCTCGCAGTCGGGGAGACGCTCTTGGCTGTGCTGTAGGAGTTCCGAGTGAGGATATCCGACGAGGATTGCGGGGTCGAAGAAAAACGTGACGAAAAACCCAACGAGCCCAACCGGCATCAATATCAACCCCAGCCTAGGATCGAACAGCCGTAGCCCGGCTGACACGATGAGAATGACGAGGAAGACGGGGAGATGCAACCATGCTATGATCATCGTGAACTTCCGGAGGCCGTGGAGCAAGAAGCCGTGATATTGGAGAAGGTCCTTGATGTGCTCTTCGAACGAGGACGTGCCGCCGAGATTGTCCCTCAACACGTCACCGTTCCAACAAGTGTTTCGTGGAATACAAAGCCAGAGATCTAGGGTGGATTTCCAGTGATTCCAAACCGCAGAGGTGTCGGCGTCGGTGTCTTTTCCCAAGCATTTGAGCTCGTATACTCCGCTGACGAGATCTTCCCACGAGATGCATCGGTCGCCACACAGGACAATCGGGGCGGCGGATAATGCGATCTCCTGGAAAGTCCAGACGCGCTGGGTCCAGGACCGTCCCAAGAGGCCGTCGAGCGACGTCGGAACGGGATTTCCGGCGTTGTGCGGCTGACGCCATGGCTTGCGATGCGTAATCCGCCCTGACCGAACGAGTCAGAATTCACACATACAAACGTGGCGAGTGGAGAGCGGCAGACTTACAGATTGCGTCTCTCCACCATCTGCGTCTGAAACGAGCGCGTTCTTCACGCCGCTTTCTCTCGCTCTTTGCCGCCAGAAGACCCAGAGGGATGGGCGTCTTCAAGGCCGAGCATTGTCTCATCCAGTCCATTGCCCGGTAGGATTCGTCATTGCCGGGCCCAAGCCAGACATAGGTTTCTTCTGCCCAGCTGTATATCTCTCGCATCAGCGGTATCTGGCGCGCCTTTTCCGCCTCATCGGCCTGGTTGATGCAGACGGAATCGACCCATATCGTGACGGCGCCGAAGCGTTTGCGGATCTGGCACAGGGCGGCGTAGCAATTCGCGGTGACGTCGATCCGGCAACCGTGTGGATGGCAAAGGATCTGGTGGCTGGGCGTCGACTTCTCGCCCCAGACGTACGAGAGGGCTGCGAACGATGGGGAATCTTCCAGGCGCGCCACACGCAAGTGAGCGGTCAGCGGCTCGGAGTCGTTGTTGGCAACATCTGGGTCACTCGGGGCGTCGAGATCCAGCAGCCGGATTGAACGTGATCCTTCTGGGAGGGAAAGAATGTCGTAGAGTTGCCCCGGAGATATCGTATCAAGTGTAACAACATCCGGATGCCGCCCCGTGGTATGCTCTGGCTTCGACAATGACCCTTCCGACTCGGTCAAATCGATGACAACAGCGCCATGCATCGTGAGATTTGCGGCAAAAAGAGCATCCGTTGGACTGTGTTCGAATTGTCGACTTGAACATTCCGTGTTCCCAGATGAAGAAGGGGATGGTTAGTTATTCAAAGCTTTCAACGAGTGAGAGCCTGCTCCTTTTACCGGCCAAGGCTGAGGCTGCGCCAACCCGGGGAGGGCGATCGGCAGGCTTACTCCTGAGCCAGGGTTTGCTGCCAAAATGTCCGGTTGGTGGCGGCGATGGCTTGTGCAAGGAAACCACCCCCTGTCAAAGGCGTCGTGGACTGGCACCGAATTCTGCCTGCCGCCGTTCAACTTGAAGTTTCGTTTTCGGTCCTGTCATCTAATTATGTACGCGAGCTCCACCCACCCGCCGCAGTGGTAGATTCCGACTCGAGCAGGCGAATTCGGGGATCCAACCCGGTTCAACTGCAATTCCTCAGGGGATATAAATCGAAGCAGATCTCTCTCCCCATGCATGACAACGGATTCGAGCGTGCACGGGCTTCTTGGCCGAGTTCCAACTTCCGACGTCCTGCGTCGTTTCATTCCCAAAACTGCCACGCCGGCAGACCCTCGTCATTTTGAGGGAAGGCTCGGGAGTAGGCGCAACGCCACACCCAGCTCTCACACCCTTTCAACCAACGAAGTCGACATGGCAGCCTTGTCTCACAGCCACACAAAGTTCCAGGAACGTTTTGACTACGTCCAGAATCTTCTGGTCCCTCGTTTGGGTCTCAAAACAAGCCAAGGTTAACCCCCCCCCCTTTAAGTGCTCCTCATTTCGGTCTGGCGCGAGCCCATGGCCGCGTTTGGTCGAAGCCAAGGATACCTATCCACGCTCCCGGCTGGCTCTGACCAGTTGCTCACAGCAGTGGCTCGAAACAAGGAGTGGCGGCAGAATGGATAGTTAACTACCAGCCACACCCATCTCAGCGGCCTGGGGTATCCCCCAAGGCCCCCCCTTCAGGCATCCCCAGGCATTAGGGTTCGATGCCTACCTACGTATGCACTGGGCCGAGATTCGGCTCTCCGGATGTTGTCCCCAGAGCAAGCCATGCAAGTGATTGAATGTTTGGCTTTTGTGGATATGACTCGTTTGTGTTGGATGGAAGTGCAGCTCACTAGTTGAGCGCTTGACAGGTGAGTCGAACGCAGTGAATTACAATTACAAAAAGAGACCCCCCCAGGTGCTTGGTCACGAGTTGCTAAGCTCTTGGGAGCTTAGCAGCTACTCTCAGCCACTGTCTGTGGCTGCAACTCTCCCTCTCCCTCTCCCTCTCCTCCCTACGTCTCGATCTCCTGCTCCCTGTTCCCTCGACCCCATTGAGCTAGCCACTGACCAAATGTTTTGCTCGGGTATTGCTCCTTCCATACGACGTAATCCCGATCAAATCGCCCTCCACTTGCTATTAATATTTACAGTCCTCGCAGAGGATCCCGTGCTCGATGTTTATACGATAGTCGAAGTATCGCCTCTCTTCTCTCGTAATTTTGTAGAGGAATCTCACTTGCTACTACATCTGCATTCTGCAGTGATTCAGCGCAGCCCTCGCAGCGTTGCAGCTGCAAGGAAGTCTCGCTGGCTGCCGCCCAAGACTGCTGCACCACACTACCCCCTGTACTGTCTCCCGGTTTATCTTTTCCCTTGGCGTGTAGTCGTCGAATTCCTGCGTTCGAGATTCCCAATCGAATGGCATCAGTATAGGGAAACCGAACAGTCCCTCATGAGGGCTGCAAGCCGGTGCTGTCGTGGCGCAGGCACATCTAAACCGCCTCGAGTGCAAGGATCGCTCTGGACCAGGTGTCCTGGTAATGGCTGACAAATGACCGTAAACGCTGGTTGACGTAATGGTTGAGGTTCTCGACCTACCCTGTAGTCTGGACCCCCTTGGGGGGGGGGGGGGGCGATTTGGCAACGCATTCGGCAAAGGCAAGGGCACTGGCCGGGAAATTCTTTCCTCGGCCAGAAGCCGACCTCGAAGACATCCAGGACCCAGACTTGGAACAGGACTGGTAACCCAAATTCCCACTTCGACAACAAGTCACTTCGGGGGACATTGCCGATGCCCTGGCAAGGACAAGCCCGTGGAAAGCACCGGGGGAAGACAACCTGCCAACGGGCTTTCTCAAGCTCTACGGCGCTCCCCTTTACGACCTGCTTACAGTGCTGGCAACAGCGTGCCCCCGTCAACCTTGACAGGGACAACCACGTCATGGACCGTTATGTCGACTACCTCAGACAGCTCTCACGGCTGGTAAGTGGATAGGGTAAGCGGATGTCAGGGACGACCGACAGGCAAGAGACCTGGAGCGGCGAGGCTGACTTCATAATGCAAGTGATGCGCAGGATGCAACTGTTCAGTTGCATGGGTGATGATCTTTTGGTCGTTGGCCGAGGTGGACTCTGCGCAGCCTCTGACAGCGGACTTCAAACCCCGGTACTCCTAGCCATTACAGATCGTGCCCTAACGTGCCCTGGCTTCCTAACCGCATCCACTCCTCAAATATACCTCATCTTACCTGTCCTCTCCCGCTAGTTCTAGATACTCTCGATGCCAGCAATTGCTGGGGTTGGCGAGGGCGATGAACCTCCGTAGACAGAACTGTTTGGCCAGCACCAGCCGATGCTGGGGTTTAAGGACGAACTAGAACTGGGACACTACTTCGCGACCGAGTTTCAGCGGGAGTTTGAGCAGTTCCCGGCGGTTGGGGGCCAGCCTCAGGGGCAACTGGGTGCTTCTGGATCTGAGTAAAGGTATCCTCAAGTGTTTTGGGTGCCTTCATAGGTACACAATAGGCGAGGCACCAAGTCAACGGCTAATCCAATCCACTCACTGAGTGCCCTTGCTCTCGAACTGCGACCGTATGAACCCGGCCATTATTTCCCTGCTAGCATCGAGCGATTCGTGCATAACCTCCTCCTCCACCACCCCCCCCGGGGGATCATGGAACCCCCTCTCCGCGGTATACTCTGAGATCGAAATATCCGACCCCAACGACACGATCCCCAGGCACCCTTCAAAGACATCCCCCCCTTGCGGCCCCAGCCCCCTGGACGCCGAACCCTGCAGATCCCGCACCAACCCCTCCAGCGCCTTCTCCCCCGCCACCATCGCGGGCGTACCGTGCTTGTTGAACGACGGCGTGCCGGGCTCGCCCAACCCCTCCGGCGGTATGGCATACAGACATATCGCCACGACACCGCCCTGCTTCCTGCCGTCGACCCGCGTATCAGCAGCCCGCAGGTTCCCCCCCTCGCGCCGGACGAGGGTCACCCCCGTGTACTTGAGATCCATGGACGTGGCGGCCCCCGAGGTGTCGGTGAACTCGATGGGTTGTGGGAAGAGCCCCAGAAACTCCTGGACGTAGCCGTCCGCTGCGGGGAAGTTGGCGCCCAGCCAGTCGGTGTAGACGCTCATTGCTATGACGGACTGGATGTAGGACTGGAATGCGGGGTCGAGGGAGGGTCTGTCGGGGCGGCCGGGGGGGCCGGAACGCGCGTGTAAGGCCTCTATCGCGGCGGGGGAGGGGACGGGGA
>FTEL01004013.1_pt1 | contig 11698 bp, 8 predicted proteins | sample 1658911 | NCBI WGS metagenome assembly FTEL01 (sample SAMEA3914869, study PRJEB12502) | metagenome | biome: forest; material: soil | place: USA | collected 2012-03-12 | depth 0.1 m
GGCCGGGCCAGGTGGTGTGGTGTGGTGTGGTGGTTGTTTCTTGGGTCTGTGGGTTACACGGCTGTCTCCCGCAAGCGAGCGCGGGCTCCATCCCCCCACTCTCTCACGCACTCCCCGGCCCAACCCAAAATGCCAGCCCACACACACTGCGAGCAAGCGCCCGCGGTGGTGGGTGTGGTGTGGTGGAGGTGTGTGGATGGGGCGCGGGGCGTGGGATGGAGGGGTGGCCACGTCCACAACACCCACCCCCCGCGTGTGTGCGTGTGTGTGTGTGCCGCATTGGGCGCTTGGGACACGCTGGATCTGGCCGCCACGTGAGGGTTTTCGACGAAGCGGGGTGGTCGCCGCCGCTTGGTTGCGTGCTCGAGGACGAGGTTGAAACGGTTTGGTGGGATGGAGAACATGCAGCAGAAATGGGCGGCGCCGCTCTTGGGCACCAGCCAGCGCCGACTCCGGCGACCTTGAGGGGGTGTCCCGTGCCGTGGGGCGGGCGGTAACGGCGCCGGAATGGGAAGCGTTATTGGACACCCCGCGGCGCGGTCGGCGTCTCCATCTGACGAAAATGTGCTGTTCCTCGAGGCAGCAGCGGTGGGGGGGTCTGTTGCTCCGCTGCGGTGATGCTGATGGGCTACGAGGGACCGAGTAGCTACCTACCGATGTATCGTCACATAGCAATACGTACACCATGTATACCGCAGCACAGGGTGTGGCCCGGCACTTGCGCTCCCAAAGTACAACACCGCAGCCTCACATCCATCCCGCTGACATGCTGAATATTGGGGAGGGGGGATCTTAATCTATCCGTTAGGCGACTAAGCGCGGCCGAGTCGCCACCCCCTCCTCGCCAACCGGCCGCTCGATCGGGCCAGTCGGGAGACCGTCCCGACCGGCCAGTGGGAGGCCGTCTACCAGAGACATCAGAGGTTACGCCGGACCCGATCAGCGGATCCTGGGGTCGGGGAATGGAACGCTTCGCTTCCCTCGTTTTTCCTTGCCCCGTCGGCGGGCAAATAGGGCTGGCTGGTTGGTTTACGGGGTGTTTGGCCGCCGCCGGTTGGGTTTCGGTCAGACGAAGGGGGTGGTGGAATTCCATTCCAAGGCAATGGCATGGCGCGCCCCCGACCGGAGCGAGCGAGGACGGGGGCCAGGCTGAAGTCGCAGGTTTCCGGCGGAGGTGGCGGGGCCGCGATCACGAGGTGTGTTCTGAAACATCTGAGGGCGGTCGGTCAACCGCGCCGCTTGGGGCTGTTTTGCCAGCGTGGCCGTGCTCTTGTGGCACGGCGAGTGCCTCGCACACGGCTCTCGACCCCGTTTTGGCTGCTTGGGGGTTTCGCCTTGGGAGGTTGGAGCGTTTGGGGGATATCAAACTTGCAGATAGGCCAAGTTCAAGGGACGAAGGGGTTTTAGCATGTTGGTGGTGGCTGGCGGGTGGTGTTGGCCCTGTGCCCCCTTTTTGGCCGCTCCCGAAGTAAACACAGGGGCCGGCAACCACCACAACGACATTGGCAATTGAATTGCAGCACGCTTAGGCATGCGATACTCATGCGCTTCATACTTCTTGACGGTATCTGTCAGGTTGTTAAAAATGTGGCAATACAGCTTTGGTTTTTCGGCGCATCTGGTGAGAGGCAATAACTAGTCCACGAGACTCCAACTTGGCCTGGCTCAGTCTTGGGAACTGGAGATCGGGGATGATGGGGATTGGGGATATACGTCTAGAAAAGGGTTAGGAGAGTAGGTGGAATCAAAGTGAATTCTAACAAAACCTCCCTGCTTAATTCCATACCCCAGTGGATTATGGGACCAGTGGCCCGTCTGAGCCTACAGTCGTGACCCCTTGGGAGGCACCACAAATAGTCCAGTTGCCTTGACCAGGAGGACTCGGATAACAAGGTCGAAAGGGATGGAGTTGTTGGACCAAGAGACAGTATCGAGTCTAGGAAGGTAAGAAGGAGTTGGGCAGTGCCTTCGCGCCTTCCATGCTAAACAAAGTGTCTTGGTTGCTGCCTCCTTTCCCGCTCAACGACAAAATCCTGCGCGTTCCTTCCACAACTGAAGACTTTTCCCCGGATTTTGCTGCGAGAGTTAACGACTCAAGCAACTCATCGCCAAACTCTGAGCCCTCTGCCCTTCATGCCGCTGCCCTCGATGCCGCTGCCCTCCCCCACATCCTCTTCAACCCTCCTCAACCCTCCTTAACAATTCATCAACGATCGACTTCTCGTGCCAAACCTCTCCTCTCGCCCCGTTAAGCATCACGTGCAACGCAGGCATAACACCAGCTCTCGGTTTCCGGCTTCTTCCTTGACTCCCAAGCCGGACATACTGAGTTCGCCCTGGTATTCCAGAACCACCGGCTGCTCAATTACCGCCACTCATCAGCTACATCTTTACCTTCTTCTTCCTACATCATTAACTGAGTGTTTTCTCTCTCGGCGCAAACGGTTTCCATCACCGCAGAGAGAAACACTAAGCGGTTCCACCTCTTGAACAGCATCTATTGATCGGTCGCTGTTCTGGCGAACTGGTCAATCTATCGTTCTCTCATAATTTCCTCACTCCCCTACGCCGATTCTTTTTGAATCGGCTCCTCCGCAACTGAGCGGGCACAAATCTCTGCTCCTCCTCGGTCATGCCATCCGCCGCACCCGCCTGAGAGGAGAACCCAAACGCGCCAGCCCCACGCCGACTGAGATTTACTCATCACGGCAACTTCCTCGATTTAGGGACAAGCATCATTGTTGTTTCATTCTTCCATTTTCACTGGTCCCTGGTCTTGCTACGTTTTTTTTCTGACGATCTACAACTCCAGAATCACTCCGAACCCTTCCTGTTCTGCCCCCCTCCGTTTGGCCATCGGCAGCTCTTACCCAACCAAAGAGCCGGCCCAGAAACACCAGAGATGGGCAGTCAATCTACTTCTGGACATGGTGGGTATGTCGGTTTGGACTCCATGACCACAACGAGCGCGGTGGAAGAGGGATTTGTCTGGCGCACTTGCTCCAAGAAGGAAATCCACGAGCGAGTGCCTATCATGCAGCAGGCAGTCGACGATGCACTGCGGCATGGGCTGGAAATATGCCAGGACCTCCGTACCTCTGACGACAACCGAGTCGCCGCTTCACGAGAGAATTTCAGTGTTCGATGCGGAAGGGAGCTCATGGGTTGGATGGAAGAGATGGGTAAGTCCCCTTAGCCTCGGCTGCCTCCAAAGCCTCAGGATTTATCGCTGACAGGTAGCCAAACAGACAAGCTCCAGCAGGTCAGTCAGGAATTTGAGGTCCTGGTTGGTGTCGCCGGCAGAACCGGCGCTGGGAAAACCACCATCCTCAACATGCTATTGGAGACCCCCGAGCTTCTGCCATCCAGCAACTCCGAGGCCGCTACCTCCACTGTTTGCAGGATAGCTTGGAACAATGACGATGACCCGGACCGCAGATTCAAAGCGGAGATTGCCTTTCGATCTTCCCAGGACGTCGAACAAGAACTCGTCCGACTCTTTGCCACCATGGCGCAACGAGATCAAGGCAACGACAGCGATATGGACGACGAAGGCGCCGTCTTTAATCGGATGGAGGAGGAAGCCGAGATGGAGAACGAGATTTCAGAAGGACTCGAGAAGATCAAGGCGATTTGGGGCCTGGACGAGGAAGCGCTCTCGGATATGTCGGCCAGGGATATCCTCACCTCAAACCGGGAGGTCCTCGAACTCCTCGGCACCACCAAGACGATCTCCTCGGGAAATCCGGAGCACTTCGCTCAGTCCGTCAAGTCGTACCTGGACTCATCTGAAACAGCCCAAGGGTTCAAGGCATGGCCGTTGATTACGGAAGCCCGACTATTTGTCAAGGCCCCGCTGCTCAAGCATGGGATCGTCCTGGTCGACTTGCCAGGTCTTTCGGATGCAGTGGAAAGCCGTGCCCAGGTCACCGAGAAGTATCGCCAGAAGCTGGGCATCACTGCGATCGTCACGCCAGCCAGACGGGCCATCGACGAGAAGACGGGAGTACAGCTGATGAGCGAGTACCAAACGTTGCGCATGCAACTGGACGGCGCATACCACAAGAAGGGATTCTGCGTCGTGGTGTCACAGATCGACGAAATCGACTGCGATGTCTTCATCAAAGGCCATCGGCACGCCAAGGAGGACCCAGAGTTGCAGAATGACACCGGCCAGATTGATATCCTCACACAACGGTTGGTTACCATTGGGGCACAGCTGAATGAATCGAATACACGACTGGAAAAGATCGCTGCCAAGTTTGCAAAAGTGTGCAGAAAACTCGAGGCCGTCACACCCACTGGGCCTGGATCCCAAAAGCTCAAGAGAGGTACGTGCCGTATAGCCTGGCCATGATTCTTTGTCTACTCGGTCTGACACTTCATGGAACCAACCCAGAGAGACTGTTCCTCGAGAGAGCAGAGAAGGCAAGGCATGAAAAGAAGGAAATCAAGAGGGATCACGTCAACCAGAAACGGGCCATCGCAAAGCTCCAGACGGCGAAAGCAGTGACGGAGGCAGAACTGGCTTCCCTGCGGGCTCGTCAGAAGTGGCAGTGTGTTTCGATGCGGAATCACCACATCACCCAGGCTATCAAACGGGACTTTGCCCAGCGCCAGAAGACCCTTGCACGCGGTATACCTCACGATCCCCTTTACGACGGCGCCTTGGACGTGCTCCACGTTTCTGCCACAGCCTATCGCGACCATCTCAAGGGGAGAGAGCCAACAGGTTTCCGGACCAAGTCCAACACCGGAATCCCGCGGCTCCGTCAGTGGCTTGAAGACTCGGTCTTGAAGCGAAGGGAGGAACATCTCGGGTCCCTTTTGATAACCTTGCAACGGCTGTTTCACAATATCAACAGCTGGGCAAGTAACAACCTCGGGCATCAGGCGATCGCCTTTCCCCGCGAGGCCATCCAAGAGTGGCTCACCAGAGCACAAACAAAACTCGGGGCGGTATGAATAGAAATCCCAGGCATATTCTTGAAGAATTCGTTTGTGTGCTGACCCAGATACCGGCATAGGACCTCGAAGCAGAGCTGAAGAAGGGCTCAAATGAGGTGAAGAAGCTTGACCCCTTCAGCCAAATTGGCGACGGGGGGTCGGCGTGCATACGGGTGGCTTGTAAAGCTGTCACCAGATGGGCGGTGAAGTCACCAGAGAACAAGAAGTCGGCGGCTCTGATGCACTGGACCACTTTTAACGCCATCATCAAACGCAACGGAGGCCCTTACCGGAGCAAGGGGGCCTGCAAGGCCGAGTACAACTTCCCGGAAGACTTGTGAGTTGCATGCCACGACCATTTCTCGGACTCTGGTGACAAGATCAACGTGCTGACATTAAGGCTTGCGAACAGAGCCGTGGCTTTGCTCGCGCAAGTGCTCATCGGATGGCACAAGGCGTTTCAAGGAGAGATCCCCTTTGCCGCGGGGCGTATCATGCAGGCAATCGGGAGGATTTGGTTCCAGTATTTGGCGGAGATGGGCACACACATCAAAAAGATCGCCCCCGACATCCTGCCTCACTTCCAGAACATCCTGGGAACTTTGAAGAGGATCAGGGACGAGATGGGCCACAGAGTCTGCTCGACTCTGAATCGTCTCTCGGCCAGCTCAGCAGAGATTCACCCCGAATTCCTCTCCTCGCTGCGTCAAGAGCTGGAGCCCATCTTCAAGTCGTGTCTCGAAATCACAGGTATGCCACTCCCTTGTCCGGGGATTCCTCCAAGCCAACCATATTACCCCTTGATCCAAACTGACACCGTCACCAACCTCACAGGGCAGGGCCACTTCAAGGAACGCCGCGCGCACCTGTACACGACGGTCAAGGCGCACAGCGAGGAGATGTTCACCGAGGGGTGCCAGCGGATGCAGCGCAAGTACCTGGCCAAGGTGGCGGAGCTGCCGCGGGCGTTTGAGGAGGCGGCGGCGTTCGCGGTGGACCGCGTCGCCGGGCAGATCTCGCTGCTCATGGATAACCTCGAGGGCACGAGGGGAGGGGACTGGGCGGTGCAGGGGTACATGCAGGCGGCGATGCAGATGCGGTTGAGGACGAGGATCGCGGGGTGGCAGATGGATTGGGAGATGCCGAAGATGGAGGTGAGGGAGGGAGTGGAAGGAGTGGAGATGGAGAGGGAGGAAGGGAAGGTTGAGAGTGAGGAGGGGAAGGTTAAGGAGGAGGAGGAGGGAGAGGAGGAGGATGCGCGGGTGAAGATGGATGTCGAGAAGGGGGGGTGAGGAAGGGAAGCTGAAGGATGTTTTAGAGGTGACCGGTGAGGACGACTGGGAGGAAATCAGGGGGTTTGGTGCAGGTCAAGGCGGGAGACGGACAAAAGGATCGTTTTGGGAGGAGTGAGTTTGGAGCGAAGATTTCTAGTTGGGACGTATTGCGTTTGATGGGGGAATTTGAGATGAGGGGATGAGACGGCAAGACGAGCTTGGAGTTTCTCTTGCAGACTTGGAGTTATTCAGAACCTCTTAAACGGAGAGTGGCACTAGATAGCTAGCCTGATATAGCAGCCGTGAGTTTGCGATGAGTTCGAAACCTGACTTGCGTCCAGGTCCACCACTATCGTGACCATTGCCAATCTGGCTCACAAACGTCGAGAGCGATGGCGTTGAAGTGCCAGGAGGCGCGGGGAAGAACAGTCGGGGGACAAGTACATTCTTGACATACCCACCTGCCTCCTTATTTTTGTTGACATTCACCTCTGACGAAGCGCAGGTGGTAGACCCCAGTTTGAACATTCGCCGTTGGTCTAACCTCTTGATACTCCGTGTCCAAAAGCGCCGGCGCTGAACCGCCTGACCGAGTATGCCTGCCTCTATATGTTGCTCTGTGGCACCCTTCTATTGCTCGTTACCCTGCCGCCCGCCACCCTTTCGCTCTCTCAGGCTTCCCTTTCCCGCGCCAGCTCGCCCCCTCTCCTGTCATCTCTGTTATCTGGCCCTGATGCTCAAATCTCTTCACTTCCCGCCATGCTCGACCCTTTGTCCGAGTGTTAGATTGCTCGGATGTTGACCCAGCCACTCTGTATTCCTCTTCAATCGGGCCTGGAGTTGGGAGGACAGGTATGGGTTGACCCGGCTGCTTCCTATGCCTCTCGCTATCCTTGCAGAGGGGCTGTGTCCCAGTCGGTCGTCTGGGAGTGGCTCCCTGACTTTGGTAGCCACCTGGGGGATCTTTGGGTCGGGGTCTGGCGGCGGGGGTTCGGCAGGGGGTGACGTTGTGTGCTGCAGACCGGCGGGGGATGGTTTGCCAGCTCGTCATCATCATACCCGCGAGGTCGTCTCACGGCTCCAACTCATTATCAACATACTTCATCGGCCACGCCGCGTATTTCTTATACCTCTCCGGCAGGGCATCGGCAAGCCGGCGCATCCAGGCGATGCACGACTTCTCGCGGAAGGCGAAGCGCCGCCCGGCGGGGCCCAGCGCGATGTGCCCGATGGCGAACTCGATCAGCATGAAGTGGATCAGCAGCAGCTGCGCCGGGTAGTGGTGCGGGTCGGTGAAGGGGCCGAATTCCTCCTGCGAGGCATGGATGACCAGGGAGTAGTGGGTTGCGAATTGGGCGAAGGCTGGATGGGGAGGGTTAGTGGGGGGCGGGAAGGGGGGGTGGGAGGCGGGGGGTTACCTTCAGCGGCGGAGATGCGCGCGACCATGACGATGTGCTCGGTGGAAGCCAGGAACTTGATCTCAAGCGGGCTTGTGCAGAGGGGGACGAGGGCGCGCAGCGACGTGAGGAACTCATCCAACATGGCCTCTTGCGCGTCGTCAAGCACAATTGGGGCAGACCCAATAATCCTCCTAACACTCTCCCCGTAACCCTGCTGGGTGAAACACCCAAACAGCGAGTCCTCGTAGGCCAGCATGGAGCTGGTGGCAATGATGTGGCAGCCCTTGATCATGGACAGGAACTCGGTCATGCCGTCGGGCATGCACGAGGCCTGGAAGGCGAGGGCAAAGATGGCGCCGTAGCGGGCGTCGCCCTCGGCGGCGGAGCGGGGCGGGGTGCTCAGGGCCTGGTTGAGGGACTGGATGGCCTTGACGCGGTGGGCGATGGCGTGCGAGGCGCAGTTGCCACCGTAGATGGCGAGGTGGGATGCGCCGAGGCCGAGCATGGCGTGCATCAGGTAGTCGTACTGGCGGGGGGAGTTAGAATATTTATCACTTGGCGACTACGGGGAGACATACGCTGTGAGACAGAGCGGCCACCTCCCTCCAGATGTCGTCGCCCTGGATGGGCAGGGGCGGGTAGGCGGTGAGGAGGAAGTGGTGGAAGAAGCGCATGTCCATGCTGTTGAACAGGGTCGGGGTGGACTGGAGGGGCGCCGAGGGGGGTGCGAGAAAGAATAGAGAGGAGGCAGAGGAGGCGGGCAACGACGGCCCTGTCACGTGGGGGTACTCGCAGGAGAGGCCGATGCGGGTGCAGTTGGAGCAGGCGGGCAGGGTCTCGGGGCACTTGACCTTCCTGCGCTTGCAGTTGAGGCAGCCCCGGCGCGACTTGGTGTGGCCCTTGCGGGGAATTGGGCGGCGGCGGACGGTGATGGTGGTGGTGATGGTGGTGCCGGGGGAGCTTGGCACGGGTTCGAGGCCGGGTTCGGTGCCGGATGCCGAAGGGGAGGGGTAGGGGTAGGGGGTGGCAGCGGAGGAGGACGTGGTGGAGGATGCAGGGCCGGACTCGGGCTCGGGGTCCAGCGAGCCGGCCGCCTCTCGACTCACGGCGGGCATGTTTAACTAGCGTCTATGGTTGATGGAATGGGTGTGCTGGATCGATGGATCAAGGTTGGGCGAGACAGGAGGCGAGACAGTCACAGACCAGACAAGACCAAGCATCAGATCGAGAGATCGGAGCCGTTGGTGGGGCCGGGGTTTGCTCCGGCGGGCGTCTTGACTTGGAGCTGAGATCGGGGCGGACGTCGGGGGTGACGCATCTCGGCCTCTTGGCCCGTCAGCTGTCGGGCTGATAATGACCCGCGTGCCTCGTCAACGCGCGTTGCCATTGACGGGTCTGACGCCGTCAGAACAGTCAAGGGGCGCCAAGACAATGTGGCTGTGCCAGAACCAGCACAAGAGCCAAATGCCAGCCACTCACGACACAGGCGGCCTCCCAAAGACATGTTTCCCCAAGACTCGACCCCTCCATCCCTCATCCATATTCCTTCATAACATGTCCACGATGCATTATTGGCCTCGACCCGTCATTGATCGATGGCATCATCGGCCAGCCCCGTTGAGCACGGCCATGCCTCGGCTCAAATTTCTCGAGAGTGTCTTGCCGAGCAATCAGGATGCAAGCAACCCAGGCACACACGGCAGCGCCGTGCCGAGATAGATAGGTTTTGGCCATCAGTTGGTGAGCAGCTTGTCGAGTTGGTTTGGTAGTACGGATTAGTTGGTGAGAGAATTGGCTAGTTGCCGGCGCTGTGTTACTTCGGCTGTGATCTGAGCCGACTGTTGCAGACTCGCGCTGTTCGAGACTCGATCCCTTTGGGCTTCGTGCTGCTCGCTGCTGCATTATCGCCCGTTGGAACTTGAGGATCGCGGGCCTGGAGCCGCATCAATGCCACATCGACAGGGATGCCAGGGGATGCCAGGGACAGTCCTTGCCGTGCTCGGCACATGGGCGCAACACTGGTCGGAGAATAGGCGCACAGCGTCACATCGCGGCCCGGCGAGAAAAACAAAACGAGACAAAAAGCTCGTTCAAGAGGCAAGTGCAGAGAAAAGATCCAGAGCAGGACAGCACGAGGCAGGCTCTCCTCGGGTTGCGACCTTCCCATCTGTCGGCCAATTTTAAGGTTTGGGGCCCGGGCGCCCCAGCAGGTGGAGACAAAAGTGGAGATGCCGAGGTGATCGTCTTGGCGGGCAGCCACATGGGACAGCGACGCAGCCAGACAGGGCTTGGCAACGGGTTCCCTTTCGTCAGGGGTCCACTGATGACTGCCCGCTGATCTGCCCGCTGTTCAGCCCTCCAACAGGGCGCTGCTCCAGGCGCCCCCATGCCACCACCGCTAGTGGCCCTACAGCACGCGACAGGCCCACACCACCAAGAGCTCCAGGGCCTGCAGGGCCCCAGCTTGCCTGCAATCGTCATAGCGCCACCAGCTGCACACCACAACTGGAACCTGGAACTTGGACACACCCACAAGCTGTAGGTTACAACCACACCACACAACGCACACACGCGCCCGAGTTGCAGCCCGTCTTCCACGTCAATACTTTGGAATGTTCCGCAACAAGCCGCAGCCAAGTGCGTGCCCAGGAAGCCACACGGCGGGGTTACCAAACCGCAACCAATGCCAGGTGCAGGATTCAGGGCCTGTGCCTCATGTTCTCCCGCCCCAAGCAACCCCAAGCAACGCCAACCGAGGCGAGCCAGGGACGTGCTGCTCTGCTCCCCACGTTGCTCGTCAGGGGGGCAATATCGAACACTCCGCCTGGTCCCCCCCTTTGTGTATGCCCATTACATCACGGTGCCCCGGCGGGGGGCCGAGGCTTGTAACACGGATATCACCCGTGCCCCCCCTGGGACAGTACAAATTGGATGGCATCCATGCCTGAGAGGTGCCCGTCTTCCCCAGATCTGCAAGCAGTCTCGTATCCGTCAGACCCGTTGCACTATAAACTCGACTGGGATCCCACTTGCTCCGTCCTTTTATTCTCCATTCTTCTCCAGCTGGTCCTTGAGAACTTGTCCTTGAGAAGTTGGACTTGAACGTTGTTGCACCGCCATCTCAAGTATCACCATCACTGCTGCCGCCACCATCTCCACCAACAGCAGCATCACCACAACCACCGCCCACCGCCACCATGGGTTTCCCCGCCTCGCTCTTCTCCCCCAGCCCCGGCGCGGACTACCGCCACGGGCCCATCCCTCTCCGCAAGGTAGAGGCGGGCCCTTACACCGTCGACGCCCCCGGCGTCGCCCCGGTCGCGGGCGAGACCGTCCCGCGGCGCCACCCCAAGGCCCGCGACGGGCTGATCGACCGGCCCGCCGAGGGGGTCAACACGACCTTTGACCTCCTCCGCCGCAGCGCCGAGCTGTACGCCACCGAGCGCGCCGCCGCCTCCCGCCGTCTTGTGCGGACCCACCGTGAGAAGCGGCCGGTCAAGAAGATGGTCGCCGGCGAGATGACCACCGTCGACCGCGAGTGGACGTTCTTTGAGCTGTCCGAGTACAAGTACCTGACGTATGCGGCGTACTTTGAGCTCGTGCTGCAGGTCGGTGCCGGGCTGAGGAAGTTGGGGCTGGAGCCGAGGGAGAGGTTGCATGTTTTTGCGTCCACGAGGTGAGTTTGCTGGATTTCTTGCCCCGTTGTGGTCACAACATGGTGCCTCTGTCACCCCCCCCGCTGCCTTTGCTCTCCCCCTGACACCCCTCCCACCTCCTGGCGCCCCCCGCTGACTCCCTCCCAGCCTCCAATGGCTCGCCATGGCGCACGCCTGCTCCTCGCAGGCCCTGACAATCGTCACGGCCTACGACACCCTCGGCGAGAGCGGCGTCCAGCACTCCCTGGTCCAGTCCGGCGCCGCGGCCATGTTCGTGGACCCCCATCTCCTCAAAACCGTTGCGAACCCCCTCAAGTCCGCCCCCGCCGTCCGCTTCGTCGTCTACAACGACCTCACCACCGCCGAACCGACCCCCGCCGACGCCATCACCGCCTTCGCCGCCGCCAACCCCTCCGTCACC
>FTEL01010378.1_pt1 | contig 11687 bp, 5 predicted proteins | sample 1658911 | NCBI WGS metagenome assembly FTEL01 (sample SAMEA3914869, study PRJEB12502) | metagenome | biome: forest; material: soil | place: USA | collected 2012-03-12 | depth 0.1 m
CGCCAACACCGCCACCCCCGCCAGTGCCATGGCCTGCGAGACGGACTTGGTGATACCGGCGAGGGTGTGGAAGAAGGCCCCCATCACAAAGGTCGCAACGTACGACACCAAGAAGAACAAGAAGAACTGGCCCGGTGTCCTTGCTAGCCCAGCCATGAAGTAGACAATAACGTTGAACACGACGGCCGTAACAAACTTGACTGGAATGTCTCCGGCGACCCCCGCCGCAGCCTCGGTGGCTGGGTGATAGAATGCATACGACGCATGCTTCTCCACGATCGGCCGCTGCTCATACAGGCCATTGATCTCCGAGATGGCCGTCAAGGCGTTCAGCAAGATGGCCATGAATAGCACCGACCCCTTGGCGTTGAACCCGACTGTCGTATCCGGAGTCCCGTAGAATATGGAGCCGATGATGAGAGCCATGACGAGCTGGACAGCGAGATGCGACGCCGTGGCGGCAAAGTCATTCCATATGCGCTGGTACGAGCGCTTGGTGTTCTGTCGGACCTGCATCAGGAGGGAGATGGTGAAGGGTGAGCCCGGTCGAACGTGCTTGGCCTGGCGGTAGTGTTTCTTCTCGCGCAGCAGCGCGATGCTTTCGGTCTGGCGCTCGCCCTCGAACTCGGCGTTGTACTGGGCCATGTCGTCCTGCAGCGCCTTGAACTCGGGCGAGCTGAGCCAGTAGTTCTCGAACTCCTCGGGCGTGCGGGGCACCTTCTGCTCCATCCCCGGCCGCGGGGTCCGCTCACCAGGGTTGGTGACCGAGGTGAGAAAGTCGCCCGTGGTCTGGCGCGACGGGCACTGCCACCCTTGACGCTCGAAGAAGCTCTTCGCGGCGTGCGCGGGGCCGAAGTAGATCTGCCTGCCGTTGTAGAGGACGGTGGTCTTGTCGAAGACGTCGTAGATGGCCTGGCTGGCCTGGTACATGGCCACGGCGTGGGCGTGTCTGCCAATGTCGGACGAGACGCGGAGGGCGAGAACAAACTTGAGCGCGCTGGTCGAGTCGAGACCGCGCGTGCTGTTGTCCCAGGCGCAGATGGGTGAACCGGCGAGCATCATCTCGGCGATGCTGACGCGCTTTCGCTCGCCCCCTGACACACCTCGGATGTAGTCGTTGCCGACCTTGGTGTTGTAGGTATGCGAGAGACCAAAGACGGCCATGACGACGCGAGCGATGTAGTGACAGTACTCGTTCCGCGACATCTCGTGGATGCGTTGGGATGGTGTGCGCATCGACGCGGCGAACTCGAGCGTCTGCCCGACGGTGAGGTGGGGGAAATGTTTGTCGACCTGGCCCGAGTTAGTACTGGTCTATCGTAGGAGAGGCCTGGGAACCATGGACGTACTTCCTGGTTGTAGATGACCTCCCCCTTGAATTCCTTCCTCATCTGGCGCTGCGAGGCGCCATTGTAGTGGATGTTGGTCTTCTTGCCCAGGGTCAAGCCATGCAGCTCTCCGCAGATAGACTTCAAGAAGGTGCTGCATCCCGAGCCCGGCCGTCCGAGAACCGCCAGCAGCTCGCCGCTCTTGAGCAAACCGTTGAAGCCGTGGAGGATCTGCTTGTGCTGCTTGTTCCGGGAAAACAGCTCGCCAACCCGGAGTGGCGCCAGCAACACCGAGTCGACCCTCTCCTGGAGCTGCAGGGCCGAGCCGGATCCGAAGACATCGAGGTCCGAGAAGAGGACGCCCAGTTCACTCGATTTGTGTCCCTGAATATTCAGCTCGCGTACGAAGTTCCGCACCCACTTCGTGACGTCGAAGTCTGCCGACTCTGGGTTCAGGGCCGAGTCCGACTCGAATAAATCTGGTCTCGCTATGGCGTGGGACCGGTGCCGTGAGATCGCCGTGGCGATTCGATGGAGCTCGGTTGTTGCCCCTTCCTCCAGGATATCGTGGAGAGGGTTTTGACGCTCGTAGTGGTCATTATCCACGACCGTTTCCGAGACGTCGCCATGGCCGCTGGAGCTGGAGCTGGAGCTAGTGGTGGTCGATGTCGTGCCACTGGTTGCCACCCGCTCATCGGGGGTCTCAGTTTCATGTTCCGTCATGGTTGGCGGTGATACTGGACCTCGACGTTGACAGCCGAGAGCGAGACTCGTTACGTCCCTGAGGACCGTGAGAGTGTTTATAGCTTTGAAGCAGCCGATCCCATCGGGCGATTGCTGGCACCGACTTCCCGCGGTGGAGACCCTTCAAGCTACCTTACCTCGTGCGGTGTTCGGATCCCAGGAGTCCCTCGGCTTGATTCCGTATCCTGGTGTCACGTCATAGGGATGCTGGGCTTTGTTGTCGGGAGTGACCCGAGAACGGCACCCACCCACCCACCCGTCCCCGCAGTGGATGGGGCTCATTTTAATCAACGTTATCGCCTTGCATTGTGCTGCCTGCTGTGCCGTCAGGCCCATCACCCGAGGATCCTGAGAACTCGGTATTGTTATTCTTGCTCGCATCTGGCATCCGCTTCCGGCATCAGTCCGATCCTCCGCGGCAGGGGGGCGTTGGAATGTGTTGGTGCCGAACGGCGGGAACGCCGCATGCAAATGCCGCCCGCCGTTGGTTCCTCATCCTCCAGTAGAATTCTAAATCGAGATCTGAGTCGTTGACAGGCTCGGCGCATCCTTAGCTCGGCATCCACACACATCCACGCAGCGGTGGACCTCGCCGGCGCCGAATCCGCCGATCCACAGTGATGCTTGTTGACGTAATGCGCACGGCGTTCGGACGGATTCCGTGATGCTCCGTTGCCGCTGGGCCAACACGAGCCCCCGTGGTTTGGGTTTCTTTTCTATAACCCCATTCAGTGTCCTTTTGTTTCCGTTGGGTTTGTGGAAGGCCACTTCCCCCTGTCCAAGCGTGTTCCTGAGGTTTGTTTGGGTTGAGGTTTGGCCCTTGGACTCGGGAATGCCCGTCCAAATCCCTGCCGGGCAATTGTCCAATCAGACGGGATCCCGCCAACCTTGCCGGACTGCAGCTGTTTTTTCTTTCACATGTCAAGGAACAGCCTGGCATTGAAACGAAACATCTGATCGAACCAGGGATGAACGGCTCTGTCATCCGAACCTTCCGACGTCGAAAAGCAGCATGGGATTCAGAAAGCACCTCGCAATCATGACTCGAGGCAGATCACGACCTGTACGTGAAGGTGGTGGCTGAACTTTGGTAGCACGAGGAACGGATTGCCGTCATTCTCTCTCTCTCTTTTCTACCAGCCTAACAGGACGGAAGGGCGGACGGCGAGAGGGAGTTAGTACACATTCAAGAGAGCCGAGAGACCCCCACGCGGTGCGGCTGTCAACTTTGCTTGTTGACATCCCGATCCCGTATCGTCCCGACTTCAGGGCTGAACCGCCGAGCCACGTGGGTGTGATGCCGAGCCGTGTTCTGGCAGAAGAACCTCGGGCATCCACTCCTCATTCGGTCTAATCACACTGCTCCCTGGAACGGTCATGGCCGATCCTGAACATGTATCTTGATGCAGGCAACGGCACAGGGATACCGTAGTAGTGGTAACTGGGAGGTTATCGTATTCTACCTCGTCTACGTCGGGAAAGGGGGATAAGTCGGTGCGAATCCCGGCTGACCATACTCGTGCCGTTGTGTAAATAAACAAGAACAACCCCCCACCTAACAGTGCCCATCCCCATCCGAACCTGATAACGCCATGTGCCTAATAACGGAAGGTAACTAATCGTCTTTCCAAATTTCAGCTCTTCTTCGCAATCACCCACACAAAATCGCCGTCCCTCACATCTGTAGTCTCTTCTTGGAGCAACACCTCTAACCCCAGCTCGTTGATGATCTGCATCGTCTTATCCTCCCCCCAGCTGCTCCAGTACATCCACGCGTCGCGCAGATCTAGCCAGTGCTCGATCACGAGTCCCTCCAGCTCCTGCTTCGGGAAGTTGATCATGAGGATGCCGCCCGGCTTTAGCCACATGTACGCGCGGTGCAGAAACACCGTCTGCTCCTCGCGCGGCAGGTGAAGCAGGCTGTACAACCCCACCACCAGGTGGAACTCGTCGGGCGGGTACCGCAGCTCCATCATGTCCTTCTCGGCCCACACGGCCTGTCCCGCCGCCGTCGCTTCGGGGAAGTGGTTGCGTGCGAGCGCCAGCTGCCCGGCCGACACGTCAACGCCGATGGTTTCCATCTCCTCGGCCAGGAGCAGCTCGAGGACCGGCACCCCGGAGCCGCAGCCCACATCGAGCGCGTGTTTGCCCCTCAGCACGGGAATCATGTCCATGCCCAGACCCAGCATATCCATCGAGGGAGCGTCCAGCTCGGACGGCGGCGCGACGCCGTTTGTGTTGCCGTTCGTGTCGCCGTTCGTGTCGCCGTTCGTGTCGCCGTTCGTGTCGCCGTTCGTGTCGCCGTTCGTGGCGCCGTTCCTGCTGAGTTCGGTCTGGAGGAGCCGCAGCACCAGTGCTGTGTAGTTCATGCGCTGGGAGCGGTGCATCAGCGTCCATTGGTCGTAGTAAGTCGTGATGGCGTCGTAGGTTTCCGCAATGCGCTCTTTGAAGTCCGGCGGCGGCTCGACTGAGGTGGTGCCGGGCTGGGTCACCGTGCTCAAGCTCGGATTCGGGAGGTCTTCGGCCATTTTTGTTGTCAGTTATCGGCTCGAGGTGATTTGGAATTGTGAGTTGCGAGGAAATAGAACGACTGATCTGAAGGGCGATGAATGTTTGGGATGCTGGGGGCGATTCGATCCTCAAAGATGTCCAAGTGACTCCAACAGCGGCGCTTTCCAGGCCGGGGACAGCAACGGGCTAGAAGGAAAGCACTGTTGGCTCTTGGAGGCATGGATGAGCCGCTTGGGCAGGAGAGCTCTCGACTTGGGAAGGAGGCCATGGACATCTTCGCACTGAGAAGGGGGGCTCGCAACTGAGTGTTGAGTCTTTGGGTCTTCGCCCTAGTTTCCAGACCGCGCATGGTCGAGCAATTCTAGACGAATACACTTTGAGAGTCCAATAGCCTACACCACCCATCACAATCCTGTCCTGGCCGTCCCTGCTTCAGCCCTGATCCCAATCCCTTTCCAACACCGACTGATATCTCGTCGGCATTCTGCTCTTGAAAACGTAATAGCGCTTCAGACTGCTTCGAGGTTCTCCACGAGGATTCCGCCATTGGTTGCAACTTCGTGATTGCCGTTCACCTCGGCAGAGCCATTCGCGTTGGCACCCGTTTCTTGTTGATCGGTGGACTGGGCCTCTGCGCCACTCGCAAGGACCTTTTCGTTCCCTGTCTCGACAGCAGCTGCAGCGATATCTTTCGAAACCCCGTTAGGCGGGTCCGGAGTTGCATTGTTGTCGGTGTTGGGTTGTTCGGATGGCCCAGACTTTTGGGTCTTTTCGAGTTCCTTGCCGTCGTTCATTTCTCCACCCTTGGTCTTCTCCTCACCCTTGGTCTTCTCACCCTGGGTCTTCTCCTCACCCTTGGTCTTCTCCTTCTCCTCGAAATCTTCCTCGCCCTTAGTTTTCTCCTTCTCCTCAGTAGGGTCCTCGCTTTCAGTCTTTTCCTGATCTTCGGCATTGCCCTGCTGCCCCTTCTTTTTCTTTTTCTTCTCCTCCACCCTCTTCCGCAGCTCCTCGAGCTCATCGTCCGAGGCATAATTCCGCATCGCCTCGGCCATCTTGGCAGCCTTCCTAAGTTTCCGCTCTTTGCGCTTCTTCTTCTTGGACTCGGCTGCCTTCCTCTCCTTTTCCTTTGCCGCCTCGATCAACTGGACTTCCTCCTTGACCCACTGCTCGGCATTGCCCGCCGCATCAGGAGGCGAGTTCCGGTAGTTAAGCAGGTAGCCTTGCACCTGCGCGGGGGTGAACACGTTGTTGGGGATCTGCTCGCTGAACTTGAGCGCCAGCTTCTCCAGCTCGTCTTTTGGCAACTGGACCTCCCTGTCCGCCGGGGCCGCGCCATCCGCATCGGGGCCGTACATGCGCAAGAACATGAGCTCGCAGCTGCGGGGTGAGATGTGGCCCAAGTAGAGCATCTTGTCGACACGACCGGGCCGCACGAGGGCCTTGTCCAGCTTTTCGGCAAAGTTGGACGTCATTAGCACGATGCGGCCCTCCTGGGATGCGACTCCATCGAGGACGTTCAACAACCCTGAAAGTGTGCAGCTTGACCGCCCTCGGTCGTTGTCGCTGTCTGAGGAGTCGTCGTCATCATCGTCGTCGCTGTCGTCGCTGCTGTCGTTGTCCGGCCGGCGTGTGCGGCGCTTGATGCCCACAGCGTCGATGTCTTCGAGGAGCACCAGGCACCGCGGGGGAAGGGCGGTGAACAGCTTCTCTAGAACCGAGTCGTCCCGCACGCTGGGCATGTGGAGGAGGTACAGCTCCAGCCCGAATCTGCCTGCCAGAGCGAGCGAGAGCGACGTCTTGCCGGTGCCGGGAGGGCCATAGAGGAGAAACCCCCTGCGATAGGGAATGCCGCGCCGGTTGTAGAACTTGCGCGTGTTGACGTCGAGGTAGTTGCAAATGTCAGCGACTAGGCCCTCCTTGGTCTTCTCGTCGAAATGCACCGTCTCCAGGGGGCGGAGAGGCCGCAGAATGGTCGTGTCCCACGTTTCGTCGTAGCTGCGCTTGCTGATGCGGACCGTGATGTACGCCTCCCGCTGCTTGTCGGCAAACTCGCGGCAGGTGTTGAGAAAGCGCTTGATGGGCTCTACCGAACGGCCGAGGCACATAACGACGAGCGGCTCGTCGCCCTCGGGGGCTCCCGCGTACTCGTCCGGGGTCCGGGTCCACGAGCTGTGGTAGTGGGAGCTGCTGGTCAGGATGCGGCGCACCATGAAGATGTTGCGCTTGTGGATGAACCAGGTGGTCCCAAAGGTCGGCAGGTACTGCACGGGCATCCGCTTCTCGTGGTGGTAGTCGTTGCGCTCCTGCGAGACGCGGCGGTAAGACCAGGCGTCGTTGCGAATCGTCTCCGAGTTGGCCGTCAGGATGCGCGTGCCCTTCTTAAGCAGCACGTGAGCACCTAGCCAGTTGAGCACTTCGCGGTTGAGCCGATCGTTGCCGGCGATGGAGATGGACGCGGTGAGGAAGCGCACAATCCACCAGTAGACCTTGGAACCCGTCTCTTGGATGCTCTGGGCGCCGCTCGAGGCCGCACCCATGAGGGCGGCGGCGGTCAGCAGCGTGGTGAGGTCGAGGCGCAGCCATTTTTTGAAAAAGTCCTGCAGCATCGAAAAGCCGGGGATGCGCTGTTCGAGGTCTTGGACCGACGCGCTCTTGTCGCTGAGCAGCGACGTGCCGGCGAGGGCCATCAGACTGTTCATGACGGTCGAGGGGCCCGGTGGTAGGGGCAGAGGCATGGAGGCGTGTCGTGGGGGAAGTGGGTGAGGGGAGGGAGGCCAGCCAGGCCTTGATTCCGTCAACGTGGACGAGTACCGAATCCTTGTGTCCAGTGATCAGAAAATGCCCTTGTGCGATGTCGGGTGGCGCTGGCTACGATGGCTGTCGACGACCGCATCCAAGGCAGGCCGCCAAGTCCTGCGTTCGAATGGATGGGTCGGTGGGAGGTCTTGGAGATGCTGGGCGGCAGGAAGAGGAGGAGGAGGAGGCGAACCAGGTCGGCCGGGTCGTTGGCCGCCGTGCAGCCTGCTGATCCTGTCATGCAACTCGAAAAAAAGGCAAGAAGAGAAAAAGACCCCCAAGGCAGCAGCCATCGATTATTATTATCCATGTCCCGAGCTCTCACAGATGCACAAATGCTACAACATGCATGCACACCGCCCGCTCGGCGCCTGTTGGTTCCATGAGTGCGCGTAAGCCTCACCAACGCTTGGCTGGGCGGGCTGCAGTGACCCCAGCGACTCCGTGCGCCGCCAATCCAATCCCGGCCCTCTGGACACCAGAGCAGGGCAGCACCCGTGGCCGCATGCAGGGAGCCATGATCCATCCTCGCCATCCCGCAAGGGTGTGCGAGGCGCCAATCGCGGCCGGGTGCGCGGACGCCATCCATAAGCCTTGCAGCAGCCGATGGCGGAGTCCGCCGGGCCGTGAGAGGCCGCTGAGGCGTTCCTCCACGTGCGGGAGCGGCACAGCCAGAGAGCGAGCGACGCAGACATCCGGGGTTCCATTCAGGATTGGATGATGAACTCCCAGGGTCGTGGGGGACTGCAACCCGGCGGCGAGGCGACGGGAAAAGTCCCCTTCCGCTTCCATTTTCCAATGTGTTTTACCCCGCAAAGTGGGCTTGCTGCCTGCTGAACGTCGTCAGAACCAGCGGCTGTCAGGCTCTCAGGTCGAAGCTTGAGGACCCCTGCACTCAGCCCTACTGAGTGGGGTTCCATTTGTGGTTCGAGGACGGCCAACACCGCGAGCGTGCTTGAACATGAACCAAGGTTCCCGGGAGGTCCGACAGGTTCCATGCCGTGAAGATTCCGTCCATTTTGATAGGCCTTTGTTGCATGAAGCATGATGCGGAACACCATTGTGTGAGAATGGGCCAGCAAGTAATTATTTCGTGCTCCTGACAGAATACAGTACGGTACCTTACATGCAATGCAGAATGTGGACTTTGACGCAGCTTGCCTCAAGTTTCCGGCACTCCGAGGTCAAGCTCAGGCTCGCAGTTGATGCCATGGATGACAAACTCGAGTTTTGGAGAATAAAACCCGTGTGTCTTTGAGAGTTGGTTTTCGAGACCTTGCTCAAATCCAACACCACATTCTTGCCTTGGGTGATTCGCAACCTACCTGGTACCCTTATTCGAGATTACGATACAGTACAGTACAGTACAGTACAACAGCCTTCGGCCACTGGTGCTGACCCCGCCATCTTGCCTGGCCCTACCCCACCTCCCATCCGCGTCGCTCCAAAGCTCGACGAGCAGCGCGGGGTGCTCTGGGACCCCGCGGACAAAGTTACGGTCGGCAACCTCGCCCACACAATGCGGTTCGCGTCTAAAAAGCAGACGATCCAGGGCGTCAACGAAGAGGATGGCGTGTCGCTGCTGATCGTCGAGTCCGAGGACATGTGGCACGCCCACAACCTGATCTCGGTCGGCGACGTCATCCACGCGCCCGCGCTTCGCAAGGTCACCGTGACGACGACCACGGGCTCCACGCTCGGCAAGGCCGTCCGAGTCGGCCTGTCGGTGCGCGTCAAGTCGACCTTCTTCGACCCGCTCGCGTCGGAGCTCAAGGTCTCGGGCATCGTCGTCAACGAGAACGAGTGGGTCGGCCTCGGCCAGCACCACACCCTGACGCTGCGCTACGAGAAAACCGACCTCAAGTTCACGATATGGAAGAAGGCCGGCTGGGATTCCGTGGCGCTGCAGACGCTCAAGGAGGCCGTCAGCGAGGATAGGCCCGACGCGGTCGCCGCCGTCGTCATGCAGGAGGGGCTCGCCAACATCTGCCTGATCACCGAGTACCGCACCGTCGTCAAGCAGCGCGTCGAGAGCTCGATACCGAAAAAGGCGCGCTCGTCGTCCAAGGAGATCTCGAGCGGCCTGGCCTCCTTCTTCGACAAGACCCTCTCCAACCTGCGCAACGCCATCGACTTTAGCACACCCCGCACGCTGCTTCTCGCGAGTCCCGGCTTCGTCGCCCAGGACTTCCGCGCATACATGCAGTCGGAGGCTCAAAAGTCGGGGGACAAGGCCCTGCTGCGCATGGGGAGGGAGGCCGTCGTGGTGCACTCGAGCAGCGGCCACGTGCACAGCCTCAACGAGGTGCTCAAGAGCCCCGAGGTGACCAAGATGCTGGGCGACACCAAATTCACCGTCGAGACGCAGCTGATGGACCGGTTCTACGAGCTCCTGCGCAAGGACGACGGCCGGGCTTGGTACGGCACCAAGCCAGCCGCCAAGGCCATCGCCGAGGGCGCTGTGGGTCGCGGCGGGGGGGTGCTGCTCGTAAACAACGCATTCTTCCGGATCATGGATGTCGCGACGAGGAAGAAGTACGTGGCCCTGCTGGACAAGGTCAAGGAGGATGGCGGAGACGTGAGGCTGCTCAGCAGCGACCACGAGAGCGGCCAGAGGCTAGACTTGCTGGGCGGCATCGCGACGATTCTAACGTATCCGATGTATGACCTGGACGAGGATGAAGAGGAAGAGGAGGAGGAAGAAGGGGAGGAGGGAGGCGAGGAAGGGGAAGGAGACGAAACGGACGACAACCCTGCCAAAGAAGACGCCGCTACGGTCGTCTGATGAGCGCCATGGTAACACAAAGCATCTACATTTGCGTTTCCCCTCATTTCGTTTTTCCACGAGCCGAGCGCGCGGGAATGGAATGGGGCTCGTCGAGAGATTCAGGGCGGGTGACGTCAAGGGCGAATGGCCGGTCCATCGCTGTTGCACGTGTCATTGTTCATTGCGCGCGCGGGAACGAAGTTGAAGCTATGTAACATCTCGCGTCTGTTTGTTCCGTCCAACACCGAAATGGACGGAAACGACGGAAGGGCACTTGAATCGACGCAGCCAGATTTTGCGTCTTCATCAGTCTTGCATGGAGAGCGGACAATGAAATACGCGGACCGAGCCCAGCCGGATCCACACCAGTCCCAGAAACCGGGGTACTCTGCAGCTCGATGAATGATGATGCAACGGCCTGCACGCTAAAGCCTGGAACGGCAGGGCTATTTGCCCGGCCCGGCCCCTGAGCTTCTGAAGTCATCGATCTGGCTTGACTTTATGTACAGATTAGTGTGCTTGTGCCCTTGCACCGATTTGAACTCGCAATTCTAATCCGTTATTAATCCTCGCCGAATCCACCAGACAGGCAGAGGTGCTTCGTGTTTTGTGCAGAAGTCCTCTGTACCTGCTGAGAAAGCAGAGCTTTGGTGCTGTCACAAGCTCGCCACTCCTGGAGCGCCCGAAAACAGCTCCAAAACAGCCGCCTGGAAGCTGTTTGGGCCGCCTCAGGGGACCTCGGAGCGGGGTCGCATCTTCAGGGTCTGGAAGCCACCAGCCAATCAGCGCAGAGATCGGGAAACGGTGCAAATCGCTGTGGCTGCGCCGGCAGTCGGGGGTTTGGAGACCCCGAAAGCCACCCAAAAGTCCACACCGCAGCATCGTCGAGTCGTCAGATCCAGCAGCCATTGGCGACCGCCACAACAGAGCGGCGCGCGGTCGCACAGAGTGTCATTGGTGGCGCCCGGCGCTCACATGTCGGACGAGCCGGAACGATGACGGGGATCTGGACGACGATAAAGGCTGCGGCGCCCGGGCTCGCGCAGCAGGGGCAGCAGCAGCAGCAGCAGCAGCAGCAGCAGGTCCAAGAAACCCCAACGTTGCCGATGCCGAGGACGGCGGCCCGCGTTGAAACCGGCACCAGCACGAACACCAGCATCAGCACCGGGACCACGACACAGCCACAAGCCCCCTCACCCCCGAGGTCGTCATCACGGTCCTTGCCAAGACCCCCGAGCTCGCTGGATGCCCGAGGTATGTCAGCCCTTGATTAATTGACCCTTCCCTGTTGGTCGACATGATGCGAGGGGACCAAGTGACGGCAAGCCACCGCGTGTTCGTGGCCGGTTGGACCAGTCGCATACGCGTACTCCGTACTCACCGTATCGCACCGCACCGCACTGCACCCCGACCCTAGCCATACCGCTACAGTCAGCTTACATATGGATGCACTGCTAGCAAACACCCGGAGCCCAGCCTCGCCGACGCCACAAACCCACTCCCGGAGCCCTAGTACAAGAAGCCCCGCCCTGCTGTCGCGC
>FTEL01005650.1_pt1 | contig 11686 bp, 7 predicted proteins | sample 1658911 | NCBI WGS metagenome assembly FTEL01 (sample SAMEA3914869, study PRJEB12502) | metagenome | biome: forest; material: soil | place: USA | collected 2012-03-12 | depth 0.1 m
ACCAAGTCTCTGTCAACCCCCAGGCGGCGCCGACGAGACATGCGCGCAGGTCAGCGGGGCCTTCTTCTGCTGTCCCGCAGGGGCCGGCACTGCAGGTTGCACCCGCGTCTGCGCCTCGGGCGATTTCCAATGCGGATCCATCTGCTGCGCCGAGGGGCAGACGTGTGGGGGAGCAGACACCCTGTCCCCGTTCTGCACCAACGAGAGCAGCACGAGCCTGTCAAGCACCGTCGCCTCATCGACGACGACCTCCTCGCAGTCTTCAACGTCAGCACCGTCAACCTCATCGTCGTCGACCTCCCTCTCCAGCTCCAAGAGCACAGCAATCACAACCTCACCATCCTCGCGGAGCTCCTCACACACCACCTTGCCAACCACCTCTGTCCATGCCAGCACCTTCACCGCCCCAACCTTCCACACCTCTTCCTGGCCCACCGCCCCGTCATCCACCGCCACCTCCACCTCTGCACCCCAGCATGGCGGTGGCATCCCCCTCGCGGGCCAAATCGCCATCGGTGTCATCGTCCCCGTAGCCGTCATCCTCATGGTCGCCGCCCTGTGGTTCTTCATCTTCCGCCGCCCTAGCGACAGCTGGGGGCGCGGCCACCACCGCTGGGGGACAGGCACCACCAGCTTCGGCTCTCGCGGCCGCACGCCCCCGCCGGCGTACGCCAAGAGTGGGCTTGACACGGTCGTGGTCTCGCCTGTGTCGACGCACGAGAGGTTTGTGATGGCGTCCGCTGCCGACCGGGAGAGGAGGGATGCAGAGGCGGCTGGGCAGGGTATTGAGATGGGGAATCTGGGGACGACCACGACGGAGGAGTCGAGTGGTGGGAGGACGCCGACGAGGGATGAGGCCGCGCCGGTTTCGCCGTTGTCGACGGATTCGAGGGTGCTGCCGAGGGTGGGGGGGGCGTCGCCCCATCCCGGGACGGCGGTGGTTGTGTAGCTTTGATGGGTTTGTCCGCTTTCTTGTTTTTGGCATGGGGTTGATGGAGTCTTGGAGCGGGCGCAGGGGTGAGGTTGGCGTATGACGGTGTTAATATCTAATTATCCATTGAACTCGAGCATTGTGACCATGGTGTTGGGGAAAGGAGGCATTCACGTGCGTTCCAGGGTTGGGGTTAGCAGTGTCGCGTGTCTCGGACAGCTCTTTGAGACAGGCAACCCACCAGCAGCATTTTTTGTCAGCGGCTCCAGGCCGTTGCTCTGCAGCCCCTGAAACCAACAAAATCGGCCAGATGCGGGCAGCAACGCGGCCCCAGCAAATCAGCGGGTTGCCGCTCACGCGCGCGGCTGATGCATGTGGCGCTGTTGGGTCGGGACCCCGCCAAGCAGGGCTGAAAGGCACTAAATTGAGGACGACGGCTCAGCGCTTGTTGGCGGGCATGGGATTCTGAGATGCTGCGGTTGGTTGTGTGTTCGTTCCTCGGCTGATGGAGGGGGAAGGAGAACGCGGGGTTGACTCACGCCGGCAGGGTCATTCAACTGCCCGGGGCTTATCATTCGGTGAGTGCCCGTCCTCACGGGCTGGAGGGTATTATTATAAGAAGAAGAAGGGGGCAATTGGAAACCAAAGTGGGGTTTTTGTCCCTTTCCAATTCCAGCCTCTGCAACAAGTGAGCTGTCGCGTGTGGTTCCCTCGCCGCCGCTGCCTCAACACCACAACACCAACCCCACACCGCCCCTGCCTGCATCACGACAGCTTCACCACCATCACCACCATCACCACCATCACCACAACAGCCCCACCCCCACAATCGACAGCTTCAACATCCCGTAACCGCAGAATCCTTAACACAGCCACCATGGCAGCCCCCCAGGACGTCTACGACCTCCTCGTCGTCACCGACGCGACCGCCTCGATGACCACCTTCCTCAACTCGCTCAACAGCTCGCTGCAGGACATCATCCGCATCTCGGCGACCACGGCCTGCTTCTCGCGCATCGGCGTCCTCGCCTACCGCGATTACGACCGCTCCATGTCCAACATCACGGAGTGGTCTGGCTGGCACAGCCGCCACGCCGACCTCTCGGCCACGTCCCAGGAAGGGCTCCTCGACTTCGTGAAAGCCCTCCGCCCCGAACCAGGCAGCGACTGGGCCGAGGCAACCCGCACCGGCCTCGCCCATGCCCACCAGATCATGCGCCCCGAGGCCAAGACCATCGTCCTGCTGTATGCCGACGCCCCGCCGCATACCGCCCTGGATGGTGGTCAGTGGAAGAAAGAGCAGGCGGCGCTGACGGAGCCCGGCGCCTACGGCGGAAGCGGCGAGGCCTTTGCCGACTGGGTCTCGGCAGCCGACACCTTCGCGGCGGGCGACAAGCGCGCCCAGGTCTTCTCCCTCATCGACGCGAGCTACGTATTCGCCCAGTCCGGCTCCATGTTCACCTACCTGTCCACCCGCACCGGCGGCATCTGCATCAACATGCCCAGACGGCTCACCGCGGCAAACATCTCCAAGCTCACCGTGGGCCTGCTGATGGCCTGGATGGGCGCGGACAAGGCCGGTGCCCAGCTCGACACGGAAACCATCGGCGAGCAGCTGACCTTCGTCGACGCCGCAGGCCTGCAGCAGTTCACGGCCGAAACGGACCCCGCCGCGGCGCGGTACCTCCCCGTCGGCGACGTCAAGGACCTCCGCGCGAACATCGCGACCACCCCGCTATCCCTCGAAACCGTCGCGCAGGTCACCCCCCGGCGGGAGACCCCGGTAGCCAACTTCTCCCAGCGCTACAAGTCCGACGCAGAATACCGCACCATCGTCGTCGCCCAACTCACCGAGCTCATCGACTCGGACGTCTCCGCCCTTGCTTTGAACCCCGTCTTCGGCACCCTCTGGCGCACGGTGTGCAACGACCGCCTCAACCCGGACCGTGACGGCCTCCTCAGCCGGTTCGCGTCCCAGGTTGAGAAACTCGCCGACGCGGAGAAGAAGGCGCGGATGAAGGCCTGGCTGGAGGAGTCGTACGACTGGGCAGGGGAGATCGCCGCCACCATTGAGGGTGTTGCGGAGGGGGAGCGGTATCCGTGTGTGTTTCTGGATCCGACGGTGAGGTTTCTGCCTGAGCCTGTCAAGGCTGGGGAGTATGAGGACGACGAGGAGGGGGCCAAGCCTGGGGAGTTCACGCGAGATGAGCTGTTGGAGATTGGCCGGTCGTGTGATGGGCGGATTTTGAGGCGGTTGGGGCGGGTTTTGACGAGGTTGACGTATGTCGATCGCGAGGAGGACCTGCCGGCGCATGTCAAGGGGGTGGAGGAGAAGGAATTGCCGCGGATTCCGATGGCGCTAGCCAAGCCGGAGCATAAGCGGAAGTTCTGGAAGATGCTGCTGCATTTGGTGGTGCCGGGGACGATGCTGGGGGCGCGGCCGGCGGCGTTGTTGGCGGCGCTGAGCGTGCGCATGGGAATCAAGCCGCTGGAAGAGGTGGCATATTTGGAGTTGGCGGCGTGGCGGGATAACTGGAACACGCTGGATATTCCTGAGACATGGAATTCGAGCTGTTTGGGGTTGTTGTTGGATGCGGACCGGAAGCACCGGCGGGCGACGGCTGATGCGGCGGAAGCTGTTGAGCCGATCCTCAAGCCTGCTGACCGGGAGCTGTTCCAGGCGCTGGTCAACTACAAGCTGCTGGAGATGAACATGGAGACGACGCTGGATGCGACGCTGGGGTGGACGCCGGACAAGAACAAGGCGCCGCTCGGTCCCGTCGCCGTCTGCAAGACGTGCGAGTTCCCCCGGTCGGTGACCATCATGGCCGACGACGGCGTCTGCGGACTCTGCGCGTCGCCGTGCTTCTGCGAGAGCAAAGAAGCCCACCAGCTGATCTTGGACGGTGGCGTGACCAAGACCGACGACCCGGCCAACTCCCTCGTCACCTGGACCGAGTGCTTCCAAGCCGACTGCCGCGCGCAGTACGTCGTCTACCACCCGGGCAAGCTCAACGTCCGCCCCAAGTGCCACTACTGCCGCCAGAAGTCCGCCATCTCCCTCTCCAACCCGGCCTACAACACCCTCACCACCGCCCCCTGCGTCTCCTGCACAAACTGCCGCAACCGCATCATCTACCCCGAGTCCTACCGCCCGTCAACCTTCTCCCCGGATACCTTCCTCTGCCCGGCCTGCCTCCCCCCCTCCACCATCACCCCCCTAACCACGACCACCACCACCCCGCGCGCCCTCTCCCTCGAAAACGGCACCGCCTTCCTCCTCACCCACGACCCCGCCCTCCTCCCCACCCCCTTCAACAACCGCTCCCTCTTCCACACAGCCTCCACCGCCGGCGCAGCCGCCCTCCCGTCCTTCCCCACCAAAATCATCCCCCTCCCCCCGACCCCTGACACCCTGGTTTTGTCCATCCGCGGCAAACCCCTCCACAACACCTCCGCCCTCCTCTCCACCCTCCGCACGTACGTCACAACCCACCGCGTCGAAACCCCGCCCTGCTCCCTGTGCTTCACCCCCCACCGCCGCACCGCCCTCCGCCTCGCCTGCGGCGGGAGGAAGGGCTGCGCCCAGCCCATCTGCGGGGAATGTTTCAACGCATGGTATGGCACCAATCGCCGCGGGGGCGTGATCAACGTCGGCGCCCTAGCCTGTCCGTTCTGTCGGCGGCAGCCGACCGGCCGGGTCTCTCTCCCCGGGGGGCTGCGGTTTGTAGCCGGGTTGGCGGAGGCGGTTAAGGAGAGGGGAGAGTGGGTGTATGCATGGTGTGAGGGGTGCGATGGGGCGAAGAGGTTCGTTGAGAGGGTGTGTGCGGGCGGGGTGGTGGAGGTTCCCGCGGGGTGGAGGTGTGAAGAGTGTGTGGAGAAGCTGGGGAGGAAGGAGGTGGAGGAGAGGATCAAGATGTGTCCTGCGTGCGGAGTGGCGACGGAGAAGGTTATGGGGTGCGATCATATGACGTGTCAGTGCGGGAAGCATTGGTGTTGGAATTGCGCGGAGAAGGTAGCGGAGACGGAGGGGGAGATTTATAGGCATATGACGGAGGCGCATGGGACGTGGTATGCTGGTGGTGGGGGGTATGATGATGCGGAGTATGAGTCCGGGGAGGAGTGGGAGGAGTGAGGGGGAGTGAGAGGGTTGAGGGGTGTTGTTGGGCTTTATTTAGTTTACTCAGGTAGCGCAACAAATTGAGCGATCCTTTCCTTCCACAGAAACATGGAGTCAACAGAGCGCAAACAGTGTCAAAGCTATGTGGTGGTGGTATTCGGCCGTGTCAAGAATCTGGATGACTCCTGGCTCCTAGCTACAGCGGCAAACTGTCTCCGAGACAGTGAATTATGAGCCAAATCAAATGCAAATATTCCTCAGGGGCTGGTTGCTGGGGAATCCCCCCTGCCAAGACAATCTTGGCGTTGCCCCTTTTCTGCCAAACAATCCCGAGATCCCTCAACTCCGTCCTTCCCAGCCCAGTATTACCGACAAATGGAAGAGGTGTGCCAATGAATCCACCAGACATTCCGAACACCCCAATATTGACAGACAGACAAATCTCCTGTGGGCTGGTGACAAGAGACCTCATCAAGAGGCCCTCGTCTGCACCAATACCCAACAGCATGAACCAACATGGTGGTCCCGCCGTTATGTATCTGTCAAACAGAATGTCCACTGACTGCCTCCAACAAAACAAAAATATCGAGTACATGCAAAGCTCCACAGCAGGCGACTCAGACATCACCAAACGCCGTCGCAGAGCCGGTGGTCCGGGCGCCGGTCCGTCCCGTGTCAAAGCTCTCCATCTGCGACGCGTCGAACCCATACTGCGACGACGAGGCAGCCGCCGCAGCAGCCGCCGCCTGCTCGCGCAGACGCCTCTCCAAATTGACAATGATGTCCATGGCCCCGTCCAGCGTCTCCTTCTCAGCCCGCAGGTCGCGCCTCTTCTGCTCAATCTCTGGCCCCTCCGACATCAGCCGGTCGAGCACCTCGGCCGTGGTCGCCTGGCCCGTCAGCCCGAGCCGCTCATGAAGATACGTCTCGATTTCGTCCGCGACGCGCGGCAGCAGCCCCGACATGACGTGGATGCAGACATAGTCGACGAAGCGGTTGGCCGCCGTCAGGTAGTAGCCGCGGATGTACGCGGCGACGGTGAGCTCGGGCTCGAACGGGTCCGGGCCCAGGTTCTTCATTTCCTTGGCCATCTTGGCCTCCTCCTGCCTCCGGTCTTCGTCGGTCATGTCCTCCACCTTAGGGACGGAACTTGGCTCCTCGCCGTTGTGCGCGGCGATCCGGAAGTGGTTGCGGTGGCGCACCAGGATCTTCATCTCGGCTTCCTTATTGCGCTTGAGCGCCTCCTCGTCCTTGGTGAACAGGCGGCGCGCCTCGAGCTGGTAGATCATCTGGAGCTGCGTGCGCAGCTCGGCCTTGTGCGTCTCGACGAACGTGAGCATGTGCTCCTTCGACTCCTTGTACGCGCTGCGGTTCTTGAGGTGCGTAAACGCCTCGTCCAGGATGGTCTGGATCTCCGACTGGACAAACTCAAACGTGTTGTCGACGAACCATTCAAGCCGCGGGGACCAGGTCTTGGCAGCCTCCGTGTACAGGGGCTCATAGACGGTGGCGGACACGAGGCCGGGTTGGCCGGGAATAGCGGCGCGGCGGATCAGGTTCCGGATGTCCATGAGGCTCTTAGAGCGGCCGCCACGGGACGGAGTGCCTGCGGTGGGCGTCGCGCTCCGTGGGTGGCGGGGCGTGAGTGGCCAAGACGGCTGGTCGGATGCCTCAGACTTGATGACGCCATTCTGCTGACCGCGCTGGCGCTTGGGAACGGACTCGGTCAGGTCCATTACCGGCGCCGACCGTTTGCGGATCGTTGGGGAAGTGGCGGGGCCGTCGCCATCGAGATCGATGACGATGGGCTGCTGGGAGGTCGTTTTGGCGTGCTCCCGGACATTGAACTTTGGCTTCCCCCCGATGATAGCCTTCTTGAAGGGTTCGCCGAATCGACGATCCCAGGTGCTCATGAAGTCTTGATGCAAGACCCGGTCCTTGACCCGGATGGTGAAGGCGGCGAGGCTCTTCATGATCTCAAGCTCGGGGTTCGGCGGGGGATCTGGGTACTTCTCGAGCTGGTTGTTAATGTCGTGGAGACGACCATCGACCTTGTCCTTGACCTCAGGGAGACTAGAGGAAAACGGGTTAGTCAAGCCAGGAGAATAGTGTTGGGCACATCACTTACATCTTGGAGAACTCTTCGCCCAGCTTCTTGGACAGGAACGCCTTCAATTTGTCCACGCCGCACTTGTCCTTAAAACCGTCGAATGCGTCGGGCCACTGACCCGTCTCGTCGGCGGTGCGGTTGAAGAAGGCCTCTTCCATCTTGTTCTGCTCCTCCAGGTCGCTACCCTGGCGGGAGGTGATGAAGTAGCCAAAGCCCGTGTGGTGCGCCTGGCCGTTGAGGATCGAAAGCCAGCTCCTAGCGGCATGGGGGTCCCTCGGAAGCAAGTCCGCCTTGGTCATGACGCCGAGGCATCGGTTTTCGGCCCTGAGGCTCCGGATGAGCTTGAGGGCGAGCGAGTTTTCTGTGTCTTGGTTCATGGGAACCGCACACAGGATGATGGCACTTGGCCTCGAAATGTACTCGCGGGTGAGGTTTTGAACGACGCGCGCAAGGAAAGTGTCCTCTGCGAGTCTGGCCGTCAGGAAGACGCCGGGGAGATCGTAAAAGTTGAGATCAGCGAGGTCTGGGCCCTTGACCTCGAGGGCCACGGTGTTGGGCGAGAAATGCGCTTCGGACTGGCTTTCCTTCTTCCGCACCTGCTCCAGATGCTGCTCGCGGATATTGTCGTGGGCCTCGCGCTTCAGCTTGGGAATGAAGAAACGGTAGTCGGTGGTCGGATTGAGGATGGCCGCTTGGGCGCAGCGGAGAACCGTCTCGATCTGCTCCGAGTCAAACTGCTCTCTCACAGTCTTGAACTCGCAGCGAGCTTGCCGGCTGGGGTCCAGCTTGACCCAGGGTGGGAATTTGTTGGCCGATGTGACGTCCCTGTCTGTGAGCGGATGATTGGGCGGGCAAAACTCGTAGTCCTGCTTGAGGAAGACGCGGCAGGACCACTCGTCTGCGCGCGACACTCGGATGTGGATGGGGCAGCGAGTGCAGGTGCCGCTGCTCCGTGGGAGGCTCAGTCCTGCAATCGCCGACATGAGGCTGGACTTTCCCGATGACTGGTCGCCCACCAGCACGAGCTCGGGCAGGTTGGCAACGTGCTGGATGCCGCGAGCCTGGAGCTCGCCGAGGGCGTCGTTGATGCCCTTGAGATTTTGGCCGATGTCGCGCAAGGCCTGGTTGGGGCCGAACGAGGTCTGGAAGCTCTGTGAGACGGCGAGGTCGCTGCCGGCTTCGGCCTTGGGGTTGAGCCTAACTTGCATCATGACGCAGTCGCCGTCGTCGTCTTCCTCGGCCGGGGGTAGGGCAGATCCCGACACGGAGAGAGGGCGAATGCGGGTGTCAACGCTGGCTGCGAGGAGTCAGTGGGTGGGTCGCAAGGTGAAATTGGGGCAGTGGTCAACGTACGAGCAGCAGAGCGAACATGGCGGCGCCTCTGAACCATTTCACTAGGAGTCTCAGATTGGGCATCCGCAATGGAAGCTGGCGTAGACATGTGTCGGCCCGCGCCGACGGCCAGGGGGGCAGACCCGGCCTCTTGTTTAATTCTCGGCATGGCGGTTAGGGCAGCTGGATGGGCGGTCAGCGAGAGTCGGGGATCGGGTAGACGAGATGAAGAATGGATTGTGGTCGCCTGCATGGTTTGAAGGGAAAACGGAGATGGTCGCAAAGAGGTGTTCGGCTTACCTGTCTCAATTGTTGGATGTGTCTGCAATTCCAAGCACTGCCAAGCTTGGTTCCAAACAGTGGGTGGAGTGTGCACAATGAGAGGGTATTCACAGTCCAAAAGAGGGTGGGAGAGAGAGAGACAAGAATTGGAGGATGCGTGGAGAGTGTGGAAGTGGGAAGTCAGGAAGGCAGGCAGACAAAACAGGTGTGCAAGAAGAAGCAAAGGAAGAGAATGTGTGGGAGGGAGAGGAAGGGGAAGGCAAGGAGCGGGTGGCAGGGAAACGAGTGGACGAGGCTCTCGCGGTTGAGTGTCGAACTCGGTGTCGACTCCTGTTGGTGATGGCTGCTGTTAGCAAGAGGGAAGGAACGATGAGGGATCAGTAACAGACTCGATCTTGTCGCGGAGAAGAGCCCGAGTTTGCCAGGTCGCGAAAGAGGCTGGAAATGTGGGGCAGCAGCGGGATGTTTAATTGGCTGCACCCACAGCTCGACGCGGTTTGGCGCGGTCGCTCAAAGCCGTGGACCGCGCTTCACGCAACCACTGTCACTTTTGGCAGGGGGGCGTGATCCCCTGGTCTTTGCTTGGAAACCGACCAAGCCAACAGCAGGTTGCCCAAGCTGCGGCTCCTGTCAAACACAACCAGGAGCCGGATTCCTCCTGACACAAGAGAAGCCTTGACACAATTGGGCCGTATTTATTTCTTTGAACAGGCACAGATTCCAATGATGGGTCTTGATATTGGGGCAAAGCAAACAGCAAGGCGACAAAGTATTCAAATGGACAGAAACAGCCCATCGGCCCATCTCAATCAGCAGCCATGTTTCTTTAGTCCAAGTTCCTTCCAACACCTGCCTGGGATGGAGGGTCTTGGTGCATCCAAGTTCCAAGTTCTCTCCTCTTTGACTGTCTCCAAACCCTTGCTAGTTGGCCCCGCCATCCGTTGCTGGGGCTGCAAATGAGGGGCAGCGCACAGACCAGCCCGCCCCAGCAGGGACCCCTGCCGAATGACAGCAGCAGGCGGGTTCACATGGCCCATCCCAAATTCAGGGGATCTGGGGCCCAATGCCAGGCCATCTGGCATCGAGGGACAAACATCGCCGTCTCCGCCATTCTTCCTCAACCACACCCTCTCCCCCCCCCTCCAGGATCCCAACCCCTCCGCGAGACCACACACGCCATCCGCCATGTCTCTGCAGATCCCCCACCGCGAAAAGTCGAACGGGCTGGCGGGCGCCACCAAGGCCGTGATCCTGGTCAGTCCATTGTTGGTGGGAGGTTTTGGATGGCGGGGAGCTGCAGCAGGGCGGCCTTGCCTCGCTGCATCTGCTGCTGCCACACCAAGCTCGGCATTGTTGACATACTTCCCAGGTCGGCGGTGCCTCGCGCGGCACTCGCTTTCGCCCGCTGTCCCTCGACGTCCCCAAGGTACCGTCCTCGCCCCGCGTTCCGCTGCGATTTCCGAGATTGTCGAAGCCGTGCTGATCTTCCCCGCCCCGCGCAGCCCCTCTTCGACGTCGCCGGGCACCCCATCATCTGGCACTGCCTGACCGCCATCGAGAAGGTCCCGTCGATCCACGAGGTGTACCTGATCGGCTACTACGAGGAGTCCGTGTTCCGCGACTTCATTAAGGATGCGTCGAGCGAGTTCCCCAACCTGTCGATCAAGTACCTCCGCGAATACCAGGCGCTGGGCACCGCCGGCGGCCTGTACCACTTCCGCGATGCCATCCTCAAGGGCCGCCCCGAGCACATCTTTGTCCTCAACTCGGACGTCTGCTGCAGCTTCCCGCTCAACGAGATGCTCACGCTGGCGCAGGAGAAGGACGCCGAGGCCGTGATCCTGGGGACGCGGGTCAGTGAGGAGGCGGCCAACAACTTTGGCTGCATCGTTTCCGACTCGCACACCCGCCGCGTGCTGCACTACGTCGAGAAGCCCGAGAGCTACATCTCCAACCTCATCAACTGCGGCGTCTACCTCTTCTCGGCCGACGTGCTGTTCCCGTCGATCCGCACCGCCATCAAGCGCCGCACCGACCGCCCGCGCCTCGGCTCGTACCGCTCCTCGGAGAACCTGGCGAGCTCCTTCATGATCGACGACGACGAGGAGAGCCAGAAGAACGAGGTGATCCGGCTCGAGCAGGACATCCTGGGCGACATGGCCGACAGCAAGCAGTTCTTCGTCTACGAGACCAAGGACTTCTGGCGGCAGATCAAGACGGCGGGCTCGGCGATCCCGGCCAACGCGCTGTACCTGCAGCAGGCGCTGCAGAACGGGTCCAAGGAGCTCGCCGCGCCGTCGGCCAACATCATCGCGCCTGTCTACATCCACCCGTCGGCGCACGTGCACCCGACGGCCAAGCTGGGGCCCAACGTGTCCATCGGCCCGCGCGCGACGGTCAACGCGGGCGCACGCGTCAAGGAGTCGATCGTGCTCGAGGACGCCGAGATCAAGCACGACGCGTGCGTGCTGTACTCGATCATCGGGTGGAGCAGCCGGGTCGGCGCGTGGGCGCGCGTCGAGGGCACCCCCACGCCCGTCACCAGCCACAACACGAGCATCATCAAGAACGGCGTCAAGGTGCAGGCCATCACCATCCTGGGCAAGGAGTGCGGGGTTGGTGACGAGGTCCGCGTGCAGAACTGCGTGTGCCTGCCGTTCAAGGAGCTGAAGAGGGTGAGTCTGACTTGTTCCGTTAATTTGGTAGCCCAGAGGGATGAAACTGACATTGGGTGCGCAGGATGTCGCCAACGAGGTCATCATGTGAGGAAAAGGAGGGGACTTTTGAGCGCGGGGAGATACCCAAAACGGTCATGCCCAAGGGGGGCAGCGAGAGCCAGACGTTGTTGCAATTTCCCCGTAGCGTGCGTGATACTCTGGTTGTCAAAACACTAATAGAGGGATGGATCCCA
>FTEL01010310.1_pt1 | contig 11686 bp, 13 predicted proteins | sample 1658911 | NCBI WGS metagenome assembly FTEL01 (sample SAMEA3914869, study PRJEB12502) | metagenome | biome: forest; material: soil | place: USA | collected 2012-03-12 | depth 0.1 m
GGGCGGCCTGCACCCCGAGCTGTTCCGCGACCTGGGCTCCCCGCCACGCCGCACCCAGCATCTCGCAACAGCCATCATCACCCGCCTCTCTGGCTCTGACGCCGCCAACCCCAGCGATGTACTCCTGTTTCCCACTTGCGGCACCTCCGCCGTCCGCGCGCGGTCCCGCACCGGCCCGCACGACTTTGCGTTCGTGCACGCGTGGGAGTGCAACACCGTCACCGAAGACAAAGCCAGTGGCGCGTTCGATGCTGAGGCGGGGTACGCGCGATATACATGGGAATGAGGGACATGGGCCGATCCATGCGCGGAGGGAGGCGGAGGATTTCGACTGGATCGAGATGTATCACGCGTTCAAGTATTATTTGGTGCGGTGGCGGGGTGCGCCGGAGCGGCTGGGGGAGGTTAACGTGAGGGTGTTGGGGTTGGAGGTTGTGGAAGGAGGGGGAGAAGGGGAGGTGGTGTTGCGGGTGAGTGGGTATACTGAGGCGGCGAGGCGTTGGGTGAATTACGACGTCGTTGAGAGGATGATGCACTGAGTTTGGGGGTTGGTTGTGAGGGAAAATAGGTAGGTTTCGAGAAGTAGAGGTTTATTTTACTGAAGCGTTCATGAGAGGTGGTGTGCTGGACAAGCTAATCCCACTACAGGCGGCCAGCGTTTACGTAGCTGGTCTAACTTCACTTGGGCCATGGGGATATAGCGCTCAGTACTCCCAGATCAAGACCTGGTTCCCTCCTATACGGTACCTCGAGCGGATCAATATCAACTTGATTCTCGGTCTCTGTCGTGTAATTCACGAGTGGCTCCGCTGCCTCCTAAATCTCGGTTTTCTCAGTGGAAAGCATGGAAATTACCATTACCTCCGTCGAACAGCTAATATGGGTGCCGATGTAGTCCCTAACCCTCCCGGGATTACACTGGCTCTATTATGCTTGTGCTCCCCACCAGTTCGAAAAGTGGATTCCAAGCTGCTGTGCTTTGGAACAATATGTATGGTGAAGACGGAGGTGCCACACAGCGGTGTGTTCTGCCTCGTGCTCAGCTTGATCGACAACTGGGTTGTTCGGCCCGATCGAACCGGTGTATTGGTCCAATATTTGACTGGTCTCGGGGCCGACTCAATCCATTCCTCTTGCAACTGGTTGTCCAAAATACCCATCGTAAGAAGCTCGGCCATAAGACACTGATCGAACTGAAGCTGTTCCAACTGCAACTCAAACAGGGCCCTCATCGCCGGGTTTACATCGTCAAGGCGGGCAACAACCACGGTTGGCACGCCGTAGTTCCATCTGAAGCAGGCTACAAGGAATGTGGACGGCGGCTGCGTGGACAACGGCTGCTCGACAGGATCGAATACGAGGCTGCCGCGGACGATGAAAGAACACCAACCCTCTGCATGAGGTAGGTGCGTAAAGAAGACCTCATCATCGGGATCCCAGTGGCTCAACGGCTGAGAGCTGTGAGTCATCGGTTTGATCGGCCCCCAGTTTACCTGTAGGGCTGACCATCTGTTTCCCCGGACGGGATCGCCGCTTGGATGGAATGGGTACCGCGGCAGCAGCCGGGTGGCGAGAGTGACAGGTTCCATGGGCGGTCGAGAATAACCCAGCCGTTTGACTTGGTCCATGCTGGCCCCGAGGCTCCCCAACCCAATCAATCGATCCGGATGGATCCTGAGAAAAAGGCCAGCGCCGATCTTTCGTACGCCAACACCCACAAGCGTACCCTCCATGTGACAGAGCGTTTCCATTGCCACCCCCCACGCCCTTTCGTTGCGGCGCAAGTTGATAACCTGGATGATGTTCGTCTGGATGCCGCTCGTTGCTATGGTAAAGTTGCAAGATGCCGCGTCTCCCAGGGTATTCTCGATATCGTGGCAACTCGCAAACTGTCGTGGTGACTCGGCTAGCATCCCCGCGTATGGCGGGCACGGCGTCCGATCGTCGGTCCACAGGAAGATGCTCATCTCTGCCACGGTCTGTAGAATAGCCATCTGCAGCCGCGTGAAAGCCTTCTCACCCTCGCCGTAATTCAGCGGCATGTTGACGTCAAAGATCCCCAGCAGGCAGTACGCCAGATCCTCGGTCCTTGTCGTCTCGCGCCGCGACGCCCACGACATCCGCGCGGCGACCGCAAACTCACCGACATCGGCCTCCCCCCGCAGCACCCGCTCGGGAATCTTGGTGATCTCGTACAACAGCTCTGCCAGATCACTCTTGCTCCCGCGGTGGCGCCACTCGCGGTCAAAGAACTCGACCCGCCGCGGCGCGAGCAGCTCCTGCAGCGTCCACCCGCGCGTGAACCACCTGCAGGATCGCAGATCGCGCTCCAGCTCGACGTCCCCGCCGGGCAGGAGGTCCTCGAGGAAGACGTAGCACACCGCCGCGCGCCGGTACCACGCCCACATGGAGTTGATCGCCTCGGCGAGTTCCGCGAGGTTCGTCTTGTCGATGCAGCACGTGTCGACCCAGGCGTATTCGAGGCCGTCGCGGTCGGCGGCTAGGGTGCAGGTCTGGCGGATCTTGGAGAGGCTGGCCTGGCGGTGGCGGTCGAGCGCGGCGGGCTGGGAACCTTGCATCTCTCGGTGGGTGACTTCCGACTGGGACCAAGTGTCTGCGCCAACCCGCGTTAGTTCGAGTGTCTCGTTGGTCTTGGAAGGGGAAATCACGGACGGGAGAGGATGGCGTATTCCGGGATGTTGGAGCCGATGAACTCCTCCATCTGGGGCACGGGGGCGATGCTCAAGGGGTCGGTGTCGAGGAGCCACATGATGGAAGCGGTAGTACACTAGTTGGGTAGGAGGATGAATGTTTGGCGTCCGCGTGTGCGTGGAGAGGGATTGTGGAGTGGGCAACGAAGCTGCCCGGAGCTGAGGCCTTTTGACAACCCCGCCCTCGAGCCTCGTTGGGTTGGGAGATCCAAAACGTTAGGCACGAGAAGTGACTTGATTGGCCAAACATTCGTTGGGGCTGTGCAATCTGCCTTGGCTGATGTGGGTGAGCGTGTGGGCTGAGGGGCATGCGCGGCCAAGCCCGAAGGGGCACTTTGGAGGGGGGTAGACTGGGCGCAGTCGACGAGCACGTGTTTACAGTCCCGTGAACGGCAGACCTATCTGAGAGGCTTGACTTGCTTACGCCAACAGTCCGAGAAAAGGCAAGCGAGGAAGATACCGGTTAGACAGGACAACTGTAAAGACGCCCTTCCGACATAGTTAGGGTTCGGAGGGACATCACCATAGTGTCTTTGTTGCCAGGCTGGGAACCGATAAAAGGTATCATCATGCCCCATCCCCATCTCCCAAGCTCGACAACCACAGCCACACATCAATCCTCCACCCCATCCTACTACTAATCTTAGAAGCAACAGCAAAAGAAGTAGTACACCCTCCTCGTCCCATACCCAACCCGCCGCCGCGCGAGCGCCCACCGGCGTTGGGCGCCCGCAATGGCAGCCGTCCTTTCGCTATCGTTCAGGCCGAAGATCCACACCACGGCGAGGCAGACGATGTATGTGCACAGTGGGACGAGAACGAAGCTGGTGACGAACCCGGGGGGTAAGGGCGGGCGTTCCCCCTCGTCCTGGGGGGGGCTGGTAGTACTCGTGGTATTGCTGGTGTCGCTGGTGGTGGCGGAGCTGCTGCTGCTGCTGTTGTTGTCACTGTAGAAGATGGGTAACGCCCAGAATCCCTGAGTCGGTTGTTAGTGACATGTTTAGGCGTGGGGGGTTGGCTGGGGTGATTATACCGCGACGAAGGCTAACGGGGTGTACAGCACTGTGACCACGGTGAAGACGTAGATGGCTCTGTTGAGGGTCATGCTCTTGGAGGCTTCGCGGAGGGCGGTTGCGTTGAATAGCTGAGAAGAGAAGAGCTCCATGTTAGCATATTCAAGACCAATTGTCAATGGGTATGTTTGGCGTGTCCTTACCCCGTCGCGCAGACTCTTGATATCTTCAATCTTCCTGGCGATGCGCCCCTGGACGCGGTGGATTCTGGCCTCGACCATTGCCGTCACAATGTCCCAGTTCTGCCCCGCTGCCTTCAGGTCCTCCTCGCCGAACATGCCGCTCGAGTCGACCATGGCCTCCCATTCGTGGCGGAGGGAGGTCCAGTCTTGCAAGGCGTCGTCCACCATGTTGGAGCCCAACCGCAAGGTTTGCAGCGCGCGGAAGTATGTTTTGGATAGCTGGAAGGACTCGTCGAACATGAGCGCGTCGAGGGCGCGTTCGTCACTTGTGTCGTGCCACTGGGTGGTTGACGTGGTTTAGGTTAGACGGTCGATGTTGCTGTTTAGGGCACGACGGGGAAGGGAAGAGGGGGGTGGGAGGTCAGAGGCAAGGGGTGGACAAACCTGGAAACTGGCGGCGCTGTCAAACGCATGGAGAGTGCGTGTCCAGCTTTCCTCCCACCGCCGGAACACGACGAGCATACTTAACAAGTACTGTGTCAAACCCGTGCAGCGACCTGCCGGTTCCAGCCCCCTGGCCGACGCGGTGATGCCGCCGGGGAACAGCCCGTCCCCAGATGTTTGGAGCGCTCCACGGGCGAGATGGGGATCCATCGCCACCAGCTCTTCCCCGTTATCCGCGAGGACGACGACGGTGAATTCGGCGCTGGGGGTGTTTAGGATGGTGAGCGAAACGGAGGACACACACCCAAACATCTGGACGTCGATCCACTTGTCACGGCCTTCATCATGGGTCCTGCTGAGGCGGATCCATTCTCGTTTGCAAATGATACCGGAGGGCGCGTCACGGAGGTCGACGGGAGATTCCTCGTCCTCCTTCCGTCTGACCGCCGCCACGAGAGATCCCAAGTGGCGGAGGTGATAGTGCATCACCAGCTCGACAGGGGCGGCCTGCGCCGCAGGGTCGACGTTGGCCCACCGGACGGAGAGATGCCGCGAGGGCGCAAATGGTGTGCTGCAGTCGATGAAGGCTTTCAGGAACAGAACAGCTGAGAGAAAGTCACGAGGCGAGGCATCCTCGAGACTTTGGTAGAATAGTTCCCAGCCCCGACAACAGCTGACGGCGAGCGCGCCCAGGTCCATGGGCAACACGGTCCCACGAGGCGTGCGCACAAGCGGCGGAAGTGGCATGACCCTAGCGGGAAAAGGGGGCAGTCCTTGTCAGTCATGTTTCTGGATTGAGCAAAGCATGGGCAGTGTCGGGGGTAGCGGATGCGAGTGACCTACCAGACACTGCCGACGAGAGAAGAGAAGTCAGCCGGAGGCGCAGCCGGCGGAGGGGGAGGGAGCGAAGGGAGTTGCGACGGAGCGGATGGCGAGGGCAAAAAGGAGGGATGTACCAGGCTCTTCCAGCATAGGATGGTCCTCTCCAAACCACCCCAAACCGGGTCGTCGGAGTAAAACGCGCCCCAGAGCACGGTTGGCGGTTCCACCAGGAGCGGCTCGGGTGGAGACTTGGTCTGGAGGACGAGGTGGCCAAACGACTTGGGCCATAGCATCTCCATCCTGAGCTCCATCCTGAGCGTGCCATACTCGCCATCTTCAAGTTGCTGCTCGTCCGGCAACTCGACGTGCTGCAGGCTCCTGGGCTCAAGGATTGGCCAAACATAACCCTCGCCTTCAAACCGTGCAGACGGGACTTTTCCTCCGTCCCGGTACAGGAGATAAAAGCGATCTTCAACGCCGCCATCAGGCGCGTTGCCCTGTATCAGGCACTGGAGCATCTCAACGAGCCGTTCACTGGTTTGCGGGCCGGTGATAAACTGGTCAACCCTCTCAATGCCTCCGAGGGCGGCAGGCTCTGCGCCTTCATCGTCACCGGCGCCTTCAACGGGCGGCTCGCCCGTGTCGTCGTCGTTGGAAATATGATCGTCTTGGGCGCGCGATAGCGAGGGAACGCGAGCCTCCTGGTTGGCTGTCGGCGGCCTGGAGGAGGACATATTCGGCGGCGGAGATTCGGCCATTCCTGAGGTTGACGGTGAACTGTTGATGGTTAGGCAACAGCGGGCATCAACAGCCCGACTCACGCGCCGTGCTGTCCAAAATCCCGCTACAAAACGCGGTTGCGGCGGACGGTTCGTGATGATTGGTTCAACTCCCTGGTCGCTCGCTTGGGCGCCAGCCAAACGTTGACGGCACAGCCCCTGTGATGACCGGGCGCTACGCCAAGTTTGGCTTGTGCTTTCTGGGCTGCTCTGACGCACGGGGGATGTGCCTGGGGGCGGGTACATGCCTCAAATGAGCTTCTCCTGTATACCGGGATGAAGACCTCAGTGGCATCTGGGCCCTGGCAGACGCGGTGAGACGCATCGCGGTTTATGACGGATACGCGCGTATAGGCCGATAACAGGTCTAATGCGCTCCTTGAACGATTGGGTGAGGCGGGACAGGGGGCTGTCCAGGCGTCAGTCAAAGCGACAGGTTTCTCGATCTGCTTGGCCAGTATATTGTCCATGTCCCAACTGGGGATCGTGCTGGCCTCTCCACTTGGCTCCTGGTGAGGAGCCGGCTTCAGCACAAGATCCACTAGTCAATAAAAACGGATCACTTCCATGTTCCCCTTTCTCCTCTGCCAACCCACCACCAAACCTCTCAATCACGAACGGTGTCCAAAATGACCGAACTACATGATGTTGACGACAACTCTGACGACCCTGACGATGACGCGCGCGTAGAGGGAGGCGCCGTCGACGATGAGTACGACGATCTCCCGCAGAGTCTCTACGACAAGGCGCGGGATCACAACGACCAACTCAGCGAAACAGAGCGCCAGCTCCTCCTCACCTATGCCGACCCCCCCACGGGCCTGGTACTCGCCTATCCCGATTCCCTCACGATCGAGGACATCTACAGTACTTTCGGTTGGCCGCCGCCGGATGTAGTGCACGCCAACATTCAGCGCGCCTCGAACGGGTTGGTTACCACACCAGCCGAGCTCTACGCCCGAGTCAGGGATGCCCTGGACCGTGGCAAGTTTGACACAGAGATCAACGACGACGAGATTTCGTTGATAATGTGCCACTTCGACGCCGACAAGGACACAAGGGACAACAACCTCGGCGTCCCGTGCTTCAGCGCCGCCCGCAAGCTACTGTCACGCCGCCTGGAGCTGGATCTCATCACCTGGAAAGTCGCCGCAGAGCGCTACCACGACCTGCAGAGGCGCCGTCTCTTTTCTCACAGACCTGGCTGGGTTCCGCCGCCGGTCCCCTCGATCGAGGGCGACCGGGGCCAGGCCACCCGCGACCTGATCATCGAAAGAGACGCGCTGCTCGAGCAGCACAAGTTCGGCAACGTGCCCGAGGAAGACTTCCGCCCGCGCTGGGACAGCTTCGTCGCGTCGCTCGACGCCCTATGGCCCAAGCCCCCCCCCCATCCGCCCGGAAGCTCTCGCCATGGCCTACATCCCACCCTGGCTCCAGGGTTACAAGCCAGTGTCTGCCACCGAGCCCTGGCCGCGAACGCTATCCCAGCCACTCTCTCGCGCCGACCTGTACGGCACCGCCCCCTGGCCTGACATGGTAAATATCGAGCCGCCCGTCGGCATCTTCAGCCTCACAACCGGCAGCAGGGGGCTCGACCGCGACCCGGACTGGGCCGACCTGCCCGAGAACGAGAAGGAGGTGTACCGCGGACGGTCTGAGGCGCGGCGCCGCGAGGCGTGGGCTTGGTTTGAGGGGTGGCTGAACTGGGCGGCCCCGACGAGGCTGCCGTCTCCCACGCAGCCGGGGCCGCTGCCGGAGCGATGGGTTGGGAGGCAGAGCGACCCTTTTGGTGTGGGGATTCGGGAAACTATCATCGAGATTCACCAGCCACCGGCCATGCACCCGCCACTGGCCATTCCTGTCTATGGGTTTGAGGTTTTCCGTGACGAGATGGTAGCCGAGGCGGGCGATGGTGGAGTGGGCTTTTGGGAGGTGCTGGGGAGGTGGGAGGCGCTGCCGGATCGAGACAGGATTGAGTATAATGACAAGGCAAGTGAGAAAACCAGGCGTCTATTTGAGGAGGTGCTTGGGATTAGCCTTGGCCCTGGACCTGCGGCCGAGTGAGCCGCCTGACCGATCGAATGGAGGGTTGGGCTAGGATGATGGCCCGGCCTTGGTTTGGGCACGGACTGAATATCATTATCCCTGTTTTAAAGTGGTGGTGGACAGTGATGAGAAGCACCTGACACGTATACACTGCAAATCCCCCGACCCTAGAAACCCACTCTCGCTCCTCTACAGGGGTACATTCTTAAGCCTTTGCCTTGTCGCGGACAGCCTCGCGTTGCTGCTTCAGCATCAGAGGATCTCCTCCATTTGCCTCATACCTGCTGCATGTTAGCCAACATCCTTGGTCTCTCAAAACAGAAGAACATACCATCTGGGATCAATGTTGTCCAGGTTCAGATACGGACACACGTCGGCCTGCTTCGGCCCCATGCGGTCCTGCATTGTCCAGCCCATCCCCAAGTGGGACCAGGGGTTCTTGTCAAAGTACTGGATCTCAAAGTCCTCGTACCGCGGCTGCTCGATGACCTGTTGGTAGTGCAGCGACGAGCCGGGCCAGATGGCGTTGAGCCGCCCCGTCTCGTTGTTCTTGTACCCTGCTTAACGTCAGCCCCTGTCCAGCCAAGAGACAAAACAGCAACTTACAACTGCGACAGTTGTCCGCCCAGACCGTATGCTTCGCCCACTCCTGCACATGCTCGTTAAACCGATCCGTCACCTCCTGCCTCGGCACCCAACACCGCAGATTCTCGTTCTGCATCTTCCGGATCATCTTAACCGCATACTCGGATACCGAGTACAGCGGCGCCATAACGCTCCCATTCTGTATCGGCCACGTCGGACCAATAAACGTCATGAAGTTGGGCATATCCGGCACGGCGAGCCCCAGATACGACTCCGGGTTGACCGCCCACTTGTCCCTCAAATCCACCCCGTCCCTCCCCACGAGCGGAAACCCCGGCCGGAACGAGTTATCAAACCCGGTAGCACACACGATCGTGTCAACCTCCCTCTCCACCCCATCCCCGCCCACCACCCCCTTCTCCGTGCACCTTTCAACATGCGTAAAGTGCACCTCCACATTCTCCTTCTGCACCGCCTCCATATACGGATCCCCCGGCGTAATCCTCCTACACCCAAACCCAAACTTGGGCGTCAACCCCTCCCGCAGCCGCTCATCTTTGATAATCTCCCCCATCCGCCGCCGGAAATACCCCGCCGCCATGTCGTGCGCCACACTGCCCTGATAAAACGCCCCCCAGGTGCCGTTAACAGCGCTTTCAATCTCCCGCGCGTGGGCGACCAGCGCGGAGGGGTCGCGCCGGAAGGTCTCGCGCTCGGCGGGAGTGTATTCTTTGGCTTGGCTACCTGCGTTGCCGGCCAGGACACCGAACCAGATGGGGGTGCGGACGAAGACGTCGAGGTGTTTTGCGTGGGGCTGCATGCCGGGGACGGTTTGGATGGAGGTTGCGCCGGAGCCGATGATGGCGATGCGGTCGGAGGCCCATTGCTCGGATTGGTAGGTGGAGGGCCAGGAGCTGGTGTGGATGACGCGGCCGAGGAACTTGTCGTGCAGGCCGGGGATGGTGGGCCACTGGGGGGGTTAGTATGTGTCGTGTGATAGGGGGTGGTAGGGGCTGACTTGGGGTTTGCAGAAGACGCCCGCGGCGTGCAGGAGGATGTGGCAGCGGTCTTCGAACTCTCGGGGCTCTTGGCCCGGGAGGATTTGGCGGAGTTTGACAGCCCATTCGCCCTTGTCCTCGTCCCAGTTGCAACCGGTCACCTCGGTGTGGAAGGTCATGTACTTGCGGAGGTCGAAGACGTTGCACACCTTGTCGAGGTATGTCCACAGGTCGGCGGTGTGCGAGTAGAAGCGCGGCCAGTCGGGGTACTAGATTCAGCTGTCAGTGCCCGTTCACCGACAGCCCACCTCAGAAGGTACATACCAAGGCGAACTGATAGGTGTAGGCATGGCTGGGGACATCACACCCAGCTCTAGGATAGCGTTGCGTCAACCATGTTCCTGGGCGGCATTAGCGGGGGCCAGAACAGCAAGAACGGCCACTTGGCGGAGACCAACCTCCAACATCATGATTCTTCTCGTAAATCACATGTTCGACGTTCGCGCAGTCCTTCTGGATCCGATAGGCCATCAGGATGCCCGAGATGCCGGCCCCGATGGTCAGGACGCGGATCTTGCGGTTTTGGGGGTCCATCCATGTGAGGTGCTGCGGGATTCCGTTAGCCGCCGCAGGCGGGCCATCAGCCGAGTCGTCAGGCCCTGCCCCGTTGAGAAAGGGTGCCATGTTGGTAGGTGAGACACTCGACCCGTCTTGGCTTAGGTGTTGAACCGGACTGGAGGTTGTGGAGCAGCCCCTGGGATCGGCGGAGTGTCAATAAACCGACGGTGGTGCATGGTGCATGGCACAAATGGCATTTTGTTCAGAGTCCAGCAGTACCGTGACCTTAAGCAAAACCTCCAATCTTGATGCCGCCAGCTTCCCGACAGCGGGTAAGCAGGTATCGGCTTGCGAAACTGCTGTTGTGCATCCCACGAGCCAGCGAGGCAGTCAGAAACACCACCGGAACCACCAGCCGCCGACCACCGACCGCCGAGATCCGACTGATGATAGGGTGGAAACGGAGTGGCTGCCGGGTGTGGTGGCACAAACCACTGTGTACCTGTACGGAGATGGAGGTAGAGCCGAGCTGACGGACCACTCAGGGTACTGGTCCGCCCATGTGCCGCCGTACAAACGACCTGCATCAGGGACAATTCTTGGATGCCGACTTGCAGACTGTACGGAACTTCCCGTTCGGACCACACCTCCTCAGCATTGTGGCTGCTCGGTATCTGCCCTGAATGTCTCGGTTCTTTGTACCCAACGGCGTTAACGACAAACTCCGTCCCGGGCCTGATTGGATGCTCCCCGTACAAAACGGATGCAGCCGTGGTGCAGAACTCGGCCAGGCCCTCGCTCTTTGATCACCCCAGCCAAGTTTCCCATACAACCCTCTCGCCCACACTGACGTGTTGTTCCAGCCAGACTGACGCAAAGTCTCGGAATTTCCCTCCCTCCAACTCATCACCCACATCACAACCCATCACCGACGCCCACCATGGCTATGCCCGCCGCCCCGAAGCCTCCCACGCTCCTCGGCTACCACCGCCTCCTCTCCCCACTCGCCGGCGTGCGCGTCTCTCCACTCTGCCTGGGCACCCTCGGCTTCGGCGATGCCTGGAAAGGCCGCGTGGGCGAGTGCACGAAGGAAACCGCCTTCGAGATTCTCGACACATTCTACAACGCCGGTGGCAACTTCATCGACACGGCCAACCTGTACCAGGACGGGCAGACAGAGACATGGCTCGGCGAGTGGCTCGAGTCGCGCCAGAACCGCGACGAGATCGTGCTGGCCAGCAAGTACTCCATGCCGTCCAAGGTGCGCGGGCCCGAGAAGATCAAGTCGAATTACCAGGGGAACCAGGTCAAGTGCATGCGTCTGTCGATTGAGGAGAGTTTGAGGAAGCTCAAGACGGATTACATTGATGTGTACTACGTGCACATGTGGGACTATACAACCAGCGTGGAGGAGATGATGCAGGGGCTGCATCGCCTCGTCGTGAGCGGGAAGGTCCTGTACCTGGGCATCAGTGCCGCACCGGCTTGGGTCGTGGTCAAGTGCAACGAGTGTACGTCCCCTTCCTCCCACCCCCACCTCCCATACTA
>FTEL01004108.1_pt1 | contig 11677 bp, 13 predicted proteins | sample 1658911 | NCBI WGS metagenome assembly FTEL01 (sample SAMEA3914869, study PRJEB12502) | metagenome | biome: forest; material: soil | place: USA | collected 2012-03-12 | depth 0.1 m
GGCGGGTGGCATGGCCTGTTGGTTCGATCTTGCCCCTCTGTGTTTCCAACACGGTGTGCAGCCAGCCCGTCCACTTCAGGATTTTGAGATGCAACCCCGCTCCTCAGTCAACCTTCTTCCTGCGCCCACCAGCGCCATTTCGCTCCGCGCCATCCGATATGGGCTGCAGCAGCGAACACACTCGCCGCGCAGGGCGCCGTGAGTTCGACTCCATTCGGCCGTTGCACGCCTTGCTCGCGCTTCTCTTCGTTTCCGCCCTGTTGGTCACCCCGACACTCTGTGACGACATCCCGCGGGACGACCCCGAGCCTGCCGTGGGGTTTCACCTTGGGCAATCCTATGGGTGAGCGCCGAGCCAGGATGATTCCATTCGAACTTGGCTTCTTCTGACGTTTCGGCGATGCGAGAACGTCCGCCGCCCACTTCGCAAACGGCACCATTGTCAACCTGGCCAAGGTGCCGGCGAGCCCCGAATACACGGCCTTCATGCGGCGTATGGTCGGCGCGCCGCGCTCATATTCGCTCGGGCTCGGCCCCGCCAGCCGCCCCGGCCCCTGGCTGAGCCTCTGGAACATGCTGCGACGTCTCGTCGGCCTCCCCCGCACGGGCCAGTCCGCCGTTCTCTCTGGGGTGGTATCGGCCCTCAAGGCCGAGTCAGAAGCCGCCCTGGGGAGCCCCATCTCCATTGTCTCTGTTTCAGCCCCGTGGGTGAAGGGGTGGGAAGAGGATATGCCCGTCAACAGCGTCGTCAACGACGCCCTCGCGCTAACCGGCCTGGCGCCCTGGACGTTGGAGACCAGCTGGCCGATTTACCTTGGTGAGGTAAATGCTGTGACGGCTGCCAACGGGCTGCAGCACTGCCGACACCGGTGGTGTGGTGCCCCAATCGACGCCGCGGTATGGCCGAACATCACATACTTCATCAGGCAAGTTCTTCCGCGCTCGTTGGGTTATCGTACTCCGGCTGGGCTATCCTGGGAAAAGTATACCTACTAACGTCAACATCCTTCAGCCTCACAAATCAGTCGTTATACACCTCCTTCCAGCCGACACGGTGCTTCTTCTACAGCGCGTGGGAAAACAGCCTCGCGAGGATCGATACCAACTACGGCCTGGATAATCTCGGGTCGGCCGCCACCCCAGCGCAGTTCTGGGACGCCCTCCGCGTCTGGCTGGTCACCCGCGCACTGGAGTTTGCCGAGACGCTCAGGTATGGCTATGCGATGACCATTCTGACAGCAGGCGAGGCTGCCAACCACCCTGGCTTCTTGGACGTTGTCCGAGACGTCGCCCGGGAACTCACCCAAGGCCGGCGTACCCGCAACGGAGAGATGAGGAAGCACCGGACAGACGTTGTCGTGTCGGAGGAGCCTACTTTTGCAGCGGCGCGAGGGAGCGCCTTTTGGCTGCGTACGAGGATCGATTGGTCTTACTGCGAAGGGGTTGGGGAAGAACTTGATGGGGAGGGTGAGGATGAGGGCGAGAATTTATCTCACGATCATTCGGATCGTGATAGGCACACGGAGTTGAAATGATGCTGAAAATATAATTGGATGAACCAGTTGGCTGCGTTTTGCCCATGCTCTCTCAACAATTAACACTGAGTTGCATGTAGTTCAGCAGAGACTTGGACTCACCCGGCCTTCCCTGACTTGATGGCCTCGCTGACTATGCCGTAACAGATTCCTCGTGCAGAGCAGCCCGCAGTGCCAAGCAGACACATGTCCGTGGTTTCGCGGGAAGGCTTGCATCCAGCCAGAGCCTTGTTGCCCGTTGGGCGTTTTTCGTGCCTAAAAAGGTTATAGCTCCAAGCCACCGCGTTCAGCTTGCAAATATTAGCCCAGATATTAAAGCACGCTCCTCTCGTGGTCTGATGTCTGGCGCTTCCTTGTCTTAATCGACCCTTGGCCATCAGGTCGGCGCGTGCGTTTCTGGCGGCAATCTCAATCACCTTCCCTTTGTTCCTCTGAATCCCCTCGATTGCGAGCCGACCGACCAACACCTTTGATAAATCTCAAACAAACATTGCGACTGGGGAAAGCACCAAATTCTCAAAACCATGGGGGCCGGAGTGACACGGTCGCCAGACCTCATCGTCGGCACGTGGGGGAAGGCCTCGAAAACCCTGCTTCTCTGCGGCGTCATCTTAATGTCGGTGGTCCAGCTTGTTCTGGCCGCCGTTCAGGTGGTATACGCCAAGCGTTGGTCATGGTACTGGTTGATCATCGGCCCAGTGGTTAGTAATGAAGCATCCCGACCCCCGTTTCTAAACCAAGTATCCAGGATGGGCACGCTGACATCCCGATCCTCGCCCATCCGCTCCAGACTGGACTATCAACACTCTGGACCGCGATCGAGCTCCTCATTCAGTACTTTACACGAAACAAGCCCGTTCGATGGTACTACGGCATCCACCCAGGCGTCCTCTTCGCGATACAATTCAGCCTGATGACTGGGCAAATAACATCCGCGAGTTTTGTCATGGAGAGCGGGAGCGATGTCTGCAGTCCATACTGGGAGAAGGTGTGCAGCGCCCCAAGGCTCGAAGTCGCTGTGGGCTCTCTGGCGTGCACCATTGGGTAAGAGAATTGGAAACCACTCCCTCTGTCCCCTCCCAGTTGCTTGGTCTCCTAACCTGAGCACAACCGACACAGTCTCTTCCACGCCCTCCTCGCCGTCAGATCCTGCGTCGAAATCCACCGCCTCCGCATCGGCAAATCCCGCGCCACACCGATTGCCCCTGAATCCGACCCGACACTCGATGTCGAGGACCGGCCTGGTGGAGACCCACCCGAACTGCCAAACGACGAGAAGAAGACGCCACCCGCCGCCCCCGTCATCGTCCCCGTGGAGGTTGAAGGTGGGGCGGGAACGGCGAACCTATTCGTGGTCGATGGGCCAGATGGTAGGCCGCAGTTGCTCGTGCCGGTGGGGATGAACTTGAGAGCGGTGCAGGCGGACGACGGGCAGCCGCGGCAGGTTATGGTATCTGCCGAGGCTGCCTCGAGGCCTATGTATGAGCTGCCTCCGGAGGTGAGGGGGAATGAGTTGTACGCGGGGCAGCGGGCGGAGATGCATGGCGTTTCGAGGCTGGTTTGATTAAGACGGCTGAGGGGGTTGTGGAGAGTCACTCCAGCCATAATCAGGGGTATTTTTCTGGTAGCAATTTATCAGTCATTTCCATTTCACAGCTGATTTATCCCCCTTAACCCAGTATACCAAACAATGCCTTCTGTTTCCCAGCCCCTGAACTCGCCCTCGTCTCAACAGCACTCGCAACAGCAGAACCACTACCTCCTCCCGACGCACCACCGCCAGAACCAGCCCCCGCAGAACCACTCCCACCAGAACCACCCCCCACAGAACCAGCCTCAACCGCCGCCACCCCCGTTCCCGTCGTGGACATCCAGTCCATACTCAGCGAACTCGGCAGCGGCGGAAATGTCTCCTTCACATACAACTCCACGGCATCCTTCCCCCCACACATCTTCCCCGAATCCCCCTCACACGGCACATTACACCGCGCCTCATCCACCTTCTCCACATCCGCCATCACCGAACACCAGCACCTCTTCCCCGCCTGCAGCGCAAAAAACCAAATCCGCGAACCGTAGCACGCCCACTGGCACTTCTCCGGTGTCATCCCCCCCTCCACGGCCTCCTCATAATCCAACCCCGACTTGGCCGGGTCATTGCCGTAGCACCCGGTACTGCGCCAGATTGTCGGCGTCGCGGTGTACGTCGTCGTGTAGGTGGTGGTGGCGAGGATAACGGTGGCGGTCGCGACAGTGTTGCTGATGGACTTGGAGCGGTACGTGTCCCGCAACCGGCCGAGGGTGACGATGCAGTACGAGGTGGCCGGCCGCCAGCCGGAGCAGTCGAGCCCGAGGGAGGGGTTCCACGCGTGGAATTGTTCGGGCGTGATGGCGAAGTAGCTGCGGATCTCGGAGCAGGTATTGGAGGAGGTGTTGTCGTACCACTCGACGCAGTCGGGGGCGGTGGCTGGGTCCCATTGCAGGTTGGGGCGGTTGTCGGATGCGGCCCGGCCGGCAAGGGTGAGGAGGGTGAGGAGCAGGGAGGTGGTGGGAGAGACCGTCATGGTGTTGGTTGGTTGGCGTGGGGGATGGGTTGGGACTGCGCGGTGGAAAGGGGGGTACTCTGGGGGAGGTGGTTGATGGGTGAAGATGCTGTGCTGTGAGATGCCGAGAAGGGACTCGATGGTCCCAGAGTTGGGGGCAAGAGGAGCTGAAGCCGCGGTCTGTTACTCCTTTTCCCAGCCAAGGGGCTGGATCCGCCGTGATTTGGAACTGTTATTTTCTTAAACTCGCTACGGTCGGGCCAGCACTGGGTCTGGTTCGGTGACAAACGCAGCCCAGCGCGGCATGCACTGACCTGGGGCAGCCCTGGCCAGGCCCGATGTGGAAGGTTACAGGAGGGGAGAGATAAGGTTGGGGTGCATGCACAAGCCTGTCACAGCCGCGGGCAGCCGACCATGGGCACCATACCCAGCAGTGCGTCACATGCAGCCAGCAATCTAGGGCGGCGATTCTGAGAATAGTTTAAAAATCCCCCAGTCTCCAACCATCTTGCTGCGCCGCACCAACTCTCTTCCAACAACCGAAATATTCACATCTTGGCAACCATTAGCGAACCCACCCACGACGGCCTTTCTCGGCCTATTCCAAATCACTCGCCACAGAACCAGAACTCGGGCGAGATAATTTCCCTTTCCACCTTCTCGTTGCAGCATGAGAACCGCCACCACTAACCGGTCGGTGGAGCAGTGATTTGACCGACAACCAACAGCCCTCGGGGCATCCGACACATCGACCGGTCGCAGGGCCGCAGACAGAATGCCCGCCACTTTCCACCCGTTCCCCTGTCTTCCGTTCGAGCTCCGTGCTCGGATCTGGCAGCTGACGGTTGAGCCGCGGACGGTTGAGGTCCGCGTCCTCCGCAAGCCGACCATCACCAAAGACCTTGTCTCGAAGGATGTCACGAACACCGTCACGGTGCCCTGTGTGACTTCGTCCACGCCGGTGCCGGCCGCCCTGCATACTTGCCGAGAAGCCCGAAGCATGGGCCTCTACCAGCAGGCCTTCACCGAGTTGTCCCTGGAGCAGCCACGCCATGTCTGGTTGAATTTGGACATTGACATGATTTCCATCGGCACACGGCTGTTCAGCTCGTTCAAGCCGGTCGCGCACCTCATCGCACGTCTCATGTTCGAGCGCAATGTTGAGAGCGAGCACTTCTACTACCTCGAGGCTTCGGAGCTCCGCTCGTTTGTGAATGCCAGCCAAATCCACGTCGTCTGTCCAGAGGGGATCGAAGCGTGGCATGGGGCGTACAACCGCTTCTGTTTCCCATGCGCCAAGGACAGCTTGTTCATTCATGACCCGCATGATGGCAGGGTGATGCGAAGCACCGAGCTGGACGAGATGTGTGATCAGCAAGAGGCAGAATTATGGCGTGCCGCGGGTTATGATTACCCAAACGGTAACAGCGAGCCAGAGGAGGAGGAGCAGGAAGAAGAAGAAGAGCAACGAGGAAATGACCATTGATTTGTATTAATTACGCGCCTGGCCGTTCCAGAGTCCACCATCCCGTCACCCGCCTGTCACCTCCGACACTTGGCCGTGGCACTTGCCATCCTCTTGTACGATTCAATAACAGCATGGTGCTTCCTCGCCGCTGCAAACTCGTCGTTGTCTCCCCGGTAAAACTTGTTGAGAAACCCCTTGCCCTTCTCGTCGGCGTCGGCCCGAGTCATGCCTTTTTTCACGGCCGCGTCGACCGTCGCGTTCCAATCGACGGTCTCGCAATCGACATTCGTCACCGGATTCTTGCCCAGGTTCTGCTTGTGAATCTCCATTTTGTCCCCCAGCTGTTTCTTTGCTTCTTTGTAGAGGTAAGGGCCATGATCCCCAGCGCGCGCAGTCCGAATCGTCTCGTTGGTGTCATCGAAGTTGGTCCAAAGATGTTTGTTGTCAGCCGTCATCTTCGTCTTCCACGTGTTGTTGACTTTTTCGTTGAGCTGGGCGATGAACTCGTTCCAATCCGACACCTCTGGGTTCATGGCAACATGGGGTGGGAAATTTGGGATCAGCGCAGCGGTGGGGGGTCGCGGCCGTGCCTCGTACATTTTGTACGTGTTGACCTCGGTTTTTTCGACCTCCAGGTTTCCCTTCTCGTCGACAACAGACCACCCCTTTTGCACATGGGTCTTGCCCAGATGGACAAGCAGCTCGTCGTAGTTGCACCTGTCGGCCCCCTTCCTCTTGGGCTTACAGGCCGCCCAGGTGCCGTCGCATCGTTTCAGCGTGTCGTTCCACTTGGTGCATTTGTAGCCGATGGAACGGTCCTTCTCGTCGTTGAGCCCGTCGATCTCGTAGGCCTGGAACAGCAGGACGCGCTCGAGGCATCCCTGGTATCCACCGGCCCAGGTGGCGGTGGCAAGGTAAGAGAAGGCAAAGAAGAGGGATAGCTTCATGGTTGCGGTGGTGTGAGGTGGTGGTTGAGATGGGCGATGTTGGGAGTGAGTGCGCGGAGCTCGAACGCCAAAAGGGGTGTCCAACACTCCAAGTCAAAAAGGATGGGACGCAAGAGGAGTGGGATGTGATGATGGGCGGTTGCTCCATCACCGAGCGTGCCCCTGAGCCCAACTCTAATGCCAGCCATGTCTTCAACCTCGGCGACTCGAGTCACTGTTCGGGTTGCTCAACCCACGTTGTGGTCAATTCTCATTTCGTCTTGTCGCCAAGCGATACAACGTCAAACCAACAGCTTTTCACCTGTCCCTGATAGGAATTTGAGTGAATGGTCTGGACCTTGCCCCTTGGCAGCGGCGCGTGCCCCCCACGGCACGGGCAGGATTCTCGGGACCCCCGTGCCCCGTAATGTCACATTATTGAGGCTTAAAAAGTTATGCCCTGACACTCAAGTCGTCTCCAAGTCAATCCGGCGGTCCACTGGCATCGGGCCGAGGCCAACGATGGGGCAGCAGCTCGCGACCTAGATATCGTGATCCATCAAACCTGCCCCTTTCATGTGGAAGCGATCGTTCTTGCTTGTTGGTTTGGGGCACCTCACAACCTCAGGTGGCGATATCGATCAGGGGAGCCCACAACATGAATTAAGGAACACATCTCCCATCCAACTCACCTCTGTCCGAGCTGCATGAACCACCCCGCCTTCGTCTCCTGAGCCATTCTCTCTCTCTCTCTCTTCTGGCAGCCCACCATCGCCATGAAACCCTCTCTCCCACACGCTGTTGCCTTCGTCTTGTTGGCTCAGCAAACCTTGGCCTCACCTCCTTCACTTGTCGCCAACCTTCCTCGGGATGGGACTCCTGATGACGAGCTCAACGACTGGCTTGCAACTGCCCAAAGAGTCTCCCCCGACCTTCTCAAGCCCTGCCCTGTGTCATGCAGCTCGGTGTCAGACAGTTCAGGCTGGTTTTTGTTCCCTGATGCCTCCAGGCTGGCGTCATGCAACGAGACCATGCTGTTCAGTACGGTTGTTCAGACCACCGCCACCAGTTCAGAGGACGGTAATGACGACACCCACCACCCAGCCATCAAAGCGTGCACGGCAGACTATGAACCGGTCATGAAACTCGCGTTTGTGCCCGACGACGGGAAGTCCGCTCTCTGCACAACCGCCAACCGCGTCCTCGAGAAAACCTCGCTCAGTTTGCACCAACTTCAGGCCGTCAACGCCGATGAGTTCTCGGCGAACCATCTCATCGACGCTGCGAGTCAGGTTGGGCGCCATCTCGCCTCCAAGAAGCCGTCCTGCACAAACAACGCCATCGAGTTCGCCTACCCTAGACCCGCCCCTTACCCACCCCACCCTTGTTTCAATTTTTGCTGTCCAGGACACCGACATCCCCTCCATTCCCAAGGACGATCCCGCCAACGGCATGAACTACTACCTGTTGCTGTCCAGCATCAAGGCCGCTGTCTAATCCTTTGGATTTGGCTCATGACCTCGGCCCCGGGATGTTATGGTCTTTGTCTTCGAGATTGCCGTGGAGGTTGAGCGCGTCGTTGCCTTTCTTGCCGGCAGTTTTGCGGGAGAGGGAGGGGCTGGGGCCTTTGACGTTGCCTTCCTTTGACGCGGTGTTTTGACCGTCTCTGGTGATACGATGGCCGTTTGGGAAGAGGCTTGGAGCGCCGCAATTCGCGTGCTGCGGAGGGGGGCGGTAGTTGTAGCAGCGGGGGTTGTGGACAGAGTTTGCTCGCCCCTGCGCGTCCTCGCCCGCTTGGTAGGTGGTTCGCGGTCGAGGACGGAAGCATCTGCCGCCTCCGTTGTTGCGCGTTGTCGCTTGTTAGTGGAACTGCCCCGATGCTGCCCGCCCCGCCTCTTCCTACTACTCTCCTCGTACTGCGGGGCGTCTTTGGCCGCTTAGGGTTGGTTGGATTCCGCCTCGATCAGAGAGATCTGCTCAAGCATCCACTGCACACGAAACCGATGACGCTCCACCTCCCGCCTCGAGATTCTGTGACCAGGCGACCCCGTTGAGGAATTCACCACTGTGCTTGATCCGTCTCTTCGCTAGTTTCAAGGCTGCTTTTGCCTTGTCCAGTCTCGCCTTGGCTCGTTGTAGGCCACGGACGCACGCTTGATCATCGAAGCCCGGCAGCTTCATGTCTCCCAAGGTGCCATTCCCATGTCTGCGTGGTGGCGTGATGCTAGGTGAATGAGCCCCATGTCTGCGGACCAGGGCCAAGGCACGTGGGCGTGATATCCAAGGGCCGGGCTTTTCCTTTGTTTGGTTTTATTGCGCCGGGTGAGAGCGATGCCATGTTGGGGCTAATGTGGTGAGGAAATCGAAATCATCAAGTTGATCGCCTGTGACTTGCCGTGAACCTTGAGAGTGACCCCTGACTTGTGGGTGGACTGGCCCTCGCCGTGGCGTTCATGGCCCTGCAGCCGCATTTGCGGCGAGAGCATGCAACCCACTTGAGCATCCGTTTCGACCCACGTGCTGTCGACCGGCGCCGCGCTTGCATGAAACGGGCGACCGAGGGAGCACAGCTTTTCCACAAGCCCCTCAACCTTCCGCGTGGGTGAGGTTCTAGGTTGACAGCTCGCGCTGCCAGAGCAGCGATGCTTGGCGACATAAAACGGACAAGCTCCCCCAGCGAGCCAAGATGCCAAGCTGCCAAGCTGCCAAGCAGTCCCAGCTGTCTGGAGCTCCCCACAAGGTCTCGTTCTCCAAAGTTGAACAATCCGTCCCTTGAACCAACCCTTGTCGCCTCTTCACGGACCAATCAGCGTCATGCTCATGCTCCAGAGCAGGGCTCTCAGCTGCGTGCTGTTTGCTGTTGCCGGGCTCGCCCGTGCTGCCGACGATGACGACGCCAAGTACAAGCACGTTGCGCTCTTCAGCATTGACGGCCTCCACGCGTCCGACATCCCAAAGTGGCTGAGTGCCAAGCCACATGGCACCATTGCCCAGCTGCTCGAGACGGGCCACTGGTACTCGGGAGCCTTGACCTCTGCGCCCTCCGACTCGTTCCCCGGCACCGTCAACTTGATCGCCGGCGCCAAGCCGGCCCAGTCCGGCATCTGGTACGACGATGCATATGGTGAGTGAGCGCAGTGCCCGCATGAGCTCATCCTACCTATCCTTAGGACACTCGATCACTAAGCATGACCAACCAGATCGCGCCCTCTGGGCTCCCGGGTCAAACTGCCAGGGGCCGGCGGGCTCCGAAGGTGAGTTGCTGTCTACCCGCACCCGATGCCGGCGCTCAAGTGCTGACGTGACGCTTCCCAGTCGTCTACGACGAGACCAAGGATTACGACAACACCAAGCTTTGGTCCTCGCCGAACCCCTCGGCTGTCGGCGGCAACATCGACCCGGCCAACCTGCCACAGGCCAAGGTCGGGGGCAAGTGCATCCCTCTCTACCCGCACCAGCGGCTGCGCGTCAACACCATCTTTGAAATCGTCCACGAACACGGCCAGACGGCCTACACCGACAAGCATCCCGCATACGACCTTGTGCGCGGCCCTTCGGGGAAGGGACTGAGCATCGGCTATTTCCCTGAGATCCAGAGCTTCGACAGTACGTCGCACTCAGACAGACCATCCATCTCTTTTGGCATTGGTTAATTAACACGAACCGCAGCCTCCAACGTCACCCAGATCATCGGATACGACACCCTGCATGTCGAGGCCTTCCTCGACTGGATCCAGGGCAAGACCCCCGCCAACAGCGAGGTCCAAGAAGCCTTGACAGGCACCCCCAAGCTCTTCGGCGGCAACTTCCAAGCCGTGTCGGTCGCGCAAAAGTCATTCGGATACGAGCCGCACTCGCTGGCTTTTACGCCACAGCTGACAACCGCGCTTGCTTTCGTGGACGAGTCGCTCGGGCGAGTGGTGTCGGCGCTCCGTGCCAACTCGGCCCTCGCTGACACGCTCATCGTGGTGTGCGGCAAGCACGGCCAGGCGCCCATCGACCCTGCCAAGTTCCAGCGCGTCAGCCAGAAGCTGATCGAGCCGGCATCGGGCGTCAAGCTCAGCCAGGTGACCGCCGACGACGTCGGGCTGCTGTGGCTGGCCGACCAGAGGGACCTCGACGCGGCGGTGGCCGGGCTCACCAAGAACAAGGCGGCATTAGCCATTGACGACATCATCTACGGGCGCCGCCTGACCGAGCTGGGCTTTGGCGATCCCGAGAAGGATTCCGCCGTGCCCGACATCATCCTTGTGCCTGTCAAGGGCGTTGTCTACACCACGAGCAAGGCCAAGATCGCGGAGCACGGCGGTCTGAGCGACGACGACCGCAACGTGGCATGCTTTTTGAGCAATCCTCGTCTGAAGAAGAGGGAGTTTCGCGGTCAGGTGAGCACGGCGCAGGTCGCCCCGACCATTTTGCGGGCATTGGGGCTCGATGAGAAGAAGCTGGACTCGGTGAAGCACGGAGACGTCGAACCCCTTCCGGGTTTTGACGAGAATTAGGGAAAGAAGAAGGGTTTTGGATGAAATGTAGCAACATATCCGTACATTATAAGCGAATGGGCTATTGAAGCGTCAACATGCGTGAAGGATGCCAAACCCGAGCCAGCAGACAGTAAAGGCGTGGAGGCTATCCTGACACCTGTAGTAGATGAGGACTCAGACTCGGATTGAGTAGAGGTTTAACTGAACGAACTGGAGACGGTGTTGGTCAGTAGCGCGAGCAAGCAAAGACGCAGAAGCGAGTCGCCTCGCTTCCCTCCCGCCACACGCCAAAGGTCGCGGCAATTGGTCGCTCGATGCATGAATGCCGTTGGATGCACGTTCACGCGCGGCAACTGAAACTAGAAGTGCTGGGTCTGTTGGGAGATCCTGCTGCGCCGCAGTCGATTCAACCGCCAGGATTAATTCGGAACAAGACCGCAATTTTCAAGCTCTTCCCGTTCATCATTCGATCCACAGCTCTAGAACAACTTCCATTCCATCCTAACCGTCTAATTCCCTGCCCTTTGAAACATTACAAAGAACCGCAATGTCTGGAGAATTCCAGTACAACCGCCCCTTTCCGGCCGAAAACGTAGACCGGTACTGCCCTGGCGGGTATCACCCGATCCTCCTCCACGACCGTCTCAACAACGGCCAATACGAGATCGTCCATAAGCTCGGCTCCGGAGCCTTTGCAACCGTTTGGCTTGCACACGACCAC
>FTEL01010560.1_pt1 | contig 11676 bp, 8 predicted proteins | sample 1658911 | NCBI WGS metagenome assembly FTEL01 (sample SAMEA3914869, study PRJEB12502) | metagenome | biome: forest; material: soil | place: USA | collected 2012-03-12 | depth 0.1 m
ACGCCCTCGCCCTCATCGCCGAACACACGCCCCACCCGACAAGCACCATCGCGGCGCCGGTCGGCCCGGCGCTCGTCGGCAGCGTGCTGGCGCAGGACATCCGCAGCGCCGAAGCCGTGCCGGCCTTCCGCGCGAGTATTGTGGATGGGTACGCCGTTGTGGTGCCGCCGGGGGGGGACATGCGGGGGGTGTATCCCGTGGTGGCGGTGTCGCATGCCGCGATTAGTGGGGAGGAGAGGGTGTTGAAGGAGGGGGAGATTGCGAGGATTACGACGGGGGCGCCGTTACCTGAGGGGGCGACGGCGGTGGTGATGGTGGAGGATACCGTGCTGGTTTCGACGGTGGAGGGGGGCGGGGAGGAGAAGGAGGTGGAGATTTTGGCGGAGGGGGTGAAGGAGGGGGAGAATATCCGCGAGGTGGGGAGTGATATCGCTGCGGGGACGATGGTGCTTGGGAAGGGGGAGCTGGTGACGGCTGTTGGCGGGGAGATTGGGCTGCTGGCGGCGGTTGGCGTGCGCGAGGTCGAAGTCTACCCGCGGCCGGTGGTTGGCGTGCTTTCAACCGGCGACGAGATCGTCGAGCACGACCGCGCACACCCGCCGCTGCGGCTGGGCGAGGTGCGCGACACGAACCGGCCCACGCTCATCGCCGCCGCGCGCGACTGCGGCTACGAAGTCGTCGACCTGGGCATCGCGCGCGACCGCCCGGGCACCCTCGAGGAAGTCCTCCGCGACGCGCTCCGCCGCGTCGACCTCGTCGTCACCACCGGCGGCGTCTCGATGGGCGAGCTCGACCTGCTCAAGCCCACCGTCGAGCGCGCCCTCGGCGGCACCATCCACTTTGGCCGCGTCGCCATGAAGCCCGGCAAGCCCACCACCTTCGCGACGGTGCCCGTTAAGCTGGCCGACTGCGGCGCACGCGTGCCCAAGGTCGTCTTCTCCCTCCCCGGCAACCCGGCCTCGGCGCTGGTGACCTTCCACCTGTTCGTGCTGCCCGCGCTGCACCAGATGTCGGGCGTGTCCCCGCCGGGGCTGCCGCGGGTGCCTGTGGTGTTGGCGCACGACTTCCCGCTGGACCGGGCGCGGCCAGAGTACCACCGGGCGATCGTGTCGGTTGCGCGGGACGGCGCGCTGGTGGCCACGAGCACGGGCGGGCAGCGCAGTTCCAAGGTGGGCAGCATGAAGGGCGCCAACGCGCTGCTCTGCATGCCGAGCGGGCCGGAGCCGCTGCGCAAGGGGGCCACGGTGGACGCGCTGCTTATGGGAAGCCTACAGAGTGATGTGTAATCGGCTGGATGGATTGAACGAAGCATGGTGACGACGCTGCTGGTACAAGTATGGAATGGAATGGATGAGATGATAACCAAAATAATATATGACCTGACGAACCTCTTTGTGTACAACAACAGCAGCAGCAGTAGCAGCAAACCTTCTTCTACAACTGAGAGATATGATGCCGACCAATGCCCATTTGACCGCCGCCCCTGTCCCTCTTCCCAAAAACGCCAAGTGATAATGAAGCTTACAAAGACAGACACACGCTTTCCTCCGCAGTCTGAATTTCAAGAGGTAAAAAAGGGGTTTCGTAGATGCGTGGGGGGGTTGATGAAGGTGAGCCAGTAAGACGAGACAAGCGAGGGGGGTTGCCTGTTTCGTGCTGTTTACTTGCTGCCGAAGTCGGTGGCCTTGTTGGACACGAGTAGCCCGATGATCAGGCCGAAGAGGCCCAGTACTGAGCTGAAGATTTCGACTACCAGCATCTTGACGAAGCTGCGGGATGAGTTTGTCAGCACTGCCTTGCTTCATCAAAAACAGCAGATGGGAAGAGAGCAGTGGAACATACAGGGTGGGATCGGCAGCATCCGCCAGCGCGGCGCCGCTCCCGTTGATGCCGACGGCGACGCCGCACACCAGGTTGCACATGCCGACTGTGATGCCCGACCAGAAGAGGGCAAAGCCCGTGTAGTAGCTGTCGGCCGAGTAGGCGGCCTCGCCCTCGACGGGGTTCAGCTTGCTCGAGAAGACGATGGCCATGATGACGCCGTAGATGGCGACGACCTCGCAGAAGATGATGGAGATGAGGTTCTTGGTGCGGATGCGCGGGGCGCGGACACCGCCGCCAAGGATGGACGAGCCGGTGATGAAGATGCCCCTGGGGATGTGTTATTATGGGATCGAGGTCGGGGAGGAGGGGTGCGGATTGCTTCGGGAAAGCGTACCATGCTGCGCCGACAACTGAGAGGCCTATGCAGAGGGCGATGCCCAGGTCTGCCCAGGCGTAGGGCGAGACGGATTCGAGGAAGGCGCCGACCTAGATGGTTCGAGATGTGTGAGCCGCGCGGCCAGCAGGGTGGGGGATTCGAGGGAGGTCAGAGAGAGGGGGGTCGCTCGGTCATCGGCCGGTCATCGCGCGCGTACATTAAAAGACTCGCCGCTGCCCGTGAAGAGCATATCTGTAGAGAGAACCGGTCAGCAACGCAATGCGCTTCCCATCCCAACCACGACCATGGTCCCAGCGACGGGCGACTCACAAGCTCCCACGACCGCCAGGGTCGACCCTATCCCGCCGATGCCGTATGTTAAGCTCATCTTGTCGAATTTGCCGCTGCCGTTGGCGCGCCCGGGGGAAACTCTGTCTCGGTAATGTCGTGATCCACGCGGTCCGCAGGGAGTCGAGCTCGTGGTGTTGTCGTGGTTCCCGGGCTTGGGGCGGATAGCTTCGAGGTTCCCAGGTTTCCCGATTCGCGATTGGGGGAGTGCGTGTTCCTGGCTGCAGCGCCACCACCAACAGCCAGCTGCCTGCCAAGGTCTGGTCGTCAGGGTCATTCACGTGACCGCGCTAGCAGGCGGCAGCTTGCGGACCCAGTCACACACGGACCCACCCTCCGTGACCTTCATCAGCGTTGATGGATTGCCGCGAACTTGCCCCTCTGCACATCACTTCTCTCCCTTCAACCGTTATCGACAGCTAGCGGCCACACCCACGAGACCAGACAAGATGGCGAACCCAACCACCAACTATTACGATCTCTATCGCCATGGAAGGTAGATCAGCCATTTCCGTTGGATGTGCGGGTCTGCGCGGGCGCATCGTTGGGGGCGGGATGGTCTCGAATGAATGAACACAGGGCTGTTGGCTGACATATTCCCTTGTCGCCCCGCAGCCTCGGCATCGCTCTGACAGACGCCCTGGACGAGCTGATCGGCGAAGAGCGCATCGACCCCCAGCTCGCCATGAAGGTCCTCACCCAATTCGATCGCGTTATTGCCGAGACGTTGCAGGAGAAGGTCAAGGCGAGGCTGACATTCAAGGTGATTGACTTCCATCTGCACCAAGGCCTGGGGACATCATCTGGATGGTTTTACTTGGAGGGTCGGATGGAGATTGCATTGAGGAACGAGAGAAGAGAACCGGCAGGGCTGACTCGGGCATCTATCTCTCCGCACACAGGGCTCCCTCGACACCTACCGCTTCTGCGATGAAGTCTGGACCTTTTTGATCCGCAACGTCGCTTTCAAGCTCGACAACAACAGCCAAACGATCAACGCGGATAAGGTCAAGATCGTTAGCTGCAGCTCCAAGAAGAACGACGAGAAGTAGGCGTCGTTCCGCTCGGGCTTCTCAGAGACGGCCGGGAGAGATGGATGGGATGAGAGCATCACTTCGCCTTACCCTTTCTCCGAGAGCTTACGACGGTGGGATCCGAGATGCATCGCGGCCTCTGCTGTCTGCATTGGGTGGTTGCGTTTTCTATTTCTGGTCTGGCAATGGGTAATGACTGGCGTTGGCAACGGAGAACATTAACGGGGGTCAGGGAGGCATTCGGGGAACCGGCGTTATGGCAAACTTGAGTTATCTTTTCCACTAGCAAACAGCGGCTCACGAAGCAGCATACAATTTGAGGGTGATTTGAACGTGCAGCGCAGTAAGTTCGGACATATCGATGGCTCTGCTGGACCGGGTGAGGGCGAAGAGGGCTGTCCGCTATATTACGCCTAGGTCATTGCTCGCGTCAGCCACCCGGTCTTCGTTGGCCGAGCGGGAAAGCGTGGGATTGGGTTGGCGCAGCATGCTCGTTATAAAGCCATGAGGGGTCTCAACCTGACCAGCAACCTCAAATCCGAACTTGGAGTACAATCCGACTCCGGCAGGCGAGGCGAGGACATAGCCATACCGATCCTCAAGATCCATTTCCTCAACAATATGTCGCATTAGCAAAGACCCGAGTCCTTGGCGTTGGTACCCTGGACAGATGGACATGATCGTTATTCCTGTCGTGTGTTGGCACAAGTGAGCGGCGAAAAACCATTAAACCTCTGGTCGGGTATGGCATACGGCATACATTGTCAAGATGCCCGATGACCCGTTGCCTCTCCTTCTTCAGGGCTGTCGACAACTCCAACCATGTAGACACATCCGGCGCCCCAGGAAGCCAGTTCTTGGACTTTTGGTTGGTTTCGGCCCCCGTTACTTCAACAGCAGCGTGGTTGTCGTTTGACTTGGCTTGTTTATCCGGACATCCTTCTGGAACCCATCTGGCAAGGCCAACAAGGGTTCCGTCACCCTGGCGCACTTTCCGGAGATGCGTTCGGCCGCCCATTACAGCATCTTTGATGCCTTCAGCATGCCACCTGATAATCTCGTTGTTTTGTTGCTCTGAGAAGTCGACACCCGAATCAGGGAACATCACACGGAAGAGTGGAGTGCATTGTGATGCTGGAGCGTCAACAGCCCGTGCGAGGCAGTCTGCATCAGCGAGAAGGACAGGCTCAAGTGCATAGGTGTAATTAGAGAGAGGCGTCGCCATTATTATGAGACGATATGTCAAGGTGAAAGGTGTCAAACCAGGAGGTTGAACTCTTGTTGTCTTTGGATGTTGTTGTTCGGGTCATTCTCGGCTGATCACCCAAGCAAGGAGCGGATTTGTGCGCTGCAGGGGTTCTCTTCCAGGACCTCTCATCAGCGAATGAGGGATGTTGGCACTCACAACTCCTGTCGCAACCATCTGAGCTGTCATCAATCACCCCTTACCCATCCATCAGTCTCTCTGACAGATCCGGACAACCCGCCCCTCTCCATCCGAATACACCGAGCAATCCCCACTCCAACTCAAACCGCTCTCATCCACCTCTCAAACCATGCCAACCCTACGCCCGCGCAAGGGCAAGACCGAGCAGCCCGCATCCACCGCGGCCTCCACATCATCAGCATCACCAACCAAACGATCGACCTCACGCTCCAAATCCAGCACCACCACATCGAGCGCATCCTCATCCTCATCCTCATCCTCATCCTCATACTCATCATCTCCACCCCCCGAATCAACCATCAAAAAGCGGACCACGCGTTCCTCCGCACAACCACCCAGGACTGCCACGCCGCCCCCTGAGCCGCCCGCCATGAGATCCACCCCAGACGAGGAACGCCCGCTGCTCCCCGACCGGACCGCCGCCACGTCAGCTGAGACGGGGACAGAGAACCGCAATTGGGCGCAGCGGAACCAGTGGATTGTGTTTGCTCTGGCCAGCGGGGCGTGTGCCGCGTTTAATGGGGTGTTTGCGAAATTGTGAGTTGTGTTGGTTCGTTGGGAAGGGGGTTGGAGGAGGGTGAAGGGCGGGGTCTGTTGGGTGTTGGTGGCTAACACTTGGTAGGACCACGACGGAACTTACGACGAGCTTGTCGTTGGGTGTTGCGAGGTTGCTTGGGCTGGAGGAGTTCGAGAAGGTGGTGGAGTATGTTGTTCGGGGGGTAAGTTGCTCGTGTCTCTCAAGGTTTTGAAGACGGCGAATATGAGACTGACGTGTCAATTAGTCCTTCTTTGGGTTGAATCTTGCGTTCAACGGCGTAGTAAGTTGCCCAGGTTTATCCCTCTTGGTATCTCATGTGCAACTCGCCTGGGATTGTATCGAAAGGAATTTCTTCTGTCTCAGAGCACCATCTAACAGCGTCCCTCCAGATGTGGACTCTCTTCACAACCGCACTCGCCCGTGGCAACTCGACCACCCAGGTCTCCATCATGAACACCTCCACCAACTTTGTTCTTACCGCCTTCCTCGGCTTCGCCATCTTCTCAGAAGCACTTCCGCCCCTGTGGTGGCTCGGCGCCGCCATGCTCGTGGCTGGCAACGTAATCGTTGGGAGAAAGGATGAGGGGTTGTCAGAGGTGAAGGGAGACACCGAGGGTCACGGTGAGACCGCTGGGGCGGCGCCAGGATATGGAAGCGGGGAGAGCACGGTCACGTCGAGGACTGGAGGGCCGGCTGATGTGGAGGACCTGAAAGACGGGGATGTGCCGGATTTGGAGACGAGGACATGATAGAAAATGGTAAATGAGGAGAATGCAGCGTCTCAAATCTCATTTGATCTGCGATGTTGTCTACAATGGGACCTAAACTGGCCACGTTTGACAATTTGGGCCAGCGTATGTCCCGTTACCCCCAGATTTGCAAATATTGTCAAAAATTCTCAAAGATAACCAGGTTTCTCTCAACTACCGTGGTTAACTCAACTTGCAACTTTGAAGGCATCGTGAGTCCCTCCTCCCAGGCTTGGGCTGTCTTCAAGGCAGAGAGTTGAGTGGCGGCAGGCAGTGGATCGGGGCGATAACGAGCCGATAAGCTTATTTCGACACAACTTTAGCGCGGGGCACGTTTTGGGATCTCGCAACATTTCGCGACATTCAACTCGGCTCCGATTCTCAAGTGTGCTGCATTCACGCCGCTCTGGGGAGCTACAGGCAGCCATGTTTCCCGACAGTCGGGGCGTAAGCCCCTCCGTGACGTCGGAAATAACACAATGTACGTTGCGCCGCTCCCGCTCCCGCTCTTGGGATCCAGGGCCACGACCAGCTGACACCCCGCCACGTAGACGTCCTCGAGCTATGGCACGAACATCGGATCCCGATTATCATGTCGACTTTGTTCGTGCTTAGCCTGTTGCGCATCTATCTCCACACGACCGAGACCAGAGAGGGACCGCGACTATCAATCAACGGCTATGAGAAGGTGCCCCTGAAGGACAACCTTAGCCCTCGACCCGAAGAGAAGCCCAAGGCCAAGGTGAAGGAGGAGGAATCCGAGGTTTCAGAGACCGGGTCTGAACCCGAAAAGGCAAAGACAAAACAGGGGCCAAGGAGGATAAAAGGCGACATACGCAAGAAGACGCGGGGATCCGAGGCCACACGCGACGGCGAGCCACGCAAGATCCAGATCCTTATCTTCTTCTCCTCCTTGACAGCCAGCACCGAGAAGATTACTCAGACGTTCGCGCAGGAATTGTCCAGCTACCTAAGGGGGTCTGCTGAGGAGGAATCTACCTCGACATTCCTACCACCGCGGGTATTGGACCTCTCTGAAGTTGACTACGACGAGTACTTCATCACTCCCCCCAAATCCGAGGACGCGCAAACAGACCTGTTCTACCTCTTCCTCATTCCGAGTTACAACATCGACACAATAAACGACAGCTTCCTCGAGCACCTCAAAGAGACGCACCACGACTTCCGAATCGACACATCCCCGCTAGCCCCCATTCTCGGATACTCAGTGTTTGGATTTGGCGACAGGGAGGGCTGGCCGACCGAGGAGGAAGGGTTCTGTGTCCAGGCCAAGGATGTCGACAAGTGGATGGCCAAGCTAAGCGGGCGGAAGCGCGCGTATCCCCTCGGCATGGGCGACTGGAAGAGGGACGGCAAGGAGAGATTGTCCGAGTGGAGGACAGGACTGGTGGAAGTCCTCAACCAACTGGAGAAAACCGGGAGTTTGGGCGAGGGTGTGCGGGGATCAGGAGACCCTATCGAGAGTGACGACGAAGAAGAGGCAGAAGATGACGGGGAGGTGCTCATTGAGGATACTGCGGTGTCTAAAACATCAAAGGGCGGTGGCTCTGGTAGCCTCGAGGACGTTGAAGATATCGGCCGGATCATGGAGCTGTCGCGGGCTGACGGTTCTGGCCCGAAGCCAGCAGCACCGCTGGCCATCGACTTTACCACAGAGGGAAAGACGGCGAGCAAAAAGACCACCACGGTGACGATCAAGGAGATGGTGCCGAAGAGCTCACCCACCTACGCGGCCCTCACGAAGCAGGGCTACTCCATCGTCGGTTCCCACTCAGGAGTCAAGATCTGCCGCTGGACCAAGTCGGCCCTCCGCGGCCGGGGCTCCTGCTACAAGTACTCATTTTACGGTATCAACTCGCACCAGTGCATGGAGTCGACCCCGTCGCTGTCGTGCTCCAACAAGTGCGTCTTCTGCTGGCGCCACGGCACCAACCCGGTCGGCACGACCTGGCGCTGGGTCGTCGACCCGCCGCAGCTCATCTTCGACGGCGTCAAGGAGAACCACTACAAGAAGATCAAGATGATGCGCGGCGTGCCGGGGGTGCGGGCGGAGCGCTTCGCCGAAGCCATGCGCATCCGGCACTGCGCCCTCTCCCTGGTCGGCGAGCCCATCTTCTACCCGCACATCAACGAGTTCCTCGGCATGCTGCACGGCGAGCGCATCTCGTCCTTCCTCGTCTGCAACGCCCAGCATCCGGACCAGCTGGCCGCGCTGCAGCACGTCACGCAGCTCTACGTCAGCATCGACGCGTCCAACCGCGAGTCCCTCCGGCGCATCGACCGCCCGCTCCACCGCGACTTCTGGGAGCGCTTCCAGCGCTGCCTCGACATCCTCCGCGAGCGCCGCTTCCGCCAGCGCACCGTCTTCCGCCTGACGCTGGTCAAGGGCTTCAACATCGACGACGAGGCCGAGGGGTACGCCGACCTGGTCGAGCGGGGGCTGCCGTGCTTCGTCGAGGTCAAGGGCGTCACCTACTGCGGCACGTCGACGTCGAGCAACGCCGGGCTGACCATGGCCAACGTGCCCTTCTACCAGGAGGTGTGCAACTTTGTCGTCGCGCTGGAGAAGGCGCTCAAGCGGCGCGGGCTGGCGTACGGAATCGCGGCCGAGCACGCGCACAGCTGCTGCATCCTGCTGGCGAGCGAGCGGTTCCGCGTCGACGGTAAGTGGCACACCCTCATCGACTACGAGCGCTTCTTTGAGCTGCTCGAGGAGAAGGGGCCGGACGGGGACTTCAGCCCGGAGGACTACATGGGCCCGCCGACGCCTGAGTGGGCGACGTGGGGCAACGGGGGGTTCGATCCGCGGGATCAGAGGGTGGATAAGAAGGGCCGGCCTATCGAGGCTGCGTAGATTGGATGATGGGATAGGGGCAGTTTGGCGCACGGCTGGGGGGAGAACAAATCTAGGACCCCCATTTTGTCAAATTTTTGGTTTTGTTTCTGAACAGAGTGTGATGTTGTCATTATTGTACGCCAAACAAAGCAGCAAAGCAACCTGGCTCAGTCACCGGTACTTTCCGCGTTCCGATTTATGTATACAGTATACCTCTTACATCTCGGCCTCGAGGCCCCAGAGGGGGTTGGCTCTCGCCTCCTTCCCCTAGGCCCCACAAGCGAGGGACAATGCCGTATCGTACAATGCATCTGAAGCTCGCCGAATCGTGTCATGCCCATGCCGCTTCTTCCGAGACCAAATAAATCCTGCTATGCTGGGGGGGAAGTCGTGAGGTTGGGTAGAAGGCGCCGGCCGGGGCGTCCGCCGGCGGCCTGGTGGCGGCGGGGGGGTGAGACGTTATTCGGCGCCGCCGACGCCGACGGCCATGTTGGCGCCGTCGTTGGATGGAGGCGGGACTGCTTAGTCAAGGCCGACGTTGGGGACGCCGCCCATCTCGCGCATCAGTTCGGCCATGTCGACGCCGCCGGGGATGCCGGGGTTGGCCCCGATGCGGAGGGTCGGGTCGTATGCGATCATCTCGGCGAGGACGTCCAGGACGGGCTGTGCGGGGAGGGCGAGTTAGTGAATGTTGCTGGCAGGAGGGATCTGAAGACGGAGGGGTTGTGAGTGAAGGGGGCTTGTTTATGTGCTCACCTTGGGTACTGTGTTGTCGTAGATGTTGATCAGGTCGCTCGGGGTGGGGTAGACCTTGAGGGCCTTGTAGAAGGCGAGGGCGGAGTCGATGATCTTGGAGGCTGCTCGGGCGGGTAGTCATGTTAGCTGGTGTTCTCCCAGACGATTGGTACCTGCATGGCTCGCCGGGCCCTCCCGCGCCGGAGCGATTCGTGGGGTACGTACGATCTGAGCTCAGGACCTCGCCGGCCTGGACCTGCTCCAGGAAGTAGGCCTCCTTCTCCTCAGCGCTCGCCGGGAAGCCCTCCTCCTTCGCACCATCGACAGCGTCCTTAATGGCCTGTCTCTGGGCGGTGGCGCTGGCATTGGCCTGGTCCTTCTCGGCGCGTGCTTGCTGGCGCTGGCTGCGGCGCAGTTGCTTCCTGAACTCGGGGCTGTTGCGGCGGCGGTAGTCGAAGTAAGCGGCGTATGCTGCGGGCAGGGGTAAGATGTCAGCCATTCTGAAGTAGGAAGGGGGAGGGACGGTGAGGGTGAGGGCGAGGGGGTGGGCGATATCATCGGGCACCCCTGCGAGTGCGGCTGCGGATGGTGGTGCATGTGCGGGCGCGAGGGGAAGGGAGAAAGCGTACCGACAACACCCGCCGTGACTGCGGCGACGGCCGCGGTGGCGGCCACAACGGTTCGTGATGGTGTCGCAGACATGTTGTGATAGAGTAGGCAGACGGAGGGAGTCTCGTAGGACGTCGGAAGGGGGCGCGCGGGGTGGTGAAGGGCGGTAGACGGCGGGTATCTGGGCTGGCGGAGGGGAGGATCTGGATCGGTTCGTCAGGCTTCGAGACCCGGCCTTCTGTAATTTTTTCCTGGGCTGCTTCGTTGCCGGCCGAGGCCGCGCCAAGCCCCATAGCAACCCCTGCAGCTCTGGAGCTTGCGCTGGCAGGGTGGGGGATGGATGGCGGGCGTGCACGGGCCCTCAGTGAGGGGCTCCACAGTTTGTTCGCTGCCCCACGACCACCGCTGCTGGCCACTGGCCGCTGGCCAAACTGGCTCCTTGAAACGAGGCCATTGGAGGCCAGCATCGATTCCCCATTATCCCATGTCGCCAACTCAACCGCGGTCAACCACTTCCAAGTTCCAAGCTCGCCAAATCCCATCCGCCATCTTGTCACCAACCAGTTTGGCCGCGCCTACGACATCCCACCTCCCGCAAGCACCGTGCCCATTGAGCTGGTCTCCGCTGCGCTCCGTCGCATTCCCATCCCCACGTCCCTGAGCCCTGTGCGACATCGCATGCCGCGCATGCTGATCGCCCGCCATGTCTGAGGAACGGTCCAAAATATCGCTGCGGAGCGGGGGCAAGAGGAAAGGCCGGCCCGCCATCAAGATCTCCGGGCCTATCCTACAGGAAGGATCGGGGCCGCCGGGCCCGCGAGGCCCCTCGGATCGCTCAATCCCAGAAGACCCCAGACCTCGCCAGCGTCCCCCGCCCCAGAACAGCGGGAAGGTCAGTCTGCCTTATGCCTTTTACCCAGCGCCGCTCGCACGTAACTGACTTTCCATCCCCATTGCAGACCTCAGATCTAGTCAAGCGACGGTACTCGACGCGCTTTAATAACATCCCCGCCGACTTCGACCCGACCAAGAACCCCGTCCCATCCCTTCCGAGCCTTGACCAGTATGCCCAAGCCCAGTCCCGAGATCGCCGCCCACCTCCCTCCAGGTCAGGTCGAAGCGAGAGCGGAGGCGGCGGAGGCGGTGGGGGCGGTGGGGG
>FTEL01004393.1_pt1 | contig 11675 bp, 19 predicted proteins | sample 1658911 | NCBI WGS metagenome assembly FTEL01 (sample SAMEA3914869, study PRJEB12502) | metagenome | biome: forest; material: soil | place: USA | collected 2012-03-12 | depth 0.1 m
AGATGGGGGAGGGGGGCGGTACACCGGGAGGAGGTTGGCAGAGGAGCGAGGATGTGCAGAACCTGGATGGGATCGTAATTGTTTGCCTGATGACGGGCTGAACGGCTGCGGCGTGTCGTGTAGTCGTAGCCCCCGGACGAGTGCCCCTTGCCTCCTCCTCCCACTTCTCAAGGGTAATCGTACGGTGAGTACGATCGAACTTCGCGAGAAGAACGATTTTTATGTCGTGATCCGAGACCGCGAACCACCGCCGCATTTTATGGCGCAACCCTGCCAAGGACTGGGAGACGCCGGCTTCGATGACGAGAGTAGGCCAGGCTCCCGTGGCACACCGTTCAGGGTATGGGCCCGCAGCCGAATAATCGCCCTCACCACCATCTCCGCCTAAGGGCGGACGGGGGAGGATTGACGGGGCAGATGCTGAAGACGGGGTGACGTGGGGGGTGAAGCGAGGACGGGGCGGAGAGGAGGAGGTGCGGAGGGGAACAAGAAGGAAGCTGAGGGGAGTGAAGGGGATCGGGGACGGCGAGGGGAAAAGGGGCGCGAGCTGGGAGGAGGGAAGGCGCCAAGGGGAAAGAAGGGTCAGGAGCCACAGTGTCGGCCGGTGCGCGGCGGGGAGAGAGCAAGCGAGTGGACGGCGAGGAGGGCGCCAGCGGGCGGTCTAGAACCGGAGAAGGGGACGGCAGCGAAGGTTCGGGAGCGACGGGGGAACGGCAGCGAAGGTTCGGGAGCGACGGGGGAACGGCGAATGGAAAGGGCTGGTGCGACCGCGAGGCCGGAAGGCGGGGGACGGGGCGAGTATTGCGTCCGTCCGAGGCGGCCCAGCGCGGTGACGAGCTATATGATGCATTTCTGTCGCAAAAGAGGGGGCAAAGGCAGAGGGTGCAAGGGGCAGCGGGGTGGGGTCGTGGGGGGCAAGGGTGCTAGGGACTCCGGCGAGATGCCGGAACACTGGGATGCTAGGGGTGCCGGGGTACCGGGATGGTTCGGTGGATATCCGCGGTTGGGAGGCTACGGAAGGGCGAGAGGGGGTGGTCATTTTTTATTTACTTGGGGAATGTGAGGAAAATCTGGATTCGGTTGAGTGAGGAAGGATTTGTGCGGTGAATGCTCGTGTCGGACAGCGGAAGGGGGTGTTGCTGGGAAGTGAGGTTGTGTGGGGATGGATGTGTCCTGGCGGGTTTCTGGGTAGGGGGTGTCCTCTGGTGTCAACACTGGGACGATGGCACGCATCTTCTCGCATGGATGGGATGGCACATGTGTGGCGACCCCCTCGTGAGGTATGTCAGGTATCGTATATTTTGCTTCCTATAACTGTGTGGTCGCTGCTGAGCTAGAAACGCCAAAAGTACAAGAACTATAAGCCGGAGGCAAGTGGAAGAGCATATTCATGAGCCATAGCAAATACACACCGCAGAGATGGGAATTATCCGAGCGCGAAAATCCCCTCCTGATAGAAGATGAGATGGAATGCCTTGTCTCGGAGGATAGACATCCTCCTAGAACCCATAATTCGGATGCCACTGTTAGCCTTCATCCCCTTAGTGATTCTGTTGTTGCAACTCGGGCAATAACTGGGCGGCCAGTTGTGCATCCACCAAGCTGTCATCCGTTGTCAGTAATAAAACACACGGGTGTGGGGTTGACTGCGCCTACTCTTCATCGCCCTCCGCTTCCTGCACCGTCCCCCCTGGCTCGACTTTGGCGAGGGCAAAGGGAGATCCGGGCAGTGGATCGGACTGGGCTGGGATGACCTCGGGATATGATGGCAAGTCGGGTGGTGAGCCGCTGCCAGTCGGGTCTGCTGGTTGCTCCATGCCCGGCGGTGGTTGCCCGGGCTCATGCTGAAGAAGGGCCATGTCGGCTTCTGGTTGGAGATGAGGGTGGATGTGTGACTGAGGAATCGGCACGGCCAAACCGCTGTCAGAGCCGTCCCGGCCGACAGCAGCGGCTGTGTCGACATGCTGCTGGGCATCCCCAGGGGCTGAGCGTGGCCCGGCACGACCAGGGGTAGGCGCGGGCGCCAGCTGCTCTTTCGCCTTGCGCTTCCGGTTCGGCTTCGGCCCCGTGTACAGCGAGCAAGTGGACGTGTTGTCGAACCACTTGCAGTTGGAGCAGCTGTTGTGGTAACTCCCTGGCAGGACGCGGCAGGTCAAGAAAGGGCCGAGGGCGTTCTTGGCGCGCTTCTCGGTGCATTGGGCGCAGGCTTCGGCGGCGTCCTGGCCGCGCGAGTGGATCAGCAGGCCGTTGACGTAGCTCGGGCGCTGCGAGGCGATGTGCTTGGCGGTGATCCAGCCCTGGACAAAGAGGATGGTCTCGCGGCTGGGCAGGCCGAAGATGGCACGTTGAGTCTCGTGGACCAGTGAGGACTCGGTCAGGGCACGGCGGATGTCGATGGAAACGACGGGCACTGCGCGGTCGTTCTTGGCGGCGTTCCACGCCTGTACTAGAGGGTTCTGCTCATAGTCGGCATCCCGGACCGTGGCATTGGGGCGGCCGGGTGGGCGACCGCGGCGCTTCTTGGGGAAGGCAGTAGGTAAGGGGGAGGCAGACGCTGAGGCGGAGGGTGTGGCATCTAGGGTGGCATCTGGAAGGGTGGGGCGGGCTGTGGGATGAGCGGGGGGTGTCTGAGGTTCACTCTGCTGGTGAGGCTCATGGTCTCCGAGCTGTCCGAGTTGGGCGTGCTGGTCGTGATGCTGGTGGATGGAGTCGTGGGCCCAGATATCGGCGGCGGCGGCGGCAGGAGAGTGGTCCGACACGACGGCGCCCGTGGCAGCAGCGTCGGTCATGGCCGCGCCCGGCACCACTGCGCCCTCGGCCATGCAGGATTGTCTATCAGCGAGTGTCGCCGTCGATGCAGGGCGCGATGGCCGGGTGCTACAAGAAAGCAATGGCGCCGAGGGTGGGAAGCGGGTTTATTTTGTAGTCGCGTCGAAGTGCGCATGACCCTGGATTGGATCGCCAGGGTATTGTGGAGCGGGAGCACGGACCATCCAGGATCTTGGCTGGGCGTGCGTCAGTGCACCAAACGGTATTAGCCGAGATGCTGCGACGGCCACTGAACGCCGCTGACTTGCGACGACGACGCAACCACCCAGGAGCCAACCAACCAGCAACAGCCTGCGTCAGCCAGCTGCCATTCCACCACCACCACTCCACACGCCGCGAACACCTGCGTACCACCACCCAGCGAGCCCGAGTCTGCATCACGAGCGTCTCTCGCCATCACCAACCATCCTGCCTACCTCGCTGGTAGCTCTCCAGTCGCTGCGCACCTCCCTCCTCAATCGGCGCCATGTCGAACCCCAACGCCCTCCTCCTGCTCGCCGACCACATCAAGCTGTCGCTGCTCGAGCAGAAGCGCGCCCGCACCCTCAACCTCGCCCGCGACTCCCAGGACGGCCACATCTCGCGCTCACTCGACCAGTTTCGCGAGGGGCTCGACGCCATTGAGAGGGAGCAGCAGCGCCTGCAAGAAGCAGGCGATGCCTCGTATGTGTCTCCCCACCTCCACCTCCCTTCATCTCTCCCCCTCCACTCACTAACACCCCCCCCCAGCAAAGCCACCGCCCTCGCCGACACCCTCGCCTCCCTGCGCAAGCAGTACACCGACCTCTCCTCCCAGTTCCAAGGCCACACCTCGGCCACCACCACCGCGACCCTAACCCACCCCAACGACCCCTCCCTCGCAGCCGACTTTGCCCACGCCCAGTCCTCCCACACCGACACGACCGCCTCGCCACCCCCAAATGCCCAACACCCCAAAAAAGCAGTCCGCTTCTCCTCCCCAACCACAGACCTCGAATCCCAAACCCCGTCCAACAACCCCCCCAACCGCCCCGCCCACTTCCCCTACCGCGACAACGACGACGACACCGCCGGCTACCGCGACCACATCGCCGCCCAAGACCTGACCAACGACCAGATCCACGCCTACCACGACCGCATCCTCTCCGACCAGGACGCCCAGCTCGACGCCCTCGGCGCGTCCATCGCCCGCCAGCGTGAGCTGTCGATGCAGATCGGCGATGAACTCGACGAGCAAGTTATGATGCTTGATGAGAGCGAGCGCGCCGCGGATCGACAGCTGGGCACGCTTGCAAGGGCGAGGAGGCAGGTTGCGAATGTGGCACGGAGTGCGGGGAGTGGGTCTGAAGGGAGGCAGATGGGGGTTATTATACTGTTGATTATTGTGTTGGTGCTGTTGATTGTTATTTTGAAGTGAGTGAGTGGCAGGGGGGGTGGGGTGGTTTAATGGGTTCTATATATCGGTGGGCATTCTGTGTCCGCGGGTGGGTGGTCGAGGGGTTTGGGTGGTGGTGGTGGTGCGGTTGGTTTCTTGATCTGGCATTTCATGGCGGGCGTCTCATTTCTCTCATTATCATGGTCTTTTTGGCAGCTGGGAGGATAGGAGTTGGCGTTCTGGTTCGGAGTAGAACAGCAGCAACGAAGCAGCCAGCAGGCAGGCAAGCAAGCATTGCAGGCGGCCGTTTGGTTTTTGCGTCGTTTCCCCCCTCTCGTCTCATGTCCCTGCATGAATCTCTCATGTGATCCCCCATACCCATCATAATTTTGATATTTTATCAGCTGCCTCCTCAAACCTGCACCCATTCAACCCCCTCATCTCACCACATCACTTCCTATCCAACCCTACCATCCCCCCTCACCCCGAACCTCACCACAGCCATCCCCAAGCATACACCTTGTCCCTCACCACCCTACCAACCAACCCCACACCACACCCTCGAATCCACCTTTCACTCTCCCCACACGCAGCCGCAACCGACCCCCACTCCCCAGCTCCACCACCACCACCACCCTTTCCCCCAAACCCAAAAAAACCACGCAAAACACCCCACCACACCTCCGGCTCATGGATAAACCCATCTCCCGATCGCCACATCCAACAACAACAATAGCCCGATTAGCTCAGCTGGTTAGAGCGTCGTACTAATACCGGTTAACGGCCTGTATATGGTATGCGAAGGTCAACAGTTCAATCCTGTTATTGGGCATTTCCTTTTGCTTTTTCTTGCTTCCCATCCCGCCTATTCCTATTCCCGGGGAGCTCTCTTTTGGACGCTGAATGGCGGGGTTTTGACATGACCTGATCGTACATCGTGGTGGCAGTTGCTAGATTTTTTCGTGAGTGGATGGATGGGCGACGCTCACCGCTCAGGGGCTCAGGGGCTGCTGAACAACACCTCTTGCCCGACTCGACCCCCCTGACCTCACTCAGTCACGAACAACGATTGCACATCGGTTCGCGTCGGCAGAGCCAAATCATAAAACGTAAATAGCACAGGGTACAAAAATACAGCTCAATTAATGTTTAAACGCAGCGACACGTCCCCCCTTTCCATCGTTCCATCAACTCATCGCCAGCAACCCAACCACACCCTCACCCAGCCCGGGCGAAGCAACGCTGCGCAGCCCACTGTCCGTTCCCCCTCCTCTCTCGCGTCCAAGCAGCCAATTTGACCCAAATCCAGCCAGCCATAAGCCAACCCCCTTCTTTCATCCCCAAGGCAGCAAACCCCAACCCAAGGCATGTTGCTTGCAGCTTAACGAATCACCTCCCCCTCCCGATCAATCCCCTCCAAAAACTCCAGAATGGGACTGCCGCCGAGCACGCTGGCAACACCGGCCGTCCCCTTCTGGCCCGCCGCCCATACCTCGTGGAACTTGACGCTCTTATCGCTCGACGCAACAACGATGCAGCCCTCCTTGGCCGTGCGACCAGCACCCTTCATCGCCCCAGCCCCGGCCCGGTTGCCCCCGTTGCGCGACTGCTGGCGCCGCCCCTCGTCCGGCCCGCACGGGTACGGGATCGCGTACAGCGCGCGGTGCTCGCCGGCCCAGGGGATGGCGGCGACCTGGCGGCACTCGGGCCACGAGAACACGGCGATGCGGACGGGGTGGTCGGGCTGGGCGTAGCCGAACGTTGCGGCGATTTCCCGGCGGGTGGTGGACCAAATCAGGCTGGTGACTTGCGCCGAGACGGAGATGGATGCCAGAGCCGCACCCGAGCCCGTGTGGAAGAAGTGGATGCACTTGTCGTTGGATCCGCCGCCGGTCGCGAGAAGGCTGTCCTGCCAGGGGCAGAAGGCGAGGGCCTTGACTGCTGCGCCGTGTACCCAACGGTGTTTCTCGTCGCCGGGTCCGAAGTGGCTAGCCTCGCCAGGGGGGAGGCCTTGGGACATCTGGATTTCTGTCTCGGCCTCGGAGACGTCGCTGATCCCGCGGGCGTGTGCCAGGACGGACGGGCCGCCATGGTAGTCATGGTTGTCGCCTTGGCGGTCAGGATGGTCTCCGAGGACTTTGGCCGTCTCAAACAGGTAGCACATGTTGTCGTTGCCCCCGGTAGCGAAGGCGTCGCCATTCCTCGACCACGCCAAACCGCAAATCTGTTGAGAATGGACCACGACGCGTGCCAGCAGCGTCATCTGGCCGGCCCAGTTATGGCGCTCCACCTCCCATCGCTCCGGCCACTCGACGGCGTAGTAGTAGACCAGACCGACTTCGTCGCCCACTAAAAGGTCTTCATTCTTGACAGGGACGCCGGGGTGAGCTCGGCTCTGCGAAGGCCGGATAGTGCAGACGGGTTTCCAGCTGAGACAGGCTACAGGGGCGGGCTGGACCACATCGAACCGCGGCGTCGGGGCGGAGCTCGCGTTGGCAGGATCTGCATCGTCGTACAGTGACATGAGGCCAAGTGACTTGTCAGAGCGTCCAAACGCCAGGATGGATTTGCAGCCTTCAGCCGAGGAGAAGGACAAGCCGGTAAGATGGCAATCCGGGTCTGTTCCAGCATTCAGGAGCTGCACTCCTCTGGCTTCGGACCACCCGTAGAGCAAATTTCCCAGCCCGACCGCGAGTGTTTGCGAGGTGGGAGAGTACGCCAGGATGGAACAGTAAAAGTCGTCTCGCAGGTTGGGAGCGTCGAGGACCCTACGGGCCATCAGCTTGCGTCAATCCAGGGCAATGAGTGAGCGAGAACTCACTTGAACGGAGCAGTGGGCAGCGTTCGATTCCCAAGCGGCCGTTGGGGCTTGGGGACAGGGCCCTCGTTGACCCATTCGGTCCCAGTCCAGTGTGTCCGGACGTAGCCCGGCTTGCTGCAGCCACCCTCCCGATGGACGGGGGCGCTGAGCTCGAGCACGCGCTGGGCTCGGTCTAGCCCCAGCGCCGCTGCCAACCTGGCTGAGTGCTTGTCCAGTTCCTCCTCGCTCTGCGGCTTCGCGGTTGGAAACGTGGTTCGGAAGAGCGGGGCGTTGGTCCCGCTCCTGACCAGCTGTCCCCGGCCGTTGTTAACTGCGGTTCCCCCAAGGCCGACGGTCCAGGCAGGGCTGGTGTCGACGGGGCGGTCGGTGGCATCAATACTATTTTGATCAAGGGGGCCGAGGACGCTGCCGACTGGAGCCGAGTCAGTATTATCAGAATGACCGCAAGACGGCAAACCAACCTTCGTTCCTGCTGGCAGCAGACTCGGCGCGGAACAATTGTGCGCGTGTTTCGGCTCCGAGAGGCGTCACAACCCTGCGGCGATAGACAAAGGCATCCTCAGTAGCGCCACCGTGTCGGAGGACTCTCTCGGCGGGGGTCAGCTGCTGTGGTGCCTTGTGCGTCTTGAACCTCTCCACCAGCTCCGGGCCGGGTGCCCTCACAGGGATGAAGCGGTCGAGGTGGCGTATAGAGGCATTGTTTGGGGTCCGTTGTTGGAGTCGAGCCGGTTGGAGCGAGCGGAACAAAGGAGGCAAACCCAGACGGGCACGCGGTGTCCGCCGCGGGAGGGTGGCGGACCTCTTGAGGAGCGAGGACGGCCCATTTGACTGAGATGGGGGTGGGGTGTGCAAAGCAGTGGCCGTGTTCACGAGGGCGTTCTCGTAGTCACTGTCGGTGAACGGGTCGTCGGAGTCGGACTGGTTGCCATCGCAGCTGTTTCTGAGGTCTGCCAACGGCGAGGTATTGTGCTTGACAGGCCGTTTCAGCGGCGAGAATGGCGAAGAGGCAGAGCCATAGCCCGAGTCCAGGGGGCTTGGGGGGTCTGGCGAGCTGAAGGCATGGCGTCGGCGTCGGGAGTGTGCGCGGAAGGGGACATTCACGAGCATGGTGCTCTGGACGTGGGCGTATCAAGATGGTCGCGGTCCGCGACGGGGACAAGAGGCGAGCAGCGAAGAAGTGTGCCCCCTGAAGCCCACCATGGCACGCCCTGACTCGTGGGAGGCGGAAGGGTAGGTCGGAGAGGCTCGGGGGGCTTGCAGCGTCCGTCGACTGCTACGAGTGAACAACCCGGGTCGTCTCGTTGGGGTTGGTCAGTGGTGACAATGGGGGTGTCCAATATCGATAACGCGTAGCATAGGTAGGTAGGGTAGGGGGGCTGCAGTTCAACGCCGGCGCGCGCAGTCAAGAGGGTGGGCGCGGTGTTTTTCCTAGGAGTTGAGGTGGAAGGAGGGAGCAGCAAGCAGACGGCCTCATGGCGAGGGGTGCCCAACTGAAGGTCGACTCCAGGGAGGGAATGATGGCATGGACGCGTGTGCTTTATTCGGCCAGGGCAGGATCGAGTGGTCCGTCTGCTGCCTGGCATTGGTTTGTCGTCTGATGCCCACCACGGCAGGACCCAGGACTCAGGACCCTGTGGGGCGAGTGAGAGCATTCTTGGGACCATTCTTGGGAAGGTGCACGGCGGCACAGCTCGAGACATTGGCAGGTATGTGCGATAGAGTGTGAGAGGGAGAGGTAAGGCAGCTTCGATTATTAGGTGGAGCCGGGAGTAGCAGGCTTCGGGCTTTGAGTCCCGACCTTCGAGTTTCGAGGCGCCTTCCTGTTCTGTCTCTTCTCCTCACGGAGCAGCCGAAAGACTGTCGACCGTGATGTTCCTCCCCCGACTGACTGGAGCTGCGCAGTCGGTGTTCCGGGCTGTCGTCTAACAGCCTGGATGATGTGCCGTTTATCTCGAGCCGTGAGGGCCTGTGGCCGGCCACTTCGGGGCTTGGATTCGACCACGCCGGTTTCTTCGAAGCGCTGGATGATCTTGCTGACAGCCGAGGACGAGACGCCAAAAGCTTTGGCGACGGCGGACTGGGTTACGCCGCCCACAACGGCACCTAGGATAGCTGCACGGGCAACATCCGGTAATTCCTGGTTTTTTACATGGCCAGCCATTAATTTGGCCCCAAGTTCGTCGAGGGTGATCATTTTGTCGGAGGGTGTCTGGTGTTTGGAGAATCAGGGGATGGATGGAAGCGTGTCACGCGACGCGTTTAAGTGCCCGCTGGAGAAGCTGATGTGGGGCTCTTCCGGACTTTTGGAATCCCACTTGCTTCGATAAGCCCCACTTCCTTGCTTTGAGCTCGGAGTGAGCAACTGCTGACGAACCAGATTGGAACTGGGCCAAGCACTAACAGCCAACATCCCCAGCTTCCCCAGGCCTCCCAAGACATCCCAAGACCACGGCCCCGGACACGCCATCGCCGTCGCATCGCACCATCAGATCATGGCCGACGTATGGATTCCCTGTCCCCCTTCCTCACCTATCTCGCCTAGTCCTCCCCTTCGCTTCCCTCTCTCTCTCTCCGTTCCCTTCCCTCTCCCCTCCCTTCCCCCCTCCCCTCCATCCGCCATCCCTTCTGTCTCCCCTCCCGCCCCCGGCCGGCACGTTGACTGATGAGCAAGGCCACCACCAGCAGGGCGGCTCGCAGCACGGCATAGCCCGGACCTCGCGCGTGCGCACCGACGAGCAGCGCCAGCGCGACCTCGACCGCATCGCAAAGTACCGCGAGCTCGAGGGCCAGGTGCGCGCCCTGGCCGCCGCGGGGGACTACAGCAACCCCGACCTCTTCGCCCTCACCTCGCGCCTCCTGCGCCTCAACCCGGAGTACTACACGATATGGAACGCCCGCAGACGCTGCCTAATCTCTGGCTCATTCTCAAGACCCTCGCCTGGGTCGTCATGCTCGAGGGCGTGCTCGAGTACTTCTCGTACCGCCACTACAGCCGCCTCTTCCACGACGTCCTCGTCCTCCTCCTTGGCCGCGACCCCGCCCGCCCCCGCCTGCCCGACAGCTGGGACGACTGGTACAACAGCTGAGCCGGCCGCGCCGGAACAAGCTGCATCACAACCCGAACCCAGCCCCGCCGACCCAGCCGCCGCCCAAGCCCAAGACCTCTCAACAATCCAGTCCGAGCTCACCTTCACCATCCCCCTCCTCCTCGAATCCCCCAAATGCTACTGGATCTGGTCCTACCGCCAATGGATCCTCGAGCAAGCCATCGCCCGCCTGCCCATCCCCCTCGCCCGGCGCGTGTGGGAGGAGGAGCTCGGCCTGGCGTCCAAAATGCTCGGCAAGGACCGCCGCAACTTCCACGCCTGGGGCTACCGGCGGCACCTTGTCGCGCGGTTGGAGAGCGCCGATTTGGCCGGCGCCAGCCTGGCCGAGCCCGAGTTTGCATACACGGATAAGATGATCGCGACGGACTTGTCCAACTTTTCCGCGTGGCATCGCAGGAGCAGGTTGATCCCGCGGTTGTTGGAGGAGAGGGGCGCGGATGAGGAGGCGCGGAGGGCGTTTTTTGATCATGGTACATCCTCCCTCCCCACCCTTTTTCACCCCCCTCTCTTACCCCCAACCCCCAACCTCCCTAACCCCTCCAAAATCAGAACTATCCCAAATCCGCGAAGCCCTCAACGTAGGCCCCGAAGACCAGTCCCTCTGGTACTACCACCAATTCCTCATCCTCGCGCTCACCACCCCCTCGGGCCACCCCGCCGCGGCCATGACCGCCAGCTTTACCCAACAAGACCGGATTACTTACCTCACGCGGGAGATTGAGGAGATCAAGGAACTGTTGGAAGACTATGGGGATGTGAAGTTGATTTATGAGGCGTTGTTTGAGTATACGAGGGCGTTGTGTGGGTTGGAGGGGAGGGAGGTTGGGGAGGGGGAGAAAGGGGAGTTGAGGGGCTGGTTGGGGAGGCTGAGGGTGTTGGATCCTATGAGGAGGGGGAGGTGGGAGGATTTGGGGAGGGAGTGTGGGTTGGCGGGGGAGTGAGGATTAAGGGTGGGGGGGCGCATGTGTAAGCGAGTTGGAGGAATGATATTGTGTGTGGAAGGAGACGGGGGACAGGTTGGTTATAATGATTATGTGTACATGTCCGTTGGTAGATTGGGGGTGTTTAATTCAGCAGCCCGCACGAGCGCTGTTGTTCTACATTTATACATACATACATACACCCACTCATTCACCATTCGCCCACTCCAGCGCCGCTCCTCTCCCTCCCACTCCTCTCCCTCCCGCTCCTCTCCCTCCCTCTCCTCTCACCCCCCAACACCCTCTCCCTCCGCTCCTTCCTCCGCTCCCCCTTCCCACCCTCTCCTTTCCCACCCTCCTTTCGCAGCTTCAACAGCTCCGGATCAACCTTGCGATACCGCACCTCCCAGCGCAACCAGTCCTCCAGCCCGGGCAGGCCAATTCCCAGCGTAGGCAGCGCCAGCAGCTGCAAATGTTCCTGACTAAACAGCTCCCGCTCCCAGGCAGCTTGGTCGGAGAACAGAGGGGAGGGCGCCGCGTCCTGCGTGTCCTTATCTCCTCCATCAACCCCCTCCTCCTCCTCCACCATCTCCCCAACCCGCACTTTCTTCTTCCTCCCCGCCTCCTCAACCTCCATCCCCTCC
>FTEL01007860.1_pt1 | contig 11658 bp, 5 predicted proteins | sample 1658911 | NCBI WGS metagenome assembly FTEL01 (sample SAMEA3914869, study PRJEB12502) | metagenome | biome: forest; material: soil | place: USA | collected 2012-03-12 | depth 0.1 m
CACGGGCCCCCTCCAACCGGCGCCCAAAACCTCCTCTCCCGAAGCGCGCGCGGCCTGCCTCGACTTCTTTAAACACTACGCCTTCCAGCTCCCACCACCCCCCTCGGCCGCCGCTACAAATCCGGCCCCTACGGCTACACCCAAGCCAAAACCCTCGTCTTCTCCCGCTTCGGCGAGCCCGCCGACGTCCTCTCCCTCCACACGCACTCCATCTCCCCGCAGCTCCCCGACGGCGCCGTCCTCCTCCGCACCCTCGCCGCCCCCGTCAACCCGGCCGACGTCAACACTATCCAGGGCACCTACGGCGCGAAGCCGGCGTTTACCCAGTTCCTCGGCACGGCGGAGCCGGCTGCCGTTCCGGGCAATGAGGGGTGTTTTGAGGTGGCGGCTGTCGGGGGGAAAGTGGTGGGTTTGAAGAGGGGGGATTGGGTGATTCCCGCGACGACGGGGTTTGGGACGTTCCGGACGCATGCGCTGGTGGAGAATGCGGAGAAGGTGTTGTTCCGTGTCGGGGGGGAGAAGGGGACGGAGGGGTTGAGCGCGAAGCAGGTTGCTACTGTGAGCGTGAATCCGTGCAGTGGGTATCGCATGTTGAAGGATTATGTGGATTTGGTGGATGTGAGTGTCAAGAGCTTTGCGCGCGGGGAGGGCATGACGGGGGGCGCGTGGTTTCTTCAGAATGGCGCCAACAGTGGGGTGGGGAGGGCGGCTATACAGCTGGGCAAGCTGTGGGGGTTGAGGAGTATCAATGTCGTAAGGGAGCGGGCGACGGCGGAGGAGACGGAGGCATTGAAGGAGGAGCTGAAGGAGCTCGGGGCGACGGTGGTGTTGACCGAGGCGGAGTTTCTTGACCGGTCGTTTTCGGCGCGGCTCAAGGAGGAGTGGACGCGCGGTGGGAAGGAACCGCTGCTGCTGGGGCTGAACTGTGTCGGGGGTAAGTCGGCGTCGGCTATTGTCAGGGCGCTGAGCCCCAAGGGATGCATGGTTACGTACGGTGGGATGTCGAGGCAGAGCTTCCCGTTCCCGACGGGGCCGCAGATCTTCAAGCGGCTGCGGTTTGAGGGGTTCTGGCTGAGCGAGTGGGGCAAGGAGAACCCGGTTGAGAAGCGGAACACGGTCAATGAGATTCTGGAGCTGATGAGGGAGGGCAAGTTCAAGGAGGCGCCGTTCGAGGAGGTCGAGTGGAACTGGGACACGGAGGAGAAGGTGCTCAAGGACGCCGTGCAAGGGACGCTGGAGGGGTTCAGGAGCGGGAAGGGCCTCTTTGTGTTTGGCAACACATGAGTGTAGGCGACATCACGTCGAGTTTCGCTGCTCGTAAACCTGTGTCAATAGTAACGGACCCGTCATGTCAGATTAGAGACGCGGTGGAGATGAATATATCGCATGCCCCAAAGGGAGCCTCGCATTCGCTGGGACGCCATATCCAGGATTCTACTTTCACCGCCCAAGGGGTGGCTCAAAACGTCTCGTCCACAATACACAGGAACCCCAAAAGTACGCCCGACACCCAACCATGAAAAGCAATGACGCATAAACCATGCAGCAACCTCCAGAATCTACTGCCCCTCGCTGGCCAACGCATCCCCAAAAACCACCAACCCCATCTCAAGCCCGGAACGCCTGCACCAGCTCATGCAGTTTATCAATCACGACCGGCACGAGCGCGTTCAAGTTATCATCCATGATCCTCTCCAAATGCCGAATGGCATCCTCCTCGGCCAGCTCCAAGTGAAACCGCTCCTTAACCTTGAGCGCCGCCTTGTCCGGCTCGAGCTTGATGTCTGGGATGTTCGCATTCGCCATGAGGGTGAACAAGTTGAGAATCAGGTTGCAGTTCTTGCGCAGCGCGCTGTACGCCAGGAAGCAGTACTGCTTGAACTGGCGGTAGTGCTCCGAGTTGGAGCCGCCCATGCAGTCCACCATCTCCTTGGACAGCTTCATCGCGGGGGCAAAGGGCTTCGGGTCGCGACCGAGGATATAACCAAAGTCGGCGTGGAAGAAGTGCCCGTCGGGGGCCAGAAGGAGGTTGTCCAGGTGTCTGTCGCCGACGCCGAGGATGTATGTGATGACGCAGTAGCCGGCGCACGACTTGACGAAGGTGTCCAGGGTCTCTCGCCGCAGCCCCAGGGGGCCGTGGGCGTCGGGGTTGTTCTGCTTGAGGTAGGCGAGCGCGGGGTTGTTGCGGTACTTGGAGGTAATGGCCTGGAAGCTCATCGAGTGGACAAACTGCGACAGGCCGGCGCTCGTGCTGGTTGCCAGGATTTTGTAGGGCGACAGTTTGAGATCGAGGTTTTCCTTGCGCAACAAGTCGTCCATCAGGGTGATGATCTGGATCACCAGCTGGTCCTGGCGCAGGTCGTCGCCCGTCTTGAAGAGGATCGGGTACTTGCGGCCAGATGTTGTCTTGAACGAGACTTTGATCGGATGCAGCGACGACTTGAAGACCACGGTCTCCTCGGGGACGACACCAATGATCTCGACTGACGGGTCTAGCGGCAGTGGAAGCGGCGGGTCGATGGTGACGAGCTCGTTCTTAGGATCAGCCAAGAAGTGCTTCACGCGTTCCGTCCGCTTAGCGATGGACTCGTTCGACTCCTTGATTTCTCCCGAGATCTTAGAGAGGATTGATATCCACTCGGCCTGTCTCCGAAGCGTCGTCCGCGTTTCCTCCCCGCCGGCCTGCCTGACGAGCTCGGTCATAAAGTCGTAGGCAACCCTGGCATAGATGGCCTGGTTTTCCGGGCCCTGGTCCTGCGACTTGTCGTCGCACTCAACCATGACGTACCACCAGAAGTAGTTGCCAAGGGTGAAGCTGTTGGCAGCTCTCGATATGAGGAAGCGTGCCAGGGACGAATCCTGCGTCACCTCGTGGCCGGGCTGGGGAGAGATGTGCTCGTATTTGAGGGCCTGCACCAGCTGCAGCAGGTACAGGAGGAGCTCCTGGTCGTCGGCCTTGCGGAGGCGGTCGACGGCAAAGGCCCTCACGGCCGAGTTGTCAAAAGTAGGGCCGAGCAGTTCCAGGGCGTCGTCAACATCAACGTCGGTCCACTTTCCAAGGATTTGCGCCGCCTGTCGAGCCTCTGACTGATCTTGCCAGTTGACAGACTGAGCAAACTTTGTGACTGCCTTCTTATTGCGGGTCAGGTGATGGCGGAACTTCCAGATGAGGTCCTTCTCCTCTGGCGACAGCGCGTGGGTCGGCGAGTATCCCATGATCATGTTTAGCTCGTCCCTGACCTTGGCGTTTGGCTTTAGGTCCTTGTCCAAGATGCCGTTGCGGTGCAGGCCGCGGACGAGCCTCCGATGCTTGCTCTCGGCCGGGTTATCCTTAGCCGCGACCTCCGGGTCATAGACCCGAATCAAGCGGCCACCGTAGCCCTCATCATCATCGACCGGATTGATGCCGGGGCCAAGCTGAACTTCGGGCGGTGGTTTCAGGATGATGTTTGACTGGGAGGAGGCGGGGTGCAGATATGACGAGACCGGCGGAGGGGGGTATTCATGGTCGGCGAAGACAACAGGGAAGTCGAACCTTGGTAGTTCAACGTTGAGAAGGAAATTGGACGGTGCCGGCAGGGGACTGGCGCCAGTTGTGTCTCGTGAAACGTCCGTCTGCTGCTGCTGCTGCTGCTGCTGCTGCTGCTGCTGCTGTTGTTGTTGCTTCAACGACGACTTGGCGGACTGCAGCCCGCGTTTCTCAAAGCCTCGAAAGACAAGCTGGTCGAGCCAGTCGACACGGGGGATCTCGCCCATCTCGTGCTTCTTGAACAGCTTTTCCATGCGGTCTAGTTCGTCCACCTCGGCATCCTCGGTCACCCCCTTGTTCGCCTTCTTCTTGGGGAGGAAAGCGGGCGTTTTTGTGTCATCGTTGCCGTCAGCGTGCTTGTGACGATAGATGTGACACTTTTGGCGGCCCTTATGCAGCTGGTTGTCCCTGTCAAACAGCGGGAGTGTTGTACCGCCAAACGGAACGGCGTGCCCCTGCGCGTCGTCGCCTCCGGTTGGCGATAGATCCCAGATGGTGATGGTGAGGCGCGAGTTCTGGGGCAGCGTGGCGTACGAGACGGGAAGAGTGAGCCACTCGTTCCAACGCCTCTCAGACCGAAAAGACCTGTAGGCGGTCTGCACTGGGACAGTCAGGGGCTTGGACCCTGCCCACACCTGCACTGTTATGTAGAGATCCGAGTGGGGACTGGAAACCATGGGTCACAGCTCAGTCTACATGCCCGGAACAGCGGGTCGGAGGGGTGGAGGGAGACGGGGAGGCATGTCGAGAGGCGAGATACCTTTGGTTGGACCCAACATGGCGGAGGTCTGGCTGCTCGAGGAGGGTGGAAAATGGGAGCGCCGGCTCAGCGCCTTCAAGGTTGATGCTGGATGCGGGCAGGGAATCAGCGTCGACATCCCACTGCGAGCTCGGAGTTCAAGCCTCAACACATGACCAGCCCATCGCGGCGATGAACTCGAGCAGCGGGGCCAGGATAGAGATGGATAAACCCACATGCGGATGCTGACGGGGTAGTCGAGCGAGTCGGAGCTGGCGAATGAGAAAGGTTCCATGATGAAATGATATCTCCAGCGAGCGCGCTGGCAGAGCGCGGCCCAGTCTGTGGATGGGGGGATGTGAAGTTGAAGATAGAAGCAGGGAATGGTTCTGAAGAGTGGATGTGGATGAGCATCGCAGGTGGGATGCCTGCCGCCTGAGGGTGGTGCCTGGGGAGGCCCCTGTTTGTGTGGCAGAGCCCCACCTGTGCTGAGCGACAGGGCTGCGAGGTGGACAGGCGCCCACCCACCAGGCGCCCACTCAGCGTGCTGGGGGGCAGCTTCCGGGCCAGGTCCCACCATCTCTGCAGCAGGGATCAATTTCCCCCACCATTCAGTCGCGTCTCCAAATTCCCCAACGCGACAAACGTCGTGATCCCTTCAAAGAGACACGAAAATCACAAAGCGCGCCAGACAAGCCCGACAAGGAACAAAGCCCAAGGACCAGTTACCCGTGCCTACACTTACTTGGTCGGCTTCGACAAACGTCACCTTCCTCAACCTCACCATCACCCGGCTCCTCTGTCGAAATCGACCGACCGACCAACATCCTGCCTCTCTCGCCCGCACGCACCAGCCATGGACAACCGTCGGGGCTTGCCGGTCCGTGGCGGCGCTGACCGCCTCAGCACCGCGGGAAGAACTGGGAGGAAACGGACATCGGATGTTGGCAGTGAACCTGCGGCTAGTCGGCGGCGGACGCGAGACCCGTCCCCTCAAGGAGCAGACGAGAGCGATGTGGAGGAATACGACCCGGCTCAGTCGATGCAGCAGCGCAGGGAGATCCAGCAGAGCCTCCGCAAGATGCAGAAGCAGATGCGCGAGAACCCGGACGAGTTCATGCAGGCAGATCCCACCGCCCTGCTCGACTACCTCAACCAGTCCGACCGCATCATCAAGAACGTCAAGCAGACCGCCGAGGCCGCCATCGACTCGCGCGGCCTCGTGATTGCCGCCGACCTGTCGGCCCGCCGCGTCCAGCGCCTCACGGCTGGCGCTGTCGGCAACGGCGTCGACGTCGACGAATTCGTGTCCAAGTGCATCACTTACATGCTGCAAGGGCGTGGCATCGAGGACGACGAAGCCGCCGCGCTTTCGAGCACACAGAGGACGAGGAGGAGGAGACCCCAGAATCGCGGTGCTCTGGGCAGCGACGATGAGGACGACACGGGCGACGACGGCGACATGATGAATTGGGTTCACTTGGGCCGCTTCGCCTGCATCCCGGCCGTTCGCAGGCCGTGTCTCCCTGGCTTCCTGCTGGGACCGCTCTCCATCGAGAAAAAGGCGCGCAAGATGACCAAGCGGTCAGCTCCCTTTAGGATTAACAACCTTGTTGAAGTACGACCGCAGGAACTCAGAGCCGAGGACCTCACAAAGTCGGACAACAACGACCTCCCCTCAATCTGCAGAAAGATACACGTCCAGCTGGAGCAGGCTCAGCAACAAGCCCAGGACGCGGTACAGGAAGAGTTCGATGCCCTTGGCGAGGACTCCACACCCGAGCAAGAGGCCGCACTCATGGAACGCTACGCGCTTCGGTCAACCGGAGGCATCGACCTGCTACGATTTGTCGTGAATCCGCACTCATTTGGTCAGACGGTCGAAAACATGTTCTACGTCAGCTTCCTGATCCGAGACGGCCATGTCAAGCTCGACTTTGACGAGCACGGCCGCCCAGCTATCGGTATGCAATCCTCTCCGGCCACCCACGAAGACGCGTCAAGAATGGCTAACACGAGAAACAGAGCCGGTGCTCAAAAATGTACCAGGCATGTCCTCTCGACCGAGGGCAACCATGAGACACCAGGCCATAATGTCCATTGACATGGCGACTTGGAGGGATATCATCGACACCTTTGAAATCAAACAGTCGATGATTCCAAGCAGGGAGGAGGCTTCTCAAGAAGGACCTGGGGCACGTGGCTGGTACAGCTGAGATGCTCATGGTGTATCGTGTTGAGCTTTGCCCCAACTTCCTCCAACACCCTGTCGCCATGCTGCCAAGTACCAACAATACGCTCGCTCTCCCCATGGCCTGCCAGGACTCGTCCTGTTTGGGGGGATAGCTATCTTGGGCCCTCGAGTGCTGCGCCATGGTGCTGTGTTGGGAATGAATCCTTTGTTTGTCCAGACTCGTTGCGCCACCCTCATGCCGGAAACAGCAACGCGACGCACCTCGCCCTCTTTGTCTACCCGCTCTAGGAATCGCAACCTGCCCGGCACAAATTTAGCATTCTTTGATTGTGCCCACAGTTTCTTGGTTTGCCTCGAGGCTCCATCTCATTTATGCCGAGGGAGCGCAACTCCATTGCAAGAATTCAACATCGGCATTTGTCCCCGCTCCCGACACTTGCTGGCTGCTCTTGGCTCATACATCACCACCCACCAGACACGCTTTCCTGTTCCCAACCACGACATGGCGGAGAAAGACGATCAGGGATCGAGCAGTGGGCTCCCATGGTACCCACCACCTTCACACTCTGGATCGTCAAGCACTAGTTCCGGGGAAGATGAGGACGGTTTGGACAGGAGTCTCATCCCCGGCCCAGCCGAGCTCGGTGCTCAGACCGGCGACGGCGGCGGTCCGGCCATCCGGGATGTCAATACGGCTACAGGGCTTGGGATCCCTCTAGAAAGTGATACCCCTGAGCTCGAGGGAGTCGGGGTTTATGCTCCAAGCGGGCCCGGTACGCCTCGGACGCCATTTTTTCGGCCACGACGCGGCTTGCAGTCCCCTCGGTCACCCAACGCAGCAGTCTTCTTACAGTTCGCCCGCCGCACTTCGGGTGCCACCACTGGCGGCTTCAGAGCCAGCAACTTTCGCAGCCATGGAATCATGACCATGCCTGCAGAGGCAGACCTCTACTCGGCGAACCCTGAGCTCCCAAGCTTCCACGAGGAGGGCAAGGATCCAGAGTATGGGCTGCTCGGTGACGTTACAACACCGAAAAGGGATGGCATGTTGGACCGGGTCGACCCCCACAGCCTGCTGCGGACTCGCATTGGGGCTGCCAACGACGACATCCGACACGCCTGGGAAAGATTTTTGACATACTACGACATCGCCATGGAGGGGAAGTGCGATGCGCTTCTCAAGCTTGTTGGTGCCATCGAGAGGTTGGATCAAGTGCAGGATCACGTCTCCGGTCTCGAGGGAAAGGTGAATTCGCTCGGGGCGGAAAACAGTCGGCAACTCGGAATGTTGGAAAGTTTGGAAAAGATGGTGTCGGATGAACGAGAGAGAGCAAGGCAGTTGGGAGTGGAAAAGGGGGTGATGGCCAGGGAGAAGGACAAGCTCGAGAGGTGTTTCAAGGAGGCCAACGCGGAACGGGATGCACAGTTGAAGACCTTGGAAGAAATGATTGCCGACTGGGAGACTCTAAGTGGCAGGTCAGACACCAGTTCCCAAACCCGCGGCGACGCCGACCCCGAGTCGAGATTCGAGTCGATCCGAGAAGCCTTTCGACAAGCGCACATGGCTTCCAAGTTGAAAGAAGCCACCCTCAAACGACTTGAGGCCCAGCGCGACGACCTGCTGAGACAGGGGACGAAGATGTCCACATTCTCTGGGTCCTCCGGAGACCGCTCAAATGCCGGAGAGGCTCGGGAGTTGGAGTCTGACCTCCAGCACCACGGCCCCAAGGAGGGTAGCCACGCCCCATGGTGGGAAGCCGACTACTCGACGGAGCCGATCATGCCCTCGTCAAGCGAAGGGCCTCAAACGGAGGTCGAGCGGCTGGAAGGGGAGCTTGGCCAATACCGGGCGAGATGCCTCTCGCTTCAAGAGAAGGTTGACGACCTCAAGGGCAGGCTCGACGCTCAGGCTGTTGAGGCGGCCCAGGAGAAGCTGGAACACACCAAAAGCCTGGACGAGATCGCAAACTCCATGAACGATATCGACGCCATCGTCTCTCGTGTCGTCGCTGCGTCCCAAAGCAGTCGAGGCGCTGAATCGGCCTCTGGCAATCCTCAGGAGTCTCTGCTGCCACAAGAGTTCGTCCGCGACGTGGAAGCAGCCCATTCGGAAGCCCTTCAGTCCAGTCGGGCTGTCATGGACGAGATCAAGGCGAAAATCGCGGACCTTGTCAAGCGAGTTTCGACAGAATTGGCCGAAGCCAAGGCAACCCATGCGGAGGAGAAACGACAAGTCCTGGAGGAAGTGACACAGTACATCGCGACCATCAACGCCTGGATCCAAACACACCAAGAAATGGAGGGCAACCAGGGTTTGATCGAGGACGAACTCGATGCTCTCCGACAGCAAGTCAACTCTCAGCAGCAAGTATTCCACGAGATCGGGCAGCAGGTCCGTCACCAGCGGTCCCGCGTGGAAGCAGCCAGATCGTCCTCCCGGCACATCGGGACGTCAAGCACATCCTCAACCATTCCCCGCCCCAAGAGCATTTCCGGTGGGCCGTCGGGAGGGTCTGCCTCTGACGCCGGCCCCGATGAGGTCTGGGCTCTGCGAGAAGCCAGGAAGCTGATCGAGCAGCTCAAGTCATCTGGACTGGTGGAAGCGGCTGTCCGCGCATGTGGCGAGAAGCTCTCAGCATTGCGAAAGCGCCTGAGCGAGCGGGATCCCGACACCCCGACCGAAAGACTCCTGACTGCGCTGGAGAAGCTCCTGATGGAGAGTTCACAGACCGACATCGAGAACGACTCATCGGATTTCCACACGAAGCTCGACAAGTACGACAGAGACCTGAAGAGCCTGCTGGAGCTGGAACAGTTTGCGCCGAAGGAGTCGGAGTCCGACAGGGCGCTGCTGCTGGGGATTGAAGCGAAGCTGGAGGCCGCAGGCGCGCTTCAGATGAAACAGACGAGGCTGATGAACGAGTGCAAGGACTACCGCGAGAAGAATGCCCCTCCTCCGCTCACCGCCAGCCAGTCGGAGGAACTCGTCCGGCTCATCAGCAACCTACTCGCAAGCAACGGTGGCAGCTGGAGCCAGGCTGACTTGGCAGGCCAGGACAGGGATAGCCCGATGAGCCAGTTGGTCTCCCGGATCCGCAGGATGCTGTCCGTCCCGTTCTTAGCTGAACGCCAGCGGGAGCTAAGAGATTGCATCAGACGACAAGGAGTTCTTGTGGAGGAGCTGGTAGGCGACGCTGATCGGGTTGCGGTGTTGGCCCAGCATGCCGGCGAGGATATCAAGGCCCTCCACTCGCTCAGGGAGAGGGGATGGAGCCCCTCCACAGGCTACGACGACCTCGCCTACGTAATCCAAGCCAAGCAAGAAAGGCGCGGGAGAGATCTTGAACGGTTGAAGGTCTACACCGAGGGGTATCTCTCATTCCTGGACATGACCCAAGAAGAAGTCACCGACTTCCTCGAAACCACTTCCGCAGCCGACCGCCACCACGCTGGAGGGCTCCTCTCCGAGACCCTCTTCCGCCTCCACGGCTCGGGTGGCACCAGCCCGCACGGCGGCGCCGCCTGCTTCTGCACCCTCCTCCGCTTCTTCCTCCCCAGGGTCTACTACTCGACCGTCATCGGCGGGTGCTGCGCCGAATCCTCACGCATCGCCCACAACGACTCCGGAGATGGCGACGACGCGGTCGAGCCTGTCTGCCAGGGCCACCACGGCCATGGTGTGCTTACCTCGTCTAGCCGCGCGTGGACAACCGTCTGCCGCGCCATGACCGCCATCACGTGGCTCATCCTCCTGGCGCTGATGCAGCCGTACAACCTCGCCACGTCGGCCTGGGGGGCACTGTCCTTCTTGTTCGGCATGCCGGTTTATGTCTGGTGGCTGCTCTCGGGAACGCCCACTGGTTCACAGGATCAAAACCGTGGTGAAAGGGAGGGTCAAAAACACGATGAAGACCAAGAGGAAGAAGCCCCTCTCCCAACCCCCAACCGACCGCTCTCCCGCCTCCCCGAGCCAGCAACCCTTGTCGGGGCGGGGGTCACCATCTTCCTCTTCATCGCCTGGCTGTCATACGCCGCGGTGGTGGCCGAGAGACGGCTCTGGGTGGGCGATAACGACTGGCGGTACGGTTATGTGTTGGATCTCACGAGTGGGAGGCCGCTACCGTATGCGGGGTGGTCGCCGGTGAGGGTGGATTATAGGTTGGTGTATGAGCCCGTGTGGGAGGCGGTGGCGGGGTGGGCGCATGGGTTGTTTAGTTGGAGGAGGTATATTTCGTGAGGGGGAGAGGGGGTGGGTAAGGGGGTGGGTAAGGGGGTGGGTAGTGGTTTGTTTTTGGAGTTTGCAAGGTTAGAGGGTTCGATTAGTTTGTTTGCTTTTATTATAGACCATGTACGATTTGATTTGGCTTGAAAATGGGACCGTCTTGTTGAGAAAACTGTTTATTATTGAAATCAAAGTCGCAGGGTATTATCTCTATCACAACACCACCCTCCCCAATCCACCCCTCACCACTTCAACCCCTCTCACTTCTTCGACCCCTTCCCCTCCAAATGCCACGAAAACACCTTCTCAAACACCTCCTTCCCATTCCCCACGATCGTCTCGCCATGGCAAGGCACAATCGTCTCAAAATCCCAGTGCGCAATCCTCTTCATGCTCTCATCAAACCCCGGCCTATCACTCCGACTAGCCCCATACCACAAAAACCTCTTCATCCCCAACGCGTCCCCCTCGGTAGTCTGTAGGCTGTTAAAGAACCGCCCCAGCAACCCAGGCTTCGGCTTCTGCTCCTGCGGCACGCGCGAGTACTGCTCCTCCGCCGGCAGGTTGAACATCAGATCCGCCTCGACAAGCACCCTGTCGGGCTTGTAGAAGAAGACCAGCTCCTTGTTCGGGTGCATATGCACATACTCCATCTCAAAATCGGCATCAAAGTCCGCGCCGATGGACAAGCCCCTGCTGTTCTCCTTGGTGACGACGACCGCGAAGGGTTCCTTCCCGATCTTGGGGTCGTCCTTCGCCTTCTGGCGCTTCTCGGGGAGGCCCTCGGGCCCGACGAGCTTCGCGTTCGGGAAGGCGGCCGCCCATTCGGACAGGAAGATGTGGTGCTCGATGTCGGTCGCGACGAGGTAGCGGACGTCGCCGCCGAGGGAGGCGATCTTGGCCTTTGTGGCTTCGGTGAGGGCTACGGGGGAGAAGACGGCGAGGGCACCCGAGGTGAGGCGGACCTTGGCGAC
>FTEL01010751.1_pt1 | contig 11654 bp, 8 predicted proteins | sample 1658911 | NCBI WGS metagenome assembly FTEL01 (sample SAMEA3914869, study PRJEB12502) | metagenome | biome: forest; material: soil | place: USA | collected 2012-03-12 | depth 0.1 m
GGCCAGGTGGGGAGGCCGGCGGCGGCGGTTTTGGAGGGGCGGGAGAGGGAGAGGATGTGCAGGCGTTCATCGGGGAAGAGGTCGGCGTCGGCGTCGAGGACGAAGCGGAAGAGCATGGCGAGGTCGTCCGGGGTGGCGATGAGGGTGAGTTTGAGGGGGTCGATTAGGTGGAGGAGGGCGTGCCATATCCAGTCGGGGCGGTCGAGCTCATCGTCTGGGAAGGCGGTTTTAGGGGTTGGGATCGCGGGGGTGAGGTGGGTGGAGATGATGATGGTGAAGGAGACCACATGGCGAGCTAGGTCGCTGGAGCGGAGGAAGGCGAGGAGAGGGATGCCGTCGATGGGATCGACGCTTTCAAGGGGGTTGTCGAGGAGGGGGTCAATCTCTGTGAGCGGCCAGACAACGTGGCGGAAGAGGATGGGCGCGGCGAGGGCGTGCCAGCGCCCGCAGACCAGCGAGATATTCTTGAGCGGATGGTAAGGGTCCTGGAGCATGGAAGCGGAGGGCTGGTCCTGCAGGCGGTAGTCCGACGGCACGGGCGCCGCGGCAGTCTCAAAGATCTGGGTCAGCAGTTCCGGGGGAAGGTCGTCGGCGGCGATGGTGGGCTTGTCGGGCGCCATGTTGGGCAGTTGGTGTCTGCTCACTCCGTGTGTCAGACTCCAAGGTGAGGTGGCGAGGGTCGACCGTGGTTGGCCGGATGCTAGGTAAGGGCAGCTGAAGAGTTGCAGCTCTTTCATCACACATCCTGCCTCAGAGCCTCAATCAGTGCCCTCATTGGCCCTGGCGAGAGCGAGAGTGATGGTACATGGCGGCTCAAAGGGTATCAGGGGGGCAAAAGTTCATTCTCTTCGACGAAAGGGGCAGTTGAGTCGCAAGCTACTGAGGGAGAGTGAGGATTAGGTCATGGCACTGCAGGTTGCCCGTAGGTTTCTAGGTGACGGACCAAGGCCCATGTGGCATCCATGCTCTGGTGACGGTATGTCTGCTGATTTGAGGTGTGGCAGAAGTCGGGCATCTGATGGAGCTGAGATGGAGTGATGTCAGGAGCTTCGGCAGGGACAGGGATTGACGGAGTGAGCCGGGAGGGCAAGCCCAGCGAGGACTTCAGTGTTCCTTTCAGCAGAGCTCCAGTGGGTTTAGTGCCTTCAGTGGAACCACAGCCCGCTGGCCTGCCCCAAGCAGACCCCTCTCCAGGTTATACGTTCCCCAACTTCATCCCTTTGCCCCTTTCCGGTTTCCCCCTTTCCCATCAACAAACACCAACCCAGCAACCAGCAACCATGCGCACACACCCACCCTGTTCACCCGCACGTAGCATATCAGGGCGACAAGTCGGCCACTTGGTGTGATTTAAACTGCAAGTCATGAACACACACAACTGCGATGTCGTCGCCGACAAAGCCGCACATTGCGCTGCACCCTCAGAAAACCGAACACAACCGCCATCCTCCTGCTCTGCCCGAGACATGAGACGACCACATGTCCTCCAAACGTCACCCAGAACCCCATTGACCATCCAAGCCTACACCTTGGTCTCGGTGCCGTGGCCCGTCCTGCCATCGGACTCGTCCCCGTGAAGTGCCGCGCCCACCACCTTCTCGGTGCGCCGCGCATACTCGTCGGCCTCGAACACTGGAAGAGGGAGAACAGGTTAGTCAGAAGCCGTAGACAATGGGGAAACAGGATCAGGAGAAGAAGGGACCCACGGAAGGCGAGCTCCTCAAGCGAGCGTCCGGACGTCTCAGGCCACAGGAACCAGATGAGCAAGGCCTCGACAAAGATCCAGCAGCAATAGACGAGAAGGTACTTCCAGCCGATGGCCTGCATGCCGATGGGGTTGACGTTGGTGCCGAAGAACTGCGCCGCCTTGCCCCAGAACTGGAAGATGGCGACGCCGCGGGCACGCTGGGCGTAGGGGAAGATCTCGATGAGGTACGCTGCGGAGTTGTGTTAGCACAAACATCATGATCTGAGAGCGAGGGACGACTCACTGTAGGTCAGCGCGTTGAAGCACAGGTTGTAGGCCGGGCTGTAGGCGTAGATCCAGAACAGCGACATCTTGGCGGCTATCTGGTTCTTGTCGACGATGAAGACGGCCGAGCACGTCGTCCAGCCAATGTAGACAGCCAGGATGGACAGGATACCCGTCAGGTACATGGTGCGCCGGCGGAACCGCATCACCACGAGCGCCGCGCACACGCCGCAGATGAGCGACCAGCACTGGTTGCCGAGGTTATACTTTGCCTGGAATGACGGGTCCGTGTAGCCGATGAGCTTGAGGACGTCACCGAGGAAGTACGAGATGACGACGTTGCCCGACAGCTGGGTGAAGAGGCCGAGCAACGAGCCGATGACGACGCGCCGCCGCATGCCCGCCGTGCGGATCATGTCGGTCCACGACCGCTTCGAGTGCTCCAGCTCGATCTGCAGCGTCGTCTTGATCTCGATGATCTCGGCCTTGACGAACTCCGAGTCCGGGTTGCCCTCGGCGTGGTACTTGATCAGCACCGCCTCGGCCTCCTCGTACTTGTCCTTGCTCATGAGGAAGCGCGGCGACTCGGGCAGGAAGAAGACGAAGGCGACCTGCAGCAGCGAGGGCGCCATCTGCAGGAACGACGGGATTCGCCACGACCAGTCGTTGTTGATCTGCTGCGTCCCGAATGTCGTGCCTGCGGCCACGATGGCGCCGATGAAGTAGCACGCGTTGAAGAGAGACGTTAGAATGGGGCGCTCCTTGGGGTAGCCCAGCTCGCCGATCAGGCACGAGCCCGCCACGATGGCGTACGGGAGCCCGAACCCGATGATGGCACGAGCTATGATGTACATGGGCCCTTGGTCTCAATGTCAGCCCTGGCAGCTCGCGAGTAACTAAACTGCGGAAGACGTGATGGCTCACCGTTGATTGCAAAGCCTTGGATGATGGTCCCAATGATCATGATGCAGGAGCCAAACATGATGCACCATCTGCGGCCGAACGTGTCGTTGATGAGCGGGATCAGGGGCAGGCCGATGACGGAACCGAGCGGGAGAGCCGAGGCGAGGATACCATTGTACGCGCCGGTGGGATAGCCAAAATCTGAGAGCACCAGCCGTGGTTAGTTTCGACTCATCTCTCTCAAATTCCAGGGCTCCGAAGCACTCACACTTCTTCCATGCCGGGAGCAGCTGAGCCGAGTTGATAATCTGCGAGTCGAACCCCGAGGTCATCTCAATGCCAATGACGCACGGGAACAGCAGCAGGTACATAGCCCGCAGGTTGGGCTTCTTGTACCAGGGGACCGGATCCTCCATCGCCATGCGATGGATCAGATTGTCCCCGCCTCCGCCGCCGCCGACCATCTTTGCTGCTGTTTTCGTCTAGACACGGGCGTAGAGCCGAAGGAGTGTCACCCGCTTTCTCGACGGGTCCAAAGTCAGGGGCCTAGATCTGTATTCCTGGCTGGTGAGAGCTGGTTGTCGTGGTGTGAGGCGAGTTGCACGGACGATGGAGCGTATCGTCGTCGTGTTCGGGAACCCTCCAGTCAACAAAAAGGGGGGGACAGGGGGAAACGAGGGGAGACCGCGGGTCTGGGGAAGGATATATGACAGACAAACCACCACACGCATGGGCAATCTATCCTGCTTCCTTCCCCTCCAAAAGACCAACAAGGCAACACCGGAGGATCTGTCGCCCGCTGCCTTTCTGCCCCGGTGCTTGGCGTCCATCCATCTATCCATCCACCCAACCCTCCATTCCAGCCATCGCCAACAGCGTCACGGAGTAATAGCACTCATGGAGGACGGGCAGGCCTGGGCTCGGCGCGCATGAATTCACTCACTTGTGTTTCCTGCTGCTGCCATCTAATAGACCACCCCCCCTTGTTCCCCTCCCCCAGCCATATTGCCCTCGTCGCTCCCATATGGGGAGGCCGGATATTGGCCAGGCACGAAAGTAGCAGCAGGCACGCAAGCAGGTCGGCCCGACAGGAACCAACAGGCCGGCACACACCCACCAACCTGCAGCTGAGTCTATCCCGGGGTAACGGCAGAGAATTGACCCACTTACATGTCCCCCGTGTTTCGTTTTCCGCGGGGATATCGGTTGGCGTGGTCCGCCGTGTGCGACGTCTGGGGTGTCGAGCGCTTCCTTTCTTGGGTTGGACGGCGGGAGGGTTTTGGGGGTGGCGTATGGATGGAGGAATATGGGGGTTCGTGGTTGGCCCGGATGGGGGACGGGGGGAACGGGTGCTTTAGCCGGGAGAGGCCAGGGCGTGCCAGTGGACCAGGGCAGCAGCCCATCGAACCACTGAGGGAGGTCAGGGGAACGCGGAGGGGGATCTCTGGGCGTTCTTGGTGGCGTCGAGACAAGAGATCTGCGAGTGTTGGCACAGAGTGCCCAGCCGGGAGGGGCCGATGTACGTACCAGGCTGGGTGTTGAAGGTTCAGGGCATGGTGTGTATTCCAGTTGGTGTTTGAACCGTTGCATTTACAGCTTGAAGATTTAAGTTTAAAGTTAGCTCCCTTCGTGGCGAGCCTCATCCTTGCGGAGAGAAGGACCTCTGTCCCAGGGGAGTCAGGGGACGGGTCGGACAGACAGATGGCCAGCCTGTGCTTACCACACCCTACCCACATCCGAACTGCACCCACAAACTGCCTCGAATCCTTCGACGAGGGATCGTCTCGCGGAGAATCTAAAAGGGGCAGGAGGAATTCCTCCCCAGCGCCACGCTTCCTCCCACGCACCCTCCTCAGCCGTCCGGGCTCAATCATCCACGCACATGGCGACGCCTCCACGCAGAGACAGAGAAAAAAAGGCAGACGACGTTGCATACACCCAGCTGCCGTGGTGGGGCGAGCGGGTATAAAGCCGGACCCGGTCGAATCAGCCCAGTCCGCAATTTGTGGAAGCTTCGTCGGCTTAATTCTTCTCGGCAAAGTCGGCACCTGGGCTTGGCTGCCTGGATGTGTGCTCGGTACCTAGAACGGGGAGGCAGTTGGGGGTTGCTGAAGGGGGGATGGCCGTTGGAGCTAAGCTTTGCCCAAGAACTGGTGAGCCGCGCCAAGGGTCTTGGTGTTCTTGGTGGTGTAAGTGACTGGATTGTGGCTTGGTGTTGGTTCAACGGGCAAGGGGAATGCTACTACGTGATTGTTTGAAGGATGGTTGGTTCGTTCAACTCTTACGACCTCGATCGGGGCCGACAGGTGTTTGCTCTGCCTTGTGTTCAAGCAGTAGGTAATCATGACCAACACAGGGCGGAATCCAAAAGTGAGGCCCGAGTCGGTCCGTGTCTGGCCATGTGGTTCCACCACCGACTGCCGGCTGTTATTGCAACTTTGTCCATACATACCCCTGGCCATTTTTTTTTCGTACGCTCATCTCCGCTTGGGGCGGTTAGAGATGGTGTTACACCGCCGGCTGCCCCTTCGGCCGAGACAGCCAACGACATGGCTGCAAAAAGCGTCGACAGAACCAACGACATGGTCGTTGACAGCTCGGCAGTCCTGTTCGCTTTGCCTCGACTCGTGGCAGATGGAGTTGTGTGGGTCACGGCGATCGATTCGGTTTCATTCTGCTGCCCCTGTACTTCAAACTGGAAAGAATCTCATGATACGACCACCCTCCCGCCCTGAATCCAACGGCAACGTGAATCACATCACACGATCTGTTTCCTCGGAGTTTGACACCCATCCATCATCACTACCCGAGATCGAAACCCGAGCCGGTTATCACCTCATCACCAACAGTCTGGAAGATCATGCATACCATATCCCTAATTACACCGACACTCGAGTGGGAAACGGCCCCCTAGCCTCACCCAAACCAATCCCCCCTCTCCTCTGACCCAAATCAACACCATGCTTCCTCCAACCACCACCACCCTCATGATCTTGTGCCATACCCCAAACCTCCCCGCACGCCCCAAAGGTACCGACCAGTAGTTCAACAACGCCCACAGTCGTACCATTCACAAATCCCCTCACAAAACCCCGAGCAAAGGCACCTCGCGCCCGAGCAAAACCCCGTGCCCCCGCCACACGTAGCCAACAGAGCAGGATCCACCCCCTGCAGTTCCTTGGGAAGCTGTAGGATATTTGTAGCCGGCGCTGGAGCTGCGACTCCCAAAGTTGAGAGGAGTGTGAGGCTCGTGATAAGAACGAATTTCATGTTGGATGGCAGGTGGCGTTCGTTTGATAAGATGCCGCAGCTGCCGGGGTATGAGGGACGTGGAAACCGGGTTTGCGGAGGTGAAGGGATCTGGGGTAGGTCGTACGAAGGGCCGTGGGTTTTGACACGAAGGACCTGACGGGGTGTTGACGGGAGATTGGTAGCGGATTCTGGGGTGCGTGGCGCGAAGGACCCTTTGTGTGATGTGATGGTGAGATCGATATGGATCTAGTTGGTGGTTGGGTCTCTGGGGAAGTGGATGGATGGGGGCCGGGCGACGTGGGATAAATAACCCGATGGCTCGGAATGCCGAGACCTGTCTTCTCGACGGTTTTCCTTCTTTCAGCCCTGCTGGGAGGGAGACGATGCAGAGATAATTAGCCAAGCGTGGCTGGTCGTGCTTGCTGACGGGCAGACTTGCTCGTCGGGCTCACCTGGTCGCGGCACAATCTACGGCGGCTAACGTTACGTCTTGGTCTGGGTCTGCCCGGCCTCTCGTGAGGAGGACAGGCCGCGCTTGGGGGACCTGTCTTTCTGCCTCGTGGCTGGACCGGGTTACAACTTCCAGGGGCAATATCTCGCTCAGATCATCTGACGGGGCGAGGGGGGCTGCGGGATTCATCCGCGGTGCGGAGGCATTCCCGCTCCGGAAGGGTACACGGCGCGAGATGGACTTGCCGTGCTGTTGTACGAGATGTTGGTGGTGTCTGTTGGCGTCGAGATGAGGTGCCAAGCTCAGACGATATTCACCCGCGGGAGTCGGGCGACGCTGGAGTGGAGAGTGGGCTAGGAGTTGGCCGGCAGTTAGCTCGGACGACGTGGTGATGAGGGGTAGGTCTCTAGTGCTACGTGATGGTGCCTTGACGGTCCCAAGTGCCTCTCAGTTGTCAGGTCGGAGGCAGCTGCCAGCTTGGGCGGTCCGGTGGGGAGTTGGAGTTTCGTAGAACAGAGCCCTCCTCCACGCCTCATTGTCTGCCTTGCTATCCGGCCACGGGACACAATCTGACATTCACATGCGCGGAGCCCCAGGGTGCTGGGAATGAGGCGATGTATTCGTATAATAAATGAGTTGGGTATATGAGCAAGCATCAATCACGTTACACGACATCCTACACAGCCATCCTCGGCGGGCATGTCGACCTTATGACCTAGCGCTCGCGATCTCATCCAGAGTCTCCCACCTATTGTCAATAGCACGCCGCAGACCAGGGTGATACTCGAACCACGGTTCCACAAACCCCTCGACAACCACCCCCCTCGCCGCAGCAGCGTCCAACACCTTCCTGCATGCCTCGTGGGCAGCCCTCAGCTCCTCCAGTGACGCCTCGCTGGGACTCTCTGAATCCTTATCTGGCAGGTCCAGCACAAAGCTAATGCGCTTAAGGTCCGGGAGGAAGTTCTCCTTCTTGAACGCAAAGACGAAGGCGGGGACGTGAGGCGCCATGGACACGGGGCCGCGGAAATGCAACGTCTCGAGGCTTGCGGGAAGGGCGGTGTGGAGGAACGGTTGGTTATTCTCGGCCGCAGCCTCGAGCAAGGTGGTGTACATGGCGCTGCCGAGGGTGAGGCGCAGGGTTGTGAGGTTGAGCAGGGCCGGGAGCATGGCGAGGAGGATGCCGGTGTGGACGTTGAACAGGTCGTTGCTCGATGGCGAGTCGAGGTTCAGGCTCTGGAGCCCAAACAGGATGTGAGGTCTGGCGAGGGCCATGTAGATGAAGGTGCGGAGGGCGTCGTTGCCCACGATTTCGAGTTTCTCCATGGCGGATGGGGGGCCGCCCTCAGGGGGGTCGGGCGAGAAGCAGAGCTCTTGACCGACGTACTTGGCAGCTATCCACTTGTTCCATTCGTGCGGAACGGAGTAGATCTTGATGCCGTCCGACTCGTCTCCCTCTCCTTCCTCCGCGGGCTGTTCATTCTCAGTCTTGGTCGCGGCCTCGGCGTCGTCCGTATCATTCTTCTCCCGCGGCACAAAGTGGAGGACTTCGGCACCGTTCATCAGCTCGTCGGTTTTGGGTCCTTCGAAGCGCAGGCTGCAGGTATAAAACAGAACAAGGTGCTTGATCCGGCCCTCCAGGACGGCGGGGGTCGAGACACGCTCGGAACTGGCATCGGAGATGACCAAAAGCTCCAGAGGCCAGTTGAGCGGGAAGTCGTCGTCGACCCAGCACTCGTCCCAGCCGGTGCAGACGTTGAGGAAGCGGATGTTGGTGAAATGCTCGCCAAGGGCGACCCACTGTTCGTTGGTAGGCGTGTCCCCCGTGATGTGCAGCACCTCGGTGTCGGGAGCAACGGCGGCCATAACGGCCTCAAGCGTGGCGGCGGCATCCTCACGCTGCCTTCCCCCCGAGTCGAGGCCTTGGATCTCGGTCAGGTCGATTACGGGGGTTTTGAGGTCGCGGTGGCTCTCGCACCCGGAGGCGATGGCGAGCCACAGGGGCGATTCAAAGCTAAGGGCAGGCGCCAGGTCGGCTGGGACAGCATCGGCCTCGTCTTCTGGCATGGTGGGCGAGGGCGGCGGCGGGGGGTCGACGGTGGTGGCGTGGGCGTTTGCCCGGATGTGCATGCTCGTCGCCGTGGGGGGCGCCGAGGCAGCGAGGTTGGCCATGAACTTCGGTGGTAGGATTTGCGACGAGTAGGGGGCTGAAGGGCAGAGGGAGGCGGCTGGTCCGGCAGGGCGAGCCGCTGGCGTGAGGCCTTGTTGGAGGAGGGGACGTGATCTCGATCTTGATATTAGTGCTGCAAAGGAAGCCAATCGCGGCACCGGAGGTCTCGCGCGGCACAGCATTTGCTCGACAGACGGTGATGTTGCCGAGTCTTATAGGTGTAGGTGCTGAGAGTTGACGCAGGCTGTAGAATGAGGACGGACAAGGAGGAGGCCGAGTGAGGACGGACTTTTGAGGGCACGAGGAGGAGGAACCTCGCATCATGCAAGCGAGGAGCCCAAGCCTCGGATTGGCCGATAGAGGATGCATTGTTTTCGTTTCTCCCTCCACTCACCAACACGCAGGGGAGGGGCGGACCGTAAGATATCATCAACCTCCCCAAACCTAGTTCAAACAACTTGAACTCCAGGTGCACTTCAATTTAGTAGTATAATTACTGGTAACAAGCCGAGAACACTGGGCCAAGGCAGCATGCAGCATCACGTCTTACGAGGGAGGGAAGACGTCCTCCGCCTCGAGAAACGACCTATTGGTTGGACACAAAGCTTCAATCTTCAATCCGCAGTCGAGAACGCGCTGTGGGTAAGGGAGACTCGCGGCAATTTCAGCCCAAAGCGCTCGCCGCGATTGATGCATCGGGACTGGCGATCCAGCCCACCAGCCACACACCATCGAGGGCTGAAGCCGCAAGCGGAGCATCGTGACGCAGAATGCGGGCACCTGTGCGACCTGTTGATGAACCCTAAATTGAAATGATAGGCGCCAGCAAGACCCTGCCTGGACCAAGGCCTGCGCCAAGCATGCCGGCACACGGCAATGGCTTTGGCGTTGGGGCGGTGCCGACGAGCCTCATCCTCCATTGGCTCCCGCCCGAGCCAGCCTGGATGTTCACTAACCTGGTCGTCGCAGGGCTGGTGTTCGGGGAACCTGTGATGCTCTGCCAAGCGCCACAGCAGGGGGGATAGCAGAGGGGGCACAGCCCTGCGCAGATCCCAACTGTCAGGATCGCCCCCCTGGCTGATGGAGCACGACCCGGGGGATGGTGGTTAACTAACTAGTTTATATCTGGCAAGAATCCTTCGCGTCTCCTCCGCCAGAGTCGCGTCAAGAAAAAAACAAAACATCTCGAGATCCTGCCCAATATCGTCCATCTCTCAAGCCGGGACAACCAGCACAAACAGACACCATGGCCACCTACCAGCTTCCCCCCGTGCCGCAGCCCATCGCCATCTTCGAGCACCTGATCGCTCGCCAGACCCAGACCCTGGTCATCAAGGAGAAGCTGTTCGACAACTTCGACGTCAAGGACCTCAACGGCGCCCCATGGCTGCACGTCGAGGCCAAGCTGGCCTCCATGCACGGCCGCAAGAAGATCTACGACGTCACGGGCGCCTACCTCTTTGACATTGTCAAGGAGCTCTTCCACTGGCATACCACCTTTTCGCTGCAAGGCCAGAACGAGCATCAACTGATGCAGGTCAAGAGCAGCTTCGCCCGTATGTACCGACGTATCCACTGTGCCACGTTTCCCATGAGTAAGGGTTATTAACATGGCTTCACAGTGCTCGGCTCCAAGGCCACAGCAACCTTCACCACCTCTCGCGGCCAGCCAGTCTCGCTCTTCATGAAGGGCAACTGGCTCGACACGTCGGCCGACATTGTCGACCAGTCCACCGGCGCCGTCGTCGCCCGCATCGACCGCCAGCTGTTCAACGCCCGCGAGGTCTTCCTCGGCCACCAGACCTACCACCTGACCGTCGCCCCCGGCGTCGACGTCGCCCTGCTGGTCGCCATGTGCATCTGCCTCGACGAGAAGCAAAACGAGGGCGGCGGCGGCTGCCAGGTCATGTAGGTAGTTGGTCGGCCGGGAGTCTTGTAGTGTGGGGAGTGTGGGGGACAGCGGACTTGGGAGTTTGGCGTCTGTGGGTTAGGTGTTTAGTCTTTTGTTTCCGTCATTGTCTCGCAAGGATATGCCCTAGAATTAATCACACCACCCTTTGTTCATTCCGTCTCATGGATCGCATGCCCATGGGCACCCCTGGGAGCACCGCGGAGGACTCCGGACGGGAGAGCCCTCGAGCACCTGCCAGAACTGCTGTTACTGACTCTCATCTCATCTGCCCTGCCACACTGACCGCCGTTTCGTCAGTGCGGCGCCACGAGCAACAGAGCGTGACGTTGAAACGTCAGGAACTCCTGTTATTTATCGGGGGTCTCCCCGTTCCGGGTTTGAAAGCGTTCGGGGGGGAGACCTGCCCATCCATGGTTTGCTTTTGAGTGATGGTTTGTGACGGCGAACATGACTCCGGGGAGACCCATGACGCAGGAGTCGGGGGTTATATCAACAGGCCGATTCCACAAGACTGTCTGACGCAGCAGCACCCTCAAGATACCTTTCCCCGGCATCCAGACTTCACTCCAATCTCGATATCCCAATCAGTCAAAGTCTCATGACACCGAGCGAACGCACCTGGCGCGATGATCTGCACCTGAGTGACCATGACCTCAGCCGCCTCCACACGGTCGAAACCGCCACGGGACCCAGCACCAAAATCAACGACTTTTTCGGCCTGCCCGAGGCGTCCACCCCGCCCGCGCCCGACAGTCGCGTTCCCATAGACCCTCTCCTCGACGCCGAAATGGGTCCCTCGTGGTCGTCGGCCGACCCGCCGCGGTCCTCGTCGGCTACTGCTCACACCGTTCAGACCAATATCTCCTCTCGCCTCAAGGAGCAGTACCCGACCGTGACGATGCACACGCGCCGTACGCGGAGGTTCTTGTCGAGTTTAATCCACTCTTGCAGCCCCATCTGGTATGTCCCCCTTACCCCTTTTCCCACCTCCCGA
>FTEL01008164.1_pt1 | contig 11645 bp, 13 predicted proteins | sample 1658911 | NCBI WGS metagenome assembly FTEL01 (sample SAMEA3914869, study PRJEB12502) | metagenome | biome: forest; material: soil | place: USA | collected 2012-03-12 | depth 0.1 m
CCCCCCCTCGCAAATGGCCTGATCACCAACGAAAAGACCAAAGACAAGCCATGGTAAGGTACTTCCCATAACCACGTCCCCCCTCCAACCCAACACCTCTCCCTACAGGTCCATCAGCACACCCTCTTCCCGCCCCTTAACCCCCTTGGCCAACAACACAAACCCCCTCCCGGCACTCCACTCCCCCTCCTCCAACACCCTCCCCAAATCCCTTCCCCAGCTCCCCGCTTTGCGATAGGGACTATCCCGTTTCGACCACCTCCAAACTGCGTGAGGTCCCTCCCCGTCAATCACCCTCTCCTCACCCTTTCCCCACACCGAAAATGAGAAAAACCGCAGCATTTCTGCCTGGGCGTCATTGCCAGTCTGAGGCAACCGGGCTACCAAACTGGCAAGGACTGCCGGCGCGATCTCGCCCACAACTTCCTTCGTTGCCGCTGTTATGGCTTGGGAAAGGGACTCCGACAGGTTGACATACCCCGCCATCCGAAACTCCCCAAGGAGCGTGTAATCCTGTAGTGGTGCAAATCGGGCAGGGGGCATCACGACGGTTAGTATGGCTCGGACTGATGGGAGTGACCACTGGTAAAGTGTCACCGGCACAAGGTCGGTGTCGTCCTTGGAGATTGCGGCGGTTGCGAGGATGGTATGCTGGTGGGAGCAAGTTGCGAGGTCGTAGTCTGGGGGGTGGGTTGGGATGCCGAACTGGGTCAGGGGGTTAGCATGGCAGAGGTCGTAGAGTTTGGATAAGGGGTTAGTGGCTTATGTTGTAGCCGTCCTCCATGATAGCTTCCCGAGATATGGCGTTTTGTATCCAAGTAATGGATGGGAAGGTGGAGCCTGGCAAAAGGCTATTAGTGGTGTTCCCCTTACCCAAAGAATGAAAGGATGCCGAGCCTCAGCTGCAGGCCACTAGTTCACCGAGGGACGGTGAGCAGGTGAAGAAACGAGCACGGAAACGCACACGTTCCGCTGTCTAATGGGTGTCCCAGCCCGGCCCGGCCTATCCGTCAGCTCTTCACCTCGACTACCCCGCACATGTGCCGTGCTGACATCCCCCTGAGCTATCGGCTATCGTGAGCTGAGCCTCAGGCTGCTGCCCAACTCTTGGAGCCGTGTTACATGAGAATCACAACGGCAACAACAACGACCAGCATAACCAGGAAACGACCCAACTCGCAATATCACTCAACAGGATGCCCTGCAAAATCTGTAAAGACCTTGACATCACACAATGGGAGAGCCTGTACATTGCCTCGGTGATCGGTACAGCCACGCGCACCGAGGACCTCCGGGCATCTTCAAAAACAGGAGAGTGTCAGTTCTGCAAGATGCTGTATCGTGGGATCCGCCGTGCCTACCCTGAGGACAAACCCGAGGCGTTTTACTTCTGGCGACAGGAAGACACCGGGATCGAGGAGCCGCTCTTGTGGTTCAAGCCCCAGGACGAGAGTGACCACTGCTCCGAGTTCCATTCCCTGCCCCCGACGGAATCAGGTTAGTCGTCTTGTGTTGGCTTGAAGAGTGAATATCGGCATCTAACCACGCATTCATTGATACAGCCAAGTCAGAGGTGGAATACGATCTCGTCCGGCCGTCGTTTCCCATCACTCAGGACGCCACCAGCGACGACTGCATCGAGTTCGCACAGGCTCTCATCACCGAGTGCCTCGAGAACCACACGGAGTGCTCCAGCCCGATCAGCAGCCGCCGCACCCGCCCGAGCAACAGCAACATCATGAGCCAGCTCCAGCGCGGCATGCGCGACCTCCTCCACAAAGACGACCCCGTCCCCCTCCCCACGCGCCTCCTCGACATCGGCCCCCTCGGCGCAGACCACATCCGCCTCATCGAAACCGCCACCTCCCCTCCCCCCGAAGGCGCCCGCTACGCCTGCTTCAGCCACTGCTGGGGCCCCTCCCAACCCCTCACAACCACTACCTCGACCCTCATAGACCGCAAGACCTCCATCCCCTGGTCGACCCTCCCCAAGACGTTCCAAGATGCAGCCGACTTCGCCCGCCGCCTGTCCATCCCCTACCTCTGGATCGACTCGCTCTGCATTGTGCAGGACAGCAAGGAAGACTGGCGCCGCGAGTCGGCGCGCATGGCGTCCATCTACGAGAACTGGTTCGTCTGTCTCGCCGCCACGGCCTCGCCCGGCCATCATGGGGGGCTGTACTTTGCGCAGCCCAACCCTGCTGCTTCGAAGTATGTGATTTCGCTCAAGGAGGACGGGGAGGAACATGACATCTTCGTCCGCACCACCGCCTTGCGCCATCCGGAGATGACGCGGCAGTTCCCGCCGCCTGGGACGGCGGTGGAAAAGGGGTTTCCCCTGCTTCAGAGGGGGTGGGTGTTTCAGGAACTGCTCCTGGCGCCGCGGATCCTGCATTTCTGGCCGCATGAGCTGTATTTCCAGTGCATGGAGATGCACGCGTGCGAGTGCGGCGCGAGCCTGCGCGATGGGATCGAGAAGACTTCGCATTTTGAGGCGCTGGGTCATGGGCGTGGCTTTGCGGATGTTAATCCTGTTGATGACTCGGATGATGACGACGACGATGATGATGACGATGACAGTCACCGTCGCCGTCGCCGCCGCCGTCGTCAGCCCATCGATCGCAAGCTGCTTGGACGGCAACAGCGATGGCGGGACATGGTCACGCAGTACTCACGTCTGCAGCTGACGTTTGGGAGCTACCGGCTGCTCGCGCTGGCAGGGCTGGCGAAGCAGATGATGCGCGTGCGCGGGGGCAAGTATCTCGCGGGGCTGTGGGAGGACAGTCTATTCGAGGATCTCTGTTGGGAGGTGGTGAAGATGGGCCCGTCAGAACCGATTGCAGCGCCCAAGGATGCCGGGGCGTACATCGCGCCGTCGTGGTCGTGGGCGTCAGTGCTGAAGCCGGTCCAGTATGGCAACGACTTGACAAACCGCCGGCGAGAGAGGGAGTTCGTGCCTGATGCCAAGTTGACCAGCGCCAAAGTGGCCAACGCCGACGCCCACGAGCCGACGGGGCAGGTTATGTCGGGCTACTTGAAGTTGTCGGCCACCTGGACCCAGACGTACCCGGACAAAGAAAAGCGGCCGCAACCCGAAAGCAGGGAAGATGTGTACTATGTGCTTCTCGCGACGGCCGGCTTGTCTGTGTATTGGCTGGTGCTGGAACGGGTGGACGCTGAGCATTACCGGCGAACGGGGTTTGTGAACGGCGACTGGACCTCCGGGCCGGATGGGATGGGGGGGAAGGGCCGAAAGACATTCACTATTATCTAAGGGGAGGCGGATTGCGTGCCTGGGGGGTCAGAGGGTCCTTCCTGAACCTTCCCGAATCCACATCGCAAGTCCAAAACCACTCCAGGAACCACGGAGGAAACGGGAGACTTCCGGAGAACGGCGTGTCTAAATTTCAGAAACACACTCTAGAACACAGTGTGCTTGTGGCCAGGAAAACCAGTCAATAACTTGGCAGATGTCCACAAAGCTGTACAAAGGTGCATATGATCAATTATCTAGGTAAGTAAATTTGTCCGCCTTGGTTCACCTTTCACTGCACCTCGGAATGGCCTGAGCTCCGGAAGGTCCACGTTGATGTCCGGACCTCAGCGATGACACCTAACCCAAATCGCCCAAGCAACTCCCTCATTAGCCGTGAATTTGCGCAGCGATGACAGACAACATGGAGGGATGAAGTTTCCGGGAACCGTCCAGGCAGCTAAAGTCACGCCCCGTCTACCATGAATATGAGGCATCGGTAAGGAGGTCTGGAGACAGTTCCGCACCATTATTTGCGCTGATTGTTCCGGTCACCACGAAGACTGACCCTGAGGGACCCGACAGAAAGCTCCCCTAGGCCCAGGTCAAGCGAGAGTGCACCCTCAGCTAATGTAAATACAAGAATCCCCTGGCTCTTCGGCACCCCCCCCCCTTCCGCGGCCCAGAATCCAAAATCAGGGACGCCTGAATGCTACTCGCTGAATGTGTTGTAACCCGTCCGGACATGACCGAATACCTTCCAGCCTCCCACGGCATGCTTAACAGCTGTAGTAGTAGCACACCCCGGCCTTGGTGCAGCACGTCATCTGGCCGCTATGGCAACCGTTGCAGGTATACGCAACCACAGGAGCAGGAGCGGGAGCCGCATCAGGAGCCGGAGCCGGGGCCGCTGTGACGGCGGCAGCGAAGAGTGCAAGGGCGATAGCGGTGAACTTCATTTTGGCTTCTGTTGTGTTCTGTCCAATTAGCTTTTGTGAGACGAACCTCGCGTTGAGATGGGGTTGGATCATCTGCTCACCTGTTGAACTTAGGACTTTTTGAATAGATTGATCAGGGAGCTGAGCCAGGTGTGTTCGTGTCGTGTGTGATATCTTGTCGTACAGACGAAAGGACTGAAGAACCAAGGGCATCTTTATACCATTTTCTTCTTCTCAGATCATGTTGCTCACGCGAGATATCAGTTACCCAACGTCAAGAATCCGGGGTAAACGAGTGTGGGTTACAGCGCAGACAATAGCCTCCGTCTGGATTTGTGGGATTGGCTGGCTAATTTGTGCACCCGCTTGGATAAGGTAGCTGCACTGATCGACAGAGGGAGCGGAAACCAAACAGAACAAGCATTGTATCGCTTCCTTCCCGCTCAGTCGTATCCGAGTACCTTAATCCGACACCCACCTCAACCAGGAACAGATGGGCCGCCGCGTTTGACCAACTTCAGGGGTGACATCTTCACAGGGAACAGATGGGCGGGAGGACAGGCTTGAGGTCTCATGAGCTAGCAATGACCAGCAACGTGGCTAGCACCTCCAACGCAGAATCCATGAGGCTCCTCGACTTGTGACCGAGTGCACAGGGATCACGTCCGGCCTCGAGAATGGCGATCCGACTGACTGTTCTGTCGTTGGGTTGGAGGGTGGACCGGCTAAATTGGTTCAAGGACTCCCTACTAGGTAAACTTCCAGATTCCCCGCACTCAAGGACTAGGGGAAACCAGTTGAGGGCACCTGAGGGGCTCGGATAAAGTCCACTGTAGCGTCGAACTAACCCCTTACACACATCTGCCTCTCAGGGTGGTGCCGTTGGCTCCCATGTAACCCCAACAGTTCCCAAGCAAGGTCCCCGGCTTTGCCTTGAAACGCCACATACTTCCAAGAACAACTCTCTGTTGGATCTCTTGAATCCCGCTGAACTAATTTGTAGCTGAATATGCTTGATTTATCACGATACGAGGCGGGCGAAAGAGAACACAGACCGGTCGTTGTGTGTTCAAACTGTATCAGACACTGGTGTAAAGGCCAGGGCTAGTTGATATCATGAGACCAAGAGGAAAGGACCTTGTTCCTCGGTTGGTGCGCGTTTCTCCACCAAACTAATGCGCACTGCCCGCTCGGGCCTGTGACAGGTGTGCTCGATGTAAACGTCGGTAACATTTCCGAGACCGCTTGTGACCTGGTGCATGTTTACATACCAACCACAAAACGAAACAGCCGAGCTCACCCGGCAAGCCCCAGATACCTCGTGCCATGCCGAGTAAGCAGGCTTTAACCGCCGGGACAACTACGTCGTTAAACATTTGCAGCCAACCCTGGCGACGACCAAGCGGCCGAAACCCGAATCCTCTCTCACAACATTCGGCCAGAGACAGGACGCTGCGGCCCCCGCCGTCGACGTTCGACTCGACGCCGTGCCTGGGAGTTCACTATTAAATAAGCGTAAGCGCAAGTATGTCAACCTCTATTGGCCTCGCTATATTAGCGACAGACGGCCAAGGTAGCATCCCTGTTCGTGTCAGTCCCCTTCCCATGCTGGACGGCCAGGGCGGGGCACACATCGCGCCACTAAGCTCAAGTGCCTGTGTTCGATGCGTGGAAGCCCACAGTTAAGGTGCTTTGTCACTAAGCAGCCCCCCTCTACGCGGGTGTGGTGCGGTTAGTAAGATTCTCCTCGAACAGATTGCTGCTGAATTTCCTGGCTTGCGCATGAGCGCTGAATGCGCCACGATGCATGATCTTACCCAATAATGGGGTCCAGCGGGCTGACTGAATGTTTCCATTGGCTCCTGTTGGATTGCGCGATAGGGCGTTTCGCAGCATTTTCGTGTACATAGTTTCTTTTGCGGCCGCTGGTTGCAGTACAAACACCTATCCAAGGACTTGTGTTCTACCGATTCCATGGACTCCATGATCGTGTGTGAAAGTGAGGGTGGTGGTCAGCTGCTGGGTCGCGTACCCCTATTCCGCTCCGGCCAGCTGAAGCTGCAGTCGCATCATTCGGGGTCAACCTGCAAGCCACGAGCTGTTGTGGAACCAAGCGAAAGGTCGGGGTTTCGGAGGATTGTCCTTTAGATGCTGGCCATCGGAGCACTATTATTACCATGAGCCTCAGCCCTCGATCTCTCGCCACATCCGCGAGATGGACAAGGCCAGCTGTGGTGTGATGTTGGCCACGTTTATCTGCCTAACCATTTCTGGCGCCCTGCCCCGTCAGTGCGCCCGAGCCTTGCTGCCGTGGCGGTGGCAGCGCAGCTCAGCTCAGCCGAGGATGATGCCGGCGCACCAATAGCACGCAGCAGGCGTGCTGAGTCTTGCATTGCCAAGGGCCCAGACAGGGGACAGTCGAGAACTTGAGCTGAATCTTCAAGCCGCCGGCATCACCCTAAAGTTTTGAACGCAGCGTACTTCTTCATCTCCCGCCTCATCAGACAGACACAACACCATGACTTCACGCACAGCGGCAACCGCAGCAGCAACCGTAGCACCCTTGGTGGGTTTGCCATATAATTAACGCTCAGCATCCGCCAAATCTGACGGGCTTGAGGCGCTTGTGTTTGCGTGGGTTCACTGCGCCGCCAGGGAGCAGCAATGGTCATGTGCTGAGGGCTGCCGCTCGAGAAAACGCTCGCCGAGAAGTCGAAAAACAGAGTTAACCAGTAGAGGCTAAAAAGATCGCTAAGAAAAAGAAGAAACAAAGAGACATACACCAGGGATTCGCTGGTTATCGCCAACCTAAATACTCATCTGGCCCCCTTGGAAAGCTGCAATGATACTAGGGAAACGGAATCAAGAATCGGCAATCCCTCGGGAGGTTAGCAAACGGCTGCCTCCTCGCCCCCCACGACACAAGTCGCTGCTCTCCATGGGGTCTCGGGAGGTGGTGAGCCACCGGACTCTGCCTCCCGAGCCGCTTTGTCGTTGGCCGATCCTAAGTGGCGTACGCCAAACAGCAGGAGACTAAGCAACTTCAGGCGGGCAGGGCCTGAGCGACCGCCTTGCTGCGCAAACACAGCCTGGTTCGCGCGCCGTAATACTTCTTGGCGGCGGCAAGGTCCCCGTTCAATAAATGACTTCTTTCGTCGAACAATTTAGGAGTGGCCCATTGCTGCTCAGCCAGCTCACCACTGCGTCTTCCTCCACCACACCACACCACGCATGGACGGAATTCCATCACCAGTTCTGCCTGCTTCCCTGCCCCTGCAATACCAATTCTGAAGAATGGAGGCGCTCGGTGTGGCCGCATTCGCGATCCAAATCGTCGATTTCGGGGCCAAGATTCTCTCTAAGGCTAACGAGATCACTCGCAGAGGCAAGACCATCGATCAGAAAGCCTTGACGGACATTACCCAAGATCTTGAGAAAGCATGCAAAAATCTCGGGCAATCATTAGGCCCAGCCGGCCATGACCCAGACGACAACCCCATCGCAAATCTCGGCATTGAATGCCAAGCGGTCGCCGCAGAACTGCTCACGGCACTCAAGAAGCTGTCAGGCGTCGTGGGCCAAAGCAAATGGCGAAGCTTCCGCCAAGCCATGTTGACAATATGGCGAGCCGAGCACATCGAAGTGCTGGAACGGAGGCTTGATGGATTTCGACAGCAGCTGATCCTCAGGATGCTGGAATCTCTTCGGTAAGCACATGATGTCTGGTTCTACAATTTGACAAAGGGGGGAGCCTGTCTAACCTCAATCTACCTGTAGAGAGCAGCTGCGAGATTTGTACGACAAAAGCATGTCTCTGGACGTGGAGATTGGCCGGTCCTTTTTTGAACGCCTCCAAGAAAACGAACAAATGCAACGCAAGCTAGCAAAGGACATCGAGGACAGACTGGTCCGGGTGATCCAAGCACAACATGAGACAACGCAGACCCGCCCCTCGTCAATGACCGACCCTCCCCAACCAGTGTTTGACCGACAGAAGCTGAGGCTTCTCGCGAGTCTCAAATTCCACGAGATGACATCCCGACACGACAGGATCCCAAGGGCTGCGCGGAACACCTTCGAGTGGATCTATCGAGCACCTCGGGGTGACGAGCCGTGGTCCAGTTTTGTGGACTGGCTTCGGGGGGACGACGGCCTGTACTGGATCACGGGCAAGCCGGGTTCGGGGAAATCGACTCTGATGAAGTTCCTGGACGATGATGTCAGGACAGGAGAAAATGTCCGGCAGTGGTCACGGCATCATCCTTTGATTTGCGCGAGCTTCTACTTCTGGAACTCGGGAACCGAGATTCAGATGTCCAACGAAGGCCTGGCGAGATCGCTGCTTCATTCCATGTGCCAAACGTCACCGGAGCTGATCCCCGACATCTTTCCCGACCGATGGGAAGCCTTGCACCTGTTCGGAGCAACGCATAAGCGATGGACCATGGCCGAGCTCCTATGCGCCCTTCGGATGATTGCTACGCCCACTTTCTCGAACAGGAGGTTCTTCTTTCTCATCGACGGGCTGGATGAGTTCGAGGGGGACAAGGGTGAGCTCGTTGATCTTCTGAAGGCAATGGGAGCTTGCAAGCATGTCAAGATTTGCGTCTCGAGCCGGCCATGGATCGAATTCCAGGAAGCATTCGCGCTGAGACCGAGTCTGCGAGTGGAAGACCTCACGCTTTCTGATATCCAGGTTTACGTGGAGTCGAGCTTCAACGCCAGTCCAAGGTTCTCTGAGATTCGCCAACGAGACCCCGCCTCCGCCTATGAACTCTTCACTGCCATTGCAGAGCGAAGCTCCGGCGTCTTCCTCTGGGTGCATCTTGTGGTCAAGTCTTTACTCCAGGGCATCCGGAACGGCGACAAATTTACCCAGTTGCGAGAGAGGCTTGCCGAGCTCCCGAGCGACCTGAAGAATCTGTTCCAGAACATCTTGGATAGGACCGAGCCCCGATACCAGCCTGACGCCTCGCGGCTTTTCCGCATTCACCACGAGCATGGATCTATCAGCCTCCTGCGGTTTGCCTTCGCGGACGAGGACGGCGAGTTCCTGAGGCGAGACGACCAGCATGTGCCGTTGTCGATGGACGAGTTTCTCTTCAGATGCACGCAGATGAAGAATCGGATTGACAGCAGGACCAAGGGCTTGCTCGAGGTTACGAAATGGTCCCCGGTGGAGGAATCGCAAAGGTATGAATTGATCCTTGGTTACCCGACACATCGCAATCGATGCGAAAAAGGGAAGGGCAATGCTGACACCGTCCGTATTTGATAGAACGTCCAAAGAAGTTCCGGCAGGGCTGAGATACAAGTGGCAGGTTCAGTATCTGCATCGAACAGTCAGGGATTACTTCTCGCGGCCAGAAATCTGGTTGATGCTGTCAACATGGGCTCCTGGATTCGACCCATACCTCTCCCTCTGCCAGGCTTTGATACTGGAGGTCAAATATTTAGCATTGGGAGATGCGCCAGCCAACACTCTGCAGCAATGCATGAACAAGGCCTTGATGCTCGCGTCGATGGCCGATATTGGGAGCAGGCAGACCCTGATTGGGCATCTTGATGCTGTCAACAGCATTACCGCATCGCTCATGAAGCAGGGTCAAGTCACGCTGACTCCATTGGACCCCAGCTTGCCTCCCCACCACGCCCCTCTCTTCCCCCTGGCAATCGAGTTCGATCTTGACTTTTATGTGGGGCACCTGCTTTCGAATGGCCACCCAACGACGTCTAGGAAGCATTTCGACTCCTACATCTCATTCGCGATTGAGAAGCGCTTCCCAGAAACCTGGGTGTCAACAGATGTGCAGTGTCTTCGAGATATCAAAGTCCTAGACGGCCAGTATCCCGTCAGCAACAAGAGCTTGGAACTTCTCATCAGACATGGAGCCACGTTCTACGACAAGCGTGGTGAAGAGCCGTACCTTAAACACCTCCGGATTGAGTTTGCCGAGGTCTGTTTCAGGGTGGTCAGTGACATGGCGTGTAATACGTTGTTGATGGAGTATTGGTTGGTCGCGCTGGAACTACTCGCCTCGTTAGGGGCAGATCTTTCCGGTTTCTGGAGCGTTATTCCGAAGCGAAAGGTAGCGGAACTGGACAAGTTGGCACCACAGCTTGGCACCCGACTTCGGGACGTGCTCAAGGTAGAAGAGGAAGACCAGCCGCCCCCCAATGATGGATGGTCGAATTCCCCGAGAATCAGGGCGCGGGAGAAGAGGAAGAAACGGAGAGACGCGGCTGCAGCTGCTGCGAAACGGGTTAGAGGACACTGAAGTGTATAATACCTTCACGGATGTTGGGCTGGTCCACACATTCCTCAAGACGAATTACTATACAAGGCAGGCGACGGTAGATAGCTAAGGGGACCGAAAAGGGTATATAGAGCGCGGACGGGCTATTGGATAAAGGGGGCTAGGGGGGGGAGCGAGGGAAATAAGGAGGCAGGGACCGAGCAAAGGCGATATAGGAGAGGGAGAAAGTCAGTGCAAGAAAGGGACCCGACATCGGAGAGGAGGGGCTCTATTATACAGTAGGGACAGCGGGGCCGTACGAGAACGCGAATCTGACGGAGCGCTCTACCCGATCGAGACGGCCGTCGTTTGAAGATTACAGATATTAACCCCAATAGGAAAACCCCGTACAAAAACACCCACAAGTCCAGTCCGCTTAATCTTGACACACAACCCCATCACATCACAACCTCAATCCCCCTCCCATGCTCCAGGCCCCCTTCTCTGCAACCACCTCCGCAGCCTCTTCAACCTTCCCCTCCTCCTCAACCTCCTCCCCTTCTTCTCCCTCCTCCTCCTCCACATCCTCCACCTCCCCGCCCACGTCTCCCTAACCCCCTCCCTCGCCCAACCCCCCAAGTCAGGACCCTACTCCAACCCCTTAAACCTCCTATTAAACTCCTCCACCGCCACCGCCACCATGCGATAAATAAACGCCCGCCCACTCTCCTGCCCAATCGGTATAAACGGCCCGTTCGTCCCCCCCCTGAGCGTCAGACTCAACCCCGTCCGCTCCTTCGCAATCGTCTGCACATCCTTCAGCGGCACATCCCACTCCGTCTGCAGCCGCCTGCTCCGGATCAGCAAGATCCGCGCGTACGTCACCATGACAACCATGTCCTCCGTCGGCAGCTCCAGGTGCGCAATGTACGCCTCGTCAAAGTACTTCCCGTTGTCCACCTGCTTCAGCCAGCTCTGCCCGAGCGCCTCCCGCTGGCTGTACGGCCGCACCACCCCGTCGGCGGGGACAAACCGCGGCAGCCGCACGCGCTCCAGCTCCCCGCCGTCAAACACCGTCGTGGTATTCCGCACCCCCTCCGACACATTCGAAGCAAAATCCAGCACCCCAATCGCGGGCTTCGTCGCCAGCCCCACCACCCCCTTTCCAATACCCTTGAAGAACCCCAACGCCCCCTCCTGCTCCGCCCCCTCCAGCGG
>FTEL01002957.1_pt1 | contig 11644 bp, 10 predicted proteins | sample 1658911 | NCBI WGS metagenome assembly FTEL01 (sample SAMEA3914869, study PRJEB12502) | metagenome | biome: forest; material: soil | place: USA | collected 2012-03-12 | depth 0.1 m
GAGGACTTGGACGGGACCGTGCCGATGGCCGAGAAATCTCGTTTTGGCCAAGCCAATGTCAGGCAGATGCCTCGGGGGCCGGAGCCGCGAGTGGGCCGCCACTGGCAAACACACTGTGCCCTCCCAGACAGCAGACACCAAACGCCGAGAAGTCTCGAGGCTGAGGATCAATATCAGGGGGTACCGGTGGACTCCTGATGGGCGTGAACGCAAGGGAGCCGAACAACAGGCGACGGGCGGATACTTACATTGCGGCGCTGATGATGCTCTAGTCTTGCTCGGAGATTCTGGGATACGGCAAGCTCGCCAACCCCCAATGGCCACCGCCCCATCCTGGGAACAGGACCGTGAGGCCATGGCCCAAGCCCATCTTCTGAGTCTGGTATGGCCTGTGCCTTCCAGGGGACATTGAGGGCAGTTAAGTATGTAAGCAGTTGTGCGCAAACGGGGAAAGAGGAATAGGAAGGATGGGCCTGAGGATGACCACCCAACTCTTCTGCCTGCTGGAGCAACACGGGCGGCCAGGAGCAGGCTGCCTGAGATATGGTAGCCCCTGTTCGTGAAGAGTGTGGCGGGTGCGGTAAGGGGATGAGGGCAGCAGATGGCCACTTCAAAAGGATGCTGTGGAGGACCAAGAGGTCAATGCAAACCGCCGGCAGTTCGCCCCTGACGACTCGTCCCAAGACTGGCTGGCCAAACTGCCAGTAAGAGGTGCCCGTGTGGTCTCAACTAGATCATGACGGCAAGGCTCACTCGACACCAAGCCACGAAGGGATTGTCAGGCATCGAAAGGACACCTGGGGTATCAATCTTGCTCTACCTGATTCAAGCGGGACCAAAATGGACCGGCGTCACAAAACACCGAGTCTGCCCTCTAAAACAGCATGCACCCAACAGACTGAGACACCAACATGTGTTGTTGATAAGTTCGTGAAATTGATTCAGGCCGATCGTGCTAAATTTTCGACAGCCTCAATCTATGCCCTTGCCGGAGCCCATGCAAAGTCAAAATCCACAGACGCCCCAGAGCACCCTTTCCCCCGCTGGCTGAGCATCACCCTCATCCAAGCACCTTAGTGAGCGTACCGCTTGCCGTCCCGCAGGGTATCGGCATACTCCTCCAGAGGGCTCCTGATGAGCTTGGTCTCCTTCCACAGGTTGGGTGTGAGGAAGCCGTAGGTGTTGGAGACGGCGGCGAAGGTGGCCTTGAGGGTGTTCTCGAGGGTCTTGGTCGAGCCGGACGACGAGGTGTAGGCGTCCTCGATACCGGCAAGCTGGAGAAGACGCTTCACAGCGGGAGAAGCGACGAGAGAGGTACCGCGGGGAGCAGGGATAAGCTGAGAAGATGCAGTTAGCGCCTGGAAACAACTGGTCGTCTCGCTCGACTGGGACACTTACGCGGACAGTGACGGAACCGCACTTGCCGCTCTCCTTGGTGGGCAGAGAGTGGGGGAGACCGAGGTTGGCGCCCCAGTAACCACGACGAACGGGGATGACGCTGAGCTTGGCGATGATGATGGCGGCGCGGATGGCGGTAGCGACTTCCTTCGAGGTCTTGATGCCGAGACCGACGTGGCCCTCAGAGTCACCGATGATAACGATGGCCTTGAAACGGGTGCGCTGACCGGCACGGGTCTGCTTCTGGACGGGCTTGATCTGTTTTGGGGGGGAAGAATTGGACGTTAGAAAGCTGCAAATCCTCGTCTCCAACCCAGAGTTTTGATGTAGCGCACCTTCATGACCTCATCCTTGAGCTTGGGCAGGAAAAAGTCGACGATCTGGTACTCCTTGATGGGGAGCGAGTGGAGGTATATCTCCTCCATGCTCTTGATCTTGCCAGCCTTGACGAGACGGCCGAGCTTGGTGACGGGCTGCCACTCCTTCTCGTCGCTCTTGCCGCCGCCGCGACGCCCACCACGGCGACCACCACGGCCACGGCCACGGTCACCGCCACGCTCGCCGCCGCGAGAAGCAAAGCCGCCGCCGCGGGCACCAGTTCCCCGATCAGCCATTGTTGTAGTTGTCGGTGGTTGTTGAACGGGAATTGTTGTCGTCGTGGGACTCGGTCGGAGGCTTTCTCTGGTCGCAGGTCGGGTCGATTTTCGGGTGGGGGAGCTTTTTGCAGGGAAATTCTGGTGCGCCAAGACACCAACCCTAAACGTTTTTGCGGGCGCCTGAGATTCCAGGCGCCAGCGAGCACTGTCCGGAAGGTGGGGCCGAGACGCCGGGACCCACCCGCCGTGGAAGGTGCGGAGCGCAGCTCACCTTCGCGGGCCTCGCGATCTCAAAACCAAACATTCGCTGCCTTTCAAACATGTTTAAATCTAGGGAGGTATTCCATTACACCGATAGGTAACCGGGGTGCGGTTGTTTCGGCTTCCCCTGCTTGATCTTCCCTGTCTTTCCCCAGCAACGATGCCTGAGGGGAGCTCATCATGAAGCGCCTCTGCCTCCCGATTCAACTGAAGCGGTCAGCCTCGCAATGGTTACGGAGTCCCGGCCATGGCGGAAACCAAACGTTATCCCAGGCACTGACACAGAAACCACTCCGATGCATCACGAAGCACAAACACTCCCAACAGACATGATATCATCCTGCGACCAGAACGCCTGCTCGCCCGCCATAACCACGGGCTGCAAAGATCCGCCAAAACGATGCTAGCCATGAAAACACGATGCAGCAGCACGACCGCCAGCCCAGTCCAAACGCCGTTGGGTATCCTCCTTTAATATTCCAATAACACAGACGCCTCGAGACCTTCCCTTCTCGATGTTGGCTTAAGCGGTCGGGTTCGCGTTCATCTGCCGTGTATCTTGTCAGGCAACCTGCCCCGCTGTCTTGTTCTGGGTCGGAACCAATATTCTTACCTTCCTCTTACCGCCGGCGGTGACGGTAATGTTGACGAAGCGGCGAGTGTACAGATCGCGCTTGTGGGCGCGGCCCTTGGGGGTCTTGGGCTTCTCCTGGGCTTCAACCTAAATGCGGGGGACACGGCGCATTAGCTACGAGAGCTCGAGGTCGCGGATCGGGATCGGGGTCGGAATCATCGATGCGGAGTGCCGTACCTTGGGGGTTTGCGACTTGACCTTGCCTGCGCGAAACTGTTAGAACTTGTCGTTGCTCGATCCGCCCGCCAACGACCGCGGCGCTGCCGCCCTCATGCGACCGTGACTTACCAGCGCGGGCAAGGGAACCGTGGACTTTGCCCATCTTGGTTGGGAGTGTGATTTCGAAATCGAGAAGTGGTCGGGGAGCTTGACGAGCGAGTTTGCGGCGAGGTGGTGTTGGAGATGCAATTCAACACGCGGAGTTGGTGGCGCGAAGATGATCAGCGGAAATGGGGCGTGGCCCGCTCGGGTCATTTAAGGACGAACCACGCCGATGACTCGTCGCCGGATTCGCCACGCAGCGGGACGAGGGTTAGGGATAGGGTTACCAACCTTCCTCAACTGGTCACTTACACCCACGATGGTCGACGAGTTGATGGACGGAGGATGATCCCCAAGGTAAATTATGGATTAATTGTCGCAGGAGAGTTGCTAGAAAGAAGGTAAATCAAGCCAACGCCGATCCAACAGGGTATCTCAGCCTAATTATTCGGAGCCGCTCCTCCAACCCTCCCTCCGCCTGGTAACCATGGGCCCATGCTCATCCATCACTGTTCACCACAATCTGGGCATGCCGCTCCTCAGAATTCCGACCCGGAACAAAACCATATTCCCAGCTTCATAACCTCAGCAACCCTGCAAGGTCCCCTACGCAGCCTCAGCCGGCTTGGGCTGCTCAGCGGCAGGAGTGTCGGCCGCAGCGGGCGTGACAGCGGCCTCGACGTTATCGGCGGTGGTATGGACCCGGCCATGCCAGAACGAAAGCGTGTCGACGAAAACGAGGAACGAGAACGCAACCCAGAGGAAGAAGCCAAAGGCGATGGCGGCCTCGACCGAGCCGCAGAACTTGTTGCCGCCGCACTTGGGCGCGCCCCAGTACGCCGCCAGGGCGATGGAGCCGGCGAACCAGAAGATCATGGTGATGGACTCGACGGCCAGCGCCGCGAGGCCCTGGAAGAAGCGGGCGTAGTACATCGGCACGAAGAAGAGGTAGCCGAGCACCAGGAGCGACCAGACCGAGCTGAAGAGCATGAATGAGAGGATGCTCGGGGTGGTCCACCACGGGCTCACCACTAGATACCCGAGTTGGATTAGCCGCGCTGCTGTGGTGGATCAAGCATCAAGTTCCGGAGAGCACCTACGGTAGGCTGTCAGGCCCAGCTCCACGACGGTGAGGGCCGCCGTGACCCCGTGGACGATGGGAACGAAACGCTCCATGTTGGCTGCGGGCCGGGGTTGTGGTGTCAGAAAGGCTGTCGTGCTCGCCGATGGGGACTGCGATGGATTAGAGCAGAGAGGTGTTGCAAGCAGACCTGCGGGGTGATGGTGAGGGGAGTAGATTCCAGGTGTCTCAAGAGCAGACCGCTGCAGCGTTTATAGGGAGGTAGGGTCGCTTGTTTGCCTCACCCCGCGCCGTCAACCGGTGTCGGCCTGGCGAGGCCAGTGGAGGGCGTGGCGTGTCGCTGGCGATGGGTCATGACCTCCCTTAGCTCGCCCGCCACGGAGCTCAGTGTGTGACATTGTGCGCTTGGCTTGGGGCAGATGACAGATGAGGGGGCAGAACCCAGGTGACCAGTCCAACTTGTTCTGGCGGTTGGTGTGGCAGACCACATCAACAACAGGAAAGGCTCTGACGTCATCGCTCATGCGTAACACTACCGGGGGGTGGGGCAGCGTGGTCCGCAAACGCCTGCACCCGCAACCCTCAGGACCCTGCCAAGAATCTTGCGCAGCACCCTTGACACATCCAGCACTGATGAGTCTCCTGATGTTAATCGACTGATGGGGGTGCCCCGCGCAAGAAAGCCTACCCGACTCCCACGGCGGGATGGCAAGCTGGGTGGTAGGGCAGGTGAGGAGGGCGAGGTGTGGAGTATCAAAGCACCCACCCAGAAGTTCATCCCCAGCAGCTGTTGGGTGGTGCAGTCGTCGCATGCAGGGACACACGCCCTCATGACAACAACAACGCGGTGACAGCGACGACGTGTGCTGCCGGCCCCTGGGTGATACCCCTCAACCAGCTGGCCCTGCGTTTAGTCAAAACATCCCCCCCCATCGCCATTCGGCAGACGCCCACCTTCACGAGATCGAGACTCCCGGAAGCACGCGGGAGCTACCCGGAAGCTACCCAACCCTGCTGTGAGCTTCGAGGTCTGCCGAACAGCGAAGGTGTCTGCCGTCCGGCATTAATTAGCCTGTTGGCTGGAAAAGACGAGTTGCTGCGGGGCCCAGGCCCGCCAACTTGTGCAACCTCGCACGGAATATCGCAAAGATGAAGGCAATCAACATGCGCGGTTCGTCGCTGCAAGGGAACCTGCCCGGCTGCTGGTGGCCGGGGCGGGCTGGCGAGGGAGGTTGATGCTCTGAGGAGATGGGCGATATATTCCGAGCAGCCTGCCTCCTTCGACCGGCGGGGACTGAAGATGTTCCAGCTTTTGGCGGCCCACACAAGGCCGACTAAACACTGGAAGGATGAAGTCGAGCTTCAACAAAATAGGCATGAGGAAGGGTGCTTACGTGCTCCAGGAGCCACGCCGCGTGCTGCTGATGGCGGAACGCCAAGGCTCGGCTTCCCCAACACCGCGAACTGGCTCATCCTCTTCCTCGTCGTCAACAACAACGGCAACAACGGCAATAATGGGAAGGGCTCCAGACGCTGCGAGGCACTCACGGCCGCCAATCCGCGGGATGCGGCGAGGTTGGATTATCACGGGAGTGGTCATCTCTGGTTTGGTGTTGCTCGCGACATTCCCTTCACTCAGGCCCCACGGCAGCCCAGCTCCGGCACCAGCTTCAGCAGCAAACGCGGCGGACTCACCAAAACACTTTGTTTACAACCCCGACCAGCTGGTCAGCAGCTCTCTATACGGCCAATTCCCGCTGGCCGACGACCCCTTCCGCTTTATGCCTTGCACACCAGCAACTGTGCCACCACCTCTCGACGACACCAGCGCCGAGAAGACATGGGCGGCTCGCTTCGACCCTAACCCTGATCATTGGAGCTGGGTGGTCTTGCAAGACCGGCAGAACAACACCTCAGGCGGGGATCCCTATGCTGGGCAGGGCATCTACATGTGCGGCTATCTGGAGGTGCCGCTGGATTACACCAACAAGTCCGACAGCCGCATCGCCCGCCTCGCCGTGACCAAGCTCCAGGTCTCCGGGCTCGCCCGCCAGGGCGGCACAGCCAACTCAGGAGCAGGCAAGAAGAGCGCGAGGACGATTGTCATCGAACCCGGCGGACCCGGCGGCAGCGGCACTTCATACGCATGGCGGGCCGCGCAAAACGTCACTCAGCGTTTTAGCGATGGCCAGTTCGACGTCCTGGGCTGGGATCCGCGCGGTGTCAATGCCTCGCTCCCCGCGGTGGCCTGTTTCCCCCACGATTCGAGCCGGGATCACTGGAGCCTCCTCACATCCCTCCACTATGCGGTCTCGGGATCCCCCAGAGAGGAGCTTGAGCTCGTGGACGCCATGAATGCCGCCATCATGCGTGCATGCTGGGAGAAGCATGGCGACCTGGGCCGCTTTTTCGGCACCGGGTTTGTGGCCGAAGATCTGGAGCGGATCCGGATCGCGCTCGGAGAGGACGAGTTGACCGGCTATCTCGTTAGTTATGGCACGGGGATAGGGCAGACGTACGCCTCGTTGTTCCCGGACAGTGTCGGGCGGGTGATCCTCGATGGTACCGAGTACGTCCGCGACCACCGACTGCGAGGTGGATTTGGGTGGACGGCGCTGGACAACGGCACTGACGCTTGGCGCGACGGTTTCTTGGGCGAGTGCGTCAACGCCGGGCCCGAATACTGCGCCCTCGCAAAGCCGAAGAAGGACGGCGCCAATCCCGTTACGCTCAAGGACCTCGAGGCGCGCATGGACGCTCTCCTGAAGTCGCTCATCAACCGCCCGGTACCCGCCTACCTCCCGTCGAGCGGGCCGAGCTTGGTGACGTATTCTTCCCTCGTCGATAACCTGTACGGCGCGATGTACAACGCCAAGAGTTGGCCGGCACTGGCTCAGGCCCTGTCAGAGCTGGAATACGGCAACTCGACGCTCACGGCAACGCTCCTCGAGTCGTCGACCTGGTGGTACGACCCCGAGGCGCCCTGCTCCGCGAACCCCGTCCCAGGCTCGGACAACGAGCTGGGCAACCTGGTCATCTGCGCGGATTCCTATGACGCCCCCGGGCCCGACGACCTGGACTGGTGGCTGTCGCTTTGGGGTAACATGACCACCAAGTCGTGGATCGCGGGCAACTCGCGGTTCTACAACGTCCTGCCCTGCCGCCACTTCCTGACGTACTGGCCGGAGCCGGCTGGCGTGTACCGCGGAGATCTGAACCACACGCTCAAGCACCCGGTGCTGCTCATCGCCGAGACGTATGACCCCGCCACCCCGCTGCGGAACGGGAGGCGGCTGCTCGAGGAAATGGGGAGAAACGCGCGGCTGATCGCACACCACGGTTATGGTCATTCGTCGAGGGACACGTCTAAGTGCACCGAGACGATCGCCAGGGCGTACATCATGAACGGGACGCTGCCGGAAGCGGCTGAGACGGCGTGTTTTGCTGACGAGAAGCCGTATCTGTACGGCGTCGTGAAGGAGAAGGTCGCTGCTGTTGTGCCGGCCAAGGCGCTGGATCCTGTCGAGGCCTGGCGGGAGCATCTGGCGGAGCTGTCCTTCCTGGACCCGCGGTTGTAGCCGCTATTGCGTGTATGATAGAAGTCGAAAGTGATGGGCCATGTGGTGTCAGGCCGGGATATTGCTGTTCGAATATTAGAGGTGTTCGTTGCAATATTCCAATTTTTGAGACCCTTCAGCTTTTGATCATCTTGATGTTGAGTGTGTCACGTGCCCTCGCGCCAATGACGTGTGGTTCCTGTCTGCTTCCGCTGATCAAATTTGGGGGTCCTCTCATCCGAACATCATCGCGTCTGGCGCAATCCCACCCCCTGCAGCCTTGCAACACCCGGTACTCCCAACGCCGCCCACATTCCTTGCGCATCAATGTTCAGCATCCCCAAACTCACCCACCGCGGGAAACATGTGGCTGCTTGAGAGTGATTTGTTTGAGGGTGCCTGGCCCCCTCCGCGCCCCCTGTCTGCGTGCGGATAAGGTACTGACAATTGAGCAGGCCGGAAGCTCTGGCTGCGCCCGGGGAAGCTCTACCTCTTTGGTCGCACAGCTGCTGAACGTACGTTTACATCTTCCTGCGGCTGACGGACACGAGCGAATAAGACTAACGCGCAGTTTCCACCACCAGCTGGGCAGCTCGCCATTTCCGACAAGACGATCTCGCGAAAGCATATTACAATCCAAGTCGATGAGGTTACCGAGGGCGGTGGTGTATGTTGGTTCCGATGATGGTTTTCAGTCGCTTGCGCATTTCGTGGATGACCCGCTGACCGCGCTCGCCTCACAGCGCAACCTCCGTTCGCGATCCACTGTCACCGTCGAGGACCTCGATTCGAAAAAAGGGACACTCTTGAATGGCGTCCAAATACGCGGGCAAAAGAAGACACTGGTGGACGATGTGAACGAGGTGAAGATGGGCATGTGCCCCAAGCTCGTACGGTAAGATATCTGACGTGTGTCCAAGCCATGATTTCGCTTGCTGACATGCCCGTGCCTGCGCCTGTCCAGTATCCGATGGCAGCCGGTCGTCCTTAGCTTCTCCTTCACCGCCAAAGAGCTCCGCGCCGATCCGTGGACGAGACTCCGCGACAGCCTGGAACAACTCGACATCAAGTACTCCGCCGAGTACGAGAGGGACACCAGTCACGTCGTTTCGAAGAAGCGCAACACGTCGAAAGGACTCCAGGCGCTTATCAACGGCAAATACATTGTTACCGACAGCTTCATCCGTGCTATCGTGGACGCGGCTACTCTCCCAGAAGACGCTGAAGAAGGCACATCTAGCGCTTTGGAGGAGGACTTTGTGGCTTCCTGGCCGAATGCCCTGGACCATCTGCCGCCCCGCGGCGAGGAGCCAGTGGAGCGGCCTGGGGAGGTGTACGCCCCCGATGACCAGAGACAGGAGGTGTTTGATGGGTACACGTTCGTCTTCTATGAGAGGAAGCAGTACGAGAACCTATTCCCTGCCATCACAGCCGGCAAGGGTAAAGCGCTGCTCAAGGAGGTTGTCCCCAGGGAAACGGACGTCAACGACTTTATTCGATACGTCAAGGGGGTTGCAGGCGAAAAAGGTCTGGGCTCCTTCGAGGACGGCAGCGAGGGTAGGGGGGTGGTCGTTGTCCGATACATGCCAAAGTCGGAGGACTACGAGTGGTTTGCCCGGTTCTTGACGTCGTTCGCCCAGAGACTGGACCATCGACCTATCGATCAGCGAGAGTTCCTCGAGGCCATTCTCGACTGCGATGCCTCGATGCTTCGTCGGCCCCTCGAGGAAGCAAGCCAACCCGCTTCGGCGATAGTCCAGGGCCAAGAGGCTGCACCTGACACGGGGGATTCCATGGATGTCGACCAGCCCGCGGAGGAGCCGGTTGTGGAACAGGCCTCTGCACCCGCCCCTCGCAGGGGAAGGAGGGCAGGTCGAAGTCGATTCCGAGGCTTCGATTTTGATGATGCAGAGGAACCTACGAAGGAGGAGTCCGTGGAGGCCCCTCCGCCAGTCGAGATTGCTGAGCCGCCCCAGGTGGCTGCAGCATCTCAAGACAGCCTCTTCGTCTCTCAACACCAAGAATCGGTGTTTACACCAGAGGAACCTGTCCGCGAGTCCCGGCTCACCCGCAGGACAGGGCGAAAACGTGCTCTATCACCGCTACCAGAGCATGATACCTCAGCATTGATGGACGAGATCGCTCCGACGGCAGCAGCGGCCAAACGCCGACGTATAGCCTTCGGAGAAGACCCCATCCCTCCGCCCCCTGAGCCAGAGCCGGCACCACAACCAGACGAAATGGAAGAAACCGTCCCAGATTCCCCGCAGGAAAAGCCAAAGCGAGGACAAGGTGCAAAGGGCAAGGGCAAAAAGATCAAACAGGAGGACGACATTCTCGAGCTCGCCCGCCGGCAGCGCGAAGAAGCCGAGGCGCAAGCAGCCGCCAAGCGCCGCGAGCTCGAGGAACTCCCCGACGACGGAATCGACTACGCCGCCATCCGGGCGCTGCACATCATCGAGGAGTGCGAAGTCCATTTCCCGGGTGCCGGGACCGGCGCGAACAGCCGCAGCCGGGACCAGGACATCGCCGACGGCCGGTGGGATCCGCGGTGGAACGGCCGCAAGAACTTCAAGCGGTTCCGCAAGCAGGGCGAGACGACGGGACGCCCGGTGCCGCGCATCATTATCGGGCTGGAGGAGGTCCGGCCGAAAGAGTACGGCATCGGCGACGACTACTGGCTCGAGGAAGATAGCGGCGGCCGGCACAAGGACAGCCAGCGCGAGTCCCGGGCGCGGACGCAAACGCAACAGCCATCGTTGGAAAGCGCCTCCAAGGGCAAGGAGAAGGAACCAGAGCGCCCGCGGCCCGCCATGCGCAGAACGATCCTCGCCCTCGACAGCAGCGACGAAGAGGACGCCTCCACCGGCCTCGGGACCATGCCAGACGACGAGAACAGCATCGTGCCCGAGACGGAACCGTCGCGGAGCCGGGCGGCTAAGGCGGCCGAGCGGGCCAACACGCAGCGTGGCCGGTCGCAGACGCAGACGCAGACGCAGAGCCTGACGGCGGCGTCGTCAAACAAGCGGTCTGCGCCGGCCGAGTCCTCGGGGAACCAGCCGGCGGCGAAGAGGCCGCGAAGGGGGTTCAAGCCGCCGAGTGATGATGATAGTGATAGCGATGACGAACTCAAGTTTCGGTTTGGGAGGAGGAGATAGTTTTGGTTGGTTGGGCTTGGTGTTGTCGCGGTTGCGTTCAGTTGGCAGGGCTGAAGCTTAAATTGATGAGGGAAATGATAAGCTACTGATCCTCCTGTCTCTCTATGGGGTATCGTCCATCCGTATCCAAGTGCTCGCCACCACCTCCGACTCTATATCGCGATAAAATGATGATACACGCTCACCCTTCCATATATACAGCTCGCACCTTCACCCCAGCCGCTCAATCCATAGCCTCCATATCCCCCCTTCCACTCACCACCGCGTTTCCACCACCAGCCGTCACCTCCCCCTCCTCCTCCGTAACATAAATCCCCACCAAACACGCCGCCAACATCCCCTCATAATTGACCCATGGATGCACCTCCCCAAACAGCCTCGTCCCATCCCTCGCCGCGCCCCTAAGCAACTCAGCCTCCCCGCCCGGATGGAACGGCAGATACGGCGAGATGTTATACACCTTCCCGCCCATGACCGTCCAGGCGTCCTTCCCCCTCCGCCCCGTCATCTTCTTGAGCATGCTCGGCGTCACGCGCAGGTAGGGGGACCCGCGCGGCAGCCCGCGCAGGTCGGCCGTCGGGTGGCCCGAGAGGCGCGCCCAGTCGAGCGGCGAGTGGCCCGGGGTGAGGACGACTTGGCGGGAGGGCTTGGCCGGCTTCGAGCTGTGGGAGGGCGGCGGCGCGAGGGTTGAGCAGCCC
>FTEL01009224.1_pt1 | contig 11640 bp, 16 predicted proteins | sample 1658911 | NCBI WGS metagenome assembly FTEL01 (sample SAMEA3914869, study PRJEB12502) | metagenome | biome: forest; material: soil | place: USA | collected 2012-03-12 | depth 0.1 m
CAGAAGGCCCGGGGCGATGGATTGGAAGGTTGGGCGGCGGGCGCGGGTGAGGAAAGAGCGGGCGAAGGAGGGGTTGGGGATGGAGGCCGCGTCGAGGAGGGAGGGGTCGGCGAGGTGAGGTGGCTGGAGCGTGCTTGGGGGGTTGTTGGGGTTCGTAGGCCGTCCTGGCTGTGCGGCCTGGCGCGTCTCGATGGCCTCGCACAGGCGATCCCAGGCGCGGATGCAGGATTCGACTTGAGACTCGCTGTACGGTTGCCACTCCCAAGGCCCGATCTTTTCACTGCCGAAAAGAGCGGGTACATCTCTGGGTGACGCTGTAACCTTGCCGATATCGATCATACTTATCCAATTCGACAGGATGGTCTCGAGTGGATGCCAGAGTTCCAGGTGTTCCAGAACGGGGAATGCGAAGCCGTAATCGTCCATGTGCATGAACACCGCGGCACGGTGGTAACCCTGGTGGTAGAACAAGCCTCCGCCAGACTCCCCTCCCTGGCCGATGTTGGTACCGTAAAGACAGATTAGGCTGTCCACAGGATCGTCGAACAGGTCTGCAAAGCCGGCGTCGATAAGATAATCCGGGTGAGAGATCTGGGAGGCCCAGAAGAAGATGGACGGTGACTCTTCTTCATCTCTGGGAGGGACGATGGCTTCGTTGAGGAAAGCCGCGAGTGACGGATGGAGACGCGTACGGATTGCCTCTGCGGCTCCGCTGTCTCTGGTAAAAAATGTATCCAAGCCCTCCAACCGCCGTCCTTCGGCACTCCATGCGTATGACACTAGGTAGTTGTGGAGAGCTGCGCATCGGGCGTGGTCCATTCCCGACATGTTTGTGCGAGCCGGGCTGGCTGGCGTGACCAGCTGGTCGTGCCCAGTGATGGGCGGTGCATCCATCATGCTCGTTGAACATGTACAGCAGGTGATAGATTGCTTGTGCAGGTTCTGGGCGCATCTGTTTGAAGGGGGGTGAAAATGGACCTAGCATCATGTGTTTGCAAGGGGTGCGGCCCACCATGGCCATCTCCATGACAATCAGGATCAACGGCCCCTGAACTTGGCTTCTTGCCTGTAACGATCTTGTTTCCGAAGCATTTAAAAATGCCGCTCTTTTGCCCTGGTCATTCCCTACTGGCCATGCCGCTTACAAGTGCGTAACGTGATCCATGGTGTCACTGATGCTTGTTCCAGTCAGATGCTGAACCCTCACAGGTGTGCGCAGCAGTTCGGAGTCCGGACGAACAACAATCCCGGGTTCAGTCATGCCCCTGAATTTGCAATAAGCCGTGTGTGATAAGGCAAAGATGGCCATTTAGGCAACAACAGATGCAACCGAAAACAGTATGAGGAAGTGCTGACATATCCTTTAAGCAGGAAGGTATCGTTTTAAGGAGGCCTTCGGCGAATGCGGTGGTAAGGCGGGGTAACGGAGCATCAGCTCAAGTTAAAACTCTAAGAACTTCAAGTTGAGATTCAAATTCGTTTTCTCCTGACATCCTAATGCGCTTATTAGAGTCCACCAAGGCCCGACTCTTCATTTCACCTCATTCCCAACTTTCTAAGAAACATTTATCCCCGACACTGCTACCCCAGCTTAGCCGAATATCTTCTACAAATACTCAGTCTTATTGACTGACTCGAGTATTCAAGAGAGCCCACTCCCAAGGGTTAACTCTCATCCTGTTTGTCATGTCTCAGAAGGAGGAGGAGAAACCCGATTCCACCGCTCAGCGGACAGATGAAGAGCAGCAGAGCAGCGGCACTTATGAAGCCGGCTGTCACTGTGGCTACATCAGGTTTAGCGTCACATTGACACCCGCGCTGCCCGAGATCAAGGTGATGAACTGCAACTGCTCTGCCTGCACAAGATTCGGCTATCTTCTCGTTTGTAAGTTGCTTCCTCTCACCAATATCTCACATCTCATGTTACTGCTAGGACAAGGGAAGTGGCGAGACTGGGCACTAATTAAGACAATATGAAACAGACCCCGAGGCATCATCTGTTACTTGGCGTAACGACAGCCGTGAACGCTGCAGCACGTACCGTTTCAACACAAAGAAGAAGGATCAGCTGTTCTGTAAGCACTGCGGGGCCAGTATTGGCATCGACTTCCGCGAGGTCTTCGCGCCAAAGCACCTTTACGGCATCAGTGTAAGCCATGGCGACTCCAACAGTTGTCTTTCCTTGATGGTTGCCTGCCTCCTTCCATCTCGTGTCTGAAGTGTAGGAGACGGTCACGTTGGGGGTGTCTGTGCTGGCTGTGACGACCCAAAACGCATGCTAATAGCGGACAACAGGTTCGGACTTTCTTCAATGTCGATCTCGACTCCCTTACCTACCGAAAAGGGGATGGACGCAACAAGGCTCTGCCAGCGGGGGATCTGTCGGGCCAATTCTGGGACGAGGAGAAGCATGAATTGAAATGAGGGTGAGTTCAACAGGCCAGAGTTGTGTCCAACACATACACGTCGAGCAGTTTTGACGATGACACAAGAGAGTCATCCTAGGCGGTCCCATTGAACAAAAGCAGAAAATAGCAACCATTACAACATCGCAACGAAGTCCCACGAGCACGCGAGAAAACTAAAATCACGTTTGCCAAACACCAGATCTGTACTAACCCGCCACTGAGAGGAATCACCAACGCCCTCGGACCTCACGCCCCGCAAACCGCCAAACGAAGCTGCCGCCGATGTCACCGCTGTTTAATAAACTGCTGCTTGGTGAAGAGTCGGTCGGCTGTGTTGGAACGGCGAGGGAGTTGTTATCGTTTGGTGCAGTCGTGAAGGATGGCGAGGACGGTGCGGAGGCTCCAGTCCGAGTTGGGTGTGCTCCGACGATGGTGACGCCTCTGTCATGAGTGAATTAGTCCGAAGAGCTCAGCGTGTGGTAGAACTGCCCGCTTACCTCAAAGGTGCTTCTCTGGAAACATGCTTGGTACTCAGGTGTCGTCCTAGAGGCGTCCCGCCCAATAGTCCATGAGGTCTGGTCTAGGTAAAAAGGAAGCCCTGTCGTAGTCGTCCATGTTCATGCAGTATTCCTTACACGCCTCCTCGGCGATGGGGCAGACAAAGTTAGGTCCGAGGAACCATCCGCAGCACGAATGCTCCTTCATCATCCTGCTCTCCACCAAAGGAGTGAGAAATTCCAACGACCCTCCTTCCAACCAAGTTTTGAGGGCGTCCATCGAAAACCTCCCAGAAATCCAGGGGTCTCCAATGTTGATCCGGCGGTAGGTGAGAAGCTCAGTCTGAATCGTGGCCCATAAGAGGCCAAGTCTCGGACCCCCACAGGGCAACTCGAGCCACTCTTGGTGTGCAAAACAGTAATCCTCGCCATTGAGGGGACAGCAGAGACGACAGTATTGGACTTTCTCTTGGTCACCGTGGTTGCAACCCTCCCGGCCAGAGTCTGAGCTTCCATCAGATGCGTCATCCTCTTGGGGAACGTCATCTCCGGCAGACTTGGCTAGGAAGAGAACTTGCTGAATGCACCTCCATCCAGTCTGGCAATCCGGTGTCCACTGGGCAACGAAGTCATGGGGCACGGCCTCCATCAGATTAGAGGCATCCATGAGTTTGTGGCAGCACCTCCCATGCTCCGCCTGTCCCAGAATATCCTCGACAGACATCATTGTCGTCAGCGAAGCATCGGCCCCGAGACTTAACAGACAGACGAGAATCGCCAGTGCGCCAAACATCGTCTCCCCAGGCATCCCCCGGTGAGCGAGATAAAAGGCCACCACGACCAGCGTATGCAGCGGCCCAAGTTTGAGCTGCAGGCCGCAGTTGCTGCAACGCCTGATGAACAATCCGCTCGGGGAATCGATCGGAGGGCGTATTGGAGCGGCCAGGATGGCGATCAGACTGTGACAGATGGCCTGAGCAGCAGTGTGACAGAAAGCATGCTTCCAACTAGTGGGAACGCGTGAATACCCTTGGCGGAAGAGGGCGCGAACGGGCGGAGACACGGGGTCCCATCTCCCACAAATGTCCTGTTCTTCCCCTGGAAAGCGATGGGGTGGGCTGAAACGCGTGCTGACATGCTCGGGGCTGACGCTCGTGTGCGAACGGAGGATGGCGATCATGAAAGTGTCCAGCACCGTGTGGCCCAAGTCGTCGTGCTCGTGGCGACGGAGGTGCATGAGACCGAGCGCGTCTTGAAGCGACGTGAAGACACCGCAACAAGTCTTACCCCCATCTAGGAAAGAGGCGGCGAGGTGGAAGGGGTAGATGCCATCAATCTCACTGGGGGGCTTGGTGCTGGCAAGACTGTCCAAGAGCTCGAGGTTGCCGGCCATGATTGCAGCCTTCCAGGCATCCACCTGCAGCTGTTCTTTGTCCCGTTGCACGGCCTGCGATATCGATTCGGTGGCGATGGGCAGCTCGTTGGTTGGCACGAGAGAAAACGAGCTGTTGGTGATGGCTTCTTGCATCGACATTGCGAAAGACCGGGGGTGTTCTGCCTCGTCGCGCGGCCATTCCGTCCACGAACGAGGGTCTTGTACGCGAGGGTCTTGTAGGTCGAACACATCCTGCACATCGATAACTGGTTCTGCAACCGGCGTGTATTCGATGATGGGGACATGGATGGACCAGCGGCAGAGTTGCTTGGGGTTATCGATGCTGGGAGGCTCATGCGGAGCGGCAGCCGGCGAGGTCCCCGGTGCGAGGGTCGCTGGAGTATTGATATTCAACGACCCGAGCGTGATTCCAGACACTAAGCCTGCAGTCCACTGGCCAACTCGAGGCCCTCGGCCCCAGTACTTGGCAACGACGAAGGAATGGATGTAGAAGTCGTGAAGATAGTTGGTCAGCGTCCTGGAAACACCATCATTAGCGAGCAGTCCGACATGGGGCTTGAGGTGGACATGTGTACAAAGAGTCTCTTACCTCCTGTCCTCGTTTCCACAACTCGCAAGAAGCTCTTGGTGACGTCCCTGAAGGAAGAGGCTGGACCGGTCCTGGGCCACCTTCTGGCGGACCAGTTGCATGGTTGGCGATGGGCCAGTTGCTGAGTGTCCCGGTGAGGCGGCCTCGGGGCTCGCGATGTTCAGGTACGTTGGGGTGGCACCTGTCCCTCCAAATGGAGAAGGCTCGCCGGGTCTCTGACCCAGAGCCTTGCAGTACGCCGCGTAGGGGAGGTTCCACGACGAGAACCTAACGGGAAGAATTAGAGACACTGTTATTTGGGCCGGACGGAAAGAAGGTGAAGGCTTACACGCCTGGTCCCATTAGCTCTGGCTGATGATGCCGGATTTGATCGTTCAAGTACCGTTTTAGCTGCTTCTTGTCGACTGCCTTGGTGTTGATGGTGACATCGGATGTGCTCGTTCCTGGATGAGTCCTCTTGGCCAGAGCGGAGGTGATGGCGTTCTTCTCAGTGGTGAGGGTGCGTCTGCGAACACCCCACTTGTTGAACCAAGTTCGATACTGTGTCTCTCTGCGCAACAGGACCAGGCCCAGTGTATCAGCATGGAAGTTCGGCCAGGTCTCCGCAATGTCATTTGGATCGGAAATGAGAACTTACGCAGCAAAGAAGGAGTAATGGTCTCACATAAAGACGAGGACTTGGTGTGTGGTCATCGACTTCCCATTAGGCCCGTATTTACCCATATACAACTCAACAATGACGGGCTTGAGACATTCCCATCGCTGTTGGTACGGGATGTCGAGGAACCTGTCGTCGCCAGAACGAGGGAGGAGAGGATCGATGTCCATACTGTCGGGGACGGAGCACGGAGACAGACTGGTGGCCTCGATTGGGGACAAGATGCAAGGCAACTGAGGGGGGCGGATGGGTGCACGCGGGCGGAGGACGTTAGGAGGAGGGAATGACTCGAAAGACTGCATGCCTTGCGGGCTGTGGTTGAGTCGCGTCCATGCCCCTATCCTTTATACAGCTACCACACGTGCAGGCACAGGCACAGGCACAGTCCAGGCTTGATTCACCGCCTTTGGCCGCGCACCACCCAAAAACCTCGCAATGTAAGTCAAGTGGCACCCCCTGTCCGAACAAAACGCAGGTGGCCAATCTCGTTCCGTCCTCTTCGGGGTCAGCTTGGCTTCGTTGCACAACAGGTTGACATGGCAGCTGTGGCTGGGGATTGGGGCGGGTTACAAAACGTTGGAAGCCAACCACAAACGAGAATACCTCGCTTTTTATGGGGCCAGCCTGAAGTGTGCCGCGGTCCTCCCGCCCTGGCTGGGTTCCCAGCCGAAACAAAACGCAGCAGACGAAGGCGGGCTTTGCATCTGCCACCCCCCCCAAGTCGCATGCGGGTGCTTCGCCGGGCAACGCGAGCAACCCCTGTTCCCAAAACGTCGCCAGCCAATAAGTAGTTGGTCCAGCAATGATTGCATGCTTGGGTTTGAGGACCTAGGATCACGAGCCGCATCCGACCCCTGCCCAACATCTTCACTCTCTCGGGTCGAGAGTTTGAAAGTCCATGTCTGAGCTCAGGTATTGTGTACTTCAGGCATGCAGCCGGCTTCCTCGGCATGTACATTGACCTCGTGGAGTTGGTCCCAGCCGCAGATGCCCCCGCCACCCAAGCAGCCATCTGCGTACTCGTCAGAGGACTAGAGAGGTCGAGATTCTGCCGTTCAAGCAGCATGTAGCCACTGTGGACGGCTTTCGATTCCCAGACCACGGCCATCAACACCCAGACTTGGCAGTACCTGGTACACGCCATGCACAGAGTACGTGGAAGCCGTTGAGACTGCCCACTCCGCCTCTGGAACGGGCACCCCAGTCGATCATGTCTCTTCATCCGTTGACATGTCCCCTGCCCCTTTCCCTGACAGCCCAAGTGCTGCGGTTGCTCCATCAAAGTGAGCCTCTTTCCTACCCCCCTTCTGGCTATAAAGGCGGATGGATATCCCATCACCTTCTCATGGAACCCTCTGCTCAAGTATCACCCTCCTTTACCGCTCACCTTCCATGTCCCCCACCCCGCGGCTCGAACCCTCTCTAATCTGACCCCCACAATCTTGCCTGCCATACGATCACCAATCCTCTGCTTTCATCATGCCCACACAGTAAGTCATGCTGTTTCTTGACATGCAGTCAGCCATCGTCTTTGCTTCCCGCACAACGCTCCCCGGCTGGGTCCCGCCCTAGAATTCCACCTCGTCTTCAAACCCAAATGCTTCTTTACCGTCGGCCGCGTCTTCAAAACCGTCTGGTTCGAGCCGAGTCCCACCCCACGGCACCACCAGCAACGGTCCCAACCCAATATCCCTGCCTCCACCGCCTCCCACCCTAAACGCCGCCGCCAGCTCAACCAACCCAGTAAACCCCCCTCTCACCAACTGGACCGAGGCGGCTCCCTCCTTCCACTACTCTTACCTTCCTCCACTTTCCTCTCCTCCTTTACTGGCTCTATTATCTCTCTATAAAGTGCTTCTTCATCATCATTTTCCTGCCACCCCCTGGCTTGTTCCACCCACACCCTCCATTGACAACAGGCGGGAAGCCCCATCTCGTTGATATCAGCCGAGTGGCGACACCACAAGCCCCATCTCTACTCTTCTTCCAATCCACCCGCGCAAAAGTGCCTCCTCTAACCCAGACCTCTAACAGTACCAGCCCCGACGCTTGGAGCACCATCGCAAGAAAAGGCTCCCCAACCCCTGCCCCACCTTACCAGGCCAACTTCCCCCCTCCCATCCACCCCTTGGCTGGGACACCACCACACACCCCCGAGGCCAAGGCCGGACGCAGGGCCGACGGCGTGAAGGGAGCCGGCGCGCAGTTCACGTACGACGCGTATGTCATCCCCTCACCTGTCCTTTATCAAACTACAACTGCACTTCGTATCTCACCACCTACCGTTCAACTGACCCCGAGCCAAACCAGCAGGGCTGTGACCGACCCCCCGAGCGATATCGAGGTCGACTTCTGACTTCGGTATCAACCACGAAAGACTTTCGCACTACCGGTGCAAGGATGGGATCCAACAATTGCATTCCGCTCTCAGGTCCTTCTGTACTTTGCTACTGGAATACAAGAGTGAAAGGGGGCTAGACGTCGCGAAGTTCCGTCAGGAGGGGGGTCTGTCTGGTGGGCGCCCTGTCCAGACAATATTGGGACGAGAGGAAGCGTGAATTGATATGAGGGCGCCATCACCAAATCAAACTTGTATTTTGCGACATCCCGGTCCCATACTGCTTCGGACGGACTGTCGGTGCCGCGCGGAGGAGTTATCAAGGTTGTCGAAAGCTGACTGGGATGGAGTGGCGTTGATGCTTCGAACCCTTTTGGTGTTGAACTTTAGACTCGTGATACGCGTGCGCAGGAGCGTCCGAGTTCACAACAGGGGAAGAAACCACCATTTGGTAATCTTCCAAGTTGATCAGATAAACTTGTCTTTCAAACAAGCTTTTGCCAAGGGACTGCTCGCTCCTCCGTAAGGCTGATCTCAGTGGCGCAGGTTTGTTGCGTCCGGTACCCCTGCCCCGCGTACCAAAATTAGTCCACCGTTATGTCCGGTTGGACCTGCAGCGCACCGGATGCGTTACGCCGGGGACGACGGGGATAAGGGGTCAAGGGCCTGCGTGTGCATGCCCGCCAAATCCGGACCAACAGGTCAGGGCGAGTGTGGTTGAGCCGAGGCAGCAACGCCAGGTCACGTTGTCGTCGGTTGGTTCGCGCGGACGCGCCGGGGGTTCGTGGAAAGGACAGAAAGGCAGAAAATCTAGCACGCCTCCCTTCACAAGAGGCAAATAATCCTTGGAAACCGCACACACCACTGTCAGCATCCCCCACAGAGCGTAGCTTCAACCTTCACTTCTTACCACAACGCCTCATTACTCCCGTCTCCGCATGGCCATGACCACTTCAATCCCTCTCCTGCTCCTTTTCGCGGGCATCTTCCTCATCCTCCTCCTCACCCGCACCCTCGCCCACCTCCTCCACTCCCGCCTTGGCACTCGCACCGACTACTGCAAACGCCGCACCGACACCCGCAACCAATTCCGCTTCCACCTCGCCTACCCCCAGCCCGTTATCTTCGACTTCACCCCGCGCGGCGAACAGCTCAGCACCTTCGAGGTCACGGTACCCGCCTACAGCCGCTGGTCCTCCCCCGCGACGTTCCACCTCCGCCCCGAATCATGCATCACCGTCCGCACGCACACCGGCAACAATTTCGTCACCTTCGCCAACATCATCTACGGCAGCGGCACCACCACGGGCCCCCCAAGCCTCACTTTCAGACAGGAGATACTCGAGTACCTCGTGTGGGGTAACCATGGGCAGACCACATCCGCGTCGGTCTTGGTGACCGCCGACGTACAGCTGTACCGCACGCTGTGCAGCGTGGCACAGGACGCGGGGCTGTATTTCGAGCTGTGCAGCACTCCCACATGGATCAGGGAGCTGTACGGGATCGTTGGCTGGGTGCCGTATTACGGGGCCCTTGCGCAGAGGGGCATGGTCAGGGTGGCGTTGTATATCCAGGAGCGGGTCGTGTTTTACAAGAATGATTGCTGGCCGGACCAGGGGATGGTGTGGATTGATTGGTATTGGTGGACAACGCCGAGGTGGGTGTGGGAGTTCCAGGCGGTCACGATGGTGGTCATCTCGAGGGCGACGTTGGCGGTGCTGTACTGGGTGGGGAGGTTGGTTCTGGGGATGAGGGAGACGTATGAGGAGTACGAGGTGCCGGAGGGGTGGGAGGGGGAGAAGATGTTTGGTGACGTGATCAGGAGTGAGAAGGTTGTTGGGCAAGAGACGTTTTCTGAGAAGCCGACGGCAGGCAAGGGAGTGGCCAGACAAGAGTGAACTTTATTGGTGGTAATATTTCTTGTCAACTGAGGAATCTGGTGTTCTTGTCAACTGTCGCTGCAAGTCTGATTGCAGTAATGGCATCGCGATCTTAGTCCTGGCCAAGACACTAAAGCTTGGCCAAGGACAACTCAGGGGCATTATTTACTCCAACTGTCCTGGTCCCCTGAGCAACCAAAGGGCAACGGATCCCAAGGTCATGACCGATGCCATCGGCTTGATCAACCCGATCCCGCCCTCCCGAGGTTCGAATCGCGTGGCGATGTCGCCCCTGATCCAAAATCTTCCGTTTCGGTGGGGTTCATCCCAAGTTTTGTCACCAGGGACGGCTCAGCGGCACACGTCAACAACAGACGCCGCGTCTCAAGTGACAAAAAACTTGAAAAGTTTTTCCAGGATGCATCCTTGTGGTCCCATTCCACCGCCTGCGAATGCCGCGTCTCCGCGGACCGGCTGGAGTGCGTTCAGTGTTAGGGAGGGACCGACGTCAACCTGCTCCAGCAGCACCCCGAGTGGGAACCTGTCAAACGGGAGGCAGGCCACCCCCAGACTTGGCTGCGACGTTGGGATAAGGTTGGGATGTGGAACACTGGCACAGGTGATTGATGATCCGGGGCGCTGGGTCGGCGAGCGTGGGTTGTTATCTAGGATCTGCAGGTGTGTTGGTGCCGTTCCCTGATCCAGCATGTGGCACAAGAAGAGTGTTATCTCGAGTGTGGGAGGGCATCTGCAAGACTGCAACGAAGTGGTGGAGGGACTTGCTGGCTCTGCCTCTGCCTGCCGGACATTCGTCGGTGTTCACACCGCACAGAAACGGGAACTGGTGGGACAGACGGCCCCGCTCAAGGTCCAGGCCAGGGACAGGCAAAAAAGAACGGATGATCAAGCGAGAGCGAGAAAACGGCAAAATGAGAAAACGAGAAGACAAAAGCCAAATTTGGGCTGAGGCGAAGTCAGACCAAATTTTTCGGGCGCGTCTGGACTCGAGGCAGGCGCGCAGGTGTGCGCCAGAACTGCCCAGAAGGTGCCACCTTCCCGACAGGCCGTGCGAGGTGCGGGTGTTCCCGCCGCGGAGATGTCAAGGCAGGGGCTGGGGGCGGGCTCCAGTAGATGAGTCAGCAGATTCTGTTAGCAATAGTGAGCCGATGGGGCATTCATCCGCCCGCCCGCGCCCTGGCAGCACCTGAGCCACTCCGGGATTCCCCACACACAGCGCCCAGGGGAATTGGTGCTGCACCCCCAAAGCGCCCGAAGCAGGCCCAGGCTGGCCAATTGCAGGCACCGCATTTGCTGACCTGCAGGCGGAATATCGGGGCCACTGGCAGCATCCCTCGGAGATGCAACTTCTGGTGCGATTGTCCGGCCTCGCGGTGGTCCCACCATCGCCGCGCAGGGCAGACCACTTCGGGAGACGACGCGATGCCCACCCGAAACCGTCGGCGGGCGGGTGAGCCCCGTTCGCTTCGGCGTCGGGCGGGGAGGGACTTGCTGAGACGGGATTCTGAGTGCCCGAGGACGCGAGGATAAATACCACCACTGCCCCATCCAGCGAGCAACAGGAGTAGTCTCCCAGAAGTGGATCACCAGTGTCGCATTTTACCCATCCCCCCACACACAAGTCCCAGCAGCAGCAGGGTACATTAAGAACACCGAAGAGACACAGACACATCCAGACAGACACACCCAACCCTCCAACCATCACCGCCATGGCGCCCACAGAGAGCCAGATCGCCATCGTCAAGGCGACGGCCCCCGTCCTCAAGGAGCACGGCGTGACCATCACCACCGTCTTCTACGACAACATGCTCCGCGAGAACCCGGACCTGCACAACATCTTCAGCACCACCAGCCAA
>FTEL01007640.1_pt1 | contig 11633 bp, 12 predicted proteins | sample 1658911 | NCBI WGS metagenome assembly FTEL01 (sample SAMEA3914869, study PRJEB12502) | metagenome | biome: forest; material: soil | place: USA | collected 2012-03-12 | depth 0.1 m
ACAATTATAAGCATAGTTCATCTGAATTTTTCATGAAGACACCTATGTAGTTATAGTCTTTCGCTCCCATCTGATGCGCCTCATTCCTGTCTCGTCGATGTTTGCTGCACTCTTCGTGGGCATTCGGCTAACTTGGAAACAGCACGATTCAACTCGGACCCCGCTAAGTGGTGGAACCTGTTCTACAAGAACAATACGGCCAACTTCTTCAAGGACCGCAAGTGGCTCCAGCAGGAGTTCCCGATCCTGGATACGGTGACGCGGGAGGACGCCGGGCCGGTGACGCTCCTCGAAATAGGAGCTGGCGCCGGCAACACGGCGTTCCCCGTGCTGGCCCAAAACAAGAACCCGAAGCTCAAGCTCCACGCCTGCGACTTCTCCAAGAAGGCAGTCGAGGTCATGCGCGGGCATGAGTCGTACGACCCCGAGCATATGCAAGCCGACGTCTGGGATGTCGCCGGCGAGGAGCTGCCGCCGGGGCTGGGCGAGGGATCTGTAGACGTGGCGGTGATGGTCTTTATCTTCTCTGCACTCTCCCCGTTGCAGTGGAAGAAGGCGGTCGAGAACGTGTACCGGGTGCTTAAGCCGGGCGGCGAGGTCTGCTTCCGCGACTATGGAAGAGGAGACCTCGCGCAGGTGCGGTTCAAGAAGGGCCGGTACCTGGAGGAGAACTTTTACATCCGGGGCGACGGCACGCGCGTCTACTTTTTTGAGCAGGACGAGCTGGCCGAGATCTGGGGTGGGAAGACGAGCGAACCGGCCGCCGCCGAGGCAGCAGAGGGTGAAGGGTCTAAGGAGCCCCAGCCCAGCTTCGAGATCGAAGAACTTGGGGTGGATCGTAGACTGCTCGTCAACCGGGCCAAGAAGCTCAAGATGTACCGGTGCTGGATCCAGGGCCGGTTCAGAAAGAAGGCGTAGACAATACAAGAATCCCAAGCCAGCATTGTGCATGACATGACTGCGCCCTGAAGTATTCTTCTAGTGACCTATTCTTTGAGTGAATGGACTGCTGCATTCATGAAAGAGAACAATGGGCAGCTCACAAGCTCAGGCCCACACGGCCCAAGCTTCTTTCAGCGCCAGGGTGCTCACCGCCCCCAGCGCCAATAGGGCAGAATTCGGTCAATGGCAGGGAGCAACAAAGCATTCGCTACAGCAAGCAAAGCCTCAGCATCTGGCGCTGGCTGGTGCTGCTGGAGCTTGCAACAACCGTCACGGCGGGTTTCCGCCATCCTCGACTTCAACCCTCGACCCCCCCCCAACCACCCAGAAACAACGCGCAACCGGGTTTGCGATTCCCGAAAACCCCATGTGGCCTCGACGTCGCTTTTGCTCGCCAACATAGAGCAAGCGGCGCCCGTTGTTGCTCACGCGCCGCGACTCGTCTGATCCCTCCATCATCGATCGAGCCATCGTCGACATCACCCCAACCATCACCAAGCAGCACCCACCACCGCGCCCGCGCAGTCGCCCACGGGACTCGTTTCTTCCCTTTTCTTTCTTTCCCTTGGTAAATCATCATCCCGACCCGCCATCGCTTCGGCTTCGGCTCGCGCATCCGCTTCCGCTCCCCATTGTCAACACCTTCTTACTCGCGACGACGCCCGATCCTCCTCCTCCTCCTCCTCTTGCTTCTCCACCTCCTTCTCCCCGATCATTTTTACTCGGACCTCCTCCGCCAATGCTTTGGTTCCATCCCCATGGCGGCGCCAGCTAACAACCCCTTCGGGGCGGCCCCTCAGCAGGCTTCCTTCGCCAATCCGTTTGGGACGCCAGCGCAGAATACATTCGGCGCGCCAGCCGCTCCGACCTCGAATATCTTTGGCGCTCCTGCTCCTGCGAGTACCTTTGGCGCGCTTGTCAATAATAATCCGTTTGGTCAGCCCGCGGTTGGAAGCAGGCCATCCTCGGCCGGGAACCCGTTCGGCGCGCCGTCGGGCCACACGTCCCTCGTCGGCACGCCCGCTGCGTCGCCTGCTCCGAGCCGCCAGCCGTCGCCCTTTGTCACGAACAACCCGTTCCCGAAACCGGCGGGGCAGCCGCAGGCCAAGTTTGGCGCGCAACAACTGACCGCTGCTGGGAACGGGAGGAGTCCGTCGCCTTTTGGGGGCAAAGCGCCGCCGACGGGGCCGGCAAGTCAGTTTGGGGGAGCTAAGCAGGTCGACGCGAACGCGATGGCGAGGAAAAACAACAAGTTTGCGGGCGCGAAGCCGGCGGGGCAGGGAAATACTGGAGGGTTTGGTGGGCAGGGCGGGCAGGGCCAAGGACAGCAACGCGCCACCCCGTTCGCCCCCAAGCCGTTCGGGACGGCCTTCGGGAAGCAGCCGAACGGCCAGACAACCGCGCCGAACGCGAGATTCAACCCATCCGCCGGCCAAAACAAGGGGCCTGGACGCCAGCCCCGTTCTCAACGCCCCCCTACCGGACCTGGAACCCAAAAATTTACGCCTGGGGGACTCCCGAGCGAGCGGACCAAGGAGCTCTCGACTTTTGCCTACAACTATGCCAACAAGCTGTGCGACCACCTGAAGAAGGAGAACATCAGCCCGCCCCAATGGCCCGCCCAGCCCGGCGACCCCAACAAGCGCGGCGCCGTCGAGAGCTTGAAAGATGCCTACAAAAAGTACCGCACCCGCGTCTATGCGTCCCTCAGGAAAGCCGACCTCATCGACGACCCGGACAAGAGGAGGAAACTCGAGGACGCCCTCCCGTTCAAGGGAACCTGCGAGGACATGTGCCCCGAGTTCGAGCGATGTTATCGCATCGCCGAATTTGACGTCAAGGGAGAAGAGAAGGAGACAGTCCCGGAGAGGTCGGCCTGGCCGGATGTGACCCGGATGGTCAAGAAGTTTGGGCGGTCAGCCGCAGGACAGGATGCGCCGTTGCCGATGGACGTGCGGTCTGTTGCTGCCCTCCGGAGGACGACCGACTACCTGTTTAATGACCTTCTCCAGTCGGACACCAACCTTCCGGCGATGCACAACTTCCTGTGGGACCGTACGCGCGCCGTGCGCAAGGACTTCACCTTCCACTCGCAAAAGTCGGCCGAGGAGATGAAGGAGATGGTCTACTGCTTCGAGACCATCACGCGCTTCCACGCAACCGCGCTCCACCTGCTCTCGAGGAAGGGCTTCGCCAATGAGGACTTTGACCAGAGGCAGGAGATTGAGCAGCTCGGCAGGACCATCCTGTCGCTCATTGAAGCCTACGATGTGTGCCGCGACAAGCGCGTCGAGTGCGAGAACGAGGCCGAGTTCAGGGCCTACTACCTCCTCCTCAACGCGCACGACCCCTCCATAGTGAAGAGGATTCCGACGTGGGGGAAGGACTTTTGGTTCGAGTCTGAGGAGGTCCAGACTGCCTTGTCTCTGATCCAGGCTATGGATGACGTGCGGGAACCCAAGGGCCCGATCAAGCCCCGCCGACCGACAACGCTTTCTGACACCTCCTTCGCCAACTACTTCGCCATCGTCGAGGACCCCCGGGTCTCGTACACCATGGCCTGCGTCGCCGAGATCCACTTCACGACTGTCCGCCAGGCCATCCTCAGGAACTTGGTCCGCGGCTACGCGCGGCACCGCGACGCTCCGCGCACCATCACGGCCTCGGACCTCAACGCCCTGCTGCGATTCGACACCCCCGAGGAGGCCGTCGAGTTCGCCGAGCTCCACGACTTTGAGTTTACGACGTGGGTGCCCGAGGGGAAGAACCCGGTGACCGAGCCCTACCTGCGCCTCAACGACAAAAAGCGGCACGTCCCGTCGCCTAGAGTCCGGCAGGCGTTCTCGGGCAACGTGGTGGAGCGGAAGCGCACGACGCAGAGCTTGCCGCATGTCATCTACAACACCATTTTTGAGGACGAGACGGAGAAGCCGATGGGGGGCATGGGAAGCAGCGGCAGCGAGGATGGCCTATTTGTTGCCCAGTCGGCGGAGTCTAAGGAGTTGTCTTTGGATAGTCAGCCCTTTGTTCCGGGTGCTAAGACGTTCGGGTTTTCTTCAGCAACGCCCGCTGCTACGTCCTCTGCTAATCCCGCGACCACAACGCCAACACCATCATTTGGAGGCTTCCAGGGCTTTCAGTCGTCGACAGCAACAACAACTCCCAGTCCTTTTCCAGCTCCGAGCCAGCCCACACCGCAGGCTCAACCAGGACCGAGCACGTTTTCCTTTTTAAATCAACCATCCGCGTCAACCCCAAGCGCAACCGCCAAACCAGTCTCGATTCTGGGACAGGCTGGGCAGACTGCTTCTCCTCTCGCCGCAGCCAAGCCGGCAGAGGCCGCGAATCCGTTTGGCACCTTCAAGGGCTTCGCCCCGACCGCTGCGCCATCACTCACTCCTGCGGCACAACCTTCTACGGCATTTCCATCCGCTCCGTCACTTCTTGGTGGCACCAAACCGACAACAGCTTCCCCCCCGGCGCAGGCTCCGGCGTCTGCGGAAGCGAAACCAACTGCTCCCCCATCACTCCTGGGCTCGGCTCCAGTGTCAGCACTTTCTACAACACCAGCACAGCCAGCTGCACCACAAGCTTCCGCGGCCGCGGCCGCGGTCCCATCGATCTTTGTTTCTCCCCCGCTGAGTACCGGCCCACCCGCGCAGACTGCCCTGACCGCCGCCTGGCCGGTTGGCCAACCACTCGGGCAGCCGCCGATGCCAGTCCCGCCGCCGCTCTCCGCCTCCACAGGACAAACCACAGCGCCCAGGGCGACCGCGCCTCCCGCGGCACCACCAGCGATCTTGCCGCCCGTGCTTCCACCGACGCCTCCACCACCGCCACCGCCCAAGCGAGATCTGATGGGCGACGTGACGAAGTGGTTCGTCTCAGGCGACGGTGGCCTCATGAACGAGTTCACCGAGACGGTGCTGCACCACATGCTCTGGAACATCTTCCAAAAGTTCGAGCGCGACGAGGCCATCAGGAAGAAGAAGGAGGCCGACGCCGAGTCGTGGCGCATCGCCCGCCAACACCTCACCCACCGCCTGCAAGTCAAGTACTTCTACCGCTGGCGCAACACCGCCCGCTCGCTCGCCACAAAACGCATCCTCCGCGAGGGCAAAGAAAAGATGCGCCAGTACCGCGAGCAGCAGCGCGCCATCCAGCGACAACAGCAAGAAGAAAAAGAACAGGCTGAGCGCGAAGCCAGACGCGCCGCCAAGAGACAACTCATGGAGGACAGCCACCGCCTAACCCTCCTCGCCTCCTCCACCCGCCGCCGTGGCAGCTTCGCCTACAGCACCGACAACAATCCCGAAGAACAGCTCCTCGCAAGCGGCGTCTTCGCTGGCCTCCGTGCCGACCCGCGCACTGTCGCCCGCCGCGTGGCGCGCGAAGCAGACGGCGCCGCCGACTCGTGGGCGCTCACCAGCGTGCCGCGCTCCTTCCGGTACCCGGAGTCAGAGCTCGAATTGGAACCCGCGCCGACGGCATCCCTGCGGGGCGGCTCGCCTGATACGGGGAGTGTGGGGAGGAGGGAGGGGTGGAAGACGCGCTCGCTGAGGGAGCGGTTCGGGATCGAATCGCGCCGGAGTCTGTCCGCGAGCGGCGGGTCCGTGGTGAATGGGTCTGTTGGTGGGGGCGGGTCGGAGCGGTTCAGGCAGTCGCTGCCGAATGCAGGGCGGTCGACGAATTTCGCCTCACCCAGGAAGAGGGGTTCACCCGCGGACGGGGAGGAGGATGCGTTTGGCGGGGGTGGCAAGATCAAGTCCAAACACTGGGACATGCGCGCCAGGGGATTCGTGCCCATGCCCGACGGCAACTGGCTACCTGAGGCGCTGGCGCGGTCAACCACCCACAACCCCGAACCCGACTTCGACCTCGACCTCCCCGACAACGAGAGCATCGCCCGTGCCCCCTCCCCCACCCCCTCCGACCTGCGCCTGCGCCTCGCCAAACTGAGGAAATCCCGCCCGCAGGGCCACACCCGTGGACATCACAGCGTCGATCTCCCCACAGGCTGGCTGGACAATTCCCCGCCCCCGCTGCATCATAACGCCGGCTTCGTGCCAGGCGACATGCCCCCGCCCCCGCCGCCGCATCTCTACCCCAACGGCCGCGCCACCACCAACCAGAATAAACGGAAACGCCCCGCCGGTTATCACCATCACCATGAAGACGAGGAGGACGAGGAGATGCTCGACAGGGAGATCTCCCCGTCTGCCAGGAAAAGGGCGAATATTGAAGGCTCGCCGGGGTCTGCGGTTGGTGCCGGGTCTCCTCCTGGGGTGGGAGGTAGGGTTGGGGCGGGTGGTGGGGAGGGAAAAGCGGTTGTGCCGGGCAGGGAGGAGACGAGTGTTATGGTGGAGAATACGAGGAGGATGTTGAGGGAGTTGAGGGAGGCTATGGATCGGGCTGAGAGGGAGGAAAGGGAGGAAGGGAGAGGGGGGTTGTGAGTTGAGGGGGTTGTTTGTGGTTTGGGTCAGGGGGTTGGATCGGTGGGAAGGAATTAGGGGTGGTGGGAGGTCATGAAGCTGGGGGATGGAGGATTGGAGGGGTGGGATGTAGTCACACCGGTTGGGGGATGGATTCAGACGAGTTGGTCGGATGGAATGCAAATGGAGTGGGATACAAGGGGAAAGTCGAAGACTGACTGGTTGGGTGACTCGGCCAGTCACCTGTTTGTAAAACAACCTGCGTACCTGGGCAATGGGGGCAATGGGGGCAACAGTACATACATTACATACAATCGGGGTCGGGGGAAAGGAAAGGATCTATGGAAAGACAGCAGAAGTGGTTTCTTTTTTCTTTTGCTGTTGTTGAAAGCGCAGAACAGGCAGGCAGGCAAACTGGCGGATAGGCTGGATGGCTGGCATGGCTCGCGAGCATGGTAAAAGCATATAAGAGGCGTTTTTCTGCTTGGATTGGGGAATCGGGAATGGATTTCCGCTTTCTGGGATGCTGAAATTTGGGTGTCTGACTGGTGTGTGTGTGAGTCGTGGTGATGTGTGAGTGCAAAGGGGGGGTTGTTGACTCAAGTTGAGGATGTTTGGGGGCGGTTGGTGGGGTGATGTGTTTGCGTCAGGAGTGGGTGCCACATGCGGAGAAAGGGGTAGGGGGGGAGTGATGCTGAGAAAGAATATATACACAAGGCTGCTGTGGTTCTCCCTGGAGTCTGTCTCTTGTCTCAACAATATATACCTACCACACGAGATATCATCCCAAAGTTACTGCCGCGCCCGCATCGCCACACCACCGGCATGGTTTCCTTCCTCCCTCTGCGCTAGACAATACGATCCAGCTGGACATTCGGTGCCTCTGGCAGCCTGAGACGGCGACCGCCTCACCCTGCACTCAAAGTACCGCTGCTGGACGGCCGGAAAGTCTTGGTCAGCATCGTTTTCCGATCGGGATGGCAGGTTCACTTCAGAACTCTGGCAGGACCTGTGGGAAGAGCTGGGCACACTTACTTCAGGAAAGCTCTCGGCTGCCGTTCAAGCTTCTCATTCTCGGTATCATGGAGTTGAAGTACACAACGGATACCTCATCATTTGCATCTTCATTGGCGCGCTGCTAGCAAGTTCCTGTGCGACTGGATGACGGGCGGCTGTGGTTGGGGGATTGAGAAGGGGGTTGTCAAAGGGGAGACACCACGGTCATGGAGAGTCGAGCTGGACGCAGCAAAGTGGTTTATGGCACACATCACCACCAGCAGTAAGTCATTCGTATTATGTCTCTCTTTTATCTCGAGCATCGTCGTTGGCGATGTCTCGTCCCAGTTGGCGACTTGAGATACCGTGGGGAGAGTGAGCAATATGACCACGAGAGGTTGACCCCTTTTTATCACAGCCCCCGAGATGCCGAATTGCGACTCGACGGTGGGGATCAAATTTGTCCTATATTTTCAGCAAAGTCTACAGAGCCCGGGTTCCAGTTCGGCCCCCCGGACATGACGCTGGGCCTTGAGTTCTACCAGCTCTGAGCTGTCATCTACACCTACCCTTATCAGAGAAAATCGCGACCGCCCTGCTCGTAGACGAGATGGGATGAGACTTACCAGGACCGCATCCGATCGCCGCTGGCCACGATCATCGACACTCTAGAGAAGGAGTTGTCTCCTATGGAACCTTACCCAGCCAACAATTCAATACACGGACGACTGTGTGCCTTCCCGAGCTGACCGTCGCGGGTAACATCCCGCTGTTGGGTGCTCTTCAACTATATATCTTCTTGTTCTTACATCCCTGTTCCTCCCTCGTCCAACACCGCAGCACCGTCACCACAACCACGCCACGAGCTTCCCTACAACCCAGAGACGCCAGGGTCCCCTCTCTGGCCAGGTCAAGGCACCCCTCGCACCCTCCTTGGCCCACTGCACGCTCCCAACCTCCAACATCACCCAGCAGCTACGATCCCGACCTTGAGGCCGCCTTCAAAAACCCTCCCTTGCTCCTCCCGCCAGTGGGATGCTCGGCGAAACCCGTGCTAACACCGGCTGTCCTGAGGCCATCTGACCTGATCCGGCCTCCCGCAGCGAGTTCACACGGCCTTGTCACACGCCGCCCTAGGACGCGGGATGGACGCCCAGCCGTACTCAAACATGTCGCGCGCCTTGATCACAGGAACGTTGGTGCACCTGGCTCCCTGTGAGGTCGGGTTCGAATCGTCGTGACGAAACAACAGTGCGCGGCTACGCGCAGCTGTGGTCTGGCTGGGTCGGCGAGCTGGACGCCCGGCGACAGACCGATGGGGAGGGGTTATCCACCGCATTCCCATACGGACACTCGGCGTGGACGAGTCCCAGATGGCAAGGCCCGGGCTCGTGGTTCAACCATGGTGGACATCCCCCAGATGCACGAGCAAATATATATCTCCTGCCTTGAACTTCCAGCCACAGCCGCAGGCTTACCTCGACCACCAGATGGCACCGATGATGGAATATCGACTCTAGGACCTGGAGCATTTCTATATACCACAGCATGTTCATAACCCGCGCCCGCGAAGCTCAAGGACACAACCCTTCAAGAACAACAGCATCAAGCAAGCCACCACGATCCTAGAGTTCCACACGCGCTGCTCCATGAATGGCCCAGACCCATGGATCTCGCCTGCGCAGCGGTGCTCGCCCGAGGAGCGGCAGGCGAGGGCGACGAAGTACGGCGCAGAGCTGGAGAAACTCGCATTCAAAATCCTCATCCTCGTGCAGATGCGGAGAGCTTGCCCTCGCTGTACCCAGGGAAGACCTGATCTCTGACAACCATTTTCTCGGGCTGCCTCCAGCAGAACCTAGTTGCTGATCGTACCGGCCGCACCATCATGGAGCGAGCCAGGACGTCAAAACTTGCGGCAAAGGTGCCGGACGAATACTGGCCACTCGCAGACGAGATGTACGTGTACGTCCTCAACCGTCTCCCAACCTCTCGTAACAAGGCCAACGAATCGCCAATGCAAGCACCTGACGAGGGCGTCGGCCTCCCAGCGGTGGAATGCACGCCAAACATCACCTATCTTCGCATCTACGGCTCAAGGGCCTACGTGTACATCCTTGACAAGACCGTTTGCCCACAGGCCAACAAGATGTCGGGCCATTCAGGGAAGGTCTACCGCGTCCGAGTTGACCACATTGTTGGAGTGGCACGCGGGCCTGGTGCGCGCTTCATCAAAGACCTTCAGGATGAAGGCGACCCAACTTACCATAGCCTCGAGACCTGATGAGGCGATCGCGGTCGTCGAACCTGACGATAGTGGAGCCGAAGACCTGGTGTTCATACGCCTCCCGGACAACAGCAACTTCAAGGCACTTGTGAAGCGTTGGCCAAAGGCGGCCAGGGGGTCTGGCATGACGCACCCTGCATGTCGGGGAGGATGGTGACCAACTACTACACCATCCCAAGACCCGTCCTGGGCGATCGACTGCCACCCCTGGCCAACACCGCCATCAGTGTGGACTCCTCTATATATGCCCATCCTTTGTTCAACAGGTCACAAAAGACGTCCAGAACACCGTGACAGTTTCGCAAAAGAGGCCCGTCAACACCAGAAGACCCTTGGCGGCGCGCCGCTTTTCATGCCGATGCGATGCGCTGTCCCTTGACAAGGGAAAAGGCATGGGAAACCCGCAACCAAACTCCAGCTGTCAGCAGGGCCCAGACTGTGCCCAGTAAGCTGATGCTGCCGGGGTTCTGGGCCTCTACACGCCCCTTTAGCTGGCCATGGCGGTTCACCGCGACTGCGAGAATGGCCTCGTTTGCCTGAGCCAGCACCTATACGCCGAGAAGTTCATTGAGCGCACTGGGGAAAAGTGGTCTCAGCCACGAGGCGTTTGCAGGACGCCGACTCTTGCTATGAGCAACTGGAGACTGGTCACCCCCTCCACCTCCCCGCGGCCACGGGGTTCAGCGCTACCGGTAGGGACGTCCACCTGGACTACCTGCCCACGGGCGTTGAGTATACCCCGTTTACGCTCCCCGTGTTTACCATCGACGAGAAGACGATCCCGTCGAGGGCAACGCAGCTCCTATACGAGTGGCAGGTCAAGAACCCCTACGACATTATCGACACCCCGGCGGCGTTGATGGCGACACTCAGATGGATATGGATCATGGAAGATCCCAAGATACGGCCGGACAACATCACCGAGAGGCTCGCCGCCCAGATGGGAGGCCGCGACTACATCAGCCTGGAGGACTGGCTGCGCTGCGCCCACCAATACGAGGCGTTCCACCAACAACACCGGCTGGTATCATACATCCACCCGCGCCGCTTCGTGACGCACGTCATGACCCAGCGGGGCATCCTCACCGCCGAGCAGCCGGAACCCAGCCCGAACCGTACCCTGGAGGAGCTAGTCACTATCCTCCGGTGCCTCGTACAGCAGCCACTGGGGATGGTACTCCCTTGTTTCCATCGCGGATCCAGCAAAAGTGGTCTCAGCCCAACGAAAACTCCATGGATCCCGGGAAAGTTCATGCCTCCCAAGACCTGGGAGGTTGTAGATAGATTCACCAAAGGATACCAGGAGGAGATTGGATCGATCAATGATGTTGAAAACGGTCCTCCACCTGATATGGAGGCCTTGCTGTAACTACTACGTTATTCCTTCAGTCTTGTCCCTTGTATCCCCAAGCAGGTACCTCGCGGGGTGGGATGGATCAGGGTATACCCTGTATTCAACAAGGATCATCCGCAACCGGGATGCTCAGTCAAAACAATAGGGGCAGCGTTGTTCGTCTCAACCATGCCATGCATTAACGTAGATCTGTGTAGGTAGCTACCCTCGCCGGGGATTCATCTCGATCCGACCCCTCTTCCCATTCCTTTTCTCCCATCCAACTACAACCAGCAACCTGAAACCAACCCATCGCCCACAGCAACCCTTCCCCTAGGCGCCCCCTTAAAACACACCCATCAACACAACGCAACCAAACTCCATCAAACTCCAGTCCCATTTCCTCTCCCTCATCCCATGGTATCCCATCCCACCTCCCCCAATCCTGATACAATTACAGCACCAAGAAAAGAAATATCCCCATTCACCTACCCCCCCTGAGCCACCCCTAAAAACAGACAAAACAAAACAAACAAATGAAATTAGCTCAACGCCTCGGAGGCGCAGCAAAAGCAGTCTGAATCTCCCAGCTCTCCACCGGGCTCCCCGCCACCCGCGGACTATTCCTGCCCCCACCCCCTACCCC
>FTEL01006984.1_pt1 | contig 11624 bp, 18 predicted proteins | sample 1658911 | NCBI WGS metagenome assembly FTEL01 (sample SAMEA3914869, study PRJEB12502) | metagenome | biome: forest; material: soil | place: USA | collected 2012-03-12 | depth 0.1 m
AGCTCTGCCTGCTGCCCGCCCCCCCCAAGTTAACGTAACATTGGGGTTACTGTGTGGGCGCGCTGCCACCGTTTGCACGACCCCAGCGGCCCGACGACATTGGCCAGCGCTGCGAGTTGGCCACAGCAGACACACACGCAGGACGGGATGGCGGGTAGGGCAGGGAAGCGAGGGAAGAAGGGATGGGGGTGCGCTAGAAGAAGGGGAGAGAGAGCGGGGGCAACACAGACGGAGCGCAAGCAGAAGTCAGTTTGTGTGTCTTTGTACACAGTACGAATCCGTCTGCGTCGGCTACTGCTTGCTCCTTGCTGCTGCGTCCGTCTTCCACAGCGGCTTCGATGGCGAGATCCTGCAGCGGCTTGCTTGCCTGCCTTGTCTTGCCCAGGTGGGATCGGGAAATCATGACGAGGTCTTACCTAGTACCAGATGGGATGGGGGGGGTGAGGGAACTGGGTGTTTGGCGAGGGATCAGGGTACGTACCACAGAGGACAGGACAGGACAGGATGGAAGAAGGGAAGGATGAGAAGGGAAGGGCAAGGGAACTGGCCGGGGGGGGGGGGGCTTTGCCGCTCTGCTCTGCTTGAGTCTGCGCTGCCCCGTCTGAATGGGCGCCGCTTTTCACCTGTTCTTTATTCTCCGCTGGTGCCCGTCCCCCGTCCCCCCTCGCGGCTGACACCGCGCCCCTCGGCCCAGCACTCTGGGGTTCGCATGCGCCCTGTTCGCTCGTCCCTCTTCCCTCGTCCGTCTTCCTGGTTCGCTGGTTGAGGGGAGGGGAAGGGGGAGGGGGTTGGTCGTGCGCGGAGGCGTCGGGATTCATCAGGCGTCATCAACTCAACGGCCGCCGCCCAAAACCCTCTCGCCCTGTCACTCACTCATCCACCACACCCCAAAAAATATTAATAATAAAATAAAGACACAAGGAACGGAAGCAGGGCCCGCCATGTCGTGGGACTTGTGTCGGCCCAAACTCCGTCCTGCAACGGCGGCGGGCGGCACACCCTGGTGGGCTGGGGGTTTTGCAGCGTGCAGTGGGTGGTCGGCAGATGGCTCTAACCTGTCGAGGAATGGGTTTGGAGGTCCCTTGGCTGTGGGGCGCCAGCACATGGTGGACGACCAGGGCTGGGCTTGGGCTGCTTCTTGGCTGGCTTCCTTCCCAATGAGGCAAAATGCCCTTCGGGTCGGCGCACCCAAGCACGCTCCAAGCAGACCCAGGCAGGCATGCCCGCTATTTAAAGCTGCAGCCCCCCCAAACACCCAAGTCTCTCCTCTTTTCCGATCCTGCAGATACATCATCATCCACTGACTCGGCCCTGTCGCTGTCCCCCAACAACTCGCCGGCGCTTTTAAGCAACCTCCCCCCCCCAAGGAAGTCCTCGTTGACTCCTGTCATTCGCTTGTTTTTTTTTGTGTTTGGAGAAGTCGAGACGAAAACCCGCAAAACTCACCCCAAAACCTCCATCCTCCATCCCGACCCACTGCCTCCCACCGCTACTCCAGATGAACTCATAAGCATCAAAGCCCTCGACCTCGACCACCGCCTGCGACCCCAAGCAACCCATCCGCTCGCGACCCGGACCCGGACCCCGAACCTCGATCCCGTCCACCACCCCTCTGCCGCCTCGACTTACCCCACACACTGCACCTCCTCCTCTCACTAAGGAAGTAGATGCCTGTCTGCAAGGCCTAGGCCTACATAAGCTCGTTCGCTACCCACACTTTCGCTCAACAAACAACAACAAGGCTCTCCTATATCGACCCTCGAATGCACCCTCTGCTCCGCCGTCGCGACTGTTGAAACACACCAAGACGTCGGGGTTGCCGTGCAAGGACCCTGGATAGAAATACCTGGACCCCCTCCTCGAACCACAACCATTCTCGACCCTCTCCAAACCCGCTCCACCCATCACCCCACCAACCCCAAGCTGCGCTCAGTCTCGTGCGTCGAGACCGCGTCGGCCTGACCACGACCTCATCCCACCTCCGCACCAAACACTCCCCCACGTTCGCTACCCTCAAGGGGACGCCGCGCGTTTGCCTCATGTTAGCATCCCCAACCCTCCCGTTGCCACTGCTTTGGAGTAAGGATTCCAGGGCTTCGGATCACAGGTGTTGACTCGCATCGCAGTTCTTTTGTTGTTCATCTTTAGTTTTACCCATTTGTAATTATGGCCGGTCCCGGTGGTGGCCCTCCTCGCCGGAGGTAAGTCTATCCATCACCACTTCTGGGTGCGTGCCTTGACTGACGGGCATCGTTCTAGTCACACCAAGTCCCGCAAGGGATGCGACACCTGGTAGGTTTTTGCGCCACGGGAGCTCAGCGCTCGGTGTTTTCACTGGTTGCAACAATTCTAACTGCCCATCGCAGCAAGCGCCGTCATATCAGGTGCGACGAGAATTTCCCCCAGTGGTATGTAGATCCACCGCACCCCCCAAAAGAGCCGAAAACGAAACCCGCCGAGTTTGGACAGCGACCTAACATTTGTTTCCTCTGCAGCCGGAACTGCACCAAGCACAAGATCCGGTGCCCGTACAATGACGTCCCGGTCCCCGAGGACCGGGCTGGCTCGCCCGACAAGCCCGACCTGATGTGGACGCCCGAGATCGAGGCTACGATCGATCAGTGGCGCCGCACCGGCATGTTCCCGTTCCCCAGCCTGGGAGTCTATCCTGCGCCCGCTCCTCAGCTCCTCACCCTCGAGGACCTGAGATTGATCCACCATGTGGCCTCCATCAGCCAGCAGATGCAGGAGCTCGGTGCCAATGACTTTACTCTCTGGACCCGGCAGATCCCTACGTAAGTCGCCCGCCGCCCCATCTCCGGAAGCGAGGGAGCGGGTTACCCGGAAATGTGGCTGTCGTACTGAACGAATTTTCCAGAATCATCAGGATCGGCGCGACCCACCGTTATGTCTTGCATGCTCTGCTGTCGTTTTCGGCCATGCACCTCGCCTACCTGACTGGCTGCCCAGCCGTCGGGAACATGGCCTACGAGCATCGCGGCGTCGCCCTCAAGGGACTGCAGGAAGCTATTGACACCTTCTCGCGCGAGACCTCGGATGCTATCCTCGCCGCTTCTCTGGTCCTCTCGTGGCAAGCCACAGACTGGTAAGCAATAGAATGCACCTACCCGCACCGCGGCAGGGGATGCTAACCACAGGATGCAGGCGGAGCTGGACCCAGCTGATGCAAGGAACCTCATCTGTAAGTCGTCTATCTGGGACTGGTTGCAACAACGGCATGCTAATTAATATCAGGTCATCGACGCCATGGAGCCTTGGAAGCACGAGTCCCAGTTCGGCGACTTCATTGCCGAGAGCAGCACCTTCCCGACGGCGCCGCCCTCGCCCACTCCGGACCACCAGCCCAGCCAGCCCCGTGAGGATGACCTGGAGGCCTTCCAGCGTGCCCTGCAGCAGCTTCAGAAGCTCGAGACCTTCCTCAAGAAGAACCGCGAGGACACCAAGCCCGTTGCCCAGCTCATCACGTTCATGAAGGGCTCCCGCAAGGTGACGTCGTCCCTGTCGGTGGCCCAGCAGTTCGACCGTCTCAAGCCCCTGCGGACCTGGCTCTTCTGGCTCCCCGTCACGTACCTGCAGCGGAATGGCGCCTCGCCGAGCGCGCTTGTGGTGATTGCCCATTACTACAAGGCTGCTCTGCTCATGGAGCGCCTGTTCCCCGAGATCGGCGCCGCCTACTTTGGAAGCATGACCATTGGCCCCGTGGAGGAGATCGCCCGTCGTCTCTACGCCATGCGCAACGCTGGCCACCTCGAAGGGGACATCCAGACGCCTCTCAGTCTCATGGAGTTCCCCATCGAGACGGTCAACGAGTTCCGCTCGCGGATGGGATGGGTCCAACCCGTGCGCACGCCCTCGTTCCCCCGGTTCGACCACGCCAACTTCTACATGAGCGAGGGCTCGCCCCTGATGCTGTCTGCCAACCCGTCGTCCGAGTACCTGCCCTACGGAGAGAACGTGCCCTTCAGCTACAGCACCGAGGACCTGTCCGTCATCCGGGAGCCTGGTCCCAATGGCGGCCCCGTCAGCCCCCTGCAGCTGTCGTCGTCCTATGTCAACCCGCACTATCTGAACATCCCGAGCCCCTCGTACGGTGGATACAGTCCCACTTCCAGCACCTATGGTGGCGACTTCAGCGACACGTCTCCCCTCCCGTACAGCGACTCGGAGGACAACGGCTCCTACGGCGTCCCCTATGGCTCCACTCCTCCTCTGCTGGGCGGTGCCAACACCTATGGCGTCGGGTTCGTTCCTCCAATTCAGACCGTCTGGACTTGATCCGGGTTACACCAGTGGCGATGGCTAGTCGGCCGCCTCTTGCGCGTGGACACACTTGATTAACCATGACGACCAGGCCCTCTTCCTATCTGAGCACCACCCCGGACTATCCGCCGCGTGAGGATCTGTTTTCTTGGCTTCCCGCTGTGCAGCAGCAGTCGACCTTCGCGCCCTCGCCTTTCCTGCATCCCGAGCAGCCGCTCCTCTTGGTTCCTGAGGCTCCCATCTTGCAGTACGCCATCCTGACTGGGCAAGACGAGAACACACCCCCGCCTCCGGACCCGGCCTTCTCTGCGACACCACGGCGACGGGATAAGGGCAAGGGCAAGGGCGAGTAGCGACGTTTCTGCTCACGGCCACGGGCTCCCAATTCTCCGGCACTTTTCTCTTCTCGTTTCTTTTTCTGTTTCCTTTTTCGTCACGCATGCGAGCTGCTTGCAGCTTCTTCCACCTCAACACAGACGCAACTGCACACCACCCTCCTTCCGGCGATCACACCACAGCTGGACTCGACAGCAGCAACCCCACGGCATTATCATGGCGTGTTACACTCCTTTTACGACTGCGACGGTCTCTCAACCTAATCATTTTTTTGCATAATTTTTGCAACAACGCTCCTTTGTCAGCAAGACGACACCAAAGATACCCAACTTACGACGCTCCTTTTTCTTGAACCGGCTGGTCCAACTCGAAGAATCAAACTCTGAAGACTTTCCTTTTTTTGTTTTTGCATTGTCCATGGATCGGGACGGTTGGCATACAACACACACACGGCACAGACACACCTGGATAGACACTCCTTTGACACGGCATGATGACGGCATTCATCATCAGCATTTATTCGCTCCTTTACGAACACTCGATCCGAGGATGATCACGATACCCAACTGCATAGCGACTGTTGTTTTGGTTTTGTGTTGGCTTTTTGCTTTTTATCTTTTTTTTTATCTCTTGGTTGGATTTCCCTACTGGTTGTTTGGTCCTGTCAGGCTGTTGATGGCAATGTCCAGCCTAGTTTTCTGTTTTTGGGAAAAAGAAGGTGGATTTACTGTTTTCCTTTTTTTATATTTGGTCTTATATTGTTTGGATTTAATGGTTGGTTTTTTCTTGTCCTGTCCCCCTGTCTGACTTGCATTGGGCGGCGTTGTTTCCTGTATTTGTTGTTTTTCGGGCTTTTCCTCCTTGCGCACGGCGGCGGCGGCTGGCTTGGCTCCTCGACTGGTCTGGTTGTTGAGCCGTGTTTTTGGCAAGGAGAGGCGGGATGATGTGGCTGGCTTGAACACGGTGGGGGCGTCGTTTGCTGTTGTTGTCATCGTTGGTGGTGATGATGGTGGTGGCGGTGGCCCCTGGACTCTTGTTTTGCGTGTGTGCTTGCTTGATTGCTTGCTTGGATAGTAATATTGTAAGAGGGATCTAATCTGACTTTTTGTCTCGCTCGGTCTACTTGGACGACATTGTGTGTGTTGCTTGCTCGTGTGTGATGTCCGTGGATCTGGGCGTGTCCAGTGTCCTGCCCTTCAGTTGTTGTCTGTCAACCCAAGCCCGTCCTCGTCTTGGGACTTCACGCTTCCGAGGACAATGATTTGTAATACAAGTAAGTCAGGATGAATGTGAGCAGCAAGCAGGATCCGGAGAGTCTGAGGAAAGATCTTGATCTATCGATATCGGTAGTAGGTGTGTATATAAGCAGAGGGTGAGTGGTGGCGGTGGAGTGGGTGTGCTTCTACTACGTCTCCTAGGGGTTTGCCCATTTCCCTCGCTTCAGTTTCCGTGGACTTCGCTCCTCCATCCATCCATCGTCGCCCACAGTGCTCTCAGGGCTTTCATCCTTCCAATACAACCACCCACACTTCTCTCCCCCGCCACCCAACTCCGCAAGCTTGCAACATGCTGTCAACCCAACAATAACAGAGGAACATAGAGAAGAAGAAAAAAAAAGGACACGTGTGATGATTAACTCCTTTCGCCGCTGCTCTTTGCCAGAAGAAGGAAGAAAACGGAAAAGAAAAAAAGACGGAAGAAACAAGCCAAAAGACCAAATCAGACCACCCAACCCAACCTTGCCCAACCCAACCCGACCCCAGCCCGACAACTCTAAACGGGAGAGAGAAAAAAAATGACACAAAGGAGGAAAGCACCCCGACTTCCGCGTGCCGACACCCGACAGCATGGTATGGGTATGGTATGGGTGGGCAGCATCCGGGCACACCGAACCCCCCAACCCGGCGCAAGCTGGCCACGACACCCGGCCCCGCACTGCACACACCACCCGCACACCGTCTCTTCTTCTCCAACCCCTCCGCTGCCGAACGAACCCCGCACTCTCCCGCTCGCTCCTCAAGCTCACTAGTCCGCCCACCAAAATCATACCACGCAACCGCCGCAGCAGCTCGACAAGGTCCCACGCATGCATGTTGCAGGGCAAGGCCATTCCATTCCCCGCACTTTGCCACGGGACGACCACAACCCGGGTTGACAAGTCAAAACCACCAAGCCGCCACCGTGTATTCCGAAGCGAGGCAGCTAGGCCGCTTCCGGCAGGCACACACCGACCCCTCCCCCATCCCACAGCACAACACAAAAAAAGACAAGGGAAGAAAGCACCACCGTCATCATTCCCCCAGGGGTATAATTTCCATCCATCCCATCCATCCCATTCCCACTATCCCATCCCACCTCCTGATGTGCTCACAAAGGAAACCACTTCCAAACAAAAAAGAAAATCAAAACACAGCGTGTGTCTGTGTGTGGGTAAAGAGAGTAATCAATCATACCCTCCCCCCAGCACCACCACCAGCACCCCCCCTCGCACTCCCACTCCTCTCCCTCCCGGCCCCCTGCCTAATAGCGTCTTGGTACGTCGGGATCGGTGGGCTCGGCGGGCCCCTGCCCTGCGCGGGGGGCGGGGTTGGCCCGTTCCCTCCCGCACTCCCACTCCCACTGCCACTGTTGCTGCCAGGAGCGCGAATCGTAGCCGACGACGTCCCCCGGCTGCGGGTGAGGCGGATCAGCGGAGCGTTCTCGCTGTCCGAGCTGTTGCGCCTGCTCGTGTCCGACGAGGAGTCCTCCTCGGCGTCCGAGTGCTCCGGGCTGGTGTACTCGGGCGGCGGGCGGTTGTCGTGGTCGTGCAGGCCAAGGCCGATGGTGGTGGGCGGGGAGCGGTGGTCGTGCGGGTGGTGGGGGTGGGGATGGACATGGGGATGGCCGGCGTCGACGAGGGCGGCGGCGCTGGTGCTGGGCTCGCCGCTCTCGTCGGTCGGGACGAGGTGGGCGAGGGAGATGTCGGTTGGGCTGCGGAGGGGCCCGGGGCTGGTCGGGGAGAGCAGGCGGAAGTTGCTGCCCGATCGCGAGCGGGTGTGGCCGGGGTCGGAGGCGTTCGGGCCTTGCCGGTAGAGTTGGACCGAGTGGCTGTGCTGGTGGCCCCGGGAGGGCGTGCTTGTGAAGCCGTCCTTTGTGCCGGTTGCGAGGAGCACGGTGTCGGTCTCGACGCCGTAGGGCGGGGGAGGCGCGAGCGAGCCGGTCATGGGGGCCAGTCCCCACTTCTTGACGTTGGCCTCGATGAAGACGAAGCCCGCCTGGCCGAAATTGACGTGGATGACACACGGTCCGTTCGCACCGAGCGCCGGGAAGAAGTTTTGCGACTTGAGCCCGTGGACCACGTCCTCCAGGCGTTTGCCGTTGCGGGTGAAGAAAATGGTACCGGTCCGGGGCCGGTAGCCGACGCCGATGACGTCGCCCTGGACAATGTGGGGACCGTAAGGGGTCGCGTTGAACGGCTGGTTGTAGCGACGGGTACCGTTGGAGAGATATGCCACAGAGAACTTGTGGAAGCCTGGTTCATGTTAGCCGGCCATCCTTCAAGAGTCAGTCACGAGGACAAGGCTTACCTGGGAGCCTGAACAGCGGGTACGGCTTGGTGGCCATGCCAATGCTCATCAAGGTATTCTCGGGCTTATCGTAGATCTTGGCCTCCCAGTAGTACACGTCGTTCTGTTTCGGAACGGGCAGGTTGCTGAGGACGGTGCACTCGGCGTCGAAGAACTCGACCTCTGTCCTGGCCTCGACAAAGCAGTTGGCGATTTCGAGCTCAGGCTCAAACTCCCAGGCCGAGACGCCCTTCTCCTGGATGGCCAGGTACTGGGATAATGAGATGTCTGTTTGAACAGACTCGGGGGGGTTGGCGGCGATGAAAGCTGCAGGACGCAACACACACTGGTCAGCACGCAGGTACGCACAGCAAGGGCGGGAGGCAGAGAAGCAAGAACACACCCTTGGCCCTCAGATACTCGGTCCTCTGCATATCGTCCATGGTCTCGAGGGCCTCGGCCTCCTCGCGCGCAAAGGCCTGCTCGTCATCGTATTCGCCTGGCCGACCGATCCGGTCAAGGAAGATGCGCCCAGATGTTGTGTAGCGGAAGAAGTAGAAGGCCAGGAAGATGCACAGGATGAAGATGGCGGAGCCGAACGACGACAGCAGGCCGATGACGACGCCATTCAGCCCGGGGCTGTAGTTGGCCATTTTGAAAATGTGCGAGAGCGAGCGACGCCCGGGTCGCTACTTGGAGATGGGATGTATTTAACGAGCGGTGGTCGAGTGGCGGCCGCCACCGGGGACGGGGGGAGGATCGCGCGACCGCCGCCGGACAGAACCCAAGCCAAGAACACCCAGCTTCGCTGCTCGTTGTCCTTCGCTGTCTGTCACGGCCGTGCGGTGACTGTCGCTTGCGATGCGGCTCTCTCCCTCTGGCGAATCCGGCGTGTCCGGGCGAGGGCGCGACGTCGTCGAATCCGAGGGTCGGGGAAGGGGGGACGTCGGGCGCGGCGAGATGCAGCAAGGCGCAGGCGTCGGTGCAGGAGGTGCAGGAGGATGGCGGCTTGTGCAGCTCAGAAGGCGCTCGAGTGCGTGGTTCGTCGGCGGTCGGATTCGTGGAACGCTGCACGGCTTAGGGAGGCGTTGCGGAGGTTGAAGCAGATGAGGATGTGGGCGTGAATGTCATGCGGGCGAAAGGGACGGCATGGGCGGGTGCGGTGTCACGCTGGCGGCGGGGGGGTGGGCGAGCGAAGGGGTGACGACGCGGCGTAGGAGGAGGGCGGGCGGCGATAAGCTTGGGTCGGTTGGTCGCTGGGCGGTGCTGGAGTGACTGGGGTGTGGTGCGTGGGCGACGGATGGCTGAGGCGGCGGAGGGGAGATGGCGACGGGCAGAAGCAAGGGAACCGAAGGGAAAGGATGCAAGGGCAGGCACCAGCCCGAGGGTCGAGATGCGCAAGAGGGAGGATACGAAAAACGATGAAGGAAATGAAGTCAGGGTCGTCGTGCGTGTGCCGTATTCGAGGGAGGACTGGAGGCCAGAGGGAGGGGAGGAAATTGGGAGAAGAGAGAGAGGCGGGTTGGATGGATGTTGAGACGCGGATTGCCTGACGACGACGGCGACAGTGAATCCCAGCACCCAGCGCCCAGCAGCACCCACTCTGGAGCAGTTGGTCCCAGTTGGGCTGTCTGACTGTCCCAGGCCGAGTCGCCTGGCCCTGGGTGCCACTGACTGGAGCACCTCCCGCTCCACGCCACACCAAGCGACGACACCCGACCGTTGCTCGCAGTTGGCGGGCTATCAGGACCCCGAGAAGGGAATGGTGCGGCGGGGATGGGGCGCTAACTTGCTATCAGGGTGGAGTCCAGGTGGCGGGGAAGGCTTGGCAGAGCGATGGCTGGATCTCGTCTGGGCGGGCTGTGGCAGATGACGCCAGGGCCCGACGTTTGGGCGATCGCTGACCCCCCCTCGAGGCCCCTCTTCAGGCCCAAGCAGTGGGCCGCATCAGCCAGGGCAGGTCATGGAACCTGGCCAAAACAACCCTCCATCTCCACGCATTCTTGTCAGCAACACAGCACGCAGCAACTCGAAAACAGGCTGTCCCTCCACCATCGGGTTTTGTCGAACCCATCCATGCCCAGCCCGGCGGCTGCTGCGAATGGCAATGGAACGAATTGGCGTCTACGCAGTATCTCTGCCAGTTATCTCGAGCCGCCGCCCCCACCCGCGCGCTGCATTAGCAGTCAGTTTAAACCCCCCAAAGCAATGCGCGGGCCCGACGAGCCGATGCATGCATGAACTGGTTCCGTCGGAGCCTCCATGTCCCATTCCATGCCATGCCTCCCTCTCTCTGTGGATGGAGTCTGGGCCGCCCGCCTGAATGCGGCGGGCTTCCGAACCAGCCCCCCAGCAACAGCGCCGCCCTGGGCTTGGTCCGTCCGTGGGAAGGGGCTCGACGGGTTTCAGACGCGGCGCCATGGCGGCGTCACAGGCCTATAATCCATTGTTTCGGCCCTTGCGCCGAGACGAGCGGCGGTCCCGTCCTTGGTTGTGGGTGGCTTGTTGTGGTCCTGTCAATCCGTCCCTTGCGGCCGTCAACGAGGTTTGGTATTATGATTTAGCCAGTCCGCCCGCGCTGCCAGGAAAAGCAACTTCTCTCTTAGGCCCTCTGTCAGGGCGTCTGTGTAAGCCGGGCGCTGAGGGGGGACACGGCAACAGTTCAGTTGACAACTCGCCACCACCGCCCGCCAACCACCAACCACCACCAACACAGGCAGGGGTCCCTGGGTCGGTTATCGCGTGCGAAGCACAACCGCCGCCGTCCCCAGCGCCAGGCCACAGGGGGATTAGAGCGTGTTTCCGTCCCCGGGCACCCAGCTAACCCGCCAGCTCGACCAAACACCCAGTGGGTTCGGGTCGGCGGCCGTTTCCAGGTTTCAGGAACTGGCCCACCCCGTACCGAGCATGACGATGGAGCCGAAAAAAAGAATCTTTGTCGAAGCCCCTCCCCCTTCCTCCTCAGAACCTCCGGGCCTGCCGGGCGCCCCGGCCGGACCGACGCAGGGCCAGGGCAGCCTGCCCGGCCACGGATCCAGATCTGCACCAGGGTCCCTCGTCGAGATGGTCGCCCGGCCCGGCCAGGCCTCGCGCAACACGGCCAGCCACACAACTACGTCAACCTCGGCCCACTGGGCGAGACCCGTGAACACTGAGAATAGAAACCGGTTTGATCGTGGGGTTCGACAAAGTGAAATTGTAAATTCATGACTAAAACCAACATAAACAATCCGACATCGCGCTGCTTGTCCATCATCGTACTCTACATGAAAACCATCAAGAACATGACCCGACATCGCTGCTCTGTCCGTATACCCTGCCAACTTATCCCTTACCACAAACGCCTGCTCTGCTCATGACTGTGCTTGCTTGCCTCTCTTCCTACTCGTAAAACCCATCGTCGTCATCATCGCCCCAATCCCCCCTTACCCAACCTCATCCCCCTCCCCCCCTCCCTAACCC